>ERZ778025.91-NODE-91-length-303429-cov-14.141713_pt1 | contig 303429 bp, 236 predicted proteins | sample MGYA00375755_ERZ778025 | MGnify/ENA primary metagenome ERZ778025 (study PRJEB29350, sample SAMN05389825) | bioreactor metagenome | isolation source: Thiocyanate bioreactor | place: South Africa: University of Cape Town | collected 2014-03-17 ...
CCTCGAACCAAAACCTCTGGGCAATCGGAGCCCGCCATGCGTACCACAAGACGACCCCTTGAAGCGGAGTGGACGCGGTCCAGCATCGCTGAACCGAGCCCACGCGACACCGATGGCGTTCGGCGAACGCGTCGCCCGATCGCCGCGCGCGTGCCCGCGCTGCTCGCGCTCGTCACGAGCCTCTCGGCCGTGGTCGCCATGAGCACGAGCTGCTCGAGCAGCGACGACGACACGCGAGAGTCCCACCCGAGCGACGCGGACGGCGGGGCGGATGCCGCTCCCGAGGCCGATCGCGAAGACGTCGTCATCGACGCGGGCATCGCGGATGTCTTGGTCGTCGACAGCGCGCCGCTGCCGATCGAATGCAAGGATCCACCGTGCGCGATCGCGCTCACGACGACCTCGGCGACCTCAGGCTCGCTCGAGGAGGGCTATTGCGCGCTGCTCGACGACGGCACCGTGGCGTGCTGGGGCGCGAACGCAGAGGGACAGCTGGGGAGCCCCGAGACGATCGGCAACAGTCCGGTTCCCGTTCGGGTGTCAGGGCTGTCGAAGATCACCCAGCTCGACCACTCGTGCGCGGTCGACAGCGATGGCTCGGCCTTCTGCTGGGGACGAGGCCCCTTCCTCCAGAGCGAGGCGTCAGCGACGACGGTGGAGACCACCCCCGTTCGGCTGCCACTGCCCGGTCCCGCGACGAAGGTCGCCTTCACGACCGCCAACAACTACGTCGGCTGCGCCCTCCTCCGCGATCGCAGCGTGGTCTGCTGGGGCTCGAACCTCGGGCAGCAGCTTGGTGACGGCGTCCCGACCTCGGGGGGATACAACCATCCACCCCGTACGATCGAGGCCGCCTCCGGGGCCAAGGACATCGCCCTCGGGAGCGCGGCGTTCGTGATCGATGACACCGGTACGCTGAAGAGCTGGGGCGCGGCCATCGGCGCTGGACGTCCGATCTCGCTCCAATTCGACAGATGGCCCACGAAGGTGGCTCTCGACCACGTCTCGATGATCGATACCATCGGACAAGAGGCGTGCGCCGTCGCGAACGGCATCGGCTGGTGCTGGGGCGCCAGGGAGGGCCTGGCGGACGTCAGACTCGACCAGTACATCCGCGCGCTGCCAGCCGCGGTCGACACTCCCGAGCCGCTCACGCGCATCGCGACGTCGCAATCGCTGGTCGTGTCGGAGAACCTCATTTCGTACGTCCACAAGCGTCGCTGGTGCGCAACGTCGGTGACCGGCGCGGTGTACTGCTGGGGACTCAACAATGCCGGTCAGGCGGGGGACGGCACGAAGCAGTTCGCGCTCGAACCCGTCCAGGTCGCCAATCTCCCGGCTCCCGCAGCCGAGGTGAAGGTCATGCCGTATTCGACGTGTGCAATCCTGACGACGGGGAAGGTCTACTGCTGGGGAAGCAACTCGTACGGTCAGCTCGGAGCCGGACTTCCAAGAGGAACCGTGCTCCAGCCGGTGGAGGTGAAGCTCCCATGAGGCGCGCGCGGACCTCCTTCGGCGCGCTCGGCGCCGTGACCTCGGTCGGCGTCCTCATCGCGCTGATCGCTGCCTGCGGCGACGATCGCGGCGGCTTCATCAAGAACGATCGTGCGTTCGAGACGCAGTCCGAGGGAGGGGCTCCGGACGCAGAGACCTGTCTCCTCCAGTGCTCGCTCGACGGACGGTCGATCATCGACTCGTGCACGGGCGGCGTGGTCGAGACGTGCGCCGACGATCTCGCCTGCGGCGCGGCCAAGTGTCAGGAGCCGTGCGCAGCAGCGGAGGCCGATCGAAGCTCGAACGGTTGCGACTTCTACTTCACGCAGCCCCTGTCCGCCTACCCGTTCGCCTCGTGCTTCGCGACGTTCGTCGTCAACGCGTCGAACAAGCCGGCAACGGTGTCTCTCGAGCTGGGAGGTGAAGAGCTCGACGTGTCGGGTGCGCTCTTCCGCGCCGTGCCGAACAGCACCGATCTCGAGCTGCTCGAAGGCCCCATCCCGCCAGGAGAGAGCGCGATCCTCTTCGTCGCCGACTGGGACCCCACGATACCGCGCTCGCTCGGGGAGCGGCTCTACCACACGTCCTGTCCTACGGCCGCCAAGCCCGCGATCCAGGCGGACGGATACTTCAGGTCCGGCATCGGCGACGCGTTCCGCCTGAAGAGCAATGTCCCGATCGGCCTCACATGGATGTACCCGTACGGTGGCGCCGGAACGCACTTCCCGACGGCAACGCTCGTCTTGCCGGTGAGCGCATGGGCGAAGGAGCACGTCGTCGTCAACGGATGGGAGGCGAACGTTGGAGAGCCAGTGACGCAGATCTTCGCGGCCGAGGACGATACCGAGATCACGATCTTCGGGTCCAAGGACGTCACGAACGGAGTCGGCTTCGCAGGCGCCACCGCCGGGATGCCGGCGAAGATCATGCTGTCGAAGGGCCAGTTCGTGCAAATCGCACAGAGCCAGGAGCTCACCGGTAGCCTCGTCTTCTCCAACAAGCCGACGGCGACCGTCGGCGGAAGTGAGTGCGCGAACTTGCCTTCGAAGGCGGCGGCTTGCGATACGCTCGCGCAGCAGATCCCGGCCTTCGAACAGTGGGGGTCGGAATACGTCGGGATCGGCTACCGGCCGCGCACCGCGAACACCGAGGAGATCGTCTGGTACCGCATGGTCGGTGGTCGCGACGGCACGGAGCTCGAGTACGATCCCGTCAAGCCGGCGGGTGCTCCGACCACGCTCTCTGCGGGCGAGCTCGTGCTCTTCCGCGCACGCTCGAACGACGCGTTCGTCGTCCGAGCACGCGACGCCGAACATCCATTCTACCTCGGCATGCACATGTCGGGAGCCGACGGCGAGGAGAGCGACTCCCCGAGTCACGGAGGCATGGGAGATCCGGAATTCGTCAACGTCGTCCCGTCGGGCCAATACATGAGCTCCTACAGCTTCTACGCGGACTCGTCGTTCTCGGAGCACTCGCTCGTGATCGTGCGGAAGAAGACGCACGGCGCCTTCAAGGACGTATGGCTCGAGTGCGCCGGCAACCTGCCTGACTGGAAGCCGATCGACAGTGCGGGGCAGTACGAATACAGGCGTGTCGATCTGTCTCGCAACTTCGGTCCCGGCGACTCGTTCGGTGAGAAGCGGTGCACGACGGGGCTCCAGCGCATGCGGAGCGAGGGTGCGTTCTCCGCGACCCTCTGGGGCTGGGGCAAGTACGCGAGCTACGCGTATCCGGGCGGCACGGCGTTCCGCAAGCTCGTGGAGATCCCGCTCTCGCCGGTGAATTGATCGCTGACCGTGCGCGTTGGCGAAGATCGCCGACGCGCACGCTCGAGACGGCGTCGCAGCGTATGTTCGCGCGACACGAGTGATGTGTGCGCAAAGGTCTTGGCCGTCGGCAGGGCGGGCTCGCAATCGGGGCGGTGGTCGAGCGCCCTGCCAGCCGGACACTCTCACGTCCAGCGGTGACCGGCCGCGCCCGAGCCGTCTGCCGTGACGACTATTTCGGGTGCTCTGTCGACTGCGGCGCTCGTCGCGGCACTGACTTGTTAGAGCCATGGCCGAAGCAGACGTCCCGAACGAGCGCCGGTCCGCCATCCGACATCGCATCGAGGCCGAGGTGACGCTCGAAAGCGAGTCGACCTTGTTCACCGGCCTGATCCGAGACGTCTCCCTGGGAGGTGTCTTCATCGCGACGTACCAGCCGCTGCCGGTCGGAACGGCAGTGGTCCTCGACCTCGTTCTCTTGGACGCCCGCATCGAGGTCCGCGGACGAGTGCGCTGGAGGCGGGAGCTTTGCGAAGAAGCGGCTCCCGGGATGGGGATCGCATTCGACGATCTCGGAGCGGAGGCCCTCTCGAGCCTCGAAGCATTCTGCGCTCGCCGCGAGCCGCTCTACATCGATGTCGAGGACACGGTACACCCCGGCTGAGAGCGCTGCCCGGTCCATCCCAATGGCCGAGCTCCGAGCCGCGCGAGGCGCGAGCCCCAAACTCCGCTAGGGTCACCTCGATGCCCAGTACGCCCTCCCCTCTCGAGTCTGCGGAAGCTCGCGCCGAGTTCGTCCGCAGCCACACGGTCCTCGAGCCCGTGCCGATGGTGGCGGAGATCCGGCTCCACACCGCGACCGAGCTCGTCCCGATCTGGCGCGCGACCGAGAACTGGCTCGTGGAGCGCGGGCTCGGTGTCCCCTTCTGGTGCGTCCCGTGGGCGGGCGGCCAGGCGCTCGCGCGCTACGTCCTCGAGCACCCGGAGACCGTACGCGGCAAGCGCGTGCTCGACTTCGGCACCGGCAGCGGCCTCCTCGCGATCGCCGCCGCGAAGGCAGGCGCCGCCTCCGTCCGGGCCGTCGACGTCGACCCGCTCGCGATCGCGGCTTGCACGCTGAACGCCGCCGCCAACGCGGTCGTCATCGACGCGCTCTGCGAGGACGTCGTCGACGGCGATCCCGAAGCCGACGTCGTCCTCGCCGGCGACGTCTGGTACGAGCTCGGCGCATCGGCGCGCTTCGCGAAGTGGCTCCGCGCGATCTCGGAGCGCGGCATCCGTGTGCTGACCGGCGATCCCGGCCGTCACTACGTACCGTCGAACGCACGCGAGCTCGCGGTCTACGACGTGCCGACCTCGATGGAGCTCGAGTCATCGAAGTCGCGGCGCTCGCGCGTTCTCGAGCTCCTCCCGATCCCGTCGAGCTCGAGGGACGACACGCCCTCTCGGCCCGCGGACGAGTGATCGCACGCGGGCGCCTACGCGTTCGGGACGGCGTTGGAGTATGCTCCCGCTGCTTACCATGGGATTCCCGACCATCCGACCTCGACGTCTCCGCGCGACCCCCGAGCTCCGAGCGCTCGTTCGCGAAACGACCCTCGACGCCCGCGACTTCGTCTACCCGATGTTCTTCAACGCAGCGATCGACGCCCCGCGTCCGATCGGCAGCATGCCCGGCATCGATCAGCTCCCGCTGAGCGCCGCACGAGCGCAGGCGAAGGCGATCAAGGAACGCGGCGTCGGCTCCGTCATCCTCTTCGGTCTTCCGAAGACGAAGGACGACCGCGGCACGAGCGGCCTCGATCCCGACGGCCCCGTCCCGCGCGCGATCGCCGAGATGAAGAGCGCCGTGCCCGAGCTCGTCGTCATGGCCGACGTCTGCGTCGACGAGTACACCGAGCACGGCCACTGCGGCGTCCTCAGGAAGCGCGCCGACGGCACGATGGAGGTCGACAACGACGCGACCGTCGAGATCCTCGCGAAGATGGGCGTCGTCTTCGCCAAGGCCGGCGCCGACGTCGTCGCCCCGAGCGACATGATGGACGGCCGCGTCGCCGCCATGCGCGCCGCGCTCGACGCCGAAGGCTTCACGTCGACGACCCTCCTCTCCTACGCGGTGAAATACGCGAGCTCGTTCTACGGGCCGTTCCGCGAGGCCGCCGACTGCGCGCCCAAGTTCGGCGATCGCGCCGGCTACCAGATGGACCCGGCGAACGCCCGCGAGGCGATCCGCGAGGCCGCGCTCGACGAGGCCGAGGGCGCGGACATGCTGATGGTGAAGCCGGCGCTCTCGTACCTCGACGTCATCCGCGACGTGCGGAAGGCCTCGAACCTGCCGCTCGGCGCGTACAACGTGTCCGGCGAGTACTCGATGCTCCACGCCGCCGCCGATCGCGGGATGATCGATCGCGATCGCGCCATCCTCGAGGTCCTCACCTCGATCCGCCGCGCCGGCGCCGACTTCATCCTCACCTACCACGCGCTCCGCGCGGCGGAGCTCCTCGGATGAGCGCACCTCCCTGCGAGACGGACGCTCGGAAACCGAACCGTCCCTCGCTCCGCCGCGTGCTCGCGCTCGGCGCGCTGTGGCTCTCGATCAGCGCCGGCGCGCTCGCCGCGCCCGGCTGCTACGGACGCAACTGCGAGGGCGGCCTCGAGGTCTACGGGGTCGACACGAGCGAGGGCCGGATGATCGACGAGAACACGTGGGAGTCGGGCCCGATCGACGGCACCTGGCTGCCGTACCCGCGGCAGCGCTTCTACGTTTTCGAGATCCCCGAGCTCGGCGGACGGAAGCCGTACAGCCCCGAGCCGTACATCAGCGCGTCGCCCGAGCCGATGAAGAACGGCAATTTCATCCTCGGCTCAGGCAACATCGCAACGATGTCCGGGGCCGGGCCGAACCGGGTCAACATCCACAACGATTCCTGCTCGGACTTCTACCTCCGCCTCGTCCTGCACGTTCCGCCGCTCCCCCCCGCGGTCCCGGCCGCAGACGACGGCGGAGCTGACGCCGGCACCGCCGATGCAGCCGACGACGACGCCGGCAGCGATGGCGGCATCTGATTCGCTGGAGACCAGAACCATGAGTCATCCGTGGCACGACATTCCGTGCGATGAGCCGATCGAAGAGGGCTTCACCGCGTTCATCGAGATCCCGAAGGGGTCGAAGGTGAAGTACGAGCTCGACAAGGAGACGGGGCTTCTCAAGGTCGACCGTGTCCTCTTCAGCGCGGTCCACTACCCCGCCAACTACGGCTTCATCCCGCGCACGTACTGCGACGACGGCGACCCGCTCGACGTCCTCGTCCTCTGTCAGGAGCCCGTCGCCCCGATGAGCATGATGCGCGCGCGCGCGATCGGCCTCATGCAGATGCGCGACGAGAAGGGCCTCGACGACAAGGTCATCGCGGTGCACCTCGATGACCCCGCGTTCCGCGACTACTCGCACATCCGGGAGATCCCGCAGCACACCGTCCTCGAGCTCCGCCGTTTCTTCGAGGACTACAAGACGCTCGAGCACAAGAAGGTCGAGGTCGACGAGCTGCAAGGCCCCTACGAGGCGGCCAAGGCGATCCGCGCCAGCGTCCTGGGCTACAACGACCTGATGGCGAAGAACCCCCGCCGCGGCACTGCTACTTGAAGCAGTTACGCATGCACAGGCGATAGGTGCGCGGGCAGGCCTCGCACGACTTCGTCCGCTGCGCGTTCGCATCGATGCCGCTGCATTCGCCCTTGGCGCTGCACTCCTGGAAGCCGTTCGCGCAGCGCGCCATGCAGCTCGCCGCCGGGAGGGTCGGTGCCCGGGCGGCATCCGAGGGCGTGCCGGCATCTACTCCGAGGACCGGGATGCTCGCGACATCGCTCGGATCCGGCGCCGCCGGTCCCTCGACCGCCGCCGCCTCGAGAACCTTCGGCGGAGGAGCAAAAGCGTTCGTCGGCGCCGGTGCGGTGATCGACGAGAGCCGCGGCGCCTCCCCGGGAGCCGCCATCATCAGCGCTTCGTCCGTCGGGAGGCTCGGCGCCTGGGAGAGGGCCACGTACCGCGCCGTCGCGTAGTGGATCCGGTCCCGGGTCTGGCCGTAGGTGTAGCGCTCCGACCAATCCCGCCAGCACGCGGCCTTCGTCGGCATCGGCGCCTGGGGGTTCTCCTCCAGCGCATAGCAGTGCTCGAAGCGCGCATTCCCCTCGTAGATCGCCTGGAAGCTCGGCCCACAGGCGACCAGGCCGGTCGCCAGCAGGACGGCAGCCCAGAGCATCACCCGCGGGGAGGAGGGCCGTGCCACCCCACCATGATACGCGACGAGCCTTTGACGCTCGAACGATCCTTCACTACCTAGGCGGCGGACAAATGTTCACGGGACTCGTCGAATCGAAGGGCACGCTCGTTCGCCGGACGCAGCATGGCCGCGACGCGCGCCTCGTCGTCCGGGGCGACCTCGTAACCCCGGGCAAGGATCCCATCGTCCTCGGCGAATCCATCGCGATCGACGGCGTCTGCCTCACCGTCGACACCATCGTCGAGCCAGGTGGTCCCGGAGCCTCGACGTTCGAGGTCGACGCCTCGAGCGAGACCCTCGCGAAGACCACCCTCGGGAGCTTGGCCATCGGCGCATCGGTCAACCTCGAGCGTGCGCTGCCGATCGGCGGCCGGCTCGGCGGTCACATCGTGAGCGGCCACGTCGACGGCGTCGGGCGCGTGCGGGAGAAGATCCCGAGCGGGGCCGCGCTCCGCGTCGTCTTCGACGCTCCGGCTGAGCTCGCGCGCTTCATCGCCCCGAAGGGGTCGATCTGCGTGAGCGGCGTCAGCCTCACCGTCAACGGCGTCTCCGGGTCGAGCTTCGACGTGATGCTCATCCCGCACACCCGCGACAAGACCTCGCTCGACGCGCTCGCCGTCGGCGCGCCGGTGAACCTCGAGGTCGACATCCTCGCTCGATACGTCGCCCGCCTTCTCGACGTCGGCCCTGCCACGGCCTCCGGCGCTTCTGCCGAGCCCGGTTCGCAAACTGAAGAGTCCTCCGATACCCGCCTCCTTTCACGCCTCCATGCCGCTGGATACCTCTGATCCTCCTCACCCCCGGACCGCTATGTCCCCCGTCCTGAACATCGAGCCCAAGCTTCTCGAGCGCGTGAACGGCGCCATCTCCGACATCCGTGCCGGCAAGATGGTCATCCTCGTCGACGACGAGGATCGCGAGAACGAAGGCGACCTGACGATGGCCGCTCAGTTCGTGACCCCCGAAGCCGTGAACTTCATGGCGATGCACGGGCGCGGCCTCATCTGCCTCACCATGACCGAGGAGGCGGTCGGCCGGCTCGGTCTGCCGATGATGGCCGCGCCGGGCCGCTCCACGCCGAGCCTCGGCACCGCGTTCACGATGAGCATCGAGGCGCGCCACGGCGTCACCACCGGCATCAGCGCCGCCGACCGCGCGCACACGATGCGAATCGCGGCGAGCCCGGACTGCAAGCCGGACGACCTCGTCACGCCCGGCCACGTCTTCCCGCTCCGCGCGCGCAAGGGCGGCGTCCTCGTCCGCACCGGGCAGACCGAGGGCTCCGTCGACCTCGCGCGCCTCGCCGGCCTCACGCCCGCCGGCGTCATCTGCGAGATCATGCGGGAGGACGGCGCGATGGCGCGCATGCCCGATCTCGAGGTCTTCGGGAAGAAGCACGGCCTCCGGATCGTCACGATCGCCGATCTCATTCAGTACCGCCTCCAGACCGAGCGCCTCGTCCGCCGCGTCGCTCGAGGCACCGTCCGCCTCGACGAGACCGGCACCGAGTGGACCGCCAACGTCTACGAGTCGGCAACCGACGGGCGCCAGTCCGTCGCGCTCGTCAAGGGCGAGCTCCCCGGCACGAGCCCGGTCCTGTGCCGCATGCACTCCGGCTCCACCATCGGCGACGTCTTCGCATCGACGCCGCGCGACGGCGGCCGCAACCTCCGCGAGGCGATCCGCCGGATCGAGAGCGAGCGGCGCGGCGTCATCGTCTACCTCCCGCCGCGACAGGGCCCGTCCGAGGAGCTCACCTCCATCCTGGGTGCCGTGACGAACGGCTCGCACGAGTCGCGCGAGTCGCGCACGCCGCCGGCGTCGGGAGACAGCCCGCTTCGCGAGTTCGGCCTCGGTGCGCAGATCCTCGCGGACCTCGGGCTCCACGAGATCCGCCTCCTCACGAACAATCCGCGTAAGATTGCCGGCATCTCGGGCTTCGGGCTCGAGGTCGTCGAGAGCGTCGCTCTCGGCACGTCCGATCCGCACGCCACGAGCGCGGCGGACAAGAGCTAGAGCCGGGCGGGACTCGACCAGAGCCCGCACCGGAACCAAAGGAGAAGAGATGCCTGTGTCGCCGCGTATCGTCGAAGGCAATGTCGTCGTTCCGAAGGGAGCGAGGTTCGGCATCGTCGCGAGCCGCTTCAACCACTTCATCGTCGACCACCTCGTCGGCGGCGCGGTCGACGCGCTCGTCCGCCACGGCGCAGAGGAGGCGAACATCACCATCGTCCGCGTCCCCGGCGCCTGGGAGATCCCGGTCGCCGTCCAGCGCCTCGCGCGTGGGACCGGCGGCGGGAAGAAGTCCGGGAAGCTCGACGCGATCATCACGCTCGCGGCGGTGATCCGCGGCTCGACCCCCCACTTCGACTACGTCGCCGGAGAGGTCTCCAAGGGCGTCGCGTCGATCTCGCTCGAGAGCGGACTGCCGATCTCGTTCGGCGTCCTCACGACCGACACGATCGAGCAGGCGATCGAGCGCGCGGGCACCAAGGCTGGCAACAAGGGGTGGGATGCGGCTGTCTCCGCGATCGAAATGGTCTCGCTGGACCGCGCGCTCGCGGGCGCAGGCTTCTGAGGAACACCATGGGTGCGCGCCGTTCCGGCCGCGAGGCCGCGCTGCAGATGCTCTTCCAGCTCGAGGCCTCGGGAGCCAGGGCTCCCCAGGTGATCGAGCTCTTCTGGCGCGCGTCCGCCGACGCCGACTTCGAGCCTGATCCCGAAGGACGCCTCTACGCCGACACGATCGTCCGCGGCGTCGCCGACAGGCTCGCCGACGTCGACAAGCGAATCGCGGCCGCCTCGCAGAACTGGCGCCTCGAGCGCATGGGACGCGTCGATCGCAATCTCCTCCGCATGGGCACGTGGGAGCTGCTCGCGCAGAAGGACGTCCCCCGCGCCGTCGTCATCGACGAGGCCGTCGAGCTCGCGAAGTCCTACGGGACCGAGGACTCGAGCGGCTTCGTCAACGGCGTGCTCGATCGTGTCGCCTCCGACCTCGGTCGAACGGACGACGACAAGGCCACCAAGGCCGGCCCGAAGAGCGGCGGAGGCGGCGGCAAAGGTCCGGCCTGATGGTCGACCTCCGCTTCGTCCCCCGCGCTCTCCGGCATCTCGACGAGACGAGCGCCGAGGTCGTCGCGTGCTGCATCTATCGTGACGAGCGGCCGCTCTCCGGGCTCGCCGGGCTCCTCGACTGGCGTCTCTCCGGTCGCTTGAGCCGCCTCGCCAAGCAGGGATTCCTCCTCGGCGAGGTCGGCGAGGTGCTCGCGATGCCCGTGCGCCCTCGCCTTCCCTTCGACAAGCTGCTCGTCGCAGGTCTCGGACCGCGCGGCGCGTTCAGCGACGCCACCTTCCGCACGGTGCTCGAGCGGACGATGAGCGCGCTCGACGGGCTGCACGTGAAGAAGGCGGTCGTCGAGCTGCCCGGCCGCGGCGACGAGGCCATCACCGCGGAGCGAGCCGCCGAGATCCTCGTCGAGCTCATCGGCGACGACGAGCGCGACACGCTCACCGTCGTCGAGGATCCGAGCGGTCAGCAGCAGATCGAGAAGCTCACCCAGGAACGGCGCCGCAAGGCGCTCCGCCGTCAGTACGACGGCGGCTGACGCGCTCGCGCCGCCGCGCGACTCCCGGCTCGCGCGGCTCCCGGCTCCGTCGCAGTCATGCTACGAAGTCGCGTGCTCGATCTGAAGCTCGACCGCGCCGGCGCTCCACCGAAGGATGCCGCGACGATCGTCCTCGTGAGAAGTGCCGCCGTGGCGACCGGCGGCATCGAGATCTTCTGCGTCGAACGGAGCAAGCAGAGTCGCTTTCTCGGGGGCGCGATCGTCTTTCCGGGCGGCAAGCTCGACGCGAGCGACGCTTCGTCCGAGTGGGCATCGCTCGCGACGGACGCACGCGATCCCGCGCGTGCGTCCTCTACGGTGCCGTTCACGAGCGACGGCGCACACCTGCGCGCGCTGGCGATCGCCGCCTGTCGCGAGACGCTCGAAGAAGCCGCGATGCTGCATGTCGCCGGCGGCTCGAAGGACGTGACCCAGGACGACCTGTTCGCGCTTCGCGCGCGCCTCGGGTCCGAGCCGGGCGCGCTCCGGTCGTTCCTCTCCGAGCGTCGGGTGCGCCTCGATCTGCAGGCGCTGCATCCGCTCGCGCGCTGGGTCACGCCCGAGGCTGAGGCACGCCGCTACGACGCGCGCTTCTTCGTCGCTGTGGCTCCCCCCGGGCAGACGGGCGCGCACGACGAGCACGAGACGATGGCGAGCTTCTGGGCAACGCCTGCCGAGATCCTCCGTCGCTGGGAGGCGGGCGAGGTGCAGGTCGCGCCGCCGACCCACTGCACGATCGCGCTCCTTGCCTCGTGCGCGACGACGGATGCCGTGCTCGAGCTCGCCGCCGCGAGCTGCCTCGATCCGATCTGCCCGCGGCTCGTGCGGGTCGCATCTCCGGGCGATGGCCAGATGGAGACGCTCGCGCTCACGCTCCCCGGCGATCCCGAGCACGAGGTCCCCGAGGCCCGCGTGCCCGGCCCCTCGCGTTACGTGCTCCGCGGTGATCGATGGCTGGCCGAGGACGCACCGCGCTGACGAGCCGAAAGGCGGGACGCTCCGCGGTCGAGAGCGCAAGCCGTCGTCCGCTGCCGGCACCTCCGCGTCCGCTGCTCTACACGGCGCAGGACGTCGCGCGGTTCTGCGAGGTGGATCTCAAGACGATCCACCACTGGGCCGATGGCGGGAAGATCCCGCACCATCGAACCGAGGGTCGCCACCTCCGCTTCCGGCGCAACCACGTCCTCGCATTCCTCCGGCGCCACGGCTACCCGCTCCACGCCGAGATCGCGAGCGTGCGGCCGACCGTGTTCTTTGCCCTCGCAACCGGGACCTCGTCCGGGGGCGCGCCCTACGACGCACCTCGGGACGAGGTCACGAAGAAGCTCTCGACGCGCTTCTTCGTGCGCCGGTTCGAGAGCGCGCTCGGAGCGATCGCTCATCTCGTCTCCGGAGAGCCGGACGTCCTCGTCGTCTCGCTCCTCGATCCGACGTGGAGCGGGGCACACGCGATCCGAGCCTTGAAGTCGGGCGCCGACACCTCGTGGACCACGCTCGTCGTCGTCACCGACGATGCCGACGAGGGCGCCGCGAGCGTGGCACGAGACGCAGGAGCGGACCTCGTGATCGCGAGCACCGACCTCGGCCGCCTCGGCGTCGAGCTCGCGCGAGCGCTCGGCGTCGCGTGACGCCGCACACCGTCGTCGCGTGGCGCGTCGCCCCCGGCCGCGCGCGGTACGCGCGATGCAGGCCGGCTCTACCGCGGGCGCATGCCCGGCGGAGGCTCCATGGGAACGACGACTCGAGCGAGGGCGATCCTCCTGACGTCGGCGATGGCGATCGCCGCGGCCTGCAACCGGAGCTCCGACGAAGCTCCATCCGATGACCTGCCGCCCCCGAGCACGTCGTTCACGCCGCCGACGATGCCCGACGCCGGCAGTCCCGCCCCGCGCAGCACCAAGACCGACGGCTGGCTCGTGGTCGATCCGGGCGCAGCAGAGCCTGTGATGGTCAATCAGGCGATCGCCATCGTCGCACCGACGAAGGGCAACAAGGCCGCGGGGACCATGCGGCTCCTCGCGACGAACGACGGTCTCAGGATCAAGGTCGCGTTCACCGGCCTCTCGTTCATGCAGAAGTACACGCTCCGCGTTCATCTGCTCGGCAACTGCAGCAGCGAGGACGGCTCGAGCGCCGGACCGAGCTTCAACTTCGACGGCAGCTCGCTGACCCCGCCACAGGGACAACAGGGACTGGGCGACCTCGGCGAGGTCCAGGCCGACGTCGGCGGTGAAGCCAAGGGCGAAGGCAAGCTCGCGCTGCCCGCGATCCAGGGCCCATATTCGATCGTCGGACGCTCGGTCGTCTTGCACGCGAAGTCGAGCGACCCCTCGAAGGCCAACGCCGAGGGGGCGCGGCTGGCGTGCGGCGTGATCGGCATCTTCGCCGAAGACACGAGCCTCTGACGTCGCGCGACGCGCACCAGCGCGACACACCCGCGCTCACTCAGCGACCTTCGCGGTACGCCTTCACTGCGTTCGCGATCCCGTCGGCGAGACGCTGCTGGTAGTCCGCCGAGCCGAGGCGCTGCTCCTCGATCGGGTTCGAGATGTAGCTGGTCTCGAAAAGGACCGCCGGCATCCGCGCTCCGACGAGCACGTAGAAGGCCGCGCGATGGACGCCACCGTCCTGGACGTCTTTATACTGCGAACCGAGCGACGCCATTCCGGCGCGCTGAAGGAGCTCGGCGAAGCGCGTCGAGCGCGTCGCCTGATCGGCGAGGCGCATCGACGCGAGGAGCTGCGCGACCTCGTTGCTTGCGGCCTGGCTGGTCGCATTCTCGCGCGCCGCAACTCGGCCGGCCATGTCGCTCGTCGTGGTGTCGAGGACGTAGGTCTCCACACCGCGCTTCGTCTTGTTCTCGGCAGCGTTGCAATGGATCGAGACGAAGAGGTCAGCGCCGAACGCGTTCGCGCGCGCGGTGCGCTCCTCGAGTGTCACGTAGCGGTCGTCGTCGCGTGTGAGGGTCACCTGGATGCCCTGTCGCGCGAGGATCGGCGCGAGCTTGTGGGCGACCGCGAGCGTGACTTCCTTCTCCTTCAGCCCCGACGGACCGTGGGCACCGGGGTCGTTTCCGCCGTGCCCGGCGTCGATGGCGACGCGCTCGACCGAGCGCCCAGCGCCCTTCGGACCCGAGCCCGGCTGGTTCTTCGCGATGTCGATAACGACGCGGAACGGCTCGAGCAGGTGGAACACGCGCCGGTAGGCCGGACCGCTGAGATCGAGCGCGACTCGCGAGCCCGTCGTGGTCGGCTCGGCGACGATCCGCGAGACGACGCCTCCGAGCGGCGTATCCCGCGAGGTGCCACCGAGCTCCACACCGTCGAGCTCGACGTACGTGCGCGCGCCCTGCCCTGCGCCGCCGGCGACGTCGCCCACGCGAAAGCGCGAGCTTCGATCGAGGTGCACGACGATGCGCGCCGCCTCGGCGCCGCCCCACTGCTCGATCTTCGTGATGCGCGGTGCGACGAGCACCCGTGAAGGCCCGGCATCGAGGAGCGCGAGCGCGAGCGCACCCTCGCCTGCGAGCCCGCGGTCGATCGCATCGAGCACCGCCCCAGGCGGGCGGAACGCGGCAAGCGCCGCGAGCGGCAACTCGACGGTCTCGCCGCAGAGGCTCGTGGTGCCGTCGCCCGTGCCCGCATCGATGACGATGCTGCGCCGCTGAACGCGGTAGAGCTCGGCATAGGACGTCTCGGCGTTCTTCGCGAGCTCGCCGGCGAGCATCGCTCCTCGCACGGCGGCCTCGCACGCTCCGCGAAGCGCGAGGTCTTTGCCGGCGGCGCGATAGAGGTCGACCGCCTCCTTCGCGTCCTGCTCGCGATGCTCGATCCGCCAGATCCGCTCGTGGACCGCGGCCGCGAGCGCGTGAAGCTCGACGGCGCGTGCTCCCGCCCCCTCCTTGAGCGCCAGCGCCTCGACCTGCTGCGCCACGGCGATGACCTCGGGTCGCGACGGGAGCGCTGCGCCCGGCACGATGAAGGCCTCCGCTCGAGCCACGTCGCCGTCGCCGCCCGCATCCGGCGCGGCCGTCTTGGTCTCCCCGCACGACGGCAGGGTCGAAAGCCCGACGAGCAGAGCGCACAGAAGCCGACGCGGAGGAAGGATCCCCATCAAGCGAAACCGAAGGTATCATCGCCTTCGTGGAAAGCCGAAGCGAGGACGTACCCATCTACTCCGATCGCACGACCGGACAGCGCTTCCCGGACGCAACGTCGATGGTCAACGCGTACCTGAAGCGCTTCGCGGAGCGCGCGGGCACGGAGCTTCGCCCGCTCGACGAGAACGGCTACACCCAGACAAAAAAGGGCTCCGCGAGCATCGGAGTGAACGTCCTCGACGATCACGGCGTCCTCCTCCTCATCGCCCCGGTGATGCCGGTCCCGAAGGTCGGGCGCGAGGCGCTCTACCGGAAGCTCCTCGAGCTCTCGTTCCTCACGACCGCCGATGCGTCGTTCGCCATCGACGCGGCGAAGGACGAGGTCTTCGTCCGCACGCTCCGTCGCCTCTCGGGCCTCGACTACGAGGAGTTCGAAGACCTGCTCGACACCGTCGGGCGCGTCGCCGACGAATGGGACGACGTGCTCAAGCGCGAGTTTCCCGCCTGATCCGCAGGCAGTTGCCGTAACTCGCCACCCGAGGCGGGAGGCCTGGGACACCCAGGCCCCACCGGCTCGTGCCCCCTCGTCGCGTTGTGTCGTTCGCGTGCAGAGTGCTACGATCTCGCGTGATGGCGATGCAGGGGAAGAGCACTTCGAGCGACACGCCTTCCCTCGACGTGGCCGAGGCCGAGCAGGCAGCCGACGCGTTCCGTCCGGCCTGGGACGACGACGCGTGGGAGATTCCGCCGGCGCCCGCCGCAACCGCAGCGCCGACCGACACGACCGGACCCGATGCGGCGCCGGCCGATGCCCCGGCGATCGTCGCGAGCCCGGTGATCGCGCTCGGCAAGGCCGACGTCAGCGAGAGCGCGCCGCCCAAGGCGCAACCGGCTCCGGCTCCGCCGAGGCCGGCCACGACGACCCAGCTCGGGATCGTCTCGCCTGAAGCCGCCGCCGTGGTCGCGGCCGCCAATGCGGCGAACGCAAAGAAGAGCGACGACGACGCCAACAAGACGACCCAGCTCGGGATCATCTCGCCCGAGGCCGCCGCCGTGGTCGCGGCCGCCAATGCAGCGAACGCAAAGAAGGGCCCGCCTGCCAACGAGACGATGAAGCTCGGTGGGATGTCCGCCGAAGCCGCCGACGCCGTGGTGGAGGCCAGCGCCCCGGCTGCCAAGACGCCGGCCCGTGCGCCCATGCCGAGCGCGGAGGCGCTCGACTCCGACGCGATGATCGAGGTCGCGCCGGCCGTTCCCGCGGCCGCGAAGACCGAGCGGATGCCGGATGCGCCCACCTCCTCGGCGCCTTCGGTCGCGAAGAAGGCGGCTCCGCCGCCGACCAAGACCACCAAGAAGATGGCGAAGGCGCCGGACGCGCCGATCCCGCTCACGTCCGCCGACCCGTTCCGGGACGCCGTCCCCGCCGCGGAGCCGAGCGAAGACGATCTCGAGCTCGCAACGAAGAAGCCCTCGAAGAACCTCCTCTACGCCGGCATCGGCGGCGTAGCGCTCCTCGCGATCGTGCTGTTCGTGAAGCTCGGCTCGTCCTCCGACGAGGCGACCACCAAGCCCACGCCGCCCGTCGCGGTCGGACCGGCCGTGCAGTCTCCGACCAGCGACATCCCCCCGCCGCCCCCGAAGGACGAGGATCCGACCGAGACGGCCCCAGCAGCCAAAGCGACCGAAGCCCCGGCAGCCAAGGCGACCGAAGCGGCGGCCAAGGCGACCGAAGCCCCGGCGGCCAAGGCGACCGAAGCCCCGGCGCAGGCGCCCCCTGCGGTGACCGCAAAGACGCCCGAGCCGCCGAAGACCGTGGCCGCGACGCCCGCGCCCGTCGCAAAGACGCCCGAGCCGCCGAAGACCGTGGCCGCGACGCCCGCGCCTCCGAAGCCGAAGGCCGCGACGCCCGCGACGACGCCGGCTGCACCGAAGACTCCACCGAAGTCCACGGGTGGAGGTATCGTTCGCGACAGCCCGTTCTGAGCCGACGCTCGGAGGGGCAGAGGACTCGACCGACCATGAAGACGCGCCGAATCGCCGCTGCCGTCCTCTTCACTCTCCTTCCTGCCACGGTCTCGCTTCCCGCGTGGTCGCAGCAGGACGATGCCATCACCGTCCAGGCGCGCGCGCGCTTCAAGGAAGGTGTCGAGGCGTTCGACAAAGGGAAGTACGAAGAAGCTCGTCTCGCCTTCCTCCAGGCATACGCGCTGAAGAAGCACCCCTCGGTGCTCCTCAACCTCGCGCAGAGCTCGGCGAAGTCGAACCACCCGCTCGACGCTGCGAAGTACTTCCAACAGTTCTTGAAGGAAGCCACTTCGGCGAGCCCGCAGCAGCGCAAGGATGCCGAGACAGGCCTCGCCGAGGTCCGCCAGAAGCTCGGTCGCATCGAGGTCGTCGCCCCCGCCGGAACCGAGATCTCGCTCGACGATCAGGGCAAGGTCGGCACGATGCCGATGGAAGCGCTCGACGTCGAGCCCGGCTCGCACACGGTCAAGTCGCCCACGCAGAGCGTGACGGTGATCGCGGTCGTCGGACAGAAGGTCGAAGCGAGGCTCGGCATGCCGGCCGCGCCCGCTGCCGTCGCGCCCATCACCGCGCCGCCTCCGTCGACCGAGCCCACGGGCGAGGCCACCGAGCCGGCCCTGGGCCCGACGCCCCCGGCGGACCACGGCCCGTCGAAGCGCACGAACCTGCTGGTGCCGCCCAAGAACATGACGCCGGTCTACATCGGCCTCGGCGCTGCCGGCTTCGGCGCCGTCAGCGCGATCGTTTTCGGGTTGTTCAAGGCCGACGCTCAGGACAAGGCCGACGTGGTCGCGAACCAGATCCGCACCGCCGCAGCCCAGCGGAACATCCCCGCGCAGGGCGTATGCAACAGCGCGAGCGCGCCGGCCGAGTTCGCGACCGCGTGCAAGACGCTCGTCGACAACAACGACAAGGTCGACACGAACGCGGCGATCGCGAACGTGTCACTCGCCGTGATGGGCGCCGGCCTCGTCTTCGCGGGCGCCTGGTACCTCACGGCTCCCAAGCGCGGTGCGTCCGCACCGCAAACGGCGCGCGCTCCGCAGCCCCCGATCGTCACGCCGTGGGCAGGCTGGAACACCGGCGGCGTCTCGGTCGCCGGCCAGTTCTAAAGCACCGACGGTCTGCGCGACGACGACGGCCGCCCTCCGAGCGAGGACAGCGGAGCACGCCGTTGGCCGGCACTGCTCGGCTGCACCGAGGCGCGGCGTGCGGGCTCTCCGGCGAGCGATCGAAACCGTTCGGCTCTCTAGGGTCGCGTCGCGACGCTTCGCTCTGCGCGCGAAGTCGATGACGACGACGAGCCCAACGACGATCGCGATTCCGACCGCGGACAGTACGATCGCCTGCGAGAGGCAGCCACTCTCGTCCGAAACGTCGACGTGCAAAGGCGAGCGCGGGCCACGTGATGCTACGGCAGCGCCAGCAGCGACGCGCGGGATGGCGTCGCCGCGACGCTTTTCGAAAACGTTCACGACGGTGTCGAGACCGAGCGCGGTCGACACTCGCCCAGACCATGCCGCGCGTGCACGGCGGATCGCTCGCCACCGACGCCGAAGGGGTCGGGCGCCGGCGCGAGCGGTCGATCGGACGTCTCCGAAACTCCGCGCCTAGGAACGATCACTCCGACCGCGCCGCCGACGCCGAGTCGCAGGCGGCCAGCGTGAATTCGAAGCGGGCGCGATGTATCCGCCATCGCTCACTCGAAGCGCGGGCTCCCCCAACCTTGAGGCGGCTGGCCGTCGGGCCCCGTCGAAGTCGAGCCCGACTCGGCAGCGACGAGAGGTGGCGTCCGATCCGAGCTCGCTTCGCGCGGCGCGCCCCGCCTACGTACTTGCGAGGGCTGCGCGCGAGCAACGCAGCGAGGTCGATCGAGAGTGTCACGTTGGCGTCGCCGCGGGGCTCGAGCCCGCCGGCGTTCGACGACAAGCAAGATCGGAGTGCTCAACGGGGAGAGCTCGTCGAGCTCGGAACGTAGGACTCCACGATCGACGCATTGCGAACGCCGCGCGCTGCGGGAGGCACGTCCGTCGTCCTCAGCGGACCGCCGCTGCGGGGAGGGCTGCGCGCGAGCAACGCAGCGAGGTCGATCGAGAGTGTCACGTTGGCGTCGCCGCGGGGCTCGAGCCGGCGGGCGTTCGACGACAAGCAAGCTTGAGGTGCTCAAAGGGGAGAGCTCATCGAGCTCGGAACGTAGGACTCCACGATCGAGGCGTAGCGAACGCCGCGCGCTGCGGGAGGCACGTCCGTCGTCCTCAGCGGACCGCCGCCACGGGTCCAGCCGTCTCGTAGGAGCCAGGTTCTTGGCGCCGGATCTGGCCAGGGCTCCGTCTCGATGATCGTCGCGTGAGGATCGGCCCAACCAAGGAAGCGAAGCGCCGTGGAGTACGGATCGACGATCCCGAGGCCGAACGTCTTCATCCCGTGGCGGAGCCAGTTCTGGAGGACGTAGAGGATGGTGTTCCGGACCGCCGTCGGACTCTCGAGATCGCGCCGGTGATGGCGATCGGCCCAGACCTTGCCCCGGCGCCCGAGTCGTCGATTGAGCTGCCGTGCGAAGGAGATCACCAGCCCGCTGATGCCGCGCCGGAGAGCCTCCCGCTCCTGCGTTGCGCGCTCCTGCTTCACGCGCTCAGTGAGAGCGCCGGCAGTGAGAGCGCCGGCGGTGCGAGCGCCGGCGGTGCGAGCGCCATGGTCCCCCCGCTTCGCCAGGCGCGCCTCGACGATCAGGTGAATGTGGTCGCGCTGGATCGAAAAATGAACGACCTGGAACTGGGCGGCGTACGAGCGCTCCGCCTGCGTCTTCAGCACCTTTCGGAAGAGGTTCCTCACGAGCTGACTGCGAAGCGGCGGGACGTCACGACAAGCCCGCATCGTCACGTGAACGGGAAAGCGCCCCTTGTGCTCGGGCCGCGTGCGGTGCGGGACGTTGGGCCGCCCGACGCAGCTCGCCCGCTTCCTCCCCGCCCCCTTCCTCGAGCCACCCCACGTTCGTGGCGCCTCGGTGACGATGGGCAGCTCCAGCTGCTCCGAACCTCGACGGGCCAACTCCCCTCCCCGCTCCGATCCACGGCGACCGGCGACGACGAACCGCGCGGCGCCACTCGATTGGGCAACAGTGTCCATCGCCGCGAATGTCGTCAAGCCCACGTCTGCTCGTTCCTCCACGGCTGGAGACGAGTAGCCCGAGCACCAACGGCCACGACGAACGGCGCGGCGCCACTCGATTGGGCAACAAGCTCGCAATCGCGAGGGCCGCCGTCTGCTCGATGAGCATCCAGAGAAAGCCGGGATCCGCCGTGCAGACGCCCCAGCTCGCCGCCGGCGCCGCGAACGTCCATCGTCGCGAGTGTCGCCAAGCCCACTGCTGCTCGTTCCTCCACGGCTGGAGACAAGTCACCCCGAGCACCAATGGGCACGACGAGCCACGCGGCACCACTTGATTGGGCGACAACGTCCATCGCCGCGAGTGTCGCCAAGCTCACTGCTGCTCGTCCTAGGTCTGGAGGCGAGTAGCCCCGAGCACCAACGGCCACGACGAACCGCGCGGCACCACTCGATTGGGCAACAACGTCCATCGCCGCAAGTCTCGTCAGGCCCACGGCTGCTCGTCCCTAGGTCGGGAGGCGAGTAGCCCCGAGCACCAACGGCCACGACGAACCGCGCGGCCCACTTGGGTGGGGCGACAACGTCGATCCCCGCGAGTGCGTCAGGCTCACTCCTGCTCGTCCCTAGGTCTGGAGGCGAGTAGGCCCGAGCACCAACGGCCACGACGAACCGCGCGGCCTACTTGGGTGGGGCGACAACGTCCACCGCCCCGACTGCGTCAGGCCCACTGCTGCTCGGCCCTACGCCTGGAGGCGATAGCCGGAGCCAGGGCCACGACGAACCGTGCGGCCACGACGAACCGTGCGGCCACTTGATGGGGCGACGACGTTCATCACCGCGCGTGTCGCCAGCCCACCGCTGCTCGTCCCTTCCAGAAGACGAGTAGCCAGAGGACCAACGGCCACGACGAACGGCGCCCCGCCGCTTGATTGGGCGACAACGACGATCGCCGCGAGTTTCGTCAGGCCCAGTGCGGCTCGCCCCTTCAGGGCGGGAGGCGTGTAGCCGGAGCACCAAGGGCGACGATGGCTGCAGAGCCGCACCGACGCCGCCCCCCAGACCGAACGCGGTGCCGGAACACCGTGTCGCTCCAGGGCTGCGTGCGAGTAGCCGGAGCACCAACGGCCACGACGAACGACGCGGCAGCACTTGATGGGGCGACAACATTCATCGCCGCGAGTCTCGTCCAGCCCACTGCTGCTTGTCCCTCCAGGGCTCGACGCGAGTCCCCGGAGCACCAACGGCCACGACGAATGGCGCGTCGCCACTTGATTGGGCAACAATGCCCGTCGCTGGCCGCTGCGAGTGGCACCACGCAAAGGTGCGGCTCTCCTCCGAGACCGGCGGCGAGTGGCCAGAGCACCAAGGGCGACGATGGATCCAGAGCCGCCGCACCGACGCCGAGGCCGGCCACGTGTCGGACCACCGTGGCCCACGCCGACCTGACGTCGATGCCCAGACCGCACGCGGTGCTGATCACCGTGACCGACGCCGGAGCTTCGCGCACGACGCCGACGGCGGACCTGGAACCGAGCATCGAGCCCGAACATGGCCGCGGGAGCACCGAGGCCGAGGCCGACGCCGGACGCGGTGCCGGAACATCGAACAAGGATCAAGACGCGGTGGGTCCCGTTCAACGTCGACCTCGCTCGAGAGCGCTAGACGACGAGGTCTCGCATCGGGAGCTCGCCATTCGCCTACGTCGTCAAAACCGTCGGCCTCTCGGCTCATCGCCCCGCAGGATCTTCGCCTGGCTCGCCTACCGCTCGGCCTACGCTGGCCAGTTCTGAAGCCGATTCACTTGTAGCGCAGCACCTTCACGAAGCCCGGCGCCGATGCATCGGCGGCGTCGCGGCGGACGAGCGCCGCGGCATAGCAGCGGGTCCCGTCGCAGCCGGCGTCGACGAGGGCGTCGGCGGGCTGTGCGGTGCGCGCGACTGCTGGGCGGCCGGTACGCGCGACGAGCGCGTGAGCGATGCCGGTGATGGGTGCGCGCGCGCTTCCGGCCCCGCCGCTCCGTTCCGTCCAGGCGATGGCGACGTCATCGCCGAGAAGATCAGTGAAGAAGGGGCCGATCTCGTGGCCGCACCTTCCCGGAGCGAGCTCCGTCGTCGACTCCTCCAAGGTCTCGCGGTCGACGCGGAGCGACATGACCTTCGTGGCAACGACGCCGTCCCCCGGGCCCGCGGCGCCTGGAGGACACGAAGCCGATGCGTCCTCGGTGTAGACGATCGCGAGCACCTTCGGCGATGCATCGACCGCGACGACGTCGTCGTCCTTCGGGATGGTCGCCTTCAGCTTCCGGAGTGGTCCGAGCACACCGCCGACGATCTCTCGGACCGCAACCGCGCCGGAGCCGCCGATGCGAACCACTCCGACGTCGTCCCCGACGGTGTATTGGGCAAGCTCGCGCTGCTCGTCGTCGCCGAAGTCACCCTCGCGGACCACCGTGAGCGGCTGACGGGTACCGGCCGGCCCCGGGAAGGGCGCACCGAGCGGAAGGATCGACGTGTGGTCCTCCTCGCCGAGCACGGCGAACGCGTGGCTCGCGCCGCAGAGGAGCGACACGTCCTTCTCCTTCGGCAGATCGATCTTCAGCGACGCGCCGCTCCACGGCCGTGAGCTCGCCTGAGCGTCGTCACTGAACCAGAGCGCGTCGCGCGTCACGCACGACGCAGCGGCGACCTCTTCCGGCTCGCCCTTCGGAGCGAGGTCGGGGCCGAGGATCACGAGCTCCCTCACGAGCTTGCCGCCACGGAGACCTCGCCACGTGACCGCTACACCTTGGGTCGCGTGCACGGACACCTTGAGTTCGGAGTCCGGCGACCACGCGACGTCGTCCAGCGCGACGCGCTCGGCGACGATCGCGTCCTTCACATCGATGCGCTGTACACGGATCGCCTTCGCACTCACGTCCAGGCCGGCGACGATGACGTTGCCATTCGCGAGATGCGCGGCGGCGATCGGCGCGCTGAGCCCTGAAGCACCGGGGGCGCCGGGAGCATCGCTCGACGCGGATGGGCTCGTCGATTCCGCGTCGGCCGTGCTCGGCGTGGCCGGCCCCTGTGCTTGCCGGTCTGTCTCGGCCCTGCGCTGCCCCTCGCATGCCCGCCAGCCGACGGCGAGTGCGACGACCCCTGCCGCCAGCGCGATCCCCAACCGCTTCGAGCTCCCCGCGTCCGCCATCGCCCCTGCTATCGCAAGGGCCACGGGCGAAAGCAAGGTCGGCCGCCGATCGGCTCACTCTTCGGGGACGGAGATGCCTGCCTTCGCGAGGAGCTTCCGGAAGGTCGTGCGCGGCACCTTCACCGCACGCGCCGCCGCGCTGACGTTTCCGCCGTGCTCCGTGAGGAGATCGCGTGCTCGCTCGGGGGTGAGCGCTCGCGACGAGCCGAGCGCCGATCGCCGGAGCGCCTGCCTCACGCACGCGGCGTCGATCGTCCGCAGATTCCTCGCCTTTGCGTGCACGGCCGCACGCATCAGCGTCGCGTGGAGCTCGCGTACGTTCCCCTGCCACGAATGCCCGGTAAGCTCCGCGACCGCGCTCTGGGTGAGATCGCGGGGGCCGTACTCCGTCCCGAGGTGCTCGAGCAGCGCCCGGGCGATCGGCAGCACGTCTCCGCGTCGCTCGCGGAGCGGCGGCACCTCGAGGACGAACACCTCGAGGCGATGATAGAGGTCCTTCCGGAACAGCCCCGCCTGCACGCGCTCGAAGAGCGGCACGTGCGTCGCGGTGATGACGCGGACGTCCGTGCGCCGGCCCGAGCCCGCGGCTCCGACGCCGCGCACCTCGTACCCGTCGAGGGCGCGGAGGAGCTTCGGCTGCGCGTCGAGCGCGAGATCCGCGATCTCGTCGAGGAAGAGGGTGCCGCCCTCGGCCTCGACGAAGACGCCGAGGCGCTTGTTCACCGCCCCGGTGAACGCACCGCGCTCGTGACCGAACAGCTCGGTCTCGGCGAGCTCGCGAGGGATCGTCGATGCGTTCAGCGCGATGAACGGAGCCGCTCCGCGACGGCCCTCGAAGTGGAGCGCACGCGCGATCAGCTCCTTTCCGACGCCGCTCTCGCCTCGAATGAGGACCGACGCGTTCAGGTTCGCGAGCCGCCGCACCTGCGTCGCGAGCCGGCACATCGCGGCCGACGAGCCCGCGATCCCCGGGAGCGGCGGACCGAGCTCTTCCTCGTCCTCGCCGTCCACGCTCATGCACACGATCGTCGTCTGCCCGATCAGGATCGTCGCGCCCTCCCCGGTCCAGCTCCAGCCGTCGTGGAGCCGCACGCCTCCGATGAACGTCCCGTTACGCGACCGCAGATCCTTCACGCAGACGCCTCCGTCGGCGCTCACGATCTCGCAGTGGCGCGCGCTCACCGTCCGATCGTGGATGACGAGGTCCGCCCCCCTCGAGCTCCCGACGACCAGCGGCCGGTCCGTGATCGGGACGCGCCGTACCTCTTCGTCGTCCTGCACCTCGAGCCAGAGGCTCGTCGCCCTGGCCGCCACCTCGATCTCAACCGTCTCGGCCGCGGCCCCCTCTCTGCTGTCGAATGTCATGCGTCGTCCATCGACCAGCGCGCGCCGAAGTTGCGCACCACGTGCGATAGGTCCAATCGCGAGCCCAGCTGAAGCCCGGCTGTGGAAAGATGATGCGCAGCTCGGCATCGCCACGACTAGGATGCGCCGCGTGAGCGACGACACGCGCGAGGCCGTCGATGTGCCGGAACGGGAGACGGCGCGGACGACGCTGATCGCGCCCCTCGGTCAGGTCGACGTGGTCATCCCGCAGGCAGCGCCCGAGGACGCGCCAAAGCTCTTCTATCGACGCGGCAAGCGCTGGCCGCGCGCGATCGCGTGGCTCGGCTTCAAGTCGTTCTGGGGCCATCTCTGGCACCTCGCGGCGAGCGTCATCGCGACCGAGGACATCGACTCGCGCAACTGGATGCAGCCCGACTCGGCGCGGGCGCTCACGCGCCGGCTCGCCAAGACCATCGGCGCCGGCCGTCCCGACGCGCAGACGCTCACCGAGGCGCTCGACGACGACCTGTGGATCGACTTCGTCGCCGACACGGGAGACGACTTCTCGCTGAGCCAGGCGGTCGCGAAGCTGATCGCCTCGGAGTACGAGGTCGACGATCCCGATGCCGCCGGACGGAAGCTCGTCCTTCCGCGCGGGCAGGTCCTCCTCTTCGGCGGCGACACCGCTTACCCGGTCGCGACCGACATCGAGATCCACAACCGCGTCATCGTCCCCTTCAACCAGGTGCTTCGCTCGGCGTTCGACGGCAAGCCGCGCGCTCTCCTCGGCATCCCCGGCAACCACGACTGGTACGCCGGCCTCGACGGATTCGGCCGCATGTTCCGCGCACGGCGCGCAAAGCTCGATCGCGCCGAGCGCCACAAGGACATCGCGAATTCGACCGACGACCTCGCAGTCGACCGCCTCGGACAGATCGGCCACTTCATCGACTGGGTCGAGGCCTTCAGCGTCGGCAAGCACGTCGTCAAGCGGGCCGCGCTCGCGCTCACGGGCTACACGCCGGTGCAATCAGCGAGCTACTGGAGCCTCCGCATCGCGCCGAACATGGACCTCTGGGGTGTCGACCGCCAGCTCCGCCTCGTCGACTTCGCGCAGCGCGGCTTCTTCGCGGAGGAGCGCGACCCCTCGCGCGGGCTCGTCCTCTGCGTGGCCGATCCGCCGTTCGCAATGCTCGAGCCGAACCCCGCCGGACAGAAGGCGCTCCAGGCGCTCGATCTCGGCATCGCGGAAGACAGCCTCCTCGTGCTGACGGGCGACACGCATCACTACTGCCGCCAGACCTTCGGCGCGGGGATGCAGGTCATCGCCGGCGGCGGCGGCGCGTTCCTCCATCCGCAGTGCATCGCGCGCGGCGGGCTCCCGACGCCCGACGCCGAGTTCCCCGGCCCGAAGACCTCACTCGTGCTCGCGCTCCAGGTGCCGTGGCAGATCGCGCACGGCCGCTCGGGCTTCCTCGTCCACGTCGCGGTGGCGCTGACGTACATCCCGCTCTTCGGCGTCCAGTGGTCGACCGGCACTTCCGCGCCGGCGACGAGCCTCATCACCGCGGCGGCAGCCGCCGTCGTGTGCCTGTTCCTCGGCGGCTGGCGGCACAACCGCGGTCGCGTCGGGGCGTTGTCCGTCGTCACCGGCGCGGTGATCGGCTTCCTTCCGCTCCTCGTCTTCGAGGCGGTCCGGCTCGCGGCCGGCTGGTTCGACCATCTCCCGCAGGCCTTCTCGCTCGCCACGATCGCGTTCGGCCTCTCCGTCTACATCGGCACGCTGGCGATCGGGACGTACCTGATGCTCCTGACGATCCTCGGGATCGAGCAGCATCAGGCCTTCAGCGCGCTCGCGCATCCGGGCTACAAGCACTTCGTCCGACTTCGCTTCCGAAAGGACGGCAGCCGCGCCGACGGCTGGGTGTTCGGCCGCGTCGACCCGCTCGCAGCCGACGACGAGGTCATCCTCGTCGATCGGTTCTCGTGGGAGAACCCGAACCACCCGGCCGCCACGCCGAAGACGAACGGCGCCGCTTCAGGAAGCTCGACACGCAGTAGTTGAGACCGCCGAGGAGGCGCATCGTCGACGGGACGAGCGCCCCGCACGAGCGCTACCGCGAGGGCCGCACGGACGCACGGCCGAGGCGCCAGACGCAACGATGCGGTCACCACCGACGCGCCCCGAACGCTCGGGTCGGGCTTCGAGTCGCCGAGCGGGCTCAGCGGCAGCGCTGGGTTATCGTGGACGTCGTCACACTCGGCGATTGGCCGACATCAGGACAGGTACCGCAAATCTTCCTCAATCCGGCGACTCCGCATGCGACGACCGACGTGAAGCCGACGGTGGTGCCGTCGCTGTTGCAGACGAAGTACGGAGGTCCGCCCCGGCCGCAGGAGAGGTTGCTGCGCTGCCCCTTGGTGGAGCACTTGGTGGAGAACGAGCAGCCGTTGAGCGCAAGGCCGGAGCAGTAGCCGCATGCGCCCGCATGCTCCAAGATCTCTTCCGTCTCCTTGACCACCTTGCCGTCGCAGTCATAGTCGAACGTCGGTACGCCACCCGGCGGCGTGTACGAACTGGCAAAGTAGCCCGTCTGGTTCGGACGGACGGAGGCCGCGACCGTCGTAGTCGGATTGCCGTCATAGCAATCGTCCTTGTTCGCTACGAAGCCGGCGGGCGGCTGCCCCACGCATCCGAACGCCGCACGACCGTTATCGATCGTGCCCTTCGAGTCACCGTACCCATCGCCGTCTTCGTCCCGGTAGAAGAGCTCGCACGGTCCGGTGGCGCATGCGGAGCACCGGCAGCTACCGACGCTGCCGGGCGCCTTGCAGGTCCCGCCCGCGATCTCGCACGCATCGTTGCAGCAGACCTGGTCGATGCAGAAGCCGCTCTTGCACTGTGCGACCGACGAGCACGCCGAACCGTTCGCGACCTTCGGCTTGCACGTGCTCGAGACCGCGTCGCAGAAATGCGTCGGGAGGCAGTCCGCTTCACCGGTGCACATCGTCTTGCAGCCAGGCGAACCGTCCGAACACGCATACGCGCTGCACTCCTCGATCCCGTAAAGGCAGTGCCCCTTGCCATCGCACGAGGCTCGCCCCTGATGCGTGGCGCTTCCGCAAAAGGCAGTTCCGCAGGTCCGCTCGCTCCCGGCGAAAGCGCACGCGCGCTTGCCATTGCACTTGCCGGCGCACTGATTGTCGTCCGGCGCGACGCCGCCGTCCGGGAATACGAAGGAACCACCCGCGTCGCCTCCCGAACCACCGCCAGCGTCTGGCGAGAGCGGCGTGGTCGGGCACTCATCATCCGGATCCTCGCCATCGGCGATCGCCTCGCAACGGCCCGTCGACCCGGGCAGACTGCATTTTTCGCAGGTGCCGTCGCATGGCGAATCGCAGCAGACGCCATCGGCGCAATTCCCCGATGCGCACTCGGTCGCGACCGTGCACGCCGCTCCGTTGTCCTTGGCCCCCGGCGAATTTTCGGACGGGTTGCTCGCATCGCCCTCTGGCGGCGTCACCACGCCCGGATTGTCCTCTCCGACGCAGCCCACGGAGACGTGCCCAAGAACGAGAGCGGCACCCGCGACCACGGCAACGACAACGCGCTTCATGGCCCGGATCCTAGCTCAGCCGCAAAGAGAGTCTTTACGTGATCCCCGCATGCCGCGATCACGTGACCCAACAGGGGATACGACGGCGAATCCGACGACATAGACGCGCGGCGACAAGAAAAGCGAGCTCTCGTCGATTGGAGAGGGCCGCCCTTCATGCGTCATGACGGTCTGACCGGGACCAGCCATCCCTATCCCGAGCGCCTCGCGGAGCTGGCAGCAAAAGGTGGTCGCGTCGGGCCGCTGTCGCTCGCCACCGGCGCGGTGATCGGCTTCCTTCAATTCGACGAGCCACGGATGCATCGCACGCCTGATCGCGACGTCAGGGACAGCTGCGAGGAACAACGGGCTCGCGTCCTGGCGCGCGTGATGTTGGTATCGCCCGCCGATGAACGTCGCTCGATTCCGCGCGCTGATGCGCGCAGCTCTCCTCTCCACCGGACCGTTCGCGGCCTTCGCCTGCTCATCCGAAGATCCGACGCCGATGCCGGAGCGCGCCGAGTGCATCGACCTCAGATCGCCCTCTCGTTACGCAACGCTCACCCTTGGCCCGGACGTCGACGGCATCGCCTTCGCGACGCGGTCCCTCGCGGACATCGTCGAGAGCGTCGGCGCCCCCGTGCCGTCCGAACGTCTGCCGGACCTCGGCGCTCCTTGTCTGCGCGCGAAGGACCGAGACGCATGCACGAGACGCGTCGCCGAGATCCTCGCCGATTCGGCGGTCCAGGGCTGGTACATCTCGGAGGGCCCCTGGATGACGCTCTCGCAGGACGTGGGGGTGATCACGGCGGGCGACGACATCCGGATCGCCACGTTCGACGACGTCGTCGCGGCCGCGGCGCCGATCGAGACACTCGATGAAGCCGCCGCCATCCTCCGCCTCGACAACAAAGGGCCCGAGTGCGGGAGCAACAACGCACGCACCGAGCCTGACGGCTGGACGTTCAAGTCGACGTACGGGGCTTGCGACGGAGAGGTCACGGAGAGCTTCTACCGGGTAACGCGTGGGGGCGAGATCGTATGGAGTGGCCAAAAGGTGGTCACCGAAGGCGACGACAGCTGCGTCGACGGGCGCCGTCCCGCAGGCCTCGAGCCGACGAACGTCCCATGGCTCTCTTCGCTCCGCGCATGCTTCTCCGAGATCGCGCACATGGAGGAGGCCGCGGTGCTCGCCTTCGACGAGCTCGATCGGCAGCTGCGTGCGCTCCGCGCGCCGGAGGCGCTCCTGGTCCGCGTCCGTCGCGCACGCGCGGACGAGATCGCGCATGCGAGGGTCACGACCGCGCTCGCGGAGCGCTTCGGCGGGCGTCCACCGGCGCCGCGCGTCAGCGGCGCACGTGACGCCAACGCGCCGGACGCGCTCCTGCAGCTCGCGCTCGAGAACGCCGCCGAGGGTTGCGTGCGTGAGGCCTACGGCGCGCTCGTCGCTGCCTATCAAGCGTCACACGCGACCGATGCCGGCGTGCGCGAAGCCTTCGCGCGCATCGCCGTCGACGAGGCCGCCCACGCCGAGCTCTCGTTCGCGCTCGATGAGTGGCTCTCGACGCGCCTCTCGGACTCCGACCGACGCCTCGTCGCGCACGCGAAGGCGAACGCGTGGGCGAACCTCGCCGTGGCCTGCGCGGTCGAGCCCGCGCCCGAGGTCGTGAGCGTAGCCGGGATGCCGACCGCAGCTGCAGCGCGTGCGCTTCTCGATCAACTGCGCTGGGCGTCGATCGCCGCCGCTGCCGCCTGACCACGACTGCCCGCGGCCACCGAGAGCGCGCTGGCGATGTCCTCGTCGTCGTCGGCACCGAGCCGGTCACGCCGAAGGCGAACGGCGCCGCTTCAGGAAGCTCGGTGCCCACCAGTTGAGATCGCCGAGGAGCCGCATCGTCGAAGGGACGAGCAGCACTCGCACGAGCGTCGCGTCGAGCGCCACCGCGAGGGCCATGCCGACGCCGACGGCGTCGCCGTCGGGATCGATCGCCCCCGCGGGCGACTCGGTGGTCGCGACGGGATCCTTCACGGACGGGAGCGCGGGAAGAGACGCGAGCGAGCCGCTCTCGTCGCCCCGGTCCCTGCTCAGCGCACGGCGCCCTTCTGAGCCTCGGCCCGCTCCCACATGTCCGCGAAGACCTCGGCGGCGTTCATGAACGTCCCGTCAACGAGGGTGTTGCCGCCCGGCGCGCTCCGGATGTCACGGACGTAGTCCGAGAGCAGCCCGTAGTGAGCCACCCCCTCGACGTTGTAGTCCCACTCCTTGCTCCCCGTCCTGCTCTTCGGGAACGAGGCGTCGTAGACGACCCGAGAGCCCGGACGCGGAGGCGGCCCCTTGACGAGACCGTTCAAGTCGGTGCCGATCCCTGCTCGTCCACCGCTGAGGCGCGCGACCTTGTCGTACGTGCGAGCGAACTGGTGCGCGTCCGCCCCCTCGCAGCCGACACCGAGCATCCCCTTCAGCGCCGCGATCCTCCGGATCTGATCGTCCGTCCGCGAGTTCTCGCTCCCGCCCTCGCCGCGGGGGCCGTTGTGTCCCGACGCGATTGGGTATCCACCGCCCGAGACCCGCTCGGCGAGCTCGATCGTCCTGTTCGCGGAGAGCTGGGACATGTGATCGATGTCGATCAGCATGCCGAGCTTCATCATCTCCTTCACGGCGATCTCGCCTTCGGCCGTGAGCGTCCGCGTGTTCATGTGACCGATGTTCCCGGCGCACGTCGGCGGCGTGGGCGGGTTACGCGCGATGTCGATCCCGAGCTTGGTCGCCTTCACCGCAGCGACGGCGAAATCGAACCCGTCGTTCTTCGAGCGGAACGTGATCTTGTCCGTCGCAGAGGCACACTTCAGGCTGTAGAAGCTGCCGAACTCGCGGTAGTTCGACATGTTGAAGGCATCCTCGTAGACCGCGGTGCCGCCGAATTTGTTGTCGATGACGTGGATCGGGAAGATGTAGCGCACGCCCTTGGCGTGAAGCCTCCTCAGCTCGGCGCTGATGATCGGCGCGGTGAGCGACGGCACGCGATTGAAGTTCCCGATGTTGTCGATCTCGACGCCGAGCACGATCGCGAGCTTGTTCCCGGCCACGATCCGTCGCAGCTCTGCCGGGGTCTCCGCGACCTCCATGAAGTCACGATGACGACCGACCAGTGCCTTGATCTCGTCAATCTGGAGATCGGCCGAGGACTTGTCGTCCGTCGGTCCGTCGCCGGGCCCCGAGACCGCCGCGGCGAGCGTCTGGTTGTGCGTCGCGAGCGCCACCATCACGCGGAGGCCGCCGTCGAACGAGCGGCGGATCCAGTCGATCCACATCTTCTGGTGCGTGATGTCGTTCCACTTCGGGTAGTGCACGAAGTCCGGAGCGCCGCGCGCCTTGTCCGGCGTGACGACCGCCTCCTTCGACTTCTGCAGCTCGTCGATCACGGCCTTGCGGATGTCGTCACCGCAGGTGTTGTCGAACGCTCCCCAACCACCATGCGTGGAGTTGTCATTGCCGAGGGCGTGCTCCATGCTCGTCGCGCGCACTCGATGCTGGCACCGACTGTCGGCCGGGATGAGCGAGCCGACGTCGGGCGCGCCGTGAATCAGCTTTCCACCGAAACCGAGATGCACCATCGGATGGGTGTGCATGTCCACCCAGCCCCGCAGGCGAGGCGGCGCGGCCGGCACGGGGGGCCTGATCGGCACCAACGGTGTGGTGCCCGTGGGTACGGGTAGCGGCTTCGTGATCTGCGGAGGCGCTGCCGACGTCCCGTCCGTCGCGAGGAACGTCGCGACCGCTGCCGCCACTGTCACACCCGCCGTCTTCATTCTCGAAATCCCCATGCAAGCACCCTCCGATCGACCAAGGCCCCCCGGCCCCGAAGACATTTCGGTAGCATCCGCGCCCGCGCCTGCTCATTGCAAAATCGTTTGCAGCCCGGCGGGCGCACGAGCTCTCAGTCGTATGCGCCGGGGAGCTCGACGATCACCTCCGCGCCTCCGGTCGAGCGAGTCTTGCGGTCGAGCGAGCCTCCGGTCGCGGAGACGATGGTGTGGACGAGGAAGAGGCCAAGCCCCGAGCCGTCCGCCTTCGTCGTCGGGCCTCGTGCATCGAGAGACGCCGCGAGCACCTCGGGAGAGAACCCCGGCCCATCATCGCAGACGCGAATGGCCACGCGGCTCCCGTCGCGAGGCTGGACATCGAGGTGGACGTGCCTCGGCTTCTCGCGTCCATCTCCCTCGCAGGCGTTCACGAGCAGGTTGGAGAGCACGCGATCGAGGCTCGTGCGCCCTCCGGCGATGACGACACGCGCATCGCTCGCGCCGGTCCGCTCGATCACGAGCTCCGGGAAGCGCGCACGGACGCGGGCGACGACGATCTCGGCGATCTCCGCCACATCCACGCGCATGGCGCCTTGCATCGCGGCGAGCTCGGCGTACGTGTGCTCGCGGATCCCGGCGACGAGCGCGTTGAGCCGGGTGAGCTCGGCGCGGAGATCGGCTGCGGTGCGCACCACCTCCTCTTGATCGACGCGCGGGTCTTCGCCGCGCGCCCCCTTGCCCTGGACGGCACGAAGAAAGAGCTCCGTCTCGAGCGCGACGGCCGAGAGCGCGCTCCGCATCTCGTGATTCCCCTCCAGGACGTGCCAGAGGTTCATCTTCGCGCGCTCCGCTGCGAGCTGCTGCATGGCACCGGCGCGCACGAGCCGGCGTACTCGCGTGGCGATGACGAGCGCGAGCAGCATCGCGCTCCCGACGAGGATCGCGAAGAACACGACGTTGGGCCGGCGGTAGCCGAGGAGCTCCTCGTTCCGCGTCACGTCGATCGCGATCAGCACGCTCGCACTCACTGCGTGCAACGCGCATCCGAGCCAAGCCGCGCTCGGCGACAGCCGAAAGCCGGCGGCCATCACGACGACGAGGAGCGTCGCGGAGTCGGGGATGCGGAGGATCCCGTCGTAGCCGGGCCATGGATCGAGGACGTTCGCGAGGAGCGCGAAAAAGCAGCCGACCGCGTCGATCGTCACGGAGGCGAGCAGCAGCTTCTCCGTGGCTCGGCCCGAGCGCGCGCGGAGGGCGGCCAGGACGGAGAAGACGATGATCCCCACGAGAAGCGGTGCCTCGAGCAGCACGCGCCCCACCAAGAGCGGTCCCGTCGTGAGCAGCCGCCCGAGGACGACGGCGCAAAAGATCGCACGCACGCACGAGATCACGACCTCCCAGCGGAAGGCCGACTCCCGTACGATCATCTCGACTGGATCGAGCCGTCCCACGACAACCCCTCGGTCGATTGTACCGATCGACCGGAGCCGGTGCTCGTAGTCCCGACGGGTGACCCCAACCGCAGCTATGATCCGCGACGCGGTCCGTCGAACGGGTCGTGCCTGCCCGATCCATGCAGCGACTCCTCATCATCGAAGACGACCCCTCCCTGCGGCGCGCGCTCGTCGCGGCCCTCTCGACGCATGCCGCCGTCGTGAGGGCGTGCAGCACGGTGGCGGAGGCCCGGGCGACGCTCCCCGACTTCCGACCGGAGCTGATGGTTCTCGACGTCTCGCTGCCCGACGGCGACGCCTTCGACGTGCTCGCCTCCGCCCATGCCCTGCCGGCCATGCCGATCGTCATCGGCATCAGCGGCGAGGCGCGCGCCGACCAGGCCTTTCGCCTCGCCCAGCGTGGCGTGCGAGCGTTCATCCCGAAACCTCTGGACCTCGCGACCCTCGAGCGTGCGCTCTCGAGCGTGCTCGCCGAACCGCCGGATCTCGTCCCGCATCTCCGCGCTGCAGTCGGATGTGCCCCGGTGCGCGAGGTGGAGGCCGTCGTCCGGCGAACGATGGTCTCGGAGGCGCTCGGTCGAACGCGCGGGAGCAAGAACGGCGCGGCCAAGATCCTGCGCGTCTCGCGCCAGCTCCTGCAGCACATGGTCCGCGGCGCGCTCCAGTAGTAGCCCCCCCAGTCGACGAATCTCGGCGCCATCGGGTTCATTCGGCGCAATCGCTCGGCTATAGCGACACCGATGGGTAGACCGTGTCTCCCCGGAGCCGCGATGTTGCGGCTGTTCGGACGCTGCTTCCTCGTTGTGCTCGCGGCGCTCCTCGGTTGCGGTGGGTCATCGGGGGCGCCGGTCTTCGTGCGCGCGAGCCTGGCGTCCCATCGGTTCACGCTGGCGAACGGCCTCGACGTCGTGCTCCATCCCGACCCGTCGTTTCGGAGCGTCGCGGTGAACATGCGCTACGACGTCGGATCACGGAATGATCCCGAGGGAAGGACCGGACTCGCGCATTTGGTCGAGCACCTCACGTTCCGAGGGAAGCCGGACGGCAAGCTCGACACGTTCTCCCTACTCGAGGAACGCGGGAGCACGGAGCACAACGCGACGACGTCGACGGATGCCACTTGCTACTTCGAGACGGTGCCCTCCGAAGAGCTGCCGCTTGCGCTCTTCATCGAGGCCTTCCGCATGGCGAGGCCGCTCGACGGTGTCGACGAACCGGTGTTCGCCGCCGAGACCCACGTCGTCCGCAACGAACGTCGCGAGCGCGTGGACAACGTGCCCTACGGCAACCTCGACGACCTCGCGACCTACCTCCTCTTCGATGGGCATGCCTACGGTCGCCCCACGGTCGGATTCGCCGAGGATCTCGATCGCCTGACGCTCGCGGATGCTCGGAAGTTCGTCGCGCAATACTATCGGCCGAACAACGCAACACTCGTCATCGCGGGCGGCTTCGAGCCGCGTCGTGCGACCGAGCTCGTTCACGAGCTCTTCGACGCGATTCCAGGCGCGCCGATCCCGGCAGCCAATGCCGTGCAGTGGGCGTCGCTCGGTCGGGAGCCGGTCCACGCCACGATGGCCACGGGAGCCGACGCTCCCGCCGTCGCGCTCGGCTGGGTCGTTCCGGCTGCGGGTGCCCTCGGCTGGCACGAGATGGTGCTCACCGCAGAGATGTTCGGCGGCTGGACCAAGTACCGAATGGGGGACAAGGTCCGAAGGATCTGGACGGAGGTGAGCTCGATGGAGCAGGTCAGCGTGTTCATGGTGCGCGCCGAGCTCAATGCGGGCGCGAGTCCTGACGAGCTCATCGCCAACATCGATCGCGAGATCGAACTGTTCGCGGACACTGGGGAGGACGTGAGGCTCGGTGGAGAGAAGAGTCGACTTCTCGCCCAACGCACGTTGGCCCTCGAGGACATCGAGCATCGCGCAGGCATTCTCCAAACGTACGTCGCTCGCTACGGCAACCCGGACAGCATTCAGGCCGAGCTTCACGAGTTCTCGGTCGTCAGTCGCCGCGATATCGCGGACAACGTCGAGCGCTTTCTGCAGACGGGGAGACGCGTGCGTGTCGATGCAGTTCCTCGACCCGGCGCTCCGAAGGCAGGCACGTGGCCAACGATCGGAGGTCGTCCGTGAGCGCGCGTCGAAACACGACCACCAGCGCGCTCGCCGCCGTCGCCATGCTCGTGACGAGCTGTGGACATCCGCATGGAGAACGGCGGTCGCCCGATGTCGCGATCGGACGTGGAAGCGCCGTGCGAACGTTTCGACCGAGTGCCGCGCCCACCGACCCGGCGTGGCTCCGTACGGCACCACCTTCGCTGCCAATGCGCCCTGCCGTCGATCCCACCATCGCCGAGCGGCGCCTTGCGAACGGCTCGCGTGTGCTCGTCGTCGAGCGGCACGACTTTCCGAGCGTCAGCCTCGCCTTCGTCCTGGACCGCGGCATCTGCGATGGTGGTACCGCGGCGGCGATCTATGGCCGCGCGCTTGGAAGCTCGCCGGGACGAGATTGCAACGACAACCTCCTCTACCTCCACGCTGTCGCCGCAGACGTCTACAAGACCGTGACGGACGACTCGGTCATTCTGAGGACGACCGTTCTTCCTCCTCTTCTCGCATCCGCCATCTCTCGCCTCGCTCCCATGTTCTTTGCGCCGGGGCTGGCCGCGCGGGATCTCGAAATGGCTCGACGCAGCCTCAAGAGCACGCTCTCCGTCGAGGGGTCGCGACAAGATCGCGTCGCGGAGCGAGCGCTTCGAGAGGCTCTCCTCGGGCGGGGCGGCTATGGCACCGTCATCGTCGATGCCAGCGAGGTCGATGGCGAGTCGGACGCCCACGTTCGCGAGTTCCGAGCAGCGGCTCTCTCACCGGCGCACGTGACCGTCGTTGCTGTCGGAGACACGACTCCGAACGACGTGGTGACGTTGCTCAATCAATACACCGAAGGCCTACCGCGCGCCGACGTCGGCGTGTCGGCATGCGCGGCCCTTCCGGCAGCGCCGCTCACGGGTGAGATTCTCGTCGTCGACGATCGAGGCGCAGAGCAGTCCCGCGTTTACGTCGGCGTGGTGGGAGTTCCGGTCGGGCACGTCGATGGGCCCGCACTCGACGTCCTCTCGGCTGCGCTCGGGGTTTCGCTCTCCAGCCGTCTCAGCCTGAAGATCCGCGAAGAGCATGGCTACACGTACAACGTTCGCATGCGCTCGCGAGAATGGCGGGCCCATGGTCTCGTCGAGGTGAGGACCTCCGTCGAGACTGCGAGGACGGCCGAGGCATTGAGAGGGATCATGACGGAGCTCGATCGCGCCGCGACTGACCCGCTCGACGACGGAGAGTTCCTTCGCGCGAAGGTGAAGGCGACGTCGGACCCGGGAGGGCACACCTCGGTGGTCGCATCACTCCTCGGCATGGCAACGTATGGGAGCCGCGCCGATTCCGTCACGCGCCAGCAGCACGTATCGAACGTGACGGTTGGCGAGCTCACTCGTGTCGCCGCGACCTATCTTGCGGGCCCGAGGCGCGCCGTCACGATCGTCGGCGACGCCTCGAGCGCTCTCGCGCGAACGAGCTCCCATGAGCGAACGGGCCGCCCTCAGGTTCGAGGACGGCCCGCATCGCGGCGCAAACAGTGACGTCGAGGTCGACTAGCCGATCGCGATGCCGAGCGCCTTGCGGAGCGCCAGGTACTGCTCGCTCACGCTGAAGACGATGAGCTCCTTCAGCTTGTCCGGCGGGGCGAGATCACCCGGGAGCTGCGGCTCCGCGGCGATGATCTTCTTCGCGATCTCGAGGTCCGCGCAGAGGAGGAGACCCGCGCGCGCACCCGAGACGTCGACCGACTGCATCCAGCGCTTCAGGTCCGCCTTGGCGCCGTCCTCGATGAACTTCTGGACGACGAGGCGGAGCGAGTCGCGCTCGACCGGCTGCATGTACTTCACGAACTCGCTCGCCGTCATGTTCACCGCCTGCGCCATCTCGGCGGGGACGTTGAACTCCGGCTGGATGATCTTGATCGCCGAGTAGAAGACGACCTTCAGCTCACCCAGAGTCGGGAAGAGGTTCTTGATGTAGTGCTCACCGCGGTAGTAGCTGAGGTGCTTGCCGACGATGAACGTGAGCTCCTGCGGCGTGTAGCCGGTGAGCACGGACTGACCGGCCACCGACGCCGGCGGACGCGACGGCACCGCGACGAGAGCGCCGGGGACGTCGTTGCGCACGTAGAGGTCGGGCAGCTGGATGCCGAGGACCTGCGCCGCCCAGCCGAACGTCTTCGCGAACGTGACGGTGGAGGTCGCGGGGTCCTGCTTGAAGCGGCGGTCCAGCGCCGGCAGCTGCTTCGCCTTCGCGAGGGCCTGCGTCTTCGCGACGATCGCCGCGGGCGTGACCATCTCGAAGATCTTGCCGATGAAGATGTTCTCGTCCTTGTGGAAGAGGTTCTTCACCCACTGCTCGTTGTCGAGGCGGCTCTTCACCTGGATCATGCCGCGCGGGCGGTAATCCTCGAAGAAGCGCTGCTCCTCCTCGTCGGCCTTGTGCAGGAACGCGAGCGCCGCGCACATGCACCACGCGCGGTCGTAGTCGTGCATCTTCAAGGCGAGCTTGTAGAGCGCACGGTACGGGTCGACGCGGAGCGGGTCCTTCTGGAGCACCTGCGAGTGCTCACCGACGGCAGCCTCGAGCTGATCGGTGGTCTCGTAGAGCTCGGCGAGGATCTGGCGCTCGACCGGCTCGTCCTTGTACCGCGTCGCCATCTTGAACGCCTCGATGGCGCTGTTGATGTCGTTCAAGCGGTCTCGGTAGATGAGGCCGAGGTTGTGCCAGAGGTTGAACTCGAGGTCCGAGTTGCCCGCGTTCGCCGTGGAGAGTCGGCGGAGCATCTTGCGGAACGCGCGCTCGAGCTGCTTCCAGTCCTTCTGCGCGGTGAGGATCTTGTTGATGCGCTCGAAGGCCTCGAGGTAGCTCGGGTTGAGATCGAGCGCCTCGTTGAACATCTCGACGGCGCGATCCTGGTCGCCCATCTTGTCGCGATACAGCTGCGCGACGGTGAAGATGAACTTGGCCTTGCGACCGCCGTCCTTCTCCATGTCCGCGATGGCGTGGATGGTCTCGATCATCCGCGTCCAGTTCTGCGTCGCCTCGTAGAGAGGCAGCATCTTGTTGAGGAGCGGACGGTTCTCCGGCTGGAGATCCTTCGCGTCCTCGAGCGCCTCGAGCGCCTTGATCGAGTTCTTGTCCTGGTCCTGCCAGATGTCCGCGATCTCGACGAGGACCTTGAAGCGCTCTTCGCCGTCGACGACGGAGTCGAGGATCGAGCGCTTGTAGGCGACGACCTGCTTCCAGTCCTTGAGATCGGTGTAGATGCCGACGAGGGCTTCGAGCGTGGCGCGGTGGGCGCTGTCGACGCCGAGCGCCTTCTCGAAGTTGTTGATCGCCTGCTTCGCCTGGCCCTGCTCACGCTTGATGCAGCCAAGCTTGAAGTAGACCTCGGCGCGCTCCGCGTTCTCGTCCTCGCTGAGCGAGGTGAGAACCTTCTGGAAGTTGGTGAGCGCCGCGCCCCAGTCCTTGAGGCGGAAGCACACCTCGGCGAGGCCGCGGATCGTCAGCTGATCGGTGAGATCGAGCTGGTGCGCCGCGCTGTACGCCTTGAGGGCCTTGTCATCGCGGTTCAGCGCCGCGCAGACCATACCGAGCTTGTTGAAGAGCGTGTGCTGCTCGCCGCGATCACGCTTGCCCGCCTTACGGGTGAGCATGTCGAGGAGCGGCTCCGCCTTCTCCCAGCTCTCCTTCGCGATGTACTCGTCGACGAGCGGCAGCGCGGCGTCCTCGTTCTCGGGATCGGCCTCGTAGCCGGCCTCCCAAGCGAGCACGGCGCTGTCGTGGTCACCGAGCATCTCCTCGCGGAGACGACCGAGCTCGACGAGGAGGCGAGCACGCTGGCGCGGGGCCGGCGTGTAGCTCTGCTCTTGGTCGATGTAGCGCGCGGCCTTGTCGTAGTCGGCGTTGTCGGTCGCGATCTGGCGCAGCGCCCCGAGGGTCGGGAGGTGCGACGGATCGAGATCGAGCGCCATCTCGTAGCGGTCCTGCGCCGAGACGCGGTCGCCGAGCTTCTCGTCGAGGGCCTTACCGATTCGGTAGAAGCTCTCGACGCGCTGCTTGGTGTCCTGCGTCAGCTCCGCGACGCGCGTCATGTAGTCGATCGACTGCGACGCATCTCCCTGCTTGTCGTAGAGCTTCGAGAGCGCCTCGAGCGCGGGGAGGTTCGTGTCGTCGAGGTCGACGATGTTGCGATACGCGTCGATCGCGCGGTCGGTGTCCTCGACCTCGTCGGCGTAGACCTGAGCGATCGCGCCGTAGAGATCGACCTTCGTCTTGCGGTCGAGCGTCGCCGAGATGTGACGCTCGTAGACGTTGATGAGCTCCGTCCACTGGCGCAGCTTGCGGTAGCAGCGCTCGAGGGCGAAGTACGCGTCCTCGTGGTTCGGATCGATCTCGAGGACCTGCTCGAGACGCGCCGCCGCGATGTCGGCCTTGAGGAACTGCTCCTCGTGGATGCTCGCGAGCTGCATCAGGATGTCGATGCGCTCACGCTCGGTCGTGACGACCTCGAGCTGCGCTTCGAGCACGCGGACGAGGTCGGCCCACTGGTTCAGGACCTCGTAGACCCTCGCGAGGCCGCGGAGGCCCTGGAGGTTCTGCGGCTCGAGCTCGATGACCTCGCGGAACGTCTGCGCCGCGCGGTTCGCATCGCTCATCTCCTCGTGGAGCGAGCCGATCCGGAGCTTGGTCGTCGCGATCTCGGACGGCTCCTGCAGCGCCTTCACCTTGCGGGTGAGGATGTCGACGAGCTGCCTCTTCTCGCCGCGTGAAGCGTAGATGCGCTCGAGGTTCTCGATCGCCGGGATGAACAGACCGTCGACTTCGAGCGCACGGTTGAAGTGCGTCACCGCCTGGTCGGTCTGGCTCATCTGGCTGTCGAGCAGCTCGCCGAGCTCCGTGAGGATCTCCTTGCGATCGACGTCGGCGACGGCCACGTCGAGCGCACGCGTGAGCGTGGCGCCGAGCTGCTGCCAATTGCCGTTCTTGCGATAGAGCTGCCCCATCTGGCGCAGCGCACCGACGTTGTTCGGATCGAGCGCGACGATCTGCGCGTAGTAGGGCTGCGCGTACTCGGGGTGGCCGAGGTCGTCGCCGTACCACTTGGCGAGGTGCAGGCAGAGGCGGATCTTCTGGGGTGCCTCGGTCTGCGCCTGGAGCCAGTTGTTCGCCGTCTGGATGACCTCACCCCAGCGGCCCGTGCCCTGCGCCATGCGCTCGAGGTACTTGGCCGTGTCGCGATCGTGGAAGTCCTCCGCGAGCGCGTTGATGAGGGCGTCGAGCGCCTGGTTCTTGTCGTCGAGCTTCTCCTCGAAGACCTTCGCGATCCGACGGAGCAGATCCGTGCGGTCGCTCGTCTCCTCGCGCGTGTCGAGGCGGCCGAGATAGAGCTCGATCAGCGGCTCCCAGCGGTTGCCCGCCGTGTGGAGCTTCTCGAGCTGGGCGAACGCCTCGTCGTGCGCGGCCTCGACCTCGAGGATCTTCTGCCAGGAGAGCGTCGCCTTGTCCGGCTCCTGGACCGTCTCGCGCCAGAGCTCGGCGACCTGACGGTACTCCTCGATCTTCGCAGCCGGGTCCTCGAGGGCCGCGGCGCGCTGCATCTTCACGTCGATGACGTCGGTCCACTGCTCCTGGCCGCGGTAGATCGCCTCGAGGGCGTCCATCGCCTCGAAGTCGGGGCCGACCTCGAGGAGCTTCCGCCAGGCATCGGCGGCGTCGTACGGCTGCGAGAGCTGCTCGCCGTAGACCTTGCCGAGCTCGCGGAAGATCTCCTTGAGCTCGTTCTCGTCGAACATCGCCGCGGCGCGGTCCACCTGCTGGTGGAGCGCCGTGACGAGCTCCTGCGCATCGCCCTGACGACGCCGGATGGCGCTGAGCGCGCGGAGCGCCGCAAGGTTCGCGTAGTCGATGTCGAGGACGCGGTTCCAGTCGTCGAGCGCGAGGTCGTCGCGCGTGAGCTTGCCTTCGAACGTGCGCGCCTTCCGCGTGAGGATGTTCACGCGGTCGTCGTCGCTCGCAGCGATGTCGTACTGGCGCTCGAGGACGTCGACGAGCTCACGCCACTGCTGCTGGTTCTCGTAGAGGTTCGAGAGCGCCTGGAGCGCCTCCGGGTCCTCGCCGCGGAGATCGAGCACCAGCTTCCAGGTGTCGATCGCGCGGGTCGGGTCGTTCAGGCGGTCGGCGGCGAGGTGCGCGAGCTTCGCGCGGATCTCGGCCTCGGCCACGTCGCCCGAGGCGTTCTCGAGCTCGCGCTCGTAGACGCCGTTGAGCTCCACCCAGTTCTCCTGGCCTGCGTAGATGCGGGCGAGCGCCTGGATGGCGCCGTCGTGCGTCTTGTCGAGGCCGTCGAAGATCTTGCGGAACGCGCGCGTCGCGTTCGCGACGTCGCCGAGGCGCGACTCGTACACCTCACCGAGCCGTGCGTAGAGCTCGGTCAGCTCGAGGTCGTCGGCCGGAGCGCGCACGCGCATCTCGAGGATGCCCGCCAGCTCCGCCCACGCCTCGGTGGAGAGGTAGATGCGATCGAGGTTGGCGAGCGCCTCCTGATCGAGCTCCTCGACCGACAGGACGTAGCGGTAGGTCTCGACCGCCTTCTCGATGTCGCCGAGGTCGTCCTCGAACGTCTTCGCAAGGCGGCGGCCGATCGTGCACTGCACCGTCTTGTCCTGGTGCAGGCCGAGGATGTCGGCGTAGGCGTTCGCGAGCGTCTCCCAACCGCTGTCGATCGAGCCGGCGAGACGCGGCGCCTCCTCACCCGACTTCTCGTCGAGCGGGAACTCCTTGAGGGAGCGGATGAACACGTCGAGCGTGCGCACCGGATCCATCAACTTGTCTTCGAGGAGCTCCGCGATCCGGTAGTACGCGGCGAGGCGCTCCTCGTTGCCGTTCTCCGGGTTCGCCGGCGTGTGCGCGAGCTGCGCCTCGTGGACTCCGGCGAGCTTCTCCCATTCGCCTGCGGAGCGGTACAGCGGCTCGAGGGTCTCGGCGATCTCGAGCTGCTTGATTCCACCGGCGAAGAGGCCTTCGAGCGCCTGCGCTGCGTTCTCGTGCTCGGGAGCAGCGCTGAGCACGTCGCGGTAGGCGGCGATCGCCGCCTCGACGTTGTTCAGGCTGACCTGCTGCACCTGACCGAGGCGGTACTTGAACTCGAGGATCTCGTCGGGCGTCTGGCCGATCTCGGCCTCGCGCTCGAGGATCGTCGCGAGCTCCGCCCAGCGCTCCGTCTGCAGGTACAGACGGTCGAGCGAACGGACGGCGTTCTGGTTCTCGGCCTCGACCTCCATCACGCGGCGGTAGCGCACGATGGCGTTGTCGACGTCCTCGAGCTGGACCTCGTAGATCTGCGCGAGGCGGAGACCGAGCTCCACGAAGCGCTCGGGCGACTCGGTGAGCTTGTCGAGCTCCGCGTCGTAGAGCGCCGCGACCTGCGGCCAGCGGTTGACCACCATCGCGAGGCGCTCGAGGTTCTGGAGCGTCGCCTCGTTGCCGTTGTCGAGACCGAGAGCGCGCGCGTACGTGTCGAACGCGGCGCCGTGGTTCTCGAGCGCGTCCTCGTAGAGGCGCGCGATGCGGTGGAGGAGATCCACCTTCTGGAACGCGTCGTCCGCGTGCGCGACCTGCACCTCGTGGACGGAGATGAGGCGCGGCCAGTCGCTCGCGGCCTCGTACACCGGCTCGAGGACGGCGGCGGCGCCGAGCGGATCCTTCTGCCCGCTCTTCAACCCTTCGAGGGCTGCGAGCGTCGGCTCGTGATCGACCTGACGCTGGAGGATCTCGCGATAGAGCTCGATCGCGCGCGTCACGTCGTCGAGGCGCTTCTCGTAGAGCTCGGCGATCCGGTACTGGAAGCTGATCGCCTCGTTCGGGTCCTCGCACATCTCGCTCTCGCGAGTGAGGACGCCGAGGAGCTCCTGCCAGTTCTGCGCCTGCTCGTAGAGGACGTCGAGACGCGAGAGCGCCTGGAGGTCGTCGGGATCGAGCTCGAGGATCTTCGAGTACGTCTCGATCGCCTGCTCGACGCTCCCGAGCTCACGCTCGTAGACGGCGCCGACCTGGTAGTAGATGCGCTTCTTCTCGTCGGGATCGGCGACGAGATCCGCCTTGCGCTCGTAGACCGCGAGGAGGTCCTGCCAGCGCGACAGACCGAGGTAACGCTTGATGAGGGCGTCGAGGGCGCGGACGTCGTCCTCGTCGATCGCGAGCACCTTCTTGTAGACGGCGATCGCGTCTTCCGGCTTCTCGAGGACGTCTTCCTCGATCGCCGCGGCCTGGAAGAGGGCGTCCTTCTGGTCCTGCGGCTCCTGAAGGATCTCCGCCTTGCGCTGGAGGATCAGCGAGAGGTCGCTGTAACGCTCCGTCTGGCGGTAGAGGCGCTCGAGCGACTCCGCGGCGGCGAGGTGCGTCGCGTCGATGTCGAGGACCTTGGTGTAGAGACCGATCGCGGTGTCGAGGTTGCCGATGTCCGACTCGTAGACGCGCGCGCTCATCATCGTGAGCGAGGCGCCGAGCGCGGGATCGTTTCCGACGACCTCGGCGCCGAGCTGGCGATACACCTGCGCGAGATCCTCGAACCGCCCGGTCGCGCGGGCGACGCGGTCGATCTGCGTCTGCGTCTGATCGTTCGCGGGGTCTTCCTTGAGCGCGCGAGCGAGCGTGGCGAACGCGTTGTTCAGATCCGCGGCAGCGTCTTCGTGGAGCTGCGCGATCTGGTGGAGGAGCTCCACACGCCGGCTCGGATCCTCCGAGCGGCGGACCTGGACCTCGTGCGCGCCGATCAGCTTCTGGTAGTCGCCGATCTGGCGGTAGAGCGGCTCGAGCAAGTCGGCGATCACGAGCTCGTGCGCCGGCTCGGCCCCCAACCGCTCGAGCGCCCCGAGCGCCTGCTGGCTGCCGATGTCGCGCTCGAGGACGGAGCGATAGCCCTCGATCGCCTGCTCGATCTGCTGCATCTCGGTCTCGCGGAGGGCCGCGAGGCGGAGCATGAGCGCGATCTGCTGCTCGTCGTCGGCCGCGAGCGCGAGCTGCGCCTCGAGGTTCTCGGCGAGGTCGCTCCACATGCGCTGGCGCGTGAAGAGCGCATCGAGCGCGGAGAGCGCGGTCTGGCTCGCCGGGTCGAGCTCGAGGACGCGCTTGTACGACGACACCGCGTCATCCGGCCGACCGAGCTGCTCGTCGTAGATGCGCGCCATGCGCACGTAGAGCTGCTCGCGGCTGTCCGGATCGGCGGTCTGCTCGATGCGACGCTCGATGACGCCGATGAGGTCCGTCCAGCGCTGCGTGCGCGTGAACAGTGCCTCGAGCGCGTCGAGGGCTTCCGGATCGGCGGGGTCGAGCGAGAGGACGTGGGCGTAGCCCTTCGCCGCGTCGTCGACGAGGCCGAGCTGCTGATCCTGGATCTGCGCCGAGCGCATCCAGTACGAGCGCGCGAGCTGCGCGTCCGTCAGGTTCTCCGCGATCGACTCGTAGAGGGCCGTGAGGTCCTTCCACGTGCTCGACATGTCGGCGATGCGCTCGATCTCCGCGCGCGTCTCGCCGTGGTGCGACTGCTCTCGCAGCGCCGAGGCGAGCGCCTTGAAGGCGCGCGGATGGTCGTTCAGCATCTCGCTCGAGACGCGCGCGACCTTGCGAAGGAGCTGCACGCGCTTGTCGCTGTCGCCTTCCGACTCCGCGAGGATGTCGAGCGCGACGAGCAGCTTCAGCCAGTCTCCCCTCTCCTCGTAGATGTTCTCGAGGATGGCGGCGGCCTCGCCGCGGAGCTCCGCGTGCTGCAGGAGCGCCTCGAGGGCCTCGCGCGCGCCTTCGTGCTGCGCGTCGAGGAAGAGGATCTCGCGGTAGTTCTCGAGCGCGCCGGCCGGGTCGCCGGTGTGCTTCTCGAGCGTCTGGCCGAGACGGAACTTGAGGTCGATGATCTCGCCCTCGTTCACGTCGAGCTCGATCCGACGGCGGAGCGTGTCGACGTACGGCTCCCACCGCTCGAGCTGTCCGTAGAGGATGTCGAGCGCCTTGAGCGCATGCGCGTCGGTCGGCTCGTCCTCGAGCACGCCGTTGTAGGTGTCGATCGCCCGATCGAGGTCCTTCACCTCGGTCTCGTACAGCTTGGCGATCTCGTAGCTGATCTGCTTCTTCTCGCCGAAGTCGGTCGAGAGCTCGCGGCGCTTCTCGTAGATCCCGAGGAGGTCCGCGTAGCGCGACGTCGCGCGGTAGAGACGCTCGAGCGCGGCGAGCGCCTCGGCGTTCTCGCTGTCGGCGTCGTAGACGGCGCGATAGACGACGAGCGCCTCGTCGACCTGCTGCATCTCCTCGACGAGCACGCGACCGAGCTTCAAGCGAAGCGTGATCGCGAGGCCCGCGTCGCCGCTGCCCTCCGCCTGCTCGATCGCGGTGCGGTAGGCGGCTTCGACCTCCTGCCACTGGCCGGTCGCCTTCGCGGCGCGCTCGACGTCGACGGTGGTCTGCTCGTCCGCCGGGAAGAGCACGAACGCGGCGAGGTAGCGCGCGTACGCCTTCTGGGGCTCCTTGACCTTGCCTTCGTAGAGGGCGGCGACCTCGCGGAGGAGCGAGAGCTTCGCGTACGCGTCCTCTTCGTGACCGAGCTTCACCTCGATCGCGTTCGCGAGGGCCTTGCTGTTGCCGGCCTGCGAGTAGATCGGGATCAGCGCTTCGGCGGCGCGAAGGTTCGAGGCCTCGAGCTCGAGGACCTTCTCGTAGGCGCGAGCCGCGCGATCGTTCTTCTGCTTCTTGTCCGCCCAGAGCTCGGCGATCTTGAAGAGCATGCCGATCTTGGCTTCGGAGCCGGCTTCCTTCGCCTCCTGCTGCTCGAGGACGCGGATGAACTCGTCCCACTTGCCGCTCTCGGCGTAGAAGACCTCGAGGTCGTCCCAACGACCGAGGGCGAGGTACTTCTTCTTCAGAGCCTCCTGCGCCTTGCGGTCGTTCGGCTCGATCGCGAGGAGCGCGCGCCACGCGTTGACCGCGCCCTCGTCGTTGTTCAGGCGATCGCCGTAGATCGTCCCGAGCTTCGTGAGGATCTGGACCTTCTGGCCGTTGTCGTACGTGACCTCGGCCTGCTTCTCGAGGACGTCGACGAGCTTGTCGAAGTCCTTGCTACGCTCGTAGAGACCGCCGAGTGCTCCGAGCGCCTCGGCGTTCGACGGATCGGAGTCGAGCACCTGCTGCCAGAGCTCGATGCAGACCTCGGGCTTCTTGACGCGCTCGGTGGCGAGCTTCGCGATGTCGAGGAACTTCCGCGCACGCTCGTCGCCATACAGGCGCTCCGCTTCGCGACGCTCGAGACCGAGGAGCTTCTCCCAGTCGCGACGCTTCTCGTACATCTGCCGGAGGTACTCGATCGCGCTCCCGTTCTCCGGGTCGATCGCGATCACCGCCTCGTACGCCTTCACCGCCTCCGCCTGGTTGGCGAACTTGCCGGTGTAGAGCTCGGCGGCCTTCGTGTAGAGGCTCACCTTCTCGTCGGCGTCGGGAACGATCGCCGCGAGCTGGAGCAGCGTCTTGACGTACTCGTTGTAACGCTTGTTCGCCTCCTGCTTGTCGGCGAGGGCGCGGAGCTCGGCGATCTTGCCCGGGTCACCCTCGACGACCGGAGCCGCGGTGGGCGGCGCGGCGGGAGGCGGCGCGGGCCGCTCGGACGGCGCGGCGGCGGGCGGCGGCGCGGACGGAAGCGGCGCGGGCCGTTCGGACGGAAGTGCCGGCGGAGGCTCGGCGACCGTCACAGGCGGGGGCGGCGGCGTCGCATCGCTGATGCTCGCCTGGCGTGCATCGAAGCCCTGCGGCGGCGGGCTCGTCTCCATCCGCGCGGGCGGCGTGCTGAGATGAGCGAGCGGCGGCAGCGACGCGGACGCCGGCGGCGGGCTCGTGAGCGACTCGCCGATCTGCGCCTCGAACGCGCGGAGGATCGGATGCTCGGGGCTGATCTGGCTGAGACGCTCGAACACCGTGCGAGCGCGGATCAAGTTGCCGAGCTGACGCCACGCGATGGTCCCCGCCTGCGCGAGGAGGAACGTCGCGTTGCCGTTCTCGCCCGAGGTCGTGACGGCTTCCTCCGCGAGCGTGAGCACGCGGTCCCAGTCGCCCCCCTTCCGGCCGTACGCGTCGCGGAGGAAGTGGAACGCGCCTTCGTTCTCGGGATCGAGCTTGATCGCCTCCTCGAGGAACTTCGCTCCGGTGTCGACGTTCTGATGACGCGAGACCCAGCGCGTGCCAAACGTGAGCGCGAGGCTCGCGCGGCGCTCACGCTGGTTCTCGTTCTCCAGAAGACGGAACTGGAAGCTCTCGAGCTCCTCGAGCCTTCCGAGCTCGCCGAGCGCACCCTCGAAGAGCGCGGCGGCTTGCTTGTTCGCGGGGTCGGCGGCGTAGGCGCGCTCGAGCAGGCCGACGACGGCGTCGGGCTGGAAGCGGCGCGTGACACGCGCGGCGCGGAGATACTGGCGGCAGCGCTGCGCGTGGGATCCTTCGGTCGCCGCGTTGGCGAGCGCGCTCACGTGCGACTGCCACGAGCCGCTCTCGGCCTGCACGTCCTCGAGACACGCACGCGCCTCCGCGTTCTGCCCGTTGCTCGTCGCGAGCGCCCGCGCGTACGTGCTCGTCGCCTTGTCGTAGTCGCCGAGATCGCAGAGCACGTCACCGAGCTCGAGGAGCAGCTCGCTCGCGACATCGCCTTCCTTCTGCGTGCGGAGCTCCAACTCGAGGAGCTTCTGCACCATGTTCAACTTGCCGAGGCTCCAGTAGACCGAGCGCGCTGCTTCGAGGCTCTCACCGAGCGCAGGATTCAGCTTGTACGCGTCCTGGAAGTGCTTCAGCGCCTTCACGCCGGAGAGGAACTTCGACTCGAGGACCTGTCCTAAGCGCAGGTGAAAACCCGCCTTGGCTTCGTTCGCATCCGAAGACTGGATTCCTTTCTCGAGCTCTTCGACGAGCCCCTGCCAGTCGCGAACGTTTTCGAGCTGCTTCAGGCGGTCCTGCAGGTCCATGGATTCCCTCGGTTATCCCCAAACCACTTTGTGTGTCTCGTGACCGCTACGCTCGGTACGAGACTGCCAACGCGGGAGTGAAAGGCTATCAAAGCCCACAGCAGTGTGGGGTTCCTTGATCACAATTTGGGGCTCGCGCCCCAACCACCCGCAGAGGTGGGCCTTCGGCCCTCGTTGAATCGCGGACGAGTACTTCGGCGACGAACCGGGGGCGCTTTCGCCGTGACCGGTGTGGCGTCGTGTGGGCACGAAACGCCCATCGTGCAAGACGATCCGGCACTCACTGAACCGGATTGAAAGAGCCCGCGCACCGTTCGGAACGCGGGCTTCACAAAGAGCTTCGATCGGAATCGCGCGCGGGGGACACTCTCCCGCGGAAGACAGACTCGTGCTCGGGCTACCTGCGAGCCCGCGAGTCGCTGCCCCGACTGTTTCCGGCCCCACGAGAGCGTGGGGCCCGAGGCGATCGTCGTAGGTCACTTACTGGAGGTTACCGCCAAGCTTCGTTGCCATCTGCTGCGCCTGGGTGCACTGATCCGCGTAGCGCTGGGCAGCCGCGCCCTTGCAGATCATCTTCTGGAAGGACTGCAGCTGGGCCATCGCCTCGCTCTTCTTCGGCGGGTTGAGGCTCGCGTACGCGGCGCCCAAGTTGAAGAACGCGATCTGCTGGCCGGCCTCGTTGCACTGGCCGCACGCCTTCTTCGCTGCCTCGTACTCGGTGACGGCCTTCGACGTGTCGCGCTTCCGATCGGCGATGTCGCCGAGGAGGCTGTGGACGACGAAGAGCGCCTTGTCGCCTTCCTTTGCGAAGGGGAGGCTCTGCGTGAGGACCTGCTCCGCCTGGTCGATGTAGTTCAGACGGACGTAGAGCTCGGCGAGGGGACCGTAGAACGTGAGGACGTCCGGCTTGGTCGTGATCGCCTTCGTGTAGGACTCGATCGCGGCCGCCTCGTCGTCGAGGTGGAGGTGCACCTCCGCGAGCTCGAAGTGCGCGTCGGCGATGTTGGGATCGAGCTTGATCGCTTCCTCGAGCGGGCCCTTCGCGTCAGCCCAGCTCGTCGGGCCCTTCACCGCCTGGCGCGCGAGCGCGAGGCCATGCTGGAAGAAGTAGTTCGCGTGCTTCGGCGCGAGCTTCTCGGCCTTCGCGCACGTGGTCGCGACCTTGTCCCACTGCTCTTTCTTCTGGTACGCGTTCGCGAGCTTTCCGAGGATCTTGTGATTCGTCGGATCGAGATTCGTCGCCTGCTCGTACTTCGAGATGGCGCCGTCGATGTTAGCCGCCTTGTCCCTGTCGCCTTCGTTGGCGAGGTTGACGGCCTCGATGTTGTTTCGGCTGCAGGCGGAGCCGAAGAGCGCAAGCGCCGATACCGCGAGAACCGTTCCCAAAACCCTCTTCATGGCCGCGAGAGTGTAAGGGACGGGGTGCTCTATACAAAGAGGAAACAAGGACGGTTTCGGCTTGCATGACCGCAAGCGTCGACCGAATTTCGTCTCCACCGTGGCAGTCCGATGGATCCTGCCCTCATCGCGCGGGTCCTCTTTGCGTCTCGACTCGTCGACCGGGTTGCCCCACCCCTCGACGGGCGTCGCGGGGCTCAGGGACTGAAGCGGTATCCGATCGAGAGCGCCGCCGCCGACGCGTCGATCGCAGGGCCGCTCGTCGCGCCTTCGATCTCGAGCATGTAACGGCCGCTGAGCTCCACGAAGACAGCGCTCCGCCCGTCGACCCGGACTTCGAGACCGGCGCTCGCCCCGAGCCCGGCCGCGAGCGAGCTGCTCCGAACGCCCGCGCTCTCCGCACCGACATGCGCTCGCGTCCCGAGCAGCTCGGGCGCCAAGGTGATGTACGGGGCGTGCCGCGCATTCGCCCCTCCGAAGCGGTAGCCGAACGGGAGCCGGCCTCCGAAGACATTTGCGCGGACGCGCGTTTCACCGACGCCGTCGACGTTGCTCGTCCCCGGCGGGGTCGCCTCGAAGACGCCCTCCGCGCCGAGCAACATCTCTCCGGGCCCGCGCGGCATCGCGAGCCGGATACCGAGGCTGCCGCCGAAGCCCGGTCGATTCAGCACCGTCGTGACCCGTCCTGCCAGAGTGAGCTCGAGGTGTGTCGTAGCGTCGGCGATCGGTCCGTCCACCTGTTCACCCGAGGTGAGCGAGAGCGCGTTCGTCTCCACCAACGTCTCCCCGGCGATCCGCAGGCGGAGCGCTCCGCCCGTCGCCGCCGGAGCGAGCGCGAGCGGCGCGACGAACGCGCCCGCGCCACCAGCGCCGAACGGGCCGATGCGCATCCCCGACGGAGCAGTCTCGACGGCCACGGACACGTTCTCGATCGGAGCCCCGGCGTCATCGGTGAGGCGCACGCGCACCGACGTCGCGGCCCCGGCCGCCGGCACCAGCTCGGCGACTGCGTTCACGCGTCCGAACGGCAGCCGCGGCATCTCGAGGCTCGCACGCTGGCCGCCGTCCTCCGTCGAACAAGCGATCGTCTGCGCGGCGTTACGGTCGATCTCGAAGGGGCTCTGCTGCACGACTCCGTCGATCGCGCACGTGACGCTCGAAGGCGTGACCTCGATCCGCGTCTTCCGCCCGGGGAGCGGCGTGCTCGCGAGCGACGCGACGACGACGCTCGCGACCGAGCTCCACTTGCCCTCGAACTGGTCGTCGTCGATCGCGCTCGCACGCGCGTAGTACTTCCCCACGCTCGCGCCCTTTGCCTCGATCGCGCGCGTCGCGAACGGCACGCGTGTGTCGACGAGAAGGTCGTCGAAGTCCGCGTCTCGCGAGAGTTGGATATGCCACTGCGCCGCGGCGGGCCCGGACGGCGACGCCGGCGGCGCGAATGCGAGCGCGAGATCCGCCTCGCCCTCCGTGAGCGCGAGACCGGGCACCGGCGTGCTCCATACGGGCGCGTCCGGAAGCGGCTTCGGCGGCGTCGGGGGCCGGCCTGTCTCCGCCTTCGACCCGAAGCCGCTCTTCACGTCGACCGACTTTCGCTGGGCCGTCAGCTTCGAAGCACCGTCGTAGACGGCGAGCCTCGTCGTCTTCTTCTCGTCGACGCTCACCTGCGCCTCGCCGTTCTTCATCTCGACGGCCCCCGAGTCGGTCGCGACGCGATGCTTGTCGGCGCTCCCTCCGGCAAGCTCGGAGAGGCGAGCGCGAAGGCTGCCGGTCACGAGCGTGGTCTCCGTCGCGGAGGGTCTCGCACCGAGATGCGCGGCGCGCGACTGGGCATCACCGAGGATGACGACGAGAGTGTTCTCTCCGAGCTTCACCTGCGTCTCGTCGCGGAAGGTGACGTCGGCCGTCGACCTCTCCTTCGTCCCGACGCGGTTGCCCCGGAAGAGCGGATCGTTCGGCTTGCCCGACCTCGGCTCGGGCGCGCGCACCTCGACGACGTTCTTCGTCCGCGTGAGCCGGGCATCGGGCCCCGCCGAGGGGGCCGCCGGCTTTGGCGGGAGGATGAGCACGCGTCCGGCCTTGAGCGAGTGCGGGGCCGGTCCCATCCCCGGATTCGCGTCGTGGATGATGTCGACGAGGCGTGAGTCGCCGTAGAAGCGCGCGGCGATGGCTGCGCAGGTGTCTCCGCGCACCACCGTGTACTTCACCTCGGCCGAATCGGCGTACGCCGCGCGGTGCACGAGCGTGATGGACGAAACGAGCGACGCTCCCAGAGCGAGGCGCAACAGCGACTTCATGCCTTTCTCCTCGGACGCCTCAACAGGCGCGTGACACGTGTGGCGAGCTCGGCATCCGCCGTCTCGGCCGCAACGAAATCGCTCGCGCCCGCGCGAATGCAGTCACGAGTCTGGTCCACGTCGCGGACGTCGACGACGATCGTCGCGGCGCCCTCGAGCACCGCGCGGCGAACCTCGTCGAGCCCCTCCCTCGCCGACAGGACGACGACATCGGGCGCCGCTCCGCTCGAGTCGCCGGCCGGGCCCGCGGGCGCGCCGCCTGCACGCGGAGGCACGATGACGGAGCCGATCCCCGCAACCGCCAGCGCGCTGCGGAGGAGCGAGGCGCGCGACGCGTCACCGACCCGGAGTTCGACCCGCGCGCCCGGCCGCGCCGGCATCTCGGTGGGCACTCCGACTCGACCGGTGACCGCGCGCTCGCCACGACTCAGCGCAGCGACCCGCGTACGCTCGCGGGACGCACCTTCCGCGACCGAGAGCGGATCGGTCCCGCGAATGATCGCTGCCAGCTCGCGCCTCATCGCGTCCGCGGTGGGACGAGACTCGGGCAATTTGGACAGCGAACGCAGCACGAGGTCCTCGAGCGCTCGCGGCAAATCCGGCGAGCCCCCGCGCGAGGCCAGCGACGGAGGCTCGACGAAGAGGTGCTGGACCATGAACTGCGCCGCACCCGGGCCGTCGAACGGAGAGTTCCCCGTGAGGCATTCGTACAGCATCGTTCCGACGGAATAGATGTCCGCCGCGCCGCTGGTCTCCTTCCCCTCGCATTGCTCCGGAGCCATGTACTCGGGAGTCCCGTGCACCATCCCGGTCACGGTCAGCTTCTCGATCGACATGCCGGGGAGGTGAACGAGACCGAAGTCGAGGAGCTTCACGTGGTCCGAGCCGACGATCATCACGTTGCTCGGTTTGATGTCGCGATGAACGATTCCCGCGTCGTGAGCGACCGCGAGCACCTCGAGGAGCTGATCGAAGACCGCGGCGATGAACGGGATCGATACCGGTCTCCCCTCGATGATGTCCGCGAGGGGCTTCCCGCTCATCAGCTCCATGACCATGAACGGCTCGCCCGCGTGCTCACCGAAGTCGAGGAGCGACACGATGCACCGATGACGGAGGCGCGCCAGAGCGACTGCCTCCCTTCGGAAGCGCGCGCGGAGCTCGGGGGTCGATGCGAAGACCGGATGGAGGAACTTGATCGCGACCGGCTCGTCGAGCTCCATGTGGGTCGCGCGGTAGACCGCTCCCATGCCGCCGCGGCCGATGAGGTCCGCGATCCGGTATTTCCCGCCGACCGTCGCGTCGATTCGCGGGTCGGGACCTTCGTCTCTTTCCTGGTTCATGAAACGAGCTCGAAGAGCTCCATCGGCTCCGTCTTGCCGCGGATCGGGTGAAGGCCGAGCGAGCGGAGCTCGAACTCCGAACCGGCACGCTCGGCGACCTTCGCGGTGACGAGGGTCTGACCAGGTCGTGCGAGGGTCTCGAGACGCGCGGCCACGTTGACGGAGTCGCCGACGGCGGTGAACTCCATCCGGAGGTCGCTCCCCAGGTTGCCGACGAGGGCCTCCCCCGTCCCGACGCCGATACCGAGCTTGACGTCGACCGCGAAGCGCTCGCGCCACCGCGGGCTGCTGGCGGTCACGAAGCGGTGCATGTCCTCTGCGGCGGCGAGCGCACGAGCGACGTGCTCGCCGTCCTCGTCGTTGCGCACGCCGAACACCGCCATGATCGAGTCGCCCATGAACTTGTCGACCATCCCTCCGTGACGGAAGACGACCTCGGAGAGTACGGTGAAGAGCTCGTTGAGGAGCGCCACGACGTCCTCGGGGCTCGATCGCTCCGCGAAGGGGGTGAACGCCGACACGTCGGCGAACACGACCGTCACGTCGGCGCGACGACCTCCGAGCGCGAGCGGACCGCCGCCGCTTGCAACGGCCGCCGCGACCTCGGCGGGGAGGTAGCGTGCGAGGCCGGCCTCGATCCCTGCCCGGCGGACGATCTCTTTCTCGCTCGCCGCGAGCTCGTCGGCCATCCGGCCGAGCGACGCTCCGAGGACACCGAGCTCGTCGTTCGAGCGCACCTCGTTCTTCGCGTCGAACTCTCGCCGCGCGTAGGCGCGCGTGAGCGAGACGAGCTCTCCGATCGGTCGCGTGGTGCGGCGCGCAATGACGCTGCCGACGACGATCGCCAGAGCCGCGAGCGCGAACGCCGTGATCACGAAGGCGCGCCTCGCCTCTCCGAGCGCGCGGAAGGCCTCCGCCTCCGGGCGCTGGACGACGACGGCCCACCGCTGCGCGGGCAACGTCCGGACCGTGCCGATCATCGGCTCGCCGTTCGCGGCGCTCCAGCTCCCGCGCATCACGAGCGTGCGCGTGAACGTCTCTTTCACGAGGCCGACGCGCTTGAAGACGCCGTCGCCCGCCAGCGACTGGCCGTGCGTCCACGCCGAGCCGGCGCCCGCGACCACACGAAGCTCGTCATCGACGACCACGAGGAGGTCCTGGCGACCGAAACGAGCGACCCCGAGCTCGTCGACGATGGTGTCGAGGTGAGCGGCCTTCGCTCCACCGAGGAGGAAGCCCGTCACGACGCCATCGACCATCAACGGCTCGAAGTACCGAGAGCCCACCTTCGGATCGTGGATCCACTGCGGACGCTCCCGATCGACGATCGCGGCGCCGAGCTCGGTCACGCCCTTCCCCGTACCCTTCTCGACGCTGCCGATGAAGGTTCCGTCCTTCGCGAACACCGAGACCCACTCGATCAGGTCCGAAGCGCCGATCGCCTCGCGCGCGAACGTCAGGCGCAGCTCCTCGTCCTCGATGCGGTCGCTCGCGAGCACGTTCGCGGCGCGATGCACGGCCCGCTCACCGTCGTCGAGCGCCGCGGCGAGCTCGCGGCTCGTCTGATCGGCGATCGCGAGCTCGAGATCGCCCTCCACCTCCGTTAGCCCTGCGCGCTGGATGCGGACGACGAGGATCGCCGCCACGAGCAGCGGGACCAGCGCGACGGCGAGCATCGCGGCGGTCCACTTGACTCGAAGCGACACACCTACGCGTGCGCTGGCGACGGATTGCTGCTCGGCGGTCATACCGAACGGCGCGGAGCGATTCCGGATCGACCGTCAGTCATCGAGCGTCCGGAGGCCGCTCCTCTGCAGGATGCGGTAGAGGTTCATTCGGTCCATGTTCGCGCGGCGCGCCGCCTTCGAAACGTTGCCGGACGACCAGTCCATGAGCGCTTCGACGTAGCGGCGCTCGAAAGCGACGATGGCGCGTTCCTTCGCCTCGCGGAACGAGACGTCGAGGTCGACGGCGTCGTCCGCCTTCACGGCAGGCGGCGGCACGGACGACGTCTCGCGCGCCTCGGTCGGCACCACCGAGCGGAGCACGACGCATCGCTCGACGTAGTTCCGAAGCTCGCGCACGTTGCCGGGCCAGTCGTAGCGCTCGAGTCGGCTCAGGACTTCGGCGTCGAAGAGCGCGGTATCGCGCGTCGCGCCAAGGGAGCGGAGGAACGCGCGCACGAGGAGAGGGACGTCCTCACGACGCTCGCGGAGCGAGGGCACGAGAACGGTCACGACGGAGAGCCGGTAGAAGAGGTCCTCGCGGAAGCGCCCCTGGTTCACCTCGCGATGGAGCTGCCGGTTCGTCGCGGCGACGACACGTACGTCGACCTTCCTGGGCGTGTTGTCGCCCACGCGTCGGACCTCGCGACTCTCGAGCACCCGGAGGAGCTTCGGCTGCATCTCGAGCGGCAGCTCGCCGACCTCGTCGAGGAACACCGTCCCGCCGTGCGCCGCCTCGAACGCGCCGGCGCGATCGCGATCCGCCCCCGTGAACGCGCCCTTCACGTGTCCGAAGAGCTCCGACTCGATCAGGCTCGGCGCGATCGCGCTGCAGTCGAAGATGACGAACGGCTTCTTCGCGCGCGGCCCTCGGCGAACGATCTCGCTCGCGACGAGCTCCTTGCCCGTCCCGCTCTCTCCCTCGATGAGCACGTTGGCGTCACTGGCCGACACCTTCTCGAGGACGGCGAACAGCCGCTGCATGACCCGAGACTGACCGAACATCTCGCCGAACGAGGCCTGATCGAGGAGCTCGACCTCCGTCGCCGCCTGGATCTCACGGATCTGGATCGCCGAGCCCCCAAGCTCGATCTCGGCGAGCGCCGGGAGATCGGCGTCACGGATCGAGAACCCCCCGATGAGGGTGCCGTTGAGCGAGCCCGAATCGATCACGCGCCAGGCGGACTCGCCGCGCTCGATCACGCAATGGAACCGCGAGACCTGAGGATCGGTCAGGACAAGGTTGTTCTTCGGATGCGAGCCGATATGGAAACGGTCACCGTCGAGCGTCACGACCCGCGACGTCTCGGCTCCCGCCTCCCTCGTGACCGTGACCTCGAGACGAGGAGCGGGGACACGCTTGCGCCCGCTCGGAACGGTCGCGTCGGGATTCTTCGGCGTTTGTATCATCGTTTGAGAGCTCAAGAGCTACGAGAGCCCGTTATACTCCGCGATGGCCGCGGCGACACGGTTAGTGTCGGACGGCCCGAGCACGCTGAAGTGTGGGACAGCTCCGGCGCACGAAGCAAGCGCCTCGAGAGCGGCTGGGCTTGGGCGCAGGCGAGCCATCGAGAGCAGGGTCAGCAACGCGCGTTCCGACGAGAGCCGCGAGAGCCTGAGCCCGTCGGTCTCCGTCGTCCCCACCGCCCAGACCTCGAGCGCCGGAAGGACCTCTCCCCATGCGCGGGAGCGCAGGGTCGGTGCGCCGTCACTCTCGACCGCGATGGCATCCCATCCGATCGCGTCGACGCCGGCATCGCGGAAAGCTCGGGCAAACGCAGCCGCTTCGCGCATCGTCCCCTGGACGAGGAGCGCCCCGCCTCGGAGTCGAACCAGCGCCCCAGCGACGTCGACCGAGGCCCCCGCCTCGAGCGACGACCGACGCCACTGGACCGGCGCCGGATAGCGGCGGAAGAGGACCTCGCCCTTCTCACCGTCGACGCCGACGGACTCGTGCGGCCCGAGGATGCGCTCGCCGAGGATCTCGCGACGCAGACCACGCAGCAGACGGCGGATGCGCTGCGCGCTGACATGCGATGGGGGCAGGAACGGGTAGAGATCGCTCACGATGTCGAAAGCCTGGGCGGCTTCGTCGAAGAGCTCGTAGAGCGATTGGCTCTCGTCGTCGAGGACGACGGCCGCTCGCTCGAAGCGCACGACGGTGAAGCGCCCGGCCGTATGGACGATCGGGCAGCGTCGTTGTTCAACCACGCGCCCGCGAAAGCGACGACCGTGCCGCTCGCTCGTGCGCGCGAGCGCGAACGAAAATGCGCGGCCCTCGAGCGCGCGTTCTGCGTGACGAGCGCAGATTCGTCGCGACGACGCGACGGTTCGATGTAGCGCCGACGCAGCAGCGCCGCTCGGAAGCTGCGCAAATCATTGGTCCGCGGAGCTGGTACGCCCAATGCTCCAGCGCGCCGCGCCGGCCCGCTTTTTGTTGACCGAGGCATCGCGCTCGCGCCAAAAGGCACCGCTTCTTGTTCCCACTTCCACAGAGGTAACGACCATGGTCACCAGGCGTTTCTTCGCCTTGACGCTCGCGGCAAGCAGCGTCTTCGCGGCCTCCCCTGCCCTCGCGCAGGAGCAGGCCGGCTACGCATCCAATCACTTCAATCCGTCCGAGCGAGGCAGCCAGTGGTTCGTCCTCGACTCGCTCGACATGCGTGGTCATGGCCGACTCGCGATCGGCATCGTCAACGACTACTCGTATCGCTCACTCGTCGGCTACCACGCCGATGGTGACGTCACCTCGGTCGTCCGTAACCAGTACTACGCGCACCTCGGTGGCTCGGTCCTCCTCGCCGACCGCTTCCGCCTAGCGCTCAACGTGCCGCTCCAGGTCTACGGCGACGGGAACACGGCGACGATCAACGGGGTCGTGCACCGACCGGCGAGCGACGTGGCCGTCGGCGACGTTCGCGTCTCCGCCGATGCGCGCCTCTTCGGCGAGAAGGGCGACGCCGCGACCATGGCCCTCGGTGCAGAGCTCATGCTGCCTGCCGGCTCGACCGCCGCGTACACCGGCGACGGGCAGCCGCGCGTCCTGCCTCGTCTCCTCTTCGCCGGCGAGGCGAGCTCGTTCATCTATGCCGCGAAGGCCGGCTTCATGGTCCGTCCCCGCGACGAGGCCTGGGGCAACGGGTACATCGGCAACAGCGTCGTCTACGCCGCGAGCATCGGTGCGCAGCTCGCCAACAAGAAGCTCGTCGTCGGCCCCGAAATCTTCGGCTCCACCGTCACCGCCGACAGCCGAGCCTTCGAGAAGCGGACCACGCCGCTCGAGGTCCTCCTCGGCGTCCACTATAACGTCGGCGAGAACATCCGCCTCGGCGCAGGCGTCGGCACGGCCCTCGTGCGCGGCTACGGCGCCCCCGTCGCTCGCGGCCTGCTCTCGCTCGAGTGGGTCCCCGGAAATCCGAAGCACGAGGTCGCCGCCGCCCCGGTGGAAGATCGCGACGGTGACGGCGTGCCCGACTGCGAGGACGCCTGTGGCTGGGTGAAGGGACCGCGCTCGAGCGACCCCGCGAAGAATGGATGCCCGCCCGCAGACGCGGACGGCGACGGCATCCCCGACGAGGTCGACGCGTGTCCCCTCGCCGTCGGGCCCGCGACCGCGGATGCCAAGACGAACGGCTGCCCGCTCGACGCGGACGCCGACGGAATCCCCGACAGCGAGGACGCCTGCCCGCGCGAGCGCGGCAAGCGCTCGCTCGATCCGAAGCTGAACGGCTGCGCCGAGCACGACCAGGACGGTGACGGAATCCTCGACACGGACGACGCCTGCCCAGGAGTCGCCGGGGTGAAGACGACCAATCCGAAGACCAACGGCTGTCCCGATCTCGACCGTGACAAGGACGGCGTGCCGAACGACGTCGATGCCTGTCCGGACGAGCCGGGCAAGGCCGATCCCGATCCGAAGAAGAACGGATGCCCGAAGGCGTTCCTCGACAAGGGCGTCATCAAGATCACCGAGCAGGTCCGCTTCAAGACCGCGAGCGCGGAGATCGTCCCCGGCAAGGACAGCCAGGAGATCCTCGACGCCGTCCTCTCGGTGCTGAAGGCGCATCCGGAGGTCAAGCATGTCCGCGTCGAAGGCCACACCGACGATCGCGGAGCCCCCGCCAAGAACAAGGCGCTGAGCAAGGCGCGCGCAGAGACGGTCGCGAAGTGGCTGACCGCTCACGGCATCGAGAAGACGCGCGTCAGCGCGGAAGGCTTCGGTGAAGAGAAGCCGATCGAACCGAACACCACGGAGGCAGGACGCACGGCCAACCGCCGCGTCGAGTTCCACGTCGAGCAGGGTCAGGCTGGAGGAAACGCGCGATGAAGACGATCTCGATTCTCGGGCTGCCCGTCGTGATGGCGACGGCGCTCATCTCCACCTCCGCCTTCGCGCAGAGCACGCCTCCGGCGGGGCCGACCATTCCAGCCGAGACCGTCAAGGCGCAGACCGCGACGACCGGCAAGACCGAGGTCGCCAAGGGCGGGTTCGCGACGAGCGGCCTCCCGGCCGAGGACGATCCGAGCGAAGCGACCGAAGCCTCGATCGCGGCAGGCGGACTCTTCTCGTCCGGCAACGCGCGCACGGTGGCGCTCACCTCGAGCGGCAAATTCCGACTCCGCCGTGAAGCGCACCAGCTCACGGTGCAGGCCGCCGCGAACTTCGCGCGCGCCGGAAAGAAGGACGAGCCCGTCGATACGACGGTCGAGAACTACCAGGGAGTGCTCCGTTACGATCACTTCTTCACCGACCACATCGCCGCCTTCTTCCAGTCGAGCGCGCGACGCGACCGGTTCCAGGGCCTCGATATGCGACTCAACTTCGACCCTGGTGCCGCCTACTACTTCGTCAACACCAAGCAGCAGCAGCTCCGCGGCGAAATCGGCTACGACCTCCAGCACGACGTCCGCCGGGACGCGTCCCGCGTGGTGGCGAATCCGCCCGGGGCCAACGGCGTCGCATCGCCGCCGACGATCGTCGACAAGACGCAGACGCTCCACAACGTCCGTGCCTTCCTCGGCTACGACAACAAGCTCTACAAGGAGGTCGGGTTCATCACGAGCTTCGAATACCTCCAGAACGTGTCCGACCTCGGGACCTACCGCTTCGTCTTCGACATCGGTCTCAAGACGAACATCGCCGAGAATCTCGCGATCGCGACGACCTACACGATGCGGTTCGAGAACAAGCCGCTGCCGGACGTCGAGAAGGCCGACTCGATCGCTTCGGTGAACCTCGTGTACACGCTATTCTGACGAGAACAACGTGAAGATCCTCACAGAGTTCAAAGAGTTCGCGCTCAAGGGCAACTTCATCGATCTCGCGATCGCCGTCGTGCTCGGCGGCGCGTCCGGAAAAGTGGTCACCGCCATCGTCGAGAAGGTGATCATGCCGCCGCTCGGCATCTTGCTCGGGAAGGTCAACTTCACCGACTTGAAGGTCGTGCTCCAGAAGGCGACCTTCGCCGAGGACGGTGCGGAGCTGACGAAGGAGGTCGCGCTCGGCTACGGCGCTGCCCTCCAGGCGCTGCTCGACTTCGTCATCATCGCGTTCATCGTGTTCCTCATCGTGCGCGCGATGAACCGGTTCAAGGCGGCAGCGCCCCCGCCCGAGACGCCCGCGCAGGAGAAGCTCCTCGCGGAGATTCGCGATCTCCTCAAGAAGGACGCGAAGAGCGCGAAGTAAGCGCAGCGAACGCGAGCATGTCCCACGTCCGCCCGTCCCGCAGATCACCGGCACGACCGTCGCGCACAGCGATGAGCGTGGACATGGGCATCGTGCAGACGGCCGAGGACCTCGTCGGCATGCTCCGCGTTCGGCTCCGTCGCCTCGGCGCCTCGGTCGAGCGACGCAAGCTCGAAGCCGAGCTCTGGACCTATCGAAAGACGGTGAACCGCTGGCGGACCGTCGCTCCGCGCGAGGAGCAGGCCAGGGCCCTCTTCGACCTCCTGCTCGACCTCGAAGCCCGAACGCAGCGTTGTGCGATCGCGTCCAAGCCTCCGGTCGCACCTCGTCACGAGCTCCCGACCGTGCCGGGGCGTACAGCCACCGGCACCGTCGGGCCCGTTGCCCGGACGCCGCAGTCCGGCGCGCGGCGCTCGGCCCGTTCCGCCGCTACACGCCGAAGTAGTTGAGCAGCGGCTCGATCAGCGACACGCCGCTCCAGCCACTGAATGGGATCAGCACCGCCCGCAGGAACGGCTGCTGGAGCAAGGGCCGGAAGGGCCCTTCGCGCGTCGTATCGATGCGCTCGACGAGCATCCGGATCTGCGCCGGCGCGGCTTTGCGGGTGCCGTCGCGGAGCTGATCGAGCGTGAGCGGCGCATGCTCCGGACACCCGTCCGGACCGCGCGTCTCCGCATAGCCGCTCGGTCGCGCGTCGCCCTCGCCGTCCTCCAACCGCAGGAGGTCGGCCTGGTAGTGCGCGATGGCCGTGCGCTTGGCGCGCTCGGCGGCGCGACGCAGCACCAGCATCGCGTAGAGCACGTAGAGGAGCGACAGCGCGGCTACGACGACGAGCGGGAGCGGGAGCTCGCTGTCGTCGAAGATCGGGTGGAGGGCGAATCCCAGCAGGAAGATCTGCACGAAGGGGACATAGACGATCGGGTTGATACGCCCGGCGGCGCGCACGATCAGCTCGAAGTCGAGTGACTCGACGAGCAGCACCTCCGGCACCCCGCTCTCCTCGCGCCGTCGATCGAGCGTGGTCGCCGGCCACGAGCTGCGCGCGGCGGAGAGTCGGTTCACGAGGTGCACACACGCGCGCGCCTCGAACACCGTCCAGAAGATCGTCGCCCAGAGCACGGCTACGTTCGCCGCCCAGAGCAGGTCGTTCACGCCCACGACGTGCTGGCCCCGATGGGGGAAGAACGGCGGGTCGACGAGGTAGAGCGCGCCCGCGAAGGCGCCGAACAGCGCCGTTGCCAACGCGATCCAGGACCAGAAGCCGAGCCCGGACGTGCGATCGAGGTAACGCTGCCAGAGCCGATCGACCGAGACACGCTCCTCGCCTTCGGAGCCGGGCTCCAGCCGTTCGGTGCGCGTGAAGTCGACGAACGGCCCGCGAAGCCACTCGATGCGCCGGCGCCACACGTCGGCCGGCGACCATCGCGGGCCGTCGTCGGAGGCCCGGCTCGGGCGCGAACGTCTGTTCCGCGAATGCCCGCCCGGCTCCGGCAACCCGAGCGCGAGAGCGATCGCGTGAGCGCGCCTTCGAAGACGTACGAGCCCGACGGCGCCGAGCGCGAGCGCGACCAACAGCGCAAGGAAGCGGATCACATGCGATGGCAGCGCGCTCACGCCTTGCAGCCAGACGACGGGCTCACCTTCGTACTGGGAGGCGATCCACCTGCCGGCGTGCCAGACGACCCATGCTGCCGCGAGCGCCACGACGAGGGCGAGGACCAGCCACACGAGCAGTCGCTTGCGGCGAGCCCACGCGAGCTCGAGCCCTTGCTCGACGGTCGCGAACGATCGATTCGCGCGTATCGTGAGCAGCACCACCAGCGTGCCGAGAACGGCGATCGCCAGGCCATGCGGCCAGTGAACACGCCCGACCTCGCCGCTCGGAGGTGGATGGAACGAACCACAATCGGAGGGCCAAGCCTTGCAGGCCTCGTCCTCGCGCGTCGTCAGATCCACCGCACGCGTGCGTCCGATCTCGAAGCTGCGGGGCTTTCCACGCCTCCACCCCACGTTCTCCGAGGTGTCGATGGAGCTTCCCCCGACGGCGAGCCGCGTCGCGAGATAGGCGGCGGTCTGGTAGCCGCTCCGGAACGCCGGAACGGCGTCCTGGATCTTGGGATGGAGCGCCAGGCCGAAGTGCGATGCGACGAGCAAGTTGTGCGTCCAGCGACGCTGATCACGGTGCAGAAAGCGCGCATCGAGGTCGGTGGTGAAGTAGACGGCGTCGCGGATCCGCGGCCGCATCGCCTGGAGGATGAGGAGCTTGTCGTAGACGTCGGATCCGAAGATGCCGATCGCTCGGACTCGCCGATCCGTCCCGCCCTTGGCGTTGCTCTCGACGACGCGATCGACGACACGCTGGAGATAGTCGTACTGGCTGTGGCCCTCGGCGTGCTCCCCCTGCTCGCGACGTGAATCGGCCGGTGGCTCGTCCTGCCATGGCCGGGCACGGTCGGCAGCTGACCATCGACGCCGCGGAAGTAGTCGAAGACGAGCACCGGCGCCGCGTCGGCATCGTCCTTCTCCTCGGCGTCGGCGCACTTCTCGCGGACCGACTGCGCGAGCTCGTTCCCGAGCGCGCGTCCGTACGCATAGTCCGCTTCGACGAGCAGCACGATCTGGTCGTGACACGGCAGCCTCCGCGTGAGCTCGGATCGACGCGCATTCACATGCGCGCGTCGAGCTCCTCGAAGAGAGCGTCGACCAGTTCGTCATCCGCGCCGATGACGCGCACGACCGACTCGTGCCCTCCATCGCTCGCGACTCCGGTGCCGAACGCCTCACGCGCCGCGGCGTCGCTCGGGAGCGTCGCGCCGTACGAATAGAAGCGCATGCGCTCACCGCCGGAGGTCGGTCGCCCGCCCACTCCGAGCTCCGCCGGGATGAGCGACCGCGACTGGCTCCGTCGCAGCGCGGAGAGGAGGCTCACGTAGAGGGTGGACGTCGCCGGCCCCACCACCGCCATCCGCCATTGCGCCTTCCTCTCGAGCTCGCGCGGCACCACCTCGGAGGTCAGCTTCTGCAAGGCCCCGAGCGGGTCCTCGTAGAAGTCCCCGAGCATCGCTCATGGCCCGCGCTCGTGATGGACCGAGCGTGATGCCAGCGTCGTGCCGGACGCAACGACGAGATCGACGCCCTGCAGCTGCCCCCGGTGCGCAAGGCGGCTCCCTTCACCTCGAGAGCAACGACGTCGTCGAGCGCAACCACGGGAAGCCGAGCGCGACGGTCGAAGCGAGGCTCCGAGTCGAACCGAGGCCGCTCTTGGTCTTCACGCCGGCGGCGTCGGCTCCGCCGCGATCTCGCTCGCACACGCAGGCCGGAAATCAGCGCGCGGGGACGCACCAAAAGCCGCGAGGGCTGCGCAGCCTCTTCGGCGCGCAGCCCTCGTCCGTTACACGTGCACTCTACAACGCTCCGGAGAGGTCAGTCGCCGGGGTTGAAGATGATCGGGTAGACGACCGTGACGATGCCGCCTTCGGGCTGCGGGAACGAGAGGTTGCCGAAGCCGCGGACGACGCACGAGATGACGCCCTGGTCCGGGAGCTCGCTGCCGCCGTCCTGAGCCGTCGAGACGGCGCCGGAGCGGTCGATGACGAACTTGACCGAAACACGACCCGAGAGCGTCGGGTTGTTGCGGAGGCCGTTCTCGTAGCAGAGACGGAAGCGACCGAAGTTCTGGCGAACGATGCGCTGGATGACCTCGGGCGGGAGGCGACCGTTGACCTGGGTCTGGCCCTGGCGGAGCGACGGGGCCTTGGTCTGGTGAGCGCCACCGAGACGGCCGTGGCCGTTGCCGAAGCCCTGGCCGGTACCGGTGCCGGCGCCGTGGCCGAGCGTTCCGATGTTGCCGAGGCCGATGCCTTCGCCGCGACCACCGCCGCCTTCACCGACGCCGGAGAGGCCGAGACCGCCGGCGCCGAACGCGTCGCCGATCGAGTCACCCCACATGTTGCCGCGGGCGGAGAGCGGGTCGTTGCCGAGCGAGTCGTCGCGTCCCCAGGGAGCCGTCGGGGCGTTCGGATCGCCGCCCGCGCCGACGTTGATGAGTCCGATCATGCCGAACTCCTGCGCCTCCTTCATCGCGGCCTGACGCGCGATGTGCGGATCCGGGTTGTCCGCAGGGCCCTGGACGCCGTAGCGCTTGTTCGTGTCCTTGGTGTTCGGGTTTCCCATGGAACCCTCTTCACCCTTCGCACGAGTGCCGGTGCCGCCTTCCTTGTTGTCGGCGTTCTGATCCGGCTGCTGCTCGGTCTCCTTCTCCTCCTGCTCACGCTCGGCTGCCGCGTTGAGCATCTTCTGCATGAGGAGGAGCTGGTCGCGATCGATCGCCTCGGCGTCGTCGCTGCCCATCGACGGCATGAAGAACGCCATCGAGGCGATGATGCCGATGTGGAGGAGGAACGAGAGGCCGATGAACGCGTACGCGGCCGGCTCGAAGCTCGCCAACACGCCGGTCGCCACCGCCTTGCCGGCGTTGACCGCGCTGACCTCGAACACGAGACCGGTGCCCTCGACCTCCATCCGCGCCTTCGCGTTGTTCGGAAGGTCGAACTCGTGCGCGCCGCTCAGCTCCGAAGAGGAACGGGCGCGGCCGCCGGAGATGAGGTCCTGGAACGTGAAGGTCCCCTGCCCCGGGATCTCGACGGTGCCGGTCGAGCGCGGGAGCATCACGAGGGTGGCGCTGACGCCGCGCGCGACGACGACCGGCGCGCGCGTGGTGCCGAGGACCTCGCTCGGAACGAAGTAGTCGGCGCCCGGCTCCTCACCAACGAAGAAGCTCTTCGGCGGCGAGTTGTGCGCGACGTGGAGCGTGTTCTGGTCCCACTTGACGATCACCTCGATGGCCGCGGCGTGCGTCTCGACCTCGTCGGGGTGGACGTCGGGGCCGCTCTTCACGAGCGAGAACGTGTAGGGCTGGCTCGGATCGAAGTCGCTGCCGCCGGGCGCGTTGATCGCGTAGCCACCAGCGCCCTGATCCGCCGCCGAGGCGACGAACGGGTTGGCGACCGCGGCGAACGGGCTGGCGACCGCCGCGAACGGGTTCGCCTGGGCGAACGGATTCGCCGCGGGGGCCGGCGGCGGCTGCGATGCGGACTGGGACTGGAAGGGGTTCGCTGCCGGCGGCGCCGACTGCGGCGCGATCGCCTCGGTCGGCGTGTTGACCTGCATCTGATGCGGGGGCACCTGCGGCGTCACGGGCGCCGGCGGCACGGCCGCGGCAGCGTCCGCGCTACCCGCGAGCTCGGCGCTCTCGAGATGAATCATGGTCGACCCGATCTGGATCTGATCTCCAGGGCGGACCTTGCACTTGTTCACCCGCTGGCCGTTCACCATCGTGCCCGGCTCGTTGCCGAGGTCGATCAAGGTGATGTCGTTCGGGCCGGCGACCTCGATGACCGCGTGCATGCGCGACGCGAGGTCATCGTCCACCCGCAGGTGGCTGCGCGGGTCCTTGCCCACCTTGACGATGTCCTGTGCGATCGCCTCCCTACGCACGAGCTGATCGCCCTGGTAGAGCGCGAACGTCAGCGCAACCTTCGCCTTGCCTTCCATCGTATCGACCTTCCTCTATTGCCGCCGCGTCTCGTCGCGGAGAGTGCGGCGGTTACCGCACACGATTTCGTCTGCTGGTTTCGATGAGATCAGAGGTTCTCGACGCTCTTCAACATCTCGGGCACGAACGACGTGCGGGGGCGGATCAGCGTCGTACGCACCGGACCGGGACGCACGCGGATCGTCGCGTCGTTCGGCCCGAAGCCTCCGGCCGCGAGCGGATCGTCCGAGAACTCGTAGCCGTAGCCCTCGTCCTTGCCGGCAGCGCCCGTCGCCTTGACGCCAGCGCCCTGCGCAAACGCCGGCGCGGCGGAGAGGACGAACGTTGCTGCGATGAGACCGAAAAGAACCCGCTTCTTCATCTTCCGCTCCTGACCTCTTCGACGTCGAACATCACGGTTCGCGCCCCCTGCGGGGGGCACGTTAGCGGCATTCGGGCCAGAGGTGTAAATCTTCCAATTTCCCAGGAATTTTGCGCCGCTATTACAGTGAGAGTGTACCTTCGGATGACGCTTGCGGCAAGACGTTCGTTGTGACGCGGACGCAGCAATCCCACTGGTCTCGCCGCCTTTCTAGCCGGGAAGCACCGGGTTCAAGACGTCCTGACAACGTCTCGACCCGGAAGGTTCCCGATAATCGCAACACGCCTACCGGGCTCGACCTTTGGTCGGCTTCACCCCGGGTGCGATCCTTCCCCTTCCCCGCCCTCGTTGCAGAAAGGCCCCCCTGGCGAACCAGGGAGGCCTTCGTGCCTTCGTCGATCGCGAGACCGACTACTCCTTCTTCTCGCCCTCGGAAGCAGCGTCCGCCGAGCTCTGGTTCACGGCGTCCTTCTGCGCGTTGGCGTCGAGCTCGAGGAACGCGATCGTGTCGTCGATATCGCCGAGACGACCGAGGTCCTTCTTCGACCCGTCACCCTTCACGCGCTTCACGACGCCGTCGTACTCGGGCTTGCCGGAGGCCTTCTCGAGGAAGGTCTGGAAGATCGACTTCGCCTCCTTGAGCGAAGCGATCGTCTTCTCCTTCGGACCGCCCGCCTTCGCCTTGAACTCCTGCGTGAGGATGCCCTCGTTGTAGTAGGCGTCCGGGCGGTTCGGGTCGATCTTCTTCGCCGCGTCGAGCTCGGCCTGAGCCGCCGCGACGAGCTGGTCGTAGTTCGCCTCCGCGCCCGTGATCGGGCCGCGGATGGCGAGCGCCAGACCGAGGTGCGCGTCGTAGTCGTTCGGGCGCATCTCGAGCGCCTTCTTGTACGCCGTCGCAGCCTGGTCGAAGCCGCGGAATCCGAGGTTGACCGCGGCGTAGTTCATCTGCGCCTCGAAGAACTTCGGATCGAGCTTCGCCGCGGTCGCGAACGCGGCGACCGCGCCGTTGACCTGACCGAGCTCGTTCTGGATCAGACCCGCGGTGTTGTGGATCGGCGCGTAGTTGGCGTTCTTGCGAATCGCCTGCGAGCACACGAGCGCCGCGAGCTCGAGCTGCTGCACGTCGGCCTTCTTCTGCGCCGAAGCGTGCGTGATGACCTGGCGGCCCTTGCTGCTCTTGCTCGTTCCCTTCATCGCTCCAGCGCGCTTCTTCGCGAGCTGGAAGTAGTAGAGGGCGAGCTGGTTGAACGCCGGCATGTAGGCGTCGTCGATGGCGAGCGCGCGCTGGAGGTTCAGCTTCGCGCAGTCCATGTCGTCCTTGCAGCCCTGCCCGCCCTGCGCGCTGTCACGCGCCATCTGCACCATGGCGAGGTTGACGAGCGCGGGGACGTTCTGGAACTGCGCGTCGGTGACGGCCTGCTGGAGGGCGCCGATGGCGGTGTCCTCGTTTCCGTCAGCCTTGTACTGGTAGAGCGCGATCTGCGCGCGTGCGTGGTGGAACTTCGGGTCGATCTGGAGAGCCGACTCGAACTTCGCCCTGGCGTTCTTGTCGTCGTTGCAGCGCTGGTAAGCGAGCCCCGCGTTGAACGTCGCCTGCGCGTTCTTTCCGACTGCCTCGAACTTCTTGGCGACGTCGGCGCAAGCCTCGTTGTTCCAGTCGTTCTTCTTGTCGTGCTCGACGAAGAGGTCGATCCCGGCGTTGAACTTCGCCTGATCGTCCTTGCTCAGCTCGGGAGCCCCCGAGCCGCCGCCCGCTGACTTGCCGCCCGCGCCCGTCTTGGGCGACGGCCCGGAGGTGCCGCCGCCACACGCCGCCGTGAGGACGAGGAGTCCCGTGCTGATGAGAGTGGTGATGCGCTTCATGTGCCTTCTCCTCAGCTCACTTCTTCTTGCCGCCCGGGAGCGGCTTGACAGGACCCTTGGGCTTCGCGGCTGCGCCGCCACCACCACCGGCCGCGGCCTTCGCCGCGTCCTTCTTGTCGCCCTCCTCCGAGTTGACCGTGGTCTTCTCGGGAGCGGCTGCCGGCGGATGCCAGAAGGATCCATCCGGAAGGACCGGCGGCGCCTTCTCGTCGAGACCGCTGTTCGAGAGCGTGGGCGCTCCGCGCAGCTCGTCGACGACGTGGTATTCGGCCTTGTAGTTCTTCGCGAGCCACACCTCGCAGCTGCGGCTGAAGTCGTCGAAGTACTGGTACTTCACCGACAGATCGAGGCACTTCTTGAGCGCCGGCTTGGCGTGATTGACCTTGAAGGGCTCGCTCGCCGCGTCGAGAGCGTCGTAGTAGGTGCCACGGATGTCGGCGTCCTTCTTCCACCCCTCCGGGATCGGAGCGCGGCGGAAGTCGTCGACGAGGTCACCCCACATGAGGCCCGCGCGCGAGCCTGCTGCGATGACCCACTTCGGCGGCGGAACGGGCTTGAGCTCGAGGATCTTGACGTACTCGGGCTCGACCTTGCCGATCGCGTCGCGCTTCTTCGTGTACCAGTCCTTGACCTTCGTGTTGATGTGCTTGAGGACGGAGTCCTTGTCGCCCGCACCCTTGTAGGCCGGGAACTTCACCGTCTCGACTTCGGCCTTACGACGCTCCTCGGCGGCGTAGAAGTAGGCCTCGCCGACCGAGTTGAGCGCCTTGGCGAGACGACGATCGTGCTGCGCGTTGTCCTCGTCGGGGTACGCCGCCTTGATCTTCGCCTCGGCATCCGCCGGGTTGCTCCAGAGCGCGCGGACCTTGGCGTACTCGGCCTTGGCCTGGTTGTCCTGGCCGCGGAGCTTCGTGTGCGAGCGCGCGAGCATCGCACGCGCCTGCACCTGGATGTCCGGAGCAGCGCGGGAGATGGTTCCCATCGCGCCCGAGAGCGCCTTCTGGGCCTTGTCCCACTGCTCGTTGTCGGCGTAGTGCGAGCCGACCGCGAACGCGATCTGCGCCGTCTGCGCCGGCTTGCTGCTGCCGTAGTTCCTGGTGAAGAGCTGCGCGTCCGCGATCGCCTGGTCCTCCTGGCCGAGGCCGAGGCGGAGGATGACGGCGTCGGAGAGCGCCTTGTCGGCGTCGGGCGCCTTCGGATCGTTCTTCGCGTACTTCTCGTACCACTCGGCCGCGAGGTCGTAGACCGCGATGGCCTGGTAGTTACCGCCGATCTCGTAGATCGCCTTCTTCGCGAGCGGCGAGTTGCCCTTCGTCTTCTCGTCGAAGGCGAGGAGCGCGCGACGAACCGTGATCGCCTTCGCGACGAGGCGGGCCGCCTGGAAGGAGCGCGCCGCGTTGTACGCGATCTCGTCGCACTTCTCCGCCTGCGGCGCCTGCCCGGCGTTCACCGGGTCCTGGCAGTAGCGACGGAACATCTCGAAGTACGAAGTGCCGCCCTTCTCGTAGAGGGCGATCGACTCCTTGCCGCCTTCCTTGTCCGCGCGCTCGACCAGCTTTTGGGCCTTGAGGCGGAGGATGTCGACCTGGATCTTGTTGAGCGTCGTGCACTGGTCGGCGTTCTTCGCCGCCTTCTCGCCCGAGCAATAGAGCTCGATGAACTTCGGAACGTCCTGCTCCATGTCGTCGAAGCAGTTCGTCTTCGAGAAGTGCGAGCCGAGGACGTTGATGCTCTCGAGGTAGAGCTGCGCGGCGTAGATGCCGACGTCGCGATCCGCGTGGTTCATCGCGATGTCGCGGAACCCGAGCGCCGACTCCTCCCAGTGCTGCGCCTCGAAGTACGTGCGCGAGCGCGCGTACTTCACCTCGACCAGCTGCTCCTGCCCGGCGGCATCGTTCGCGGCCGGCTTGATGTAGCAGATGTACTTATTGAAGGCCGAGACCATGCCCTTCTGGGTCTCGGTCATGTCCTTCGGCTTCAGCTTCTCGGCTTCCGCCGCGGCCTGGGCCTTCTTGTCGCCCTTCTTGTCCTGACCGGGGAGGTTGCCCGCGCCCTTCCTGCCGGCGTCGCCCTTGTGGGTCTCGTCGTAGATGTTCTGGTAGCAGAGCACCGCGGCGTACGCGGCCTCGGCGGCCTCGGGCGCCTGCGGGTTCTCCTGAACGACGGAGTCGAATGCGGGACCGCACTTCGCCCAGTCCTTCTGGAAGTAGAGCAAGTCCGCCATCGCGTACTTGATCTTGTAGATGCTCGGCCAGTCTTCCTTGACGATGCGCTTGAACTCGAACTTGGAGTACTCGTCCGAGTTCCAGTTATCGACGACCTTCTTGTAGAGCTGCGCCGCGAGCGCCATCGACTTCTGGTCGCCCGTACCGCGCTGGCCCTGCGAGCCGACGGCCTCGAGGTGCCACGCCATCGCGGTCTCGGTCGCGAGCGCGGCGGTGGTGTTCGCACACTCCGCCTTCTGCTCGGCGGTGAATCCGCCGCTCTTGATCTCGTTGTAGACCTTAACCTGGTTGTCGATTTCCTTGACGATGAGGTCCTTGTTGCCGGACTTCATGGCCATGGTCGCTTCGGTGATGTGGCCCTGATAGACGCAGTGCCGCCCGCTCTTGTCGCGGACCATCAGGTCTTTGTAGAGGATGATGGACTCGGGGTAGTGGCCGGTATCCAGGTAGTTGTTACCCAGATCGTCCATCATCTTGAACGTCTTCTCGTTCGCACCGCTCTGGTCGCCCGAGATGTTGTGCATGAAGTTGTAGGCCTGCGCGGGGTCACCCTTCAGCGCGTAGACCGGGATGACGTCGCGGCGCGCCGAGTCGGCGAGCTTGCTCGCGCCCGGGAGCTGGGCGTGGACGACGCCGAACTCGATCGTCTTCTTGAACGCGTTGAGCGCCTTCTCGAGCTCACCCTTGTTCCAGAAGACGTAGCCGAGCTTGTACCAGGCGTAGCCGAACACCTTGTTGTTCGGCGCCGGGTACTTGGTCACCTCGGTGTACGCCTGCGCGGCGAGGTCCCACTTGCTGGGATCGCCCTGCGCCTCGTTGAAGAACAGCTCACCGAACGCGAGGTACGCGTTCGGGATGTACTTCGACTGCGGCGCCTTCTTGATGAGGTCGTAGTAGACCGAACGCGCGTTTTTGAGGTCGTTCGCCTGCTCGTACTCGTACGCGAGGTAGTAGAGGACCTCGTCGATCTGCCCGTAGTTCGGGTACTCGTTGACGATGAGCGTGTAGTTGGCGATCGCCTTCTTGCGCGCGGCCTTCATCACCGCGTCGGCCTGGTTCGCCTGCGTCTGCTGCTGGCCGGCCGCGTTGGCGTTCGTCTTCTTCAGCTCGTCGCGCTTCATCTCCGCCTGCGTCTTGTCGCGGAACGCGGCGGACTCGAGCTCGACGTACGCCTCTGCGAGGCGGCGCGCGAGCTGCGGGCGATCGGGCTTGTTCTTCGCGGTCGTCTCGAAGAGACGCTCGAGGCCCTGGATCTCGGTGACGAGGAGGGCGCGCTGGCGAGCCTGGAGGCGGCTCTTGCGCTCGTCGCGCGGAGCCTCCTCGATGTTCGGCTTGCCGGGCTTCGTCTGCTGATCCTTCTTCTTCAGCTCAGCGGCCTGGGGCGCGGAGTGGAAGTTCGTCGCGGGCGTCTTGCTGCCCTTGAACTCCTTCGGAGCGACGCCACCGGCGCAGGCGTTGAGCGACTGCTTCGCCTTCTCGTCGATGCAGACGTCGGCTGCGAGCGCCTCGGTCCCGACCGTGACGGCGGTACCGACGAGCAAGAGTTGAAGGAGACGACTCGAGGCGCTGCCCCGACGCCCCCGCTTCGATGTCGGGCTTCGCCCGTCGTTATTCGCGATCATTGAAACCCTACCTCCCACACTTCGAGGTGATGGTCTGCCGGTAGAACCCGAGCTCATCACGCCAGTACTCGCCGTCGAACGGCCAGATCACGTGCTCTTCGTCCGGCTTCACGATGTTGCGCTCGGACTCCTGGGCCGTGACCTGAGAGCCCGCGATCGCCGCGTCGAGCTGGTTGCGCTTCGCGGACGTGATGTCGATGAGGATCTTCGCGCTGTCGCGGAGGTGCTCGTTGAGCTCGTCGAGGTTGCGCTGGTAGCGCTCACGAGCGAGCTGACCGGCATTCCGGACGGCGATGTCACGCGCGAGCTGCATCGCGTCCTTGACGTCGTTGCCGAGCGCCGAGTCGCGGAACGCCGCGGGCGCCTTGTTGAAGCGCTTGTTCTCGTCGTCGAGCACCTGCACGTACTGCAGGTGGCGGAGCAGCTGACGATCACCGAGCGCGTTCTCGACGACGATCTTGATGCGCGGCGGGAGATCCGCCTTGCCGTCGCGAACTTCCTTCAGGAACTTGTAGAACGGCTCGTCCTGGTCCTCGCCCTGGAAGCGCTTCAGGACCTTGTTCAAGTCGTCGTACATCGGCTGGTACTTCGTCTGGAACTTGGCGACGATCGTCTCCGCATCGTCGTACTGGCAGTTCGCGAAGTAGATGACCGCCTTGAGGATCTCCGCCTCGGGGTAGTACGAGTTCGGGAAGTACGGCGACTCGATCGTGTGGACGTTGCCGAGCGCGTGCGCGTAGTCGCCGGCCATGAAGTACGCCCACGACTGCTCGAAGAGCGCGTCGAGCCAGTACTCGCTGCCCTGGTCGACCTTGTTCCAGTACTTCACGGCGGCCGACAGCTTGGCGCTGTCGATCGTCGGCGCGTTGTTCTCGTCGAGGCGGACCGACGCCGAGTAGTACGTGCGCGCCATCGAGAGGAACGCGAGGTCCCTCATGCGGTCCTCGTCCTCGAGGCCCTCGAGCTCGCCGCTGTCGATCGCACCGACGATGCGCTGGAACGACTGCACCGCAGGAATCGAGCGGCGGAGCTGAACGTTCGAGATGCCGGAGAAGAACTGACCGCGGACGTAGTACTTCGACTGGCGGTCGACCTTGCCGAAGAGGCGAAGCGCGTCGTCGTACTGACGGTTGCGGTACTTGTACCGGCCGAGCAGGTAGTTCAGCTGCCAGAACAGCTCGCGCTGGTTCGGGTTGTTGAACTTGTCGATCTGCGAGTCGTTGTACTTACCAACGCGCTCGACGATGTCCGCCGGCTCCGGGAGGTCGGTCGCGAGCTTCGCGAGCCAGAGCAGCGTCTCGTTGAACTTCATGTGGTTCGGCTTGTCGGCGATCTCGGAGAAGATGCCGTACGAACCCTGGTAGAACTTGAGGCGGTACAGCGCGATCGCGAGGTGGTACTGCGCGAGCTGCTTGTTGCCCTCGTCGTCGCCGGTCTCTCCCTTGTAGACGCGATAGAGAGCAGCGGCGGCGTCGCCCCACTTCTCACCGTCGAAGAGGCGCTTCGCCTGCGCGGCCTGCTCGGTCATCTGACCGGCAACGGGGGCGGGCCCCATGTCCGCGGCCTTCGCCGCCGGCGCGCCCTGCGCGTCACCGTGCGCTTCGGGCTCGTCGAGCTCGATCGCCTGCGATCCGCCAGCCGGCTTCGCGGGCTTCGCTGCGGGCGTCTTCGGCTTCTTCTGCGCCATCGCAGGCGAGGTCGCGAGCGAGACCGAGAGCATGCACGTTGCCGATGCGATCAGGACCTTGCGCAATAGAGTGAGACGCATCCTGTGATTTCCTCTTCTTCGTGATGAGGGGCCCCACGTCTTCGTGGGGAGAAAGAGCTTGCTCCTGCGACGACCGAGGAGCGCGAGAAAGCGGTGCTACTACTGCTTGCGACGGGGCGCGATCACGACGCGCCGCAGGCGACGCGATTAGAGTCGATGAAGCACCGTGAATCCACGGAAGAGTTCGTCAAAATCCCGAACGTTTTAGCAAAGATATTCCCCGCGGGCGGCGAGATGGTACGGAGGCCGCCGAGAATTTGTCAAGCCGGATCAAAGTCTGCGTGAGCGGGGACAGCAGGACGCGACGGCGTCCGCGGTGACTGGAACCGGTAGGAGAACCCTCTCGACCCAGTGCGCATTGGATCGTCGATGGCCGCACGCTAGCCGACCAATGCCGCTCTCGGGAGCTGTGTTCGGACGGGACGCGATCGAGACGCCACGCTTCGGCGCCTTCCCCGCTGACCACGACCGGAGTTGGGGACAGCAGAGCCGAGACGCCCATCGATCGTCCAACGATCGATGAAACGCGGGCCGAAGGGCCACCACTGCGGGTGGTTGGGGCACCATTGCAGGTAGTTGGGGCGCGAGCCCCAAATTGGCTGAGCGGTTCGGGGCCACGCGCGATAAAGAGGAGCGCGATGGTCGAACGACGGAGTCTCCGGTTCGCGGCCATCGGAAGGACGGCGTTCGGTGTCACCGCGCCGACTTCCTTCGACGGACGACGTTGGGGCTCGCGTCCCGACGCCCAGCGGTAGTCGCCCGAGGACACGCACCGTCGTTCCGACCAAACCCAAGAGGCGCGCCCTCGGCGCTCCTCGAATCCGCTGCCGACGCGAGCCGACACGGAATGATGAGAGAGGGACAAACCTATGCTTGACGCTCTCGCCGCGAAACCAGTACCGTCGCGCCCGATGACGAGCGACGCTCTGGTCAAGTCCGGCACCTGGCAGTTCGGCCGTTTCCTTCGCCCGCTGGCGACCATGGTCGTCATGGGTGGGACGCTCCTCTTCGTGGCGGGTCCCGGTTGCGCCGACGAAGGCATCGGCGATCCGTGTACCCCCGAGCAGGAGTACAACCCGGAGTTCCTCGGCTTCGACGAGAAGGAAGTCAACACCGAGTCGAGGAGCTTTCAGTGCCGCACGCGCCTCTGCCTCGTGAACCACTTCCGCGGCCGCGTTTCGTGTCCGTACGGACAGGGCCCGGGCGGTGAGGCTCCTGCAGGCGCGAAGGGCGCCTGCACGGTCCCCGGCTCCGAGACCCCGATCGAGGGCGCGAAGGATCCGGCGACGAACGACTTCGTCGACACGCGTAAGAAGTCGTCGGTCCCGGCTCAGTGCGTCGACCGCAAGGCCGACTCGGCAGTCTACTGCTCCTGCCGCTGCGCCGACATCAACGGCCAGCGCCCGAGCGACCAGACGTTCTGCGACTGCCCCGAGGGCTTCAGCTGCGAGCGCCTCGTGACCTCGGTCGGTCAGGGCGACGAAGGCCTCACCGGCTCGTACTGCATCAAGAAGAACACCAAGTACGATCCGGCCACCGCCTGCAGCCAGGGCGACTGCGACCCGACGCGCGGCAACTGCAACTGAGCCGCGAGCGGCAAGCTCGCGCTCGAGTCTGAAGAGGGCGCGGTGACCAGCAGGTCGCCGCGCTCTTCGCTTTTGTGCGCAACCCGCCGCGTGCGCGGCCGACGACTCGCCCGTGGTGGAGATCCATCGCACCGCGATCGGTCGTGGCGCCGAGGCGCTCGCCTCGGATCACGTCGCTGCGGACGGCTTCCGGGTCCTGTGGCGGAACGTCCGGATCGGGCCTCTCGAGATCGACCTCGTCGCGAAGAAGGACAACCTCGTGATCATCGTCGAGGTGAGATCGCGCGGCCCTGGCGCGCTCGAGGGCCCGCTCGCGAGCATCACGTGGAAGAAGCGCCGCCTGCTGCTGCGCGCCGCGCGAGGTCTCTGGCGCGGTCGCCTGAAGAAGATGCCGGACGTGCAGCGCGTCCGGATCGACGTGATCGCGATCACGTCATCGCCGACCGAGCCGCCACGCATCGAGTGGATCCGCGGCGCGATCACTGAAGACACCCGCTGAACGCCAAGGGCACCGCGCTTCTGCCCTTCTTCGCACGCCCTCGATGCGCTCCGACGCGCACGACACGCTCGACGCACTCCGAGATCCTCGACACGCTCGACTCGCTCCGACGCGCGCAGAGAGAGAGAATTTCACAGGGAGACAGATGGCCCTGCTTCTTTTGCAACCTGGACCCTCATGGGCGCTCCCAGAATCGCTTCGCGATTCTGCTCGCAGAATTGAGCCTCCCTTTCGACCTGCGAGGTGATTCAGCACAGGCACTGGCGTCATTGCCGGCTGCCCAACTCGCCTTTTGCCGCCCACTTTCGACCATGCAGAACGGCTCGAGAAGGAAGCTCTCGATTCATGCAGTCTGCACGCACACGAACCAAGTACGTGCACGGTGCAACAACAATCCCCCGAAGGTCTCGGACCGAAGCCCGGAAGGCGCACCGTTTGGGGAAGGCCCATGGAGCCTGGTAGTGAGGTCTCCCTTTCCGAAGGAAATGCGAAGCATTTCCTGAGGCCCAAGAGGCACCAGGTCGAGAGAGAAGGAGCCCCCTCTCGCTCCCTGTCTCCCTGTAAAATCCCCTCTTCGTCTTCGAGCTGCGAAACGCGCGTCACGGCGGCGACCACCTCGCGAGCGCCGCCCGCACCATCCCGTCGCCTTCGAGCTGCGAAACGCCCGTCGGGGTGCGGCTACCGCTCGAGCGCGGCTCGCATCTCGTCGCGCACCTTGGCGATCCTCGCGATCGCGGCCTCGCTCGCGCCGCTCTCCTTTGCTTCGGTGATCGCGGCGGCGAGCTCTTCGACCTCGGCGGCCTGGCGCGCCTTGAGCTTCTCGACCATCCCCGCGAAGACCTCGAAGAAGTCCTGGAGCTCGTCGCCCTTCCGCAGCTTGCCCTGGAAGTTCAGCTTCCCGTCGCCGACCTGACGAAGGAGCATCTTCATCTTGTAGATCGGGCCCACGACCTTGTGCGTGAAGTAGATGCCGAGCAGGCCGATGAGCACGACGAGGAGCGTGAGGCCGGCGATGAGCGCGAGCATCATCGTCTGCTGCTGGCTCTTCGTCGTCGCAGCCTGCGCCTCGAGCGCCGTGTGCTTCTGCTGGAGCTGCTTGTCGAGCTCGTCGGCGCTCTTGTTGAACGTCGCAGCGAGCTCGGGGGAGTCGGCGTACTGATCCTTGATCTGCATCTTCACGAGGTCAGAGTTCTTCTGACTCTCGTTGATGAGCGCGGTGCCCTGCGCGATGACCTTCTGACTCTGCTCCGTGACCTCGCGGCTCGTCTGGTAGAGGAACACGCCCATGAGCGCGCTGATCGCGAGCGCCACGAGGATGATGCGCCCCGTCCATTTGAGCTGGAACTTGGCGTCCAGCAGGTAGTTCTTGATGCTGCGCTTGTACTTCGGGGCTGCGGCGGACGCGGGCTGTGCGGACGTTGTCATGGGAGCCTCATCGGTGACGCGACGGAGGTGCTCGGGGACGCGACGCCTCGAATCATAGGAATGCGCTCGCGTTCTGGGCGAATTGTTCGCTCGCGAGCCCAGCAGCGAGCTCGAGGAGCCGATCCTCCGAGGCCCGGTCGCCGCTGGACACGCCCTGCGCGGTGAGCGTCTTGTCGACGTTCCCGAGGAGCGACTTGTTGGGATAGTTGAAGACGCCGATCTTGACCTTCACGCGCAGGTTGCCGTCGGCGTAGTCGAACCGGTCGACGGCGATCGCGAGGTAGAAGCCCTTCATCTTGCGCGCCTTCATCACCTCGCGCGCCTTCTCCGGCGCCTCCGACGAAGGCGCGAGCTGGACGACCCCGGCGGCCTCGAGCTTCTGGCGGACGGAGTTGAGGACGATCTTCTCGACCTCCGTCTGGGCGCGGCCAGTCTGGTTCGCGACCGTCGACAGCGAGATGTAGTACTTCGCGTTCGGGTTCTCCTTGATGGTCTCCCCGGCGCCGCCGCCCCCACCGCCCTCGCCGCCCGAGGCGATCGCCTCGATGGCGCGGGTGATGGCGATCTTGACCGCCTCGTTCGACTCGCTCGATTCGCGCGGCCGAAGGCACTCGAGCGAGCGGGTGCGGTTGAGGCGCTTGAGCGCGACGGCCGCCGCCTGACGAACGACGTCTTCCTTGTCGCCGAGGCCGCCGCAGAGCGGATCGACGGCGCCATCGGCGTTCGACGCGCCGAGCGCGAGCGCGGCGCTCGTTCGAACGCGCGGGTCGCTGTCCTTCATCTTCTCGGAGAGGAACCTCAGGCGCGCTTCGTCCGCACGAGCCACGCGAGGCGCGAGCGCGATCAACGCGGCAGCAAGCAGCGAAGCTGCGAGGACGAGTCCTCCACGCCTCGCGCGCATCACGCGACCAGTCTTCAGCGCATCCGCGTCTGATCGAGACAGGCGTCGCGTCGACACTGCGCCAAGGTTATCACGCATAGAGCACGCCTCCGGAACAGCTTTTCGCTACCCTCTCGCCAGACTCGGTGAACCTGCGAAGAGGGCCAGATGGATCGACGACGCCTGAAGCGAATTTAGTCACTGCAGACTCACTCGCATCTGTTCCTCCCGCGCTCCACTCGATCAGAGGACGCGATTTCGCGAGCAACCAACATACTGAACCGGCAGCGTCTGCAACACGTGATCTTCGACTCTCCCCTCCGTCTTCTCCACCGAGCACTCTTCCGCCTCGCGACAGCGATGCTGGTGGGGATGGTGTTCGCGCTCGTCTCGCTCTGCCACGCGTCGAGCGCCGATGCTGCGCCGCTGAGGGTGCGGGTGCGCGGAACGGCGAAGCTCACCGCACGGGCGTCCCGCGATCAACCCACCCCGGGGGTGAACGAGCTGCTCCTCAACGGCGCGCTCACCGACGATGCCGGACAGCCACTCGCCCTCCAGCCCGTCATCATTCGGATCGCGAAGGAGATCGACCCGCACGACGCCCGCACCGCATCCGGCGTGGCCGGCGCGCGGGGGTGCGAGAGAGGAGCGGATCCCGGTCCAGGCGCCGCACCCGCCCCGCGACGAGGCCCCATGGCCTGGGGGATCACCGTCTCCGGCGGAGGGGACGCCCCCGAGGTCACCGCGATCACCGACGAGGACGGCCGCTTCTGTCTTCGAGCGCGCCTCGATCCCGATCGGTACAAGGCGACGCTGGTCTACACCCCGCCCGCGGCGAACGTGCTCGTCGACGGCGTCGAGCGCGAGGTCTCCTTCGACCTGTCGCGGCGCGGGCTCGCCCTTCGCTTCGACCCGACGCCGCGGGTCGTCCAGCTCGACACGCCGAACACCACCGTCGATGCCGTCGCCATCCTCGACGACGACGAGACACCGCGCGTCGCGCCGATGCTCGGCCTCGTGCTCTCCAACGAGAAAGAGGAGCTCGCCCGCGGGGCGACGGACGCCACCGGGCGGGCGCGCTTCGTCGTTCCTGGCGCGAAGCTCGGCGCGCCGGGGCCTGGTGAGCTACGGGTCTCGTTCGCCGGTGACTCCGAGACCGCAGGCGCCACGCACACCGAAGAGATCGAGCGTCACGTGAAGGTGGCGGTGAAGGTCCCGGCCGCCGATCGCGGCGAGCTCACCGCGGGCATTCCGGAGGACGGCATCGCGCTCCTCGCGGAGGTCGGCACGAGCATCGGCGCGCCGCTCTCCGAAGGAGCGATCGAGGCACGCATCGGCGACGTGGTCGTGGGCGCGGCTCCAGTCGAGCGCGGGATCGCGCGACTGATGCTGACGTTCACCGGTCAGGGCAGCGAGGCGCTCGTACGCCTCCGGTACGTGGCCGTCTCGCCGTGGTACGAGCCGCTCGGTGAGCCGACGGTGCGCGTCCCCATCCGCGGCCCGAGCCTCTGGTCGAAGGCACCGATCCTCCTCGCGGGTCTCGCCGTTCTCGCCTTCTTCCTCGTCGGACGCGTCTCGGGGCAGAAGCAGAAGCCCGAGCCGGCGCCCGCGAAGGCAGACGGCGAAACACGCGAGGCCAAGCCGCGCGTCGACGTCGTCCGTCCGGCGGAGCGAGGTCAGGAGGGCTGGACCGGGTGTGTGGTCGACGCCCATGAAGGTACGCCGGTCCAGGGCGCGCGGGTGTGGGTCGAGCGCGGCACGTTCGACGGGCGCTCGGTGCTCGCGAGCGTCGAGACCGACGCCCACGGGCGCTTCACCCTCCCCGGCATCGGGGGGATCGCGGGCGACGAGACCATCGCCGCCGAGGCGCGCCTCCATGCCCGCCTCACCCAGGACCTCCCCGCGCCCGGCGAAATCGCGATCGCGATTGCCCAGCGCCGCCGCGCCTTGCTCGCCCGGCTCGTGAAATGGGCCCGCCGGCGCGGTCCTCCGTTCGATGCGCGCCCCGAGCCGACCCCCGGCCACGTACGCCGGGCGGCGGGTGAAGAGCTGGGAACGGCGCGGTGGGCGGACGCGGTCGAGCGCGCCGTCTTCGGCCCAGGTGACGTCGACGCCCACGCCGAACAAGATGTCGAGCGCCTCGTCCCCGACGACGACAAGAAGGCCCCAGAGGCGGCGCCGAGGGACATCGGGCGCGAGCGCGACGGCCGGTGAGCGCCGCCCGAGCGAGCGGTCACCAAGGACGAGCTGACCGTCGGAGCCGAGCCCGACGAGACCGACACGACTCGCGGCGTCGTGCTACGTCGGACGTCGGCTCGTCCGGCGGCGTTGACGTCGCATGCTCCGGCTCCTTATAAGGAGCGACCCCCGATGGACAACTTGCCTATCCTCATTGGCGTCGTCGTCGTCGTGGTGGCGGTGATCGCCTATTTCCTGTTTTTCAGGAAAAAGGAGCTTCCCCCCGCTCCCGCCGCAAAGGAGCCGGTAGCGGCCCCGACGCCGGCACCTCCGCCGAAGGCCAAGGCCCCGCCGAAAGAAGAGCTCCCCGCCCGCGCCCCCGAGGCTGCGGTCGCGGCACCGCCGGCAGAGGCGAAGGCCGCCGTCGAGGTCGCTCCGGCCGAAGCCGAAGAGCTGGCTCCCCCGATAGTCGCCCCCTCGGCCGAGCCGCCTCCGGTCGTTTCGAAGAAGGACGTCGCAGGGCTCCGCAAGGGCCTCGCGGCGACCCGCGGCGGCTTCATGGCGCGTCTCAAAGCCCTCATCACGGGCAAGAAAGAGATCGATCCGGCCATCCTCGAGCAACTGGAGGAGGTCATGCTCACGAGCGACGTCGGCGTGAAGACCACGCAGGCGATCCTCGAGCGCCTGCGCGAGAAGATGAACCGGAGCGAGCTCGCCGACACGGATGCCGTCTGGGCCGCGCTCCGCGCCGAGGCCACGCGCATCCTCTCGCTTCCCGCGCCGACCCTCGGCGGAAAGGGGTCCCCCAAGCCGCTCGTCGTCCTCATGGTCGGCGTGAACGGCGTGGGCAAGACGACGACCATCGGCAAGCTCGCCACCAAGTGGAACGCCGAGGGCAAGAAGGTCATGCTCGGCGCCGGCGACACGTTCCGTGCAGCCGCGGTCCAGCAGCTCGAGGTCTGGGGCAAGCGCGTAGGCGCCGACGTCGTGAAGGGCAAGGAGGGCGCGGATCCGGGCGCCGTTGCCTTCGAGGCGACGAAGGCCTCCGTTGACGGCCAGGCCGACATCCTGCTCGTCGACACCGCAGGACGCCTTCACACGAAGGTGAACCTGATGGACGAAATCAAGAAGGTGAAGCGCACCATCGGCAAGGCGCTCGACGGCGCGCCGCACGAGACGCTTCTCGTGCTCGATGCCACCACCGGCCAGAACGCGCTCACGCAGGCGGCCCTCTTCAAAGAGGCCCTCGAGCTGACCGGGTTGATCTTGACGAAGCTGGACGGGACCGCCAAGGGCGGCGTAGTCCTCGGTGTTTGCGACGAGCTGAAGGTGCCCGTCCGCTACATCGGCCTCGGGGAGCGCGCGGAGGACCTCCGCGAGTTCGTCGCCGCCGACTTCGTGGAAGCACTGTTTGGCAAAGATGATGACGAGGCCGCAGCGGCCTGATCGCGGAACGTGCAGAATGCACAACGTCGCCGCGAAGCTGACACCTCGCGTTCTTATTTGACTTCCCTACGAAACCGCCGTCTGAGTGGTGTCGACCGACAATCGGCATCCGATGGCGGCCACCTGAACTCGATCAGGGTTGTTGTTGGGGTCCCCCCCAATTTGGATTGCTCGGCTAAAAAGATCCGTGTTATCGTGCCGCGCAACTCTGCAGTACCCCTGATTCCCCAATTTTTCTCACGTGTTGCAGGCCCGAATGTCCAAGCGGCCAGGATGTGGAAGGGGTTCTTGATGAAGCACGCTCGACGCTGGCTCCTCCTGGTGGCAGCCCTGTGGCTGCTGCCACAGGCTGCCTTGGCGCAGCCGAAGAAGCCCGCTGGAGGCAACAAACCTCCTCCCACTGCTCCCGCAGCTGGCGGCGATATCGAGATCGACGATCCGAACGCGCCCGCGCACGAGGAGCAGCCGGCGGAGCCTGCGCCAACTCCCACCGAGGAGACTGGCGCGGGCGGTGGTGGCATCTGCGAAATCGATCCGTCTGCCTGCCCCAAGCAGGGTGACATCAAGAAGCTGGCGGATCGCCAAGTCGCGGCGGACGTCTACGCGGTGCAGCAGATCTACGCTCTGCGCCGTGGTCGCTTCGAGATCAACCCGTACTGGAGCCAGAGCCTCAACGATCAGTTCGTTGGTCACCCGGGCCCGGGCCTCGCGGTCAACTACTACCTGACGAACGTCCTCGCGGTCGGCGTGAACGGCACCTACTACCAGCCGTTCAACTCTGACGCAGACTTCAACTTCGAGAACCGTCGCGCGACGCGCCTCGCGGTGCCGCTCAACGAGTACCTCGGCGGCTACGCGGTGAACTTCACGTACGTCCCGATGTACGGCAAGTTCTCCGGCTTCGGCAACTTCATCTTCCACTACGACGGGTACCTCGTCGGCGGCGTCGGTGGTCTCTTTACCCGCCCGATTGCGGTCATCGATCCCGACAACCGCAAGTTCGACTTCGAGCACCGAATCGCCTTCAACGTCGGCTTCGGTCTCCGCATCTTCCTGAACCGCTGGTTCTCGGTCATCGGCGAGATCCGCGACTACATCTACATCGAGCAGCTCGAGAACACGCAGGTGGCTGCTACGCAGGCCGGGCAGCAGGACCGCAACACGTGGTTTGGCGAGAAGCCCCTCACCAACAACGTCCAGGCCCAGATCGGCATCAGCATGTTCTTGCCGTTCAGCTGGGAATACAGGTTGCCCAAGTGATCTCCTCGAACCGGCACCAAGGACGAACCATGAAGCAAGGCTTCAAGCTCGCTCTGGCGGCAGCTGCACTCGCGACCGGCGTCGTCGCCGCTCCGCAGACTGCGAACGCGCAGGAGATCCAGATCACGGGCCCGCTCGCCGGCGCACCGGCGGTGCGCAAGCTCCGTCTCTACCGCGAAGGTCGCGCCGAGCTTGCCGTTGGTGGTGGCTTCACGCTCCTCGACGAGTACCAGCGCACGCCCTTCATTTCCGGCCGCCTCCAGTACAACATCTTCGACTGGCTCGGCGTTGGCGTGTTCGGTGGATTCTCTCCGGCAAGCCTCCCCACCGACCTCACGGAGAAGATTGATTCGACCGCGCCGCGTAACAGCCGCACGGCCGTCAACCTCCCCGGCACGGGCGGGCCGAAGTTCGAGGAGCAGACCGGAAAGATGGGATGGATGGCGACCCCGCAGGTCACGTTCAGCCCCTTCCGCGGCAAGCTCGCTCTCTTCCAGAAGCTCTTCGTCGACACCGACCTCTACGTTCACGGCGGCGTTGCCTTCGTGGGCGTCAAGGAGCGCGGTGATTGCGGCGGGGGCGGGGGTCAGCCGGCGTGCAACACGGCGGCGGGCTTCAAGACCGCCGATCGCGTCGCGGTTGCTCCGTCGTTCGGCCTCGGGCTCACGCTCTACCCGTCGAACTTCGTGAGCATCAACTTCGAGTACCGCGCGTTCCCGTTCTCGTACAACCGCGGTGGCTTCGACTCGCGAGGCAGCGGTCCCGACGCGTCGTTCCCGGACAACAAGATCGACTCCGAGGACCGGACCTTCAAGTTCAACCAGATGATGTTCGTGGGAGTCGGCTTCCATCTGCCGACATCGCCGAAGATCAGCGAGTAGAACCAGCGCGTTGTAAGGCGCGCGCCTCCACGGACATTGGGCTGTTGAGGCACCGGTCGTGTGCCTCTAACGTGTAGGGCGTCGCGAGCTTGCTCGCGGCGCCTTCGTCTATGTCCCAGACGCTCTCGCAGACCCGGCGCGAAGACCTCTCCTCCAAGGAAGAGGCGACGCTCGTTCAGCCGGCAGTCTACGTGGTGCTCGAAGGCGAGCGCGCGCTGTCCGGTGGACTGCGTGCGCCGCTCGATGGCATCGACGAGGTGCGGATCGGCCGCGGCTCCACGCGATCGTTCCGCATCGAGGGCGGCGGCAAGGCGACGCTCGAGATCCCCGACCCTCGCATGTCGAGCAAGCACGCTCGACTCGTGCGCGAGGGCTCGGCGACGGACGACGGCGGCCGCGGATGGATCCTCGAGGACCTCGGCTCGACAAACGGCTCTTTCGCGTTCGGGAAGCGCACCACGCAGGCGCTCCTCGACATGCCCACCGTCATCACGCTGGGCGCGACATGCCTCCTGTTCGATCCCGAGGAGGCGGTGCCTGGAGGGGTCAAGGCGGACGTCGTCGATGCGACGTCCCTGAAGGCACGCCCGCGCGGCACGGCTACGCTCGTCCCTACCGTCGAGCACGCGATGCCGCGACTGGTTCGCGTCGCGATGTCGAAGCTGTCGGTGCTGCTGCTCGGCGAGAGCGGCGCCGGCAAGGAGGTGCTCGCGCGGACGGTTCACCAGCTCTCCGGACGCCAGGGGCCATTCGTCGCGATCAACTGCGGTGCGCTCGCGCCGACGCTGGTCGAGAGCCAGCTCTTCGGCCACCTGAAGGGCGCCTTCTCGGGAGCGACGCGTGACGAGCCCGGCCTCATCCGGACTGCTTCGGGTGGGACGCTGTTCCTCGACGAGATCGGCGAGCTACCTCCGAACGCGCAAGCGACGCTCCTCCGAGTCCTCCAGGAGAAAGAGGTCCTGCCGGTCGGCGGCACGAGGCCCATCCCGGTCGACCTCCGCGTCGTCGCGGCGACGCTCAAGCCGATCGACGAGACCCCGACCTTCCGCGCCGACCTCTACGCGCGTATCTCGGCGTTCGTGCATCGGCTCACGCCGCTCCGCGAGCGACGGGGCGACATCGGCCTGATGGTCGCCGACCTTCTCCCGCGCGTATCCGCCGAGCGCGCGCAGAACGTCCGCTTCGCGCCGGACCTCGCGACCGCCCTCGTCTCGCACACGTTCCCGCTCAACGTTCGCGAGCTCGAGCACATCCTCTCCGTCGCGCTCGTGACGTCGACCGAAGATCTGCTCCGCCTCGAGAGCGTCGGCGATGCGCTCCGCCGCGAGCGCACGTCGAACGCGCCCGAGCAACGCGACTCACGCCGCGAGCCGCTCCCCGCGAGCACCCCTGCCCGTTCGGCGCAGCGACCGCTGACAGATGACGAGCTGAAGCTGAAAGAGGAGCTGACCGAGGCCCTCACACGCACGCGCGGCAACGTGAGCGAGATCGCGCGCACGATGGGCAAGACGCGGATGCAAATCCACCGCTGGATGAAGCGGTTCGGGCTCGATCCCGAGACGTTCCGCGGCTGATCGCTTGCTCGCCGCCCTCAGTTGGAGGAGCAGACGACCTGCACCGGGTAGCTCTCGAGGACGGAACACGAGCGTCCGGCCGCACACTGGAGCGCGCTGCAGGGATCTCCCGAGATGCAGACCGGCTCGATGCGCTCGCCGATGTTGACCGCGATCGAGCCGCACGTCGATCCGTCGGGGCAGGAAGCCCCTTCCGCGCCGCATGGAGCGCCGAGGCGCGACCGGTCGAGCGTGTTGCAGGTTCCGTCCTCCACCGAGCAGGGCTTCGGAAGGCAGCTCCGGCGCCACTCGCACGGCCCACGATCGATCGACTCACACGATCCCTGCTTGCCGACGAAGCCATGGACGCATTGGTCCGGATCCCACGTCGGCTCCGCTCCGCACGCGCCCTCCGCGCATTGAGAGACGCCTCGAAGATCCGGCGGCGCATTCGGATCGGGAGGCACGCAGTCGACCTGCCAGCGGCAGGCCCCGCTCTCGCGTGGATTGCAGCGCAGCGAGGGCACGCCCCCCACGCACTCGTGAGACGGCCGTGCCTGCTCCGCACACGCGGAAGCAGGGCAGAGCTCGGTGAGGGCTCCCCCGCCCTCACCGTCGCGCTCGGCGGGACCGCTCGTGCACGCGACGACGAGCGCCGGAACGGCGAGCAGGACGGCGGCGAACCTCGATCGAAGCATCCAAGATGGATGAGCACGCCCGGTGGTGCTGCGCAAGCTCCAGCGGATCCTTCGTCGCAAGGCACGGCTCGACGCGACGCTACTGTCCGGCACCGACGCGGCACCGGTGGGCGCCCCGCGGACGGATCTCGCGGGGCCGTGCGTCAGCGCTTCGTGACGTGACCGGAGCCGTCGACGCCGAACTGCGGCGGCAGCACCTTGCGCACGGCATCGCGCTGGTCCTCGGGGACCGCCCAGCTCAGCGCGGCGAGGCCATCGGCGACCTTCGCGCGGACACGGACGCTCTCCTCGTCGAGGATGAGCGTGATGAGCGGGTCGATCGACTCGGGATCCTTCTGCGCGAGCGTCGCGATCACCGCGTTGAAGCGCGCCGGCTCGTTCACGTCCTCGAGGAACGGCTCGACCGCCTCACGGATCTTCGGGTTCACGTGGTCGCCGAGCTCCTCCAGGATCTGAAGCTTCGGATCGGTGAACTTCGCGTACTCGGTATCCCAGCGCGAGAGCCAGATGATGAGCTCATCCACGAGCTCCTCCTCGTCGAGGACCTCCTTGAGGATGCGCATCGGCCATCGGAGGCTCTCGGCTTTGGCGGCGAAGGCCCGCACGGGCTCGATCGCGTCCTTGCCGGCCTTGAGGATGCCCTCGAACGCGAGCTCCTTCTCTTCCTGATCCGTGATCGACGGCTCGGCCGCGAAGGTGAAACGCTTCAGGAGGGCCTCGGCCGCGTCAGCGGTCCCGAGCTTCGACAGCTGGTGAATGCCGTCCTGGCGGTCGTAGGCCTGAGCGCGCTTGCTCCCGACCACTTCCGCCCATCTCCCTGCAGCGCCCGACTTCTTCTTGCCCTCGTCGCCGCTGCTCTTGCCGTTGCTCTTGAAGAAGTCGAATAGGCCCATCGTGAGGAATCTAACCTAAGGCTAATGCTGCGTGTTTCAACCAACCGAAACGAACTTTAGGGCTGCGCCCCAACGACCCGCAGTGGTGCCCCCACCACCACTCGCAGAGGTGCTCAGAGCGGCACCGCGAGGAGCACGACCTCGCGACCGTTCACCTGTACCTGATAGCGCACAGGGCGGCCGTGCTTGCTCGCCGCCTCCTGCTCCATCCCCTGGATGCGGCTCCGGAAAGCTGCATCGGTGATGTGGTCGACCTGCTCGCCGAGCGAGCGCTTGGCGGCAATGTACTCCTGATAGAGCCGCCCGTAATACTGCTCTGCCGGCTCGTGCGCGAGCGCGAGCGCAGGCGCAGCACCCGCAGCCTGACCGCCGCGATCGACGGAGTAAGCATCTCCCAAGCTCGCAGCCGTCGGCGCCTTCGAGATGCGGCCCTGCTCGTCGGTGTTGTCCTCCTCGACCCCCATGAGCTGGTTGAGGAGCTGATCGATACGGAACGCGAGGCCGCCGAGCTCGGCGTGATCGAGCTCGAAGCGCTTGTCGTTCTGGCCATTGAGGATCGCGAGGAGGCCCTCCTCGAGCGCGGCGATCGGGCGCGAGATGTAGCTGCCGAGGAACCACCCACCAGCCACGACGAGGATCAGACCAAGCGCCATCGCGCCGAGGATCGAGAGCGCGGCGCCGTTCGCGCCTTCGAGGAGCGACGTCGGAGCGACCGCGACGACCGCGGTCTTCTTCTCGCCGAAGCCGTCGAGCGGCGCCGCCGCGAAGAGGACGTCGTCCTTGCCACCGCCGATGACGGTGCCGGTCGTGACGGCGCTCTTGACGTCGTTCGCGCCGTCCTTGACGGCCTTCTTCACATCGTCGGTCGTCTGCGTGTTGGCGAGGATGTCTCCCGTCTCGTTGACGAGAAGGACGCCACGTCCGCCGGACGCCTCGGTCACCCGCGCGAGCGCGTCGTTCAGCGCAACGCCGATGACGAGCATCATGTTGCGGTTGTTCTCGTCGCGGACGGGAACGTACGAAGCGATGTACTGGTCGGCGCGCTTCGTGTCGGTCCACACGTCCGAGCCCGGGGCCGTCTTCGAGAGGGCCTCCTTGAACGCGGGATAGGTCGCCGAGACGTCGTCGCCGCGCCCGAGGTCGGAGCCGTTCCGTCCGAGGATCTTCCCGTTCCCGTCGACGACCGCGACGATCGACGGCTTCGTGCCCAGGGCGCCGGGCGCCGCGTTCGCGATCTGATCGGAGAGCTGCCTTGCAGCATCGCTGCGGGCGTCTGGAGTCGCCTTCGTGAGGGCCGCGCGCGTCGCTGGCTCGGCCGCCTTCGCGGAGAGCCACCGCTCGGCCCGAAGCCCGTCGAGCTGGAGCTTGGCGGCGATGCTGACGGCATCGCGCTGCGCGCTCCGCTTCAGCTGCTCCGTGCTGCTCGTCGCGAGCGACAGCTGCGTCTTCACGATCGCGAAGGCGAGAAGCCCCACGATGAGGACGATCACGGCGTTGACTGCGATGATCTTGTTTCGCATTCCGCCTCAGAGCGTGTTGTTTCGAGGGGGCCCGTTGCCCTCTCGTCCTTCCCCAGCCGAAGGGCTCCCCCTCCCAGCTGAAGACTGCTCGTTCCTTCGCGAGACGCTATCATCCGCCCTGCGACTGCGGCAACCCATGACTGACGCGCTTCTCCTTTCAGACCCGCGGTTTTTCCAGCATCGCTCGACCGCCTACCACCCGGAACGCCCCGAACGCCTCGACGCAGCGCATGCAGCGATCGAGCGGGCCCGAAGCGTGGCTGGCCTCGGGTTTGCTCCGGTCGAACCCCGCCCCGCAACCGAAGAAGAGCTCTGTCGCGTGCACGATCCGCGCTTCCTGGAGGCGATGTTCGAGCTCCGCGGCAAGGACGGGTACATCGATGCCGACACGTACGTGGGCCCCGAGAGCGTCGCCGTCGCCGAGCTCGCCGCCGGCGGAACCGTCGCGCTCACGGACGCCATCCTCGACGGGCCGGTGAAGCGCGGCGTCGCTCTCGTGAGACCGCCTGGACACCACGCCCGCCCGAACCAGGCGATGGGCTTCTGCCTCTTCAACAACGCGGCCATCGCGGCGGCGCACGCGCGCGCGCGCGGACTCGACCGCGTCGCGATCGTCGACTGGGACGTGCATCACGGCAACGGCACCCAGGAGATGTTCTACGCCGACCCCCACGTCCTCTACGTGTCGACCCACCAGTTCCCGTTCTATCCGGGGACCGGCGACGCCCCGGAGAGCGGCGAGCGCGATGGCAAGGGATACACCATCAACGTGCCGCTCACCGCCGGCGGCGGCGACGGCCTGTATCGCGGAACGTTCGAGCGGATCATCCTGCCGGCGCTCGAGGAGTACCGGCCGGAGCTCGTCATCATCAGCGCCGGCTTCGACGCGTCCGCCCGCGATCCGCTCGCGGAGATGGCCCTCTCCGCCGATGCATTCGGCTGGATGGCGCGCATGCTCCGCAAGGTCGCGGACACGTCCGCGGAGGGCCGGATGCTCCTCGCGCTCGAAGGCGGGTACGACCTGGTCGCTCTGGAGGCCGGTCTGCTGGCCGCGACGCGAGGCATCCTCGAAGGGACGGCCGTCGAGATCGCGCGCGACGTCGATCACGAGGACATCGCCCGCGCGAGCAAGGTCGCGAAGCAGACCTGGCACGGCGTCGACAGCGGCTGACGCACACGAGGCTCCGGCCGACCAACCAGGCCAGGCCACGACTAGCTCAGGCGACCGAGGCCGCGGACGATCGCGCGGGCTCCGACGTTCTCCGCTGGAAGCAGCGCTTCACAGGCGCCCGCTCGAAAATGTGCTCCGGCGTCGATCCCGGCGAACCGACGAGGCACGCCACGCGTAGAGCGTTCACGCGAGGTGGGTGGCGGACGACATGCGACGACCATGCGCATTTCCGAGGCCCCTCGGTTTTCCGGTACGCATGCATCTACAAATATCGTTCGTTGAACCGCTCGAACTCGCGCGCGACTAAGCTACGCTCCAGGTTGGAGGGGACCAACGTGCGAACAAAAAAGACCAACAGGCTCGAGAGAAGCTCCGCGGTGCGAAAGTTCTCTGCGCTTCTCGAGACGGTGAAGGACGGCGAGCTCTCGCTCATCGTCGTTCCGGAGAATCAGCGCCTACGGCTCCGCGTGAGCCTCGTCCTTCAGCTGCTCCTGGCGCCGTGCTTCGCCGAGCCGCTCGGCGAGGTCTACGAGTTCACGATGAACGGCGACGAGGTCGTCAACGTGCTGCCCGCCGATTGCGACGACGGCGATTCGTGACGACCTCGGACTCGTGAGGCGAAGTCCTGCTCGGGTCGGACGAGACCCGAGCAGTTTCAGGTGGGGTGACCGACGGGGTTGCGCGTGGCGTCAGTTGACCGGCCCCGGCTTTGCGGCGTTGATCGGTCGGCTTCCCATCCCGCCGACGTACCCGTAGCTCGCAGCGTCGCCCATGCCCCACACGGTGACGGAGAACGGGCCGTCACTGCGAGCCTCGTGCCTGCCGTAGCCGCAGGAGCCTTTCGCGAAGGTCTGCGGCTTCGCTCCAGTCGTGAGCCGAAGCCACGTGTATTCGTATTCGCCGCCCGTTCCGAGAGGCTGAAAGCCGGTCACTTCGCCGGCGCACTCGAGCTCGACGGGGCGAAACCCCGTACTCGTCTTCCGGCGCACCAGAGTCAGGTTGGTCTCCGGAAACGAGTGGTCGGCGAAGAAGACGTAGCGATCGAGGAACTGGTCCGACGGAGCAACGGAGACGAACTCGGGATCGCCCATCAACGTGGCACCGCTCAAGGCGAGGCTACCGGTCATGTAGACCGAAGCATGGAACGGGTGAGCGGCGTCCTGGCTCCGTACGATCAGGAGGTCCTCGGTCTGGAACGTCACGACCTGCCCGCTCATGAGGATCTCGGGAGCTCCGAAGGGCCGTGCGGGCTCGTACTCGAGCACGGTGCCGTCGACCGCCCCGACGAGGGTCCAAGGCACGAGCTCACGTGCGTCAGCCGACGTACTGTTCATCCTCGGTCGATACGGCACCAGCGCATACTCGTGGCCCCACTGGGAGAACGGCGTGATCTGCTGCTGGGTCAGATCGGCGTACGGCGTATTTGCCGGGATGAAGGTGGCACGCGATCCGCCGAACACGCCGACGGGCTTGTTGGTCGAGATCGGACTGCCCGACAGATTGGCTACCTGGTTGACCTGGAGCACCTGACCGCGAGCGAGGCTCCAGCGCTGCGGATGACCTTTGGCTGCGCCGGCAACGTCGACGGCTCCGATCACGTCGACGCTCGGACGCATCTCCACTTCGGTACCGTCCTCGTTCGCGACGATCTGCAGAGTCCGAGCTGCCGGCTTCAGTGCGGAGGCGTTGCCGATATGCGCCGGACTCACGGCGATGTAGCTCGTGTCCCACGACGAGGTCGGCATGAGCAGCGTGGCCGTCGGATAGAGGCCCGACGCGCCTCCGTACGGGAAGATCGAATACGCGCTCACGGGTGCATCGGTCTGCAGGTGGAATGCGCGCGTGATCGACGTTCCGTGGCGAATGGGATCCTCGAGGAGCGCCGGCATGATGCCCGGGGGACACGCGATCGAGTCTTTGTCGATGCGAGGAACGGCGTGCGAGAGAAAGACGATGCCGACCATCCCCGACGGAAGCGGACCGACGACGGGTGTGTACACGGACTTTCCGCCCTGACTCTCGGCCGTGTAGATCGAACGCGAGACGTCGAGCGGCTCGTCCCCGAGCCCGGCCGTGATTGTGACCGGGCGGTCCCACGTGTTCGCCACGATCGCGGCGAAACATGCCCCTCGCCCGATCTCCGGATCGTCGGGCGGAAGGGTCCAGAACGTACAGCCGACGGAGCCTTTCGACAGCTCGGCGCTCCGGCAGGCATCGACGCACGCCCCCTCACCACACCCCTGGTCGGGCCCGCACTCGGCGACGACGGTCTCGCTGCCGGCGCAGCCGCGGAGGACCTTCTTCAAGTCGCGTGAACAGCTGAGGCCCTGACATGGTGGAACCTCGGGCGCGGCCGCGTCCGGTTCCTCGAAAGCGGGCGGCGGCGGCGCTTCCCTCGCAAACTCCTCCCTCGAGGTGGAACAAGCGGCGACCGTGACGACGGAGCAGACGAGGAGGACGAGTCCGACGGTCGCCGGGGCGTACAAGGTTCGAAGATCCATCGGCGTCGACCTCTAGAACGTGACGGGCGCAGGAACGGGGTGAGGGCCGGCATCGTGGCCACCTCGGCCGAGCTGACCCTGGTTGTTGCCGCCCCAACATTGAACTGCGCCGCTCCGGAGCAGCGCGCACGTCGCGGACGCGCTGACGGCGACCTGAACGGCGTATCCGTCGAACGCGGATGCCGGCGCGAAGCTCGCGTTCACCGTCCCAATCTTGCCGGTGCCGAGCTGCCCCTTCTGGTCGTCGCCGCAGCAGCGGATCGTTCCGTCGGTGAGCCGTGCACACGTCGTCATGCTTCCGACAGCGATCTGCTGCGGGTACGGCGGGCTCCTCATGCCGGCCGGTGCCGGTCGAATCTCCCGATCCGTGAGCCCCGTGCAGAGCGCGGTGAATGGTGGCTCGCCGAGCGTCCAGAATCCGCCCCAGCACCAGACCGCACCGTTCGCGATCGCACACGCATGCTTCTCGCCGGCGGCGAAGCTCGTGACGTGGCGCAAGCTCGGGATGAGCGCAGGGGTGGGATCCTTCGCGAGCGAAGACTCGCGGCCGGAGACCGACGCATTTCCCTTCGCAAGGCCCCACGAGAAGAGGTCGCCGTCAGCCGTGAGACCGAAGCTCGTGTAGGGCGTCGCCCCCGCGCGGACGATCGCTCCGCCGAGCAGATCGGCGGGACCTGGTCCCCCGTGGAGCTCGCCGGCGTCGGGCCGAGCGAGCTGCTGCTGCTCGTTGGCACCCCAGCAGATCGCTTCACCGGCCGAGGAGATCGCGCATGCGGTGCGTGCTCCGACGTCGACGCGTGCGAACACGCCCGTCGTCGTGACGGGCGTCGGGGTTGCGTGCCGCGCCGAGTCGACGAGCTGGGGAGCCCCGGCGAGACCGAGCTGACCGTTCGCGTTGCTTCCCCAGCATCGGACGATACCAGCGCCGTCGACCGCGCACGTGGTCCGTCGAGCAGCGCTGATCTGCACGATCCCAGTGAGACCGGCCACGGGCTGCGGCGAGCCCGGATCCGCGGGAGCGCCGGCGTCGCCCCCCGTCTCCGCCTCGTCGCTCGGATCACCCCGGCCAAGCGCCCCCGCGGTGTCGTCGCCCCAGCAGCGCACCGTACCGTCGCTCATTCGCGCGCAGAAGTGGGCTTCGCCGGCCGCGAGCTCGACCGCGCACGGGGACACCTCGCACGCGACTGGCTCATCGGAAGCATCGATGTCCGGAGCAGGGCCGTCGGTGCTCGCATCGATCTCCGGAGTGGGGCCGCTCTCCGGAAGATTCGCGGGCACGTCGGCGTCGCCGTCCGGCGGCGCGGCGAAGAACGTCGAACGCTCACCGCTCTCGCAGGCGGAGACGACCAGCATCGAGCCGGCCGCCGCGACGGCCCCCGCCCGGAGAAGAAGTCGAAAGGGCACCATGGTATCGTTGTCCTCTTCTTCCCTTGTCCTCTACGGATTCGACGAGGCGGGCCTGTGGAGAGCGACGTCTTCGCCGACGAACCAGAGCTCACCTGCAGCGCCGCCCCAGGTTGCGTAGAACGGGCGCGTGAATGGGAAAGACGTCACCGTGATGCGAGCCTGCGTCCATCCGCTGCCGTCCCAGTGGCGAATGCGGCCGTAGTCACCGGCCGACCACGCGTCGCTCCGTGATGTTCCCCGGACCGCCCACGTCGCGACCGCCAGCGTGGCCTCGACGGTCCAGCCGAAGACGCCACCGTCGGAGCGTGTGCCGCGCCAGATCGTCGTCGCCGACGACGTGCTCGTGCCGAAGACCCAGACGTCGTCCGGCGAGGCGGAGCCACCGGTGGTGAACAGCCTGAGCCGGCCGCCGTTGGCGTCGAGCGGCAGCGCGACCTCGCTCCAAGACGTGCCGCCGCTGCTGGACGTGCGCCGGAACACGACGCCCTGCTCTCGACCGGAGCTGCCCCGGTCGCCGCCAATCCAGACATCGCTCCCGCTCGAGCCCCACACCTCGATGAAGCCGATCGGCTGGAGCGAGAGGGAGTCGACCGACCACGTCGGTGCACCGTCGCCGCCGTCGCCGCCGAAGTGCAGGACGCGGCCGACTCTCGGCCTGGACGGCGGCTGCGGGCGACCGACCGCCCAGACGTCGGTGGGGCCGGTTCCCCAGATCGAGTTGATCGGGATCGTCGCGTCTCCCGGCGTCGCCACCGCAGCCCACATGATCGCGCTCGATGTCGCGCCCGTGCCATGGAAGAGGCCGTCGTCACCGCCCGCCCAGAGATCGGTCGGACCACTTCCCCAGATGGCGAGGAGGCGACCTGGCACGGTGTGCACGATCGACCACGATGCGCCGTCCCACCGAAGGATGTTGCCCTGCGCGCTCACCGCCCACGCGACGCCGAGACCGTCGCTCCAGACGTCGCGCAACGTCTGCGGCGATGGGAGGGTCGTGTGACAGTACCCGTCGATCGAACATGTCGGACTGGCCGCGTCGACGTCGACGTCGGCGTCGGCGTCCGTGCTCGCGTCGAGGCCGACCGTCCTCGTCGCGTCGGGCTCGCCCATGGTCGAGTCCGCGTCGGCGTCGCTCGACGCATCGCCTTCCAGAGAGCCGAGCGGAACGTCATCGTCCCCACACGCGCCCGCGCCGAGCGCGACGAGGCACCCGAACGCGGCGAGTACCCCGACGCTCCTCACTCGAAGTGTTCCTGTCTTCACTTGCTGGCTCCCGCGCGCGACTTCGTTCCCGTGAAATGGAGCGCGACGTTCCCGCCGACGGCCCAGACGTCGTTCGGACCGCTTCCCCAGATCCCGGTGAGGTTCACCTCCTGTCCAGATCCGAGTCCCGTGCTCGAAACGGTCCACGCAACGCCGTCGAAGTGGAGGATCGTGCCCTCGGCACCGACGGCCCAGACGTCGTTCGGTCCCGTGCCCCACACCGCGTGGAGGTCGGCCGTAACCGGCGAGTCGACAATCGCGAAGCGTCGCGCACCTTCCGAGTAGCGACGGATCCTGCCGCCAACGCCGACGGCCCACACATCCCGAGCGGAGCTGCCCCAGATCGCCTCGAGCCGCGCGACGCTCTGGCCGTCGACGAGGTCGAACGAAGGTGCGCCGCCGTCCTCACCCATGCTCCGCACGTGGACGACCGTGCCCGCCGTGCCCGCGGGTACTGCGAGGGAGTTGTCTCCCACGATCCAGACGTCATCACTGCTCGAGCCCCACATGCCGAGGATGGTGAGGTTCGAGAGCTCGCTCGAGATCGGCTGCCATCCGACACCACCGTCCGCGATCGCCTTTCGCCAGTGATTGAAGGTGCCGACGTATTCACCGTCCTCGGGTGTGTAGACCCTCGCCGGTGCCCCCCCGACGCGGACGTCGGAGGCCGACGTGCCCCAGACGGTGTAGAGCCGTGCTCCGGTCGGCCAAGGAGCGACCTCGGGAACGAGGGAGAAGCCCCCTGACGACGCGCCGGTGCTGTGGAAGATCTCCCAGGCAGTCGCCACGGCCCAGACGTCGTTCGGCCCGCTTCCCCAGACGCCGAGAAGCGTGCTGGTCGTACCGGTCGTCACCGGGCTCCACGCGTCCCCCGCCCAGTGGACGGCGGTGCCGCCAGAGCCGACCGCCCAGACATCATGGGCGCCCGAGCCCCAGACCGCGGTGAGCGTGTAAACCGGATCGACGCCCGTCGCGACCGGACACCAGTCGACCTCGGCGCAGGGGTGTGCGACCGCGCCATCGTCATCGCTCGGCGCATCGCTGGCGGCGTCGGCGCCGGAGCCCGCCTCAGGCGGCGTCCCTGAATCCGGATCCGATGGCACCGCTGCTGCGCCGTCGGCTGCGCAGCTCGCGTGGATCGGGATCATCGCGACGAGCCCGAGAAGAACGCCGATGCGGAGGAGCGATGAGAGTGAGAGCACGCGATCCATCACTTCGTCTCTCCCTCGTCGCATTCCTTCATCAGGCACTTGCCGTCGAAACACGGTTGTCCGGCCGCCGTATCGCAACGGTTGCCGCATGCGCCGCAATTCGTCGGACTCCGGCGCAGGTCGACCTCACATCCGTCGATGGGATCGCCGTTGCAGTCCGCGAGGCCGGCGACGCACGAGGTGTTGCACACGCCCTTCTCGCACGTGACGACCTGGCTCGAGCTCTGGCTCGGACACGCCGCACCGCATGCACCGCAGTTCTGCGCGTCGTGGAGCAAGTTCACGCAGCTGCCGTTCGGACAGAGGGTCTCGCCTGGCTTGCAGCGACACGCGGCGTCATTGCAAATCGGCAGACACTTGGCGCTGACGCCGTCGCTCCGGCATTCGGTGCCGGACGGACAAACGTTGCCGCACGCGCCGCAATTCAATCGATCCGTAAGGTCCGTCTCGCAGCCGTCGGAGCCGCACCCCGTCCCGAGATCGTGATTGCAGTCGGCGGTCTGCGGAAGGCAGACGGGGACTCCGCATTGGCTCGAGGAGCAGCCGAAGCGGACGTTCGGAGGCGGCGGCTCGCACGGAGGCGGTGGGCAGGTGCTACCGCACGCTCCGCAATTCGAGAGGTCGCTCGTGATGTCGATGCAGCGTCCTCCGCAGTCCACGCGTGGAGCCGGGCATCCACACTGGCCGTCCCGGCAGCGTTCACCTGGAGCGCATGCGTTGCCGCACGCTCCACAGTGCTTCGCATCGACGCGAACGTTCACCTCGCAGCCGTCGTCGACGGCGCCGTTGCAGTCACGGAAGTCTTGGTTGCTGCCGGCGTTGAAGCACTCGAGGGCACACGCGCCGTTGACGCACCGCGATCTCATGGAGAGGAGCGCGAAGGACGGGCAAACGTTGCCACACTCCCCGCAGTTGTCCTCGTCGTTCGAGAGGTTGGTCACGCAGCGATAGCCTGCCCCGCAGGTCGCGTACGGTGCAGGGCACTCGGTCGCGATGCAGAGCCTGGCAGGAGTCGGGACGACGACGTCGCCCGCGTCCACGCCCGCCTCTCGAGCGGGCTCGAAGGCAGGAGTCGGAGCCTGCGTGCACGATCCGTCGCAGGCGTCGCCCACGAGCACCATCGTGTTTCCGTCCGCGCTGCATGCTCCGATCAGCACGAGCACGGGAACGAGCGCTGCCGCGACTCTGAGATACGGCTTCTTCGAGGTCATCGGAGACGGGCTCCTGGAACGATTGCCGAATAGCGATTGATGATGGGCACGCGATTTCAGCGCCGGGCGCAGGACTCTTCGACACGCCGAGTGAGCGCGTCGGGCGCGCGTCCCGCCAGGAAGGGCTTCGCCCGTCCCCTTGCTTCATCGATACGGCCCAACGAGCAGAGCGTCAGGATGCGCTGGACGTCGCGCTCGTTCGCGAGCACTCCGCGTGGAAAGCGCGCTTCGTGCTCTTCGAGCAGCGCGAGCGCGCGAGTCCCGTCACTGGCACGCATGGCGCTCGTCAGGAGTCGCGTCTCTTCTTCGAGCGCATCGACGTGTGGCGACGGAGATGTGGTGCTCGACGGCGCAGGGCTCGGCTCCGAAGCTGCCGGGCGGATCGGCGCGGGCGGCCGGGACGGTCGCGCAGGTGAATCGTCGACGATCGCGACCGACGGCAACGCGCTCACCGGCGTCCCCTGCACGGCAGGCTCGTCCGCCTCGTCCCTGGCGGACAGGCCGTCATCCGCCGGCGTGCTCGGCGGTGACGCGGATGCGCTGGCGACCGCGGTGCTCGCCATGCCGCGAGCGGGCTCGCCTTCGCCTTGCGCCTCCGCGCGTTGACCGTACTCGAGACCGGCGACTGCCAGAGCGACCACGACAGCGGCGGGGGCGACCGCCCTCCAGAGCCCTCGTGGCGCCTGCAGCGTTGGCTCGGGTGGGGAGCCAGAAGAGGCTGCCGCATGGATCTTCGCCCAGATGCGGCTCCGGTCCTCCGGGGTCGCTTCGTACGCGTCCCGCAGGGCGAGCATCGGCTTGTCGTCGTCGGGCTTCACCGCAGCCTCCACTGGTCGCGCGCCTGATACCGGGCAATGGCCTCGGCGAGCTCGTCGCGAGCGGCGCGGAGCCGGGACGCGGCCGTATTGGCGTTCAGGCCGAGGATCTGGGCGATCTCGAGGATGGTCTTTTCTTCGAGGTCCGCGAGGACGAGGACCGCCCTTTTGCTCGGATCGAGCTTGTCGAGAATGGCTTCCAACATACGAACGTCCTCGTTCGATTGAGCGCGGCTCTCGGGATCGTTCGACGGCGCCTCGAGCGCCTCCAGCCTCTCCCCAGCCTCACTGCTCCGGCGTCGCTGCGCGCGGTGGTAGTGCTGAACGACCCGCAGCAGGACCGCGAAGATCCAGGCGCGCATGTTCTCCGGCTCCTCGCCGCCAGCGAGGCGATGGATGCGCAAGAACGTCTCCTGGACGATGTCGTCGACCTCTTCGCGCCTCACGCCGAGGCGCCGCGCGCTGCTGAAGACGTAGTCGAAGTGCTCACGGTAGAGCGCCTCGAGCCTCTCCAGCGTCATGGCGCGTGCGCCAGCCGCCCCCTCTCCAAGAGCGGCAGGCATTGCGGAAGATGCATGCACAACGGACTAGCTCCGCCAGCTGGCAGGTTTTGTGAGAAAAAGTGCATCCGGTATCGAGCTCTGCCGTGCGACCGTCACCAAAGGCGCACGTCGAGGCCGAACGACACGCGCAACGCCGGCATCGAGAGGTCGTTCAGCATGACGGCGCCCTCGTCCGTGCGCACACCGATCGCCTTCGCAGCGAGCGGAATCTTGACGTTCGGATGGACGAAGGCGCGGACGCGGGCGTTCAGCTCCACGTCCAGGATGGCTCCCGCCGCAGCGATCGGCTGCGTGACGTCCGCAGCGCGCGCATTGGCGAGCCCGATGCCCAGCACGTGAACGAACATCGCTCCCATCTCTGCGCAGGGTCCGAGCCGCGCGCGGTGCCACTCGAAGAGCCCACATGCGGAGCCCCCGAGCGTCCACATGTCGAAGCGGACCGTCGACGCTACCGGCGTGGAGAACGTCACGTGGCGCGGAGCGTACAGTGCGCCGCTCGCCCCGAGCCGCAGCCACCGAATGTCGAGCGCGGTCGTGAGCGCGACGCCGGCCATCGGCTTGGGCAGAGCGCCGGCCTCGAGCACTCCGGCCGCCCCCATCGTCCAAGCGACCATCGGCAACGCCGTCGCGACCGGCGCCCGAGCAGCATCGGACCGCGGCCGCGGCGCGGGAGATTTCGATCGCGGAGCCGGCTCCGATTCGAGCGGGACACCGTCGGATGGCGAAGGTTGCCAGGAAGAGAGAGCGACCGTGATGACGACAGCGGCTGCCTTCGCGAGCGAGCTGCACGTCACCGCGTCGATCGTTCGAACGCCGAGCAGATCGCCGGTGCGCGTCTCGAGCTCGAGGCGAAAGGAGTCCTCGCCCGTGCGAGCGATGGTGCCGTGCGCGGCGACATGCGCGCGAGAGGCCGCGTCGGCTCCGAGAAGGCTCGCCACGCGACGCAGCACGTCCTCGCGATCGGGGCACTCCGCCGGTGCATCCCACACGAGATCGACCGGCAGCGCCGGTTCGTCCGCTCGCGCAGAGCTCGCAAACATGACGACGCTCGCGCCGACGATCTGCCCGAGCCGCGATCGCCGCCCCCTGCTCCGACTACGGCTCCCCGAAGCAGAGCACTTCACCCGCAGGATCCGCTAACACCCATGGCTCGCGACGGTCAAGCGTGCGACCGCGTCGCGCGCGGGTGCGCCTTCACGCCGGGGAGAGTTGCATCGGGTCTCGAGTACTCATCCCGAGTACCACGATGACCTCACGATCGCGACACGTCGACTTGCGCCTGCGCTCGAGTCTGACGGCCATGGGGGAGACAAGATCACCGCCACACGCTGCAGCGTCGCTCGAGTCGTGTCTGTCACTCGCGCTTCGTGGCGTTCCCGACGACATCTCTGCGGAGGCGCAAGATCGTCTTCAGGCCCACTTCAGCTCCGGTGCCTCGCCTCGAAGTGACCAGAGCGCGAAGCTCGATCTCGAGGCACGCGGCTGCGGTACGTCGCTCGACCGCGACCGTCGAGGCGAGCGCCGCAGCCACGTCGAGTGGCTGCGGCGAGCGGCTGAGCCTTTCTACCGTTCGGAGAAACTCTCAGCGATCTCGGTGGGGTGACCGACGGGGTTCGAACCCGCGACAACCGGAACCACAATCCAGCGCTCTACCAGCTGAGCTACGGCCACCGTGATGAGGGCCCGAACCATACCGCCGCCCCCTGGACTTGCAAGGGAAATTCGAAGGGCCACGTCGACGGGTGGTTCGGGCGCAGCGCCAAGGTCGAAGGCGAGCGCGCCGCCCCACCGCGCTCCTCGTCGGGACGAACGGAGCTCGATCGAGTGTGGAGCACCAATCAGTCGGTGCGGTGTGGCCGTCGTCTCGCCGTCGATTTCCGTCTCTAGAGGTCCGTGGCCTTGTCGAAGTCGCCGCGGATGACCTGACTCACCTTCACCGCCTCCGACGCCGCGTCCGTGAGCACACCGACCTCGCGGTTCTGCGTGAGCGCCGTCGGCGTCATGTTCTGCGAGCCGACGAACGTGCGCGACTCGTCGACGACGATCGCCTTCGCGTGCATGTCGGGGCTCTTCAGGCCGCGGATCGGGACGCCGTACTCCTTCAGCTTCGCGATCGCCGCCTTCTGTCCGTCCGTAGTGATCGTCTGCGCATCGACGACGACGCGGACGGCCACCTTCGCCTGGTGCGCGAGGATGATGGCGTCGACGATCGTGGTATCGCTCAGAGACTGGGCCTCGACGTCGAGCGAGGTCTTCGCCGAGTCGATGAACTGCTTGAGGTGCGAGCGCGTGGGGTGGAGCGTGTTCGCTCCGTCCGGCGAGATCACGAGCTTGCTCGCGACGTGGATCGCCTTGTTCGAGAAGTCCGCGTCGAAGATCTTCTCGAGGTCGGCGACGTCGTCCGGATCGGTGTCGGTCGCGAGGTACTCGCGATTCGTCTTCGCGCTCGAGTAGGTCAGGTTCATCGTCATGATGAGCGCCTTCTCGGAGTCGATCAGGATCGTCTTCGCATGCGTGAACGTGTAGCCGGTCGGCGCCCACTGCACCTGCACGCCGCGGTTCTTCAGCGTGGTGAACGCCCCCTGGTTCTCGTTGGTCGACGTGGGGAAGTTCCTGTTGAGGATGACCTTCACATCCTTGCCGGCTTGCTTCAGGTCGCCGAGCGCACCGATGACCTCGTTGCTCGTGAGCAAGTACATCGTCATGTGCACGCTCTTCTTCGCGCCACGGATCGCGGAGAGGAGCGCTGCACCGGAGTCGGTCGGCTGCACCTGGATGGTCACGCCGCTGCTCATGGCGAGCGGGACGGTGTCGGGCGCGGGATCGCGACCGCCGTCGAGCGCGGGCGTCCCCGTGTCGTCGCCGTCACTGATGCCCGGCCCCCCCGAGGTCGTCGGCGCGACCGAAGCGGGCGTGAGGTCAGCGCCGTTGCACGCCGCCGCGACCGCGGCGAGCGTGAATGTGACAACGGCGGGGCGCAGCCCTCGAAGGGGACGGCGTCCAGCGACGGCCACGGCGCGAATCAGCGAACCAAACCACCAGCGACTCGACACGGCGGCTACCATGTCTCAGAGAGGTCGATCAGGCCACCGTTTCGTCAGCTTTTTCACGTCTCTCTTGGACGACCATGCCTGTCCAGCACACCGAAGACCACGTCGAGAAACGCCTCAGCGCCCGCGAAAGAGGGGTGCCCGAGGCGATCGCGCGCCTCCGCTCCGAGGCGGCGCTTCTCGCGCGCTTGTCGGGCCTCGGAGTCACCCCGCGCCTGCTCGAGAGCGGTGAGGATGCGCAGGGACCGTGGCATCGGATCGAGCGCGTCCCGCTCCCCACCCTCGCGGAGCGCCTTGCACGCGCCGGCGGCCCGCTCGATCCGTCGTGGATCGAGCGCGCAATCCGCGCGGCATTCGGCGCGCTCGCGACGCTCCACGAGGCGGCCGACGCGAGCGGCTCGCTGCTCGTGGTCCACGCCGATCTCAGCCCGGCGAACATCGCGATCGACGACACGGGGACGCGCGCGGTCCTCCTCGATCTCGACCTCGCCTGGTGGCGGGACGGCCCCGCTCGGCTCGACGGCACCTTCCGCGGGACCGTCGCATACGTCGCTCCAGAGGTCGCGCGTGGCGAGCGTCCGACCCCACGGAGCGATCTCTTCGCGCTCGCGGCGACCTTCCTGCATGCGGTGACGGGCGCTCCGCCACGCGTCGGCTCGACGTTCGCGGCGCTCCTCGCGATGGCCGCCGAAGCTCCACTGCTGGGCCACGAGCACGAGCGCGAGCACATCGCAATTCGCGGGCCCGGGCACGCGGCTCTGATCGCGTGCCTCGCACACGACCCTGCCGACCGGCCCGCCTCCGCGCGCGCGGTCCTCGCAACCTCGACGCGAACGCCAACCTGACACCTGACGGGACGGACCGACGAGTGCTAGATCGGCCCGCATGTCCGGTGCGGGAAACTCGCTTGGTTTCAGGGCCGATACCCTCGCCATCCATGCCGGTCAGGAGCCAGATCCGATCTCGGGCGCGGTGATGACGCCGATCGTCCTCGCGAGCACGTTCGCGCAGGACGGCCCCGCGGTCATGAGGGGACCGTACGACTACTCGCGCGCGGGCAACCCGACGCGCACTGCCCTCGAGCAGTGCCTCGCCGCGCTCGAAGGCGCGACGCACGGGATCGCGTTCGGCAGCGGCTGCGCTGCGATGACGGCGGTCCTCATGACGCTGAAGAGCGGCGACCACGTGCTCGTCGGCGACGACGTCTACGGCGGGACGTTCCGCATCTTCGACAAGGTGATGAAGCAGTTCGGCCTCGACGCGACGTTCATGGACATGAGCGATCCGGCGAAGGTCCGTGAGGCGATCCGCCCGAACACGCGGATGATCTGGGTCGAGACGCCGTCGAACCCGATGCTCAAGGTCTTCGACATCGCCGCCCTCGCGGAGGTCGCGAAGAAGGCGCGCCTCACGCTCGTCGTCGACAACACGTTCGCGACGCCGATGCTCCAGCGCCCGCTCGATCTCGGGGCGACCGCCGTCGTCCACTCGACGACCAAGTACCTCAACGGCCACTCCGACGTCGTCGGCGGCGCAGCGCTCACGAGCGACAAGGAGCTCGCCGAGAAGCTCCACTTCCTCCAGAAGGCCGTCGGCGGCGTGCCGAGCCCGTTCGACTGCTACATGGTCCTCCGCGGGCTCAAGACGCTCGGCGTACGCATCCGCCAGCACGTCCAGAGCGCCAAGGTCCTCGTCGACCTCCTCTCGCGCCACAAGCAGGTCGCGCGCGTCTTCTATCCCGGCCTCGAGAGCCACCCCGGCCACGCCATCGCCGCGCGGCAGATGAAGGGCTTCGGCGGAATGATCAGCTTCGATCTCCGCGTCGGCGACAAGGGCACGGCTCCTTCGGCGGCGTTCCTGAAGGCCCTCCGCGTCTTCACCTGCGCCGAGAGCCTCGGCGGGGTGGAGTCGCTCGCCGAGCTCCCCGCGATCATGACCCATGCCAGCCTCACCCCCGAGGCCCGGCAGGCCGCGGGGATCGGCGACGGCCTGATCCGGCTGAGCGTCGGCCTGGAGGACATCGAGGACCTCGAGGAGGACCTCGACCGGGGCTTCCGGGCGGCCGAAGCAGCGCTGTAGGGCGGTTTGGGGCGCTTTGAGCTCGGAGCGGCCAGAAATGTTACGCTGCTTCCTGTAGGCTCCTTTCTTCCCCCCGGAGAACTCCGATGTCCCGACGCCAGCACGCGATCGTCGCCACGCTCTGCCTCCCCGTGATCGGCCTGCTCAGCGCAGGCTGCGAAGATGAGCAAAAGGGCACTCCGCAGGTCATCTTCGACGGCGAGCTCCAGCGCGGCAGCGGGAACGACTGCAAGGACAGCGGCCGCATCTTCCAGATCGGCGAGTTCGGCACGCCCGCCCTCGAGCAGGCATCGAAGCCGATCAAGGACGGCGAGGGCTTCGAGCAGGGGACGGTGAGCGTCGCCTGCTCGGTCACCTCGGCTGGCGCGGACGAGTTCGACGTCGCCGGCTCGGTCAACCTCGACGGCGCGACCGGCGGCTTCTTCAGCATCAAGGGGAAGTTCAAGGCGACCGGCGAGCAGACCGGCATCCACGCCATCTTCTCGAGCCGGAGGAGCGGCAACTCGTACGAGCAGAAGGACAGTGCCTGCATCGTGCGCTACACGACGTCGAACCAGGGCGTCGCCGCCGGCCGCGTCTGGGGCGAGATCACCTGCCCGAAGGCAGAGAACACGAACGCGCAGACGTCGTGCGAGGCGATCGCACAGTTCCGCTTCGAGAACTGCGTTCAGTAAACAACGCGAGGCACACGCTCCCACGCGTGTGCCTCGGAACCAACCGCGCCCGCTCTAGGACGACGCGCCGGAGCTCCGGCGCGCTTCACTAGTTCTCGTCGTTGGCGGGGCCCGGGCCTTCCATCGCGGCGAGCAGGCCCTCGACCTCGATGCGCGTCTCGAGCTCGGGATTCGCGCGGAGAAACGCCTCGAGGTGCCGGCGTGCAGCAACATTGTCGCCGCGCGCGAGGTACGCGAGACCGAGCGCATAGAGGACGTCGCCGTCGGTAGGCGCCTGCTCGAGCGCGGCAAGCCCCTCCGAGACCGCGTCGCGGGTCTCGCCGAGCTTGCGGAGCACATGGATCAGCGAGACACGCGCTCCGAGGTGCTCGGGCGCGAGTCGGAGCACCGCGCGATACGCGTCCCGCGCGGGCTGGAGCTCCCCGACCTCGTACAGCGCTTGGCCGAGAAAGAAGAACGCGTACGGGTTCCCCGGATCCGCGCGGATGACGTCGCGCAGCACCTGGAGCGCCTCATGGAAACGCTCCTCGTGAAGGAGCTCGGTCGCCTCTTCGACGGCAGCCCAGTGCGCGGCGTCGCGATTCATGGCACCGCGAGCTAGCATGCCGCCCGGTTGACCGCCAATGCCTCGGCTCCACGCATCGATCACCGGCCACGCGCGCGGCGGCTCCGTCGCCGCGGTCGCGCTCGCCTGCGCTGCAGGCGCGATCTTCTGGCTCCCTGCTGCAGAGGTCGGTCGCGGCTGGTTCCCTGCGCCGCTCGATGACGTCTACATCCACTTCGACTTCGCCCGCTCGCTCGGATCGGGACACCCCTTCGAGTGGATCCCGGGTCAGGGCTACTCCTCCGGCGAGACCTCGCCGCTCTACGCGCTGATCCTCGCGACCGGCTGGCTGCTGGGTTTCCGCGGCCGCGCGCTCGGCGTCTGGGCCGCGATCGTCGCCGTCCTCTCCGTCGCCTCGCTGCTCCGAACGGTGCGCGGCCTCGTACGCCCTTGTCCGCCGTGGCTCGCGTGGCTGCTCGCCCTCCTGCCGCTCTCGATCGGCATCGTCGACTGGGCGCTGTTCAGCGGGATGGAGGTTGCCGTGTTCGCGGCGGCGATCGGACGCGCCCTCGAAGCGCTCGATCGTGTGCGCGCGAACGACCGAGCGGGACCGACGCGCGCGTCGCGCGAGTGGCGGCTCGGCGCGTGGGGAGGCGCGCTCGTGCTGCTTCGACCGGAAGCCGTCGTCATCGTCGCCGTGCTCGCGGTGATCGCAGCGCGCGGCGCAGGTCGGCGCTCGGGCCTCGCGGCGATCGCCCGCACATCGATCGCGGGCGCCATCGCAACGCTCGCCGTGCTGACGTCGAACCTCCTCGCGACGGGTGACGCGCGCTCCGCCGGCGCGCAGCTCAAGCTGCTCTCTTCGAACCCGTATCTCTCCGAGGTCGATCGCGCGCGCGTGTTCGTCGAGAACCTCGTCACGTTCTGGGTGAAGGTCGTCCGCGGCGAGCTCGCTGCGGTTCCGGCGCTGATCGTCGTGGTCCCCGTCCTCGCGCTCATCGGGCTCGTCCGCCGCGAGCACCGCGCGGTCGCGGGTGCATGCATCCTCTCGGCGCTCGGATGGATCCTACTCGTGTCCTGGAACGGGAACGCGCCGCATCACAACTTCCGCTACTACGCGCCCGCGCTCGTCCTCGTCTGCGTGTCCGCGTCGCTCGGCATCGCGACGATCGCGCGGCTCCGCCGTGGGACGCCGGTCGCCGCGCTGCTCGGAGCGGGCGCGATCGCGATCGGCGCTCCGAAGATCCCCGGGCAGGTGAAGCACTTCCGCTCGGCGAGCGCGAACATCCGCGACCAGCACATCGAGGTCGGTGAGCGGATCGCGCGTCTCCCCGCGGACGCAAAGGTGCTCCTCGGCGATGCCGGCGCGATCCCCTACGTGTCGGGACGCACGGCTGTGGATGCGCTCGGGCTCGGCGGCTATCGTCGTGTGCCGTTCGCGCGCGCCGCCGTGCACGGCGAGGCCGCGACGATCGAGCTCATCGAGCGGCTCGAGCCCACGGAGCGGCCGACGCACTTCGCGCTCTACCCGAACTGGTTCAACACGCTCACCTCACGCTTCGGGGAGGAGATCGACCGCGTCACGATCGAGGGCAACGTCATCTGCGGAGGCGCGACGAAGGCGATCTATCGCGCCGACTGGAGCGCGCTCGGCAGCGGGCCCGGAGTGTCGCGCTCCCCCACCGTGATCGACGAGCTCGACGTCGCCGACGTGATCGACGAGGGAGCACATGCCTACGCCCCTCCCCTTCCGCACGGCGGATGGACGACGCTCGATGTCCTGACCGACGCGTCCGGCGCGCGACGCTTCGACGGTGGGCGCACGATCCCCGACGGAAAGGGCGAGACGTTTGTCGTGAAGAACGGCACCAGCGGCCCCGTCCTGGTGCGCGTCCGGATCGACGCGGGGGCTCGCGGCATCGTGCTCCGCACCTCACGCGCGACGGCGACGAAGGAGCTGCTCCTCGAACCGGTGCGCGACGGAGTCTGGCGAAGCGCCGTTGCCACGCTCGACGGAGTCGAGGCTGGCGAGGTCGTCACGCTCGAGGCGCGCGGCGGCGAGTACCGCAACTACCACGTGTGGATCGAGCGAGCGGCCGCCGTCGCGCGATGATCGCGGTCAGCTCGCGTCGCCGCCGCTGATGGGCGGCCGCATTCCGAACGCGCTCCGGACCGCCTCCGGGATACGAACGGGACGACCGCTCGTGATCTCGACATAGCCCCACGTCGTCATCGCCCGCGCGACGACCGTTCCAGCCTCATTGATGATTTCCGTTGCGCGCTTGCACTTCGCCGCCATCGCGCTGTCGATCCACGTACGCACCTCGAGGCGGTCACCGCGTAGGACTGGACGCAGGTAGTCGACCTCGTGACGACGGACGAAGAAGACGCCGCCGAGCCTCCGGTAGGCCTCGAAGTCGAGCCCAACCGCGGTCGAGTGAGCGATGGCGACGTCCTGGATCCAGCGCACGTACGCGATATTGCTGGCGTGGCCGAGCTCATCGATGTCGGCGTCGGCGACGACGATGGTGATCGCGTGAGTCGAGAACGAGCTCTCTAGAGTCATGAGCGCGACGAGGGCTCCACGGGCATCGTGGCCAGCGACCCTTAGCAGAATGTTGGCCACGCTCGCACGGATCGTGCTTCCTGGCGGACGAGGACGCATCCATGCCGCCGCTCGACGACATGCCGCCCTTCCTTGGCCCCTCACCGACAGACGCCGGCAGCCTGCGCGCGTCGCTCCGGGCCCAAGTGACGGAAACGCTCTCCACTCTTCGTGAGGTCGTGCTCATGCCGCGCGACCTCGTCCCGGTCGTCCCTCGGGAGCTCGAGCACGAGGACGACGTGGTTGTGCTCGTCCACGGGTTCTTCGCGAGCGCGGGCGTCTGGCGTCCGATGAAGCGGACCTTGATCGAGAAGACCGGCGCGAAGGTCGCGAGCTTCACGCACGCTCCAGGTGTCGGCATCGATCGAATCGCGCGCAGCCTCGCCAAGATCGTCGAGCGCATCCCATCCGGCTGCAGGGTCCATCTCGTCGGGCACAGCCTCGGCGGCCTCGTGGTGCGGTGGTACGTGCAGGAGCTCGGCGGTCATGCGCGCGTCACCCAGACGATCTCGCTCGGCTCGCCGTTCGGCGGCACCGCCCGCGCGCACCCGTTCCCGTTCCTCGTCGGCCGCGAGCTCGGACGCAGCAGCCCGATCCTCGCCCGCCTTCGAGCGCGCGCGCACGAGCACGACGTGCCTCACACGTCCGTCGTCGGCGAGGGCGACCTCGTGGTGATCCCGGCGGAGAGCGCCGTCTTCCCGCGCGGTGAAGTCGTCGTGCTCCCGCGCTGCGGTCACAACACGCTCCTCTTCCACGCCGATTCGATCGCGCGCGTCGTCGAGCGCGTTCGCCACGTGCAATCGAAGTCTCGTCGCGAACGCCTCGGCTAGTGCCTCGACGCATCGATTTCGATGGCTCGAGGTACGACCAAGAGAAGGAAACTCCCGGACACAAGCCTCTGCGATGACGGGAGGTTCGTTCCGCCCCCTCGCTTGTCGTGGGTTCGGAACGACCCGGTCGCATTCATGGTGTCCGGGTACTAATCGGCCGCCGACTCCGGCAGATCGAGGACGCTCGCATACGCCGCGTCGCGCTTCGGCTGAGCGGGATCGGCGAGGCGGCGCTCGCGCCATCTCGCGCCGGGCGGCGAGCCATCGAGCCAGTGGAAGCTCCGATCGCGCACGTCGAGGTGAATGAACTGGGTCTTCGGATGCGTGTAGATGCCGACGCCCGCACGCGGATAGCGGCGCGCGTACGACGCGAGCTTCGACGCGCGCACGCCCGTGAGCTGGAAGTCGAGCGCGTCCCCGGTGCCGTGCTTGCCATGCGCCCCCTTGCGCGTGGCGCTCACGAGAACCATCGCGGCGTTTTTGAAGTGGTACGCCGCGCGGAACGCGAGCTGCACGAGCCGAGGATCGAGCGGCTCCGCCACCTCTCCGCTCGCGACGTCCGGCATATCGGCGGAGCTCGCGGCGACGCGCATGAACTCCCGCAGCGCCTCACGGTCGATCTCGCCGTCGTCGCCGTACAGACGGATGCTCGCGCGTGCGTTCGTGTTGCGGTTCTTGACCTCGATCGGCGGAAGCGCGACCGCCCACGCGACCTTCGGCGGTGCGAGCGTCTTTCCTGGATGGTGGAGCTCCCGCGGCGGCGCGCGGTCGACGACGCGCGTTTGCCGAGCCGGCGAGGTCGCTGACGCGGCGTCTCCAATACCTGACACCAGCATGACGGCCAGGGCGATCCCTGCGTCTCGAACGTGCACGCCCCAACGGAGGGGGCGCTGCGGTGTGCAACGCATCGCCCCCAAACGTAGCACCTTGCGGAAAGACGCCCAGCGCGGTACCTCCAGCAGCCGACATGCTCGCGCCCGCGTCTCTTCCTGCCCACATCCGCGTGAGCCCACGAAACCGCCGCGCCGGCGTTCGAACATGCGCCGCGTTCGTGCTCGGCGCTGCGTGCATGATGCACGCAAGTAGTGCCTCCGCGGACGTTTCGTCGTGGCTCTCCGCGGGCGGCGGCTACGGCCTGAAACGGAACGACAGCACCGGCACCGACAAGAGCGCCGGCAGCATGAGCCTCGCGCTCGGCGTTGGCTCCGACCCGACGAAGAGCCTGGTCATCGGCGGCGTCTTCCGCAGCACGACGTACTTCGCGCTCGGCACCGATCTCGGCCTCTCGGCGCGCTTCGCGACCGGAGGTTTCGCGCGGGGACAGTGGGGGCTCGCGCTCGACGCCGGGCCGATGTGGCGCACGTTCGGCAAGGGCGAATACGGCCGCTGGCCGATCTCGGCGATGTTGATCGGCGGAGCGCCCTGGGGCGTCCAGCTCGCGGTCGGCGGCGAGGTGTTCCGGATCGCGGGCAACGACGCGCACGCGCGCGGCCTCGTCGCGCTCCTCGAGATCGATCTCCTGCGCCTGACCGTCATGCGTCAGGGCGCGACGGACCGTTACTGGGAGAACCCCTCGCCCGCCGGCGGAAGGAGCCCGAGCGCGAGCTCGCGTCCGCTCGCCGGCCTCCTCTGGTAGCGTCGGATAGCGCTGGAGGCGCCGCGGTCTCATGGGCGGTCAGCTCTCTCTCTTCGGTGGCGGTGACGACGATCACGCTCCGCCGAAGCACCGGAGCGGCCTCGTCCAGCCACACGTGACGGAACACGATCGCGAGCTGGCCGCGCGCCTCCCTCGCTTCGTTCGCTTCGGGACGAGCAGCTGGTCGTTCCCCGGATGGGCCGGCATCGTGTGGAAGGGCACGCCCAGTGAAGCCGAGCTCGCGCGGAGCGGGCTCGAGGCCTACGCCCAGCACCCGCTCCTCCGCGCCGTGAGCCTCGATCGGAGCTACTACGGTCCGGTCCGCGAGGAGGACCTCGCCGGGTACGAAGCGCAGCTCGGGGTCGCCCGCGAGAAGGCGCCGGAGCTCCCGCGCTTCCGCGTGCTCTCCAAGGTCTGGGACGAGATCACCACCGCCGTGTTCCCGCGGCATCCCCGCTACGGCGCGCGCGCGGGGATGAAGAACCCGCACTTCCTCGACGCCGAACGGTTCCAGTCCGAGGTGCTCGCGCCCTACCGTCGATCGCTGTCCGCCGAGTCCGGGCCGTTCGTCTTCGAGCTCACCCCGATGCCTCAGGGCTCGATGGACGAGCGCGCTCTCGTCGCGCGCGTCGACGACTTCGTCGCGCACCTCCCTGCGGGCCTGCGCTGCGCCTTCGAGCTGCGGAACGCCGAGCTGTTCGGCACGCGCTGGCTCGACATGCTGAAGGCGAACGGCGCAGCGCACGTCTTCACCTACTGGACGGCGATGCCTCCGCTCGGCGTTCAGCTCCGCGCGCGCCCGATTGGCGCCCCCTTCACCGTCGTGCGCCTCATGCTCCCTCCCTACACGCGCTACGCGGCGCGAAAGGCCGACTTCGCACCGTTCGACAAGCTGAGCGAGCCGCAGCCCGAGATGCGGGACGACGTCGTCGATATCCTGCGCGCCGCGGCGGAGGCCGGCTGCGACGAGGGCTTCGTGCTCGTCAACAACAAGGCCGAGGGCTCAGCACCGCTCACCGTACGTGCGCTGGCGGAGAAGACGGCCGCAGCGTTCGAGCGTTGAACCTGCTCGACGGCGCGACGCTCACGCCATCACCGCGTCCACGTCGCCTTCGCGCAGACCGACTGCCGCTTGCAGACCGGGACCTCCGAGCGGCTCGCGATCCATTCGAGATCGGCGTCGTCGAGCGTGGGATGGTAGACATCGAGCATCAGCACGTATCGCGGCTGATCGCTGTCGTTCCAGACCGAGTGCTCGAACGAGTCGTCGAAGATCAAGCAGCGGCCCTCCTCCCAGGTCCGCGTCTCCGCTCCGACCCGAAGGCCGCAGCCCGAAGGGACCGAGAGCCCGAGATGGCAGCGAAGCTTCGCGTTGCTGAGCCCGCAGTGAGGACGGACGCGGGTGCCTCCGAGGAGGACACTGATGCCGACCGTCCCCGCCAGTCTCGGGACGGCGCGCACGGCGGCGACGGTGACCGGGCAGAGCGCGCAGCTCTGCTCGAACCAGAGCCCGTTGTAGAAGAGGCGGAAGATTTCCCAGCCGCCCTCGTCGCCGTCGATGAGGAGTTGATCGCCGAAGCGCTCGGCAGCGGGGATCGACGCGATCGGCCGCGGACGGAGATACCCGGCATCGCGGAGACGGGAGACCTCTCGAGAGATCTCCGCCGACGCCGCCTCGAGATCGCGGACGAACGGGAAGCTCGCCGGATCCCACCACTGCCTCGCTGGGAGTCCAGGGAGCTCGATCTGGTTCGGCCGCTGCTCGGGCGCCTGCGGGACGGCAGAGAACCGCCCCTCGGTCCGCGCATGCCACTCGCGGGCCACGAAGGCGCGTCGCTCGCGAACGGAGTCGATTCGGGTCGCGCTCAGGACGTCCATGGGGCCCTCCCAGCTCCCACTTTCGCTCACGCCACGCGCCGCGGCCAAGAACGCCGGCGCGCTCCAGTACACGACCGCGCGAACGCCCCGCGAGGCGCCTTGCTAGTTGCCGGCCTTCTTTTGCTCGGACGTGGCGGCGGCGGGCTGCGGGGTGTCCGCCTTCACCTCGACGCGCGGCTTGTCCTCGTTCTGCTTGATCGAGTAGCGGACGAGCGCACGCAAGACCTGATTGCGCTCGACGTTGCCGACGAGGCTCTTGATGTCCTCGTAGACCGTCGGGTCGACGAGCAGTGCGCCGACGGTGCCGCGGCCCGCCTTCATGTTGGCGATGATCTCGCGGAGGTCGTCGCTCATCGCGTTGACGTTGCCCATCAGGTGCTGCGTCTGGTCGTCACCGTAGACGACCGCGTGCGCGAGGCCGTTCCCGGTACGAACGGCCTGGAGGCTCTTGTGGAGCTCCACCATCGTGCCGGTCATGCCCTGCGCGAGCTGGTCGTCGTAGATGATCGTGTGCGCAAGGCCGGGGCCGCTCTTGACCCGGGCGCTCATGTCGCGAGCGTCCGCGCTCACCCGTGAGAGGTTCGCGGTCGTTGCCTCGAGGTTGCCGAGGATCCGGTCGACGCGCTTCGCCTCCTCCGGGTCGAAGATCATCCGGTGGGCGACGCCATCCTTCTGCGAGACGCCCTCGAGGATCTCGCGGAGCGCGCGGACGGTCCCCTGGAGATCCTCCTTGAAGCGATCGTCCGCGATGGTCTCGGTCGCCTTCTGGATGTTGTCGAGCGCGATCTTCGCGCTCTGCGCGGCCTTCTGGGCGTCGCCCATCACGTCGGGGGCCGGCATGGTGACGAGCCAGCCCTGCGGAGCCACGACCGCGTTCGGATCCTTGCCCGCCTTCTGCAGCTCCTTTGCTGTCCCGTCGTGCCAGGCGAGCTGCACCATCTTGTCGCCGAGAAGGCCCTTGCCCTCGATCGTCGCGACGGTGGCATTGCGAATGCGCCCCGCCTCCTCACGGACGATCGAGAGCGTGACGTAGACCTTGTTGTCGTCGGCTTCCTTGCCGTGCTCGACGGCCTCGACGGCCCCGACGTCGAGACCTCCCAAACGCACCACCGATCCGGGGCGCAGGCCGGCGACGTCGTCGTAGGCGGCGCGGTACTCGACCTTGCGCTCCCAGACGCGACGGCTATCGCCGATCGTGAAGACCGCGATCGTCGACAGGACGAGCCCGACCAAGACGAACACCCCCACCTTGAGCGTACGGCCCTTCGCAGTCACGATGTCGAGAGTAGCACGGAGACGTCCTCGACTTCCGGCGCCTTGCCGTCGATGAAGTCCCGTATGTAGGGGTTTTGGGTGCGACGGAAATCTTCCGGCGTCCCCTGCATGATGAGGCGGCCTTTTCCGATCATCACGATGCGATCCGAGACGGAGAACGCCGTGCCCATGTCGTGTGTGACGACCACGCTCGTCAGTCCCAGCGCTCGTTTGATGCTACTGATGAGGTTGTTGATGCGCGCCGTGTTGATCGGATCGAGGCCGGTCGTGGGCTCGTCGTAGAGGAGGACCTCGGGCTGGAGGGCGAGGGTCCGTGCGAGGCCCACGCGCTTCCTCATGCCTCCTGAGAGATCGCTCGGCCGCATGTCCTCGATGCCGGGTAGCCCGACGCTCTCGAGAGACTGCGCAACGCGCCGTCTGATCTCCTCATCGGACATCGTATTCCAGTTCTGTTCCCGGAGCCCGTAGGCGACGTTCTCACCGACGTTGAGCGAGTCGAAGAGGGCCGCGCCCTGGAACAGGTAAGCGACGCGACGGCGAACTTCGTAGAGCTCGCGCTCGGACATCTTCGTGACGTCGCGGCCGTCGAACATGATCGCGCCGCTGTCAGGCTCGAGGAGGCCGATGAGCATCTTGAGCATGACGCTCTTTCCGCTCCCCGACGGCCCGAGGATCGTCACGGTCTCACCGCGCCCAATCGCGAAATCCAGGCCGCTATAGATGACCTTCGGTCCGAAGGCCTTCTTGATGTTCTGGAAGTGGATGAGCGGCTGCGTCATGGCTCGGTGAGCAACGCCATCGCGCGTCGTCGAGGACGCCACTGTTGGCGCCGCTCAATCTAGAGCACGATTGGGCTCTCGTCAGTGCGCGTCGAGCGCGAGCCGCACGCCGTGTCGGCGGAGCTCGCGATCGTCACCTTCGTCCGCGGCGGGTCGATCTTTCCAGTCCCCGCCCGGCCCCGAGACCGCTCGCCCATCAACGGCAGAGCTATGTCCGAGGCCGGATGACAGCCCGATGCCTACGCCGGCTTGGCGCTGAGGCGCTTCTTCACGTTCTTCGCGCTGCCGGGCCGGCCGAGGCGCTTGTCGATCCACTCCGTGAAAGGAGCGGCCACGTAGATGCTGGAGTACGTGCCGGCGACGATGCCGACGATCATGCCGAACGCAAAGTCCTTGATGACGCCCGTTCCCCAGATGAAGAACGCGAGGACGGAGAGCATCGTCGAGACGCTCGTGAGGATCGTTCGGGAGAGCGTCTCGGAGATGCTGAGGTTGATGACCTCGGCGAAGGACTTGCCCCGGTGCTTTCCGAGATTCTCGCGAATTCGATCGTAGACGACGACGGTGTCGTTCATCGAGTAGCCGACGATGGTGAGCACGACGGCGATCGTCGACAGCGTGATCTCGCGGTGTGTGACGATGAACGCGGCGAGCACGACGAGGGCGTCGTGGACGCTGGAGAGGACGACGCCGGGCGCGAACCGCAGGTCGAAGCGGAACGCGAGGTAGATCATGATGAACACGATCGAGAGAGCGACGGCGTTGCGCGCGCTGTCGCGGAGCTGCTTGCCGGCCTTCGGACCGACCCACTCCACGCGAAGAGCGTGATCGGGCACGACGTCGGCGCCGAGCTCGTGGACCAGGACGTCCATGAGCTGGTCGCCCTTGCTCTGGAGCTGGATCTCGACGCGGTGGTCGCGCTTGTTGACGATCTGCGGATTCTTCTCCGAGACGCGAAGCTTCACGTTCGGGACGGAGAGAACCTGAGCCTTGATCTTGTCGAGGTCGGGCTCGCTGTCGTAGCGAACGCCGATCTTGTCGCCGCCGGCGCTGAACTTGACCTCGGTCGCGCGCGCGTCCTTCGGACACGTCGTCTCGTCGTCACCCTCGACGCCGAGACAGAGCGCCTTCCGGAGGCCCTCCTTGGTCGTCTCGTCGACGGTGCTGATCTCCTGCACCCGGATGAGGAACTGACTCTCGTTCGTCGGCGTCTGGACGTGAATGACGTCCGGCTCCGAGAACTGCCCCGACGCGGTGACGGCACGCCGGATCTGACCGCCGTCGACCTGCTTCTTGAACGCGACCTCGATCTCGGTGCCGCCGCGGAAGTCGGTCCCGTAGTTCGGGCCCGGGAAGTAGAGGAGGACGATTGAGCCGATGGTCAACGCGATGGAGAGGAAGATCCAATACTTCCTCATCCCCATGAAGTCGTAGACCTTGCGAGACTTGAAGAACTCCATGGTCTTTCCTCAGAACTCCGCGCCGACGCTGAGACGTTTGACCTTCGCGCCGCGCACCCAGTAGTCGAAGACGAGGCGGGTGCAGAAGACGCCCGTGAACAGGCTGGCGATGATGCCGATGATGAGCATGATCGCGAAGCCCTTGACCGGTCCTGTCCCGTATTGAGCGAGGATCAGGCCCGAGATGAAGATGGTGACGTGGCCGTCGACGATGGCCGAAAAGGCCTTGTCGTAGCCCGCCTCGACCGCAGCGCGCAGGCTCCGGCCTGCGCGCAACTCCTCGCGAATGCGCTCGTTGATGAGCACGTTCGCGTCGACGGCGATACCGACCGAGAGGGCGAGGCCCGCGATGCCCGGCAACGTCAGCGTGCCGCTGAACGACGCGAGGATGGCGAGCTGGAGCAGCATGTTGAAGATAACCGCGGCGTCCGCCACGAAGCCGGCCTTGCGGTAGTAGACCAGCATGAAGAGAAGGACGAGGCCCATGCCCGCGACTGCGCCGGTTGCGCCCTTCGCGATCGCGTCTTCACCGAGCGTGGGGCCGATGACCGACTCGTTGGAGAGCTGGATCGGGGCCGGGAGTGCGCCGGACCGGAGAACCATCTCGAGCTTCTCGGCCGACTTGAGCTGCTGATCCGGATCGCCCGCGCCCATCGTGATGCTCGCGCGCCCGCCGCCGATCTTGGAGCGGATGACGGGGGCCGAGTTGATCACGTCGTCGAGGATGATCGCGAAGCGGCGGTTGATGTTGTCGCCGGTGATCTGCTCGAAGCGGTCGGCGCCGGCGGGGCTGAACGTGATCGCGACGTAGACCTCGGGGACGCCGCTCCGCTGGTCGATCGCGCGCTGCGCGTCGGTGATGTACTCGCCGGTGACGTCGGCGCGGCCGCGAAGGTAGAACGTGCGCCAGCCGTCCTCGGTGGCCCTCCCGGTGTCGGGATCGTAGTCCTCGGTCTTCTCGTAGCCGATGGTGTGGTCGTCCGGGACGTCCAGCGTCGCAACGTACGCCTTGAGCTTGTCGAGGGCGACCTGCATCGCCTTCGTGCGCGCAACCTCGTCGTCCTTGACGTGCTTGCCCTCGAACTCGCTCGCGATCTTGGTCGAGAGGAACTGGCGGCGGGCGTTCTGCTTCTGGCCCTTCTCCTCGCCGAGCGGCGCGTTCTCGATGCGGACCTCGATCCCTTCGGGGATCGTCTTCTCGTCGATCTTGGCGAAGAAGTCCGCCTCGTCGTCCACCATCTTGAACTCGAGGCGGGCCGTCTTGCGGATGATCTCCTTGATCTCCTCGAACTGCGAGCGGTTCGAGCCCGGCACCTCGACGATGATGTCCTCGTCGCGCGTGGTGATGCTCGCCTCGCGGAGGCCGAGCTCGTCGACGCGGCGGTTGATCGTGTCCTTCGCCTGCGTGACCGCGCGCTCGCGCGTCTGCGTCTCGACCTCGGCGCGCAGCTTGAAGACGACCTCGCCCTCGCCGCCCTTCATCTGGGCGAGCTCCTGGGCGAACTTCTTGTGGAAGCGCTCGTCGATCATCTTCACGTCGGCCGGGTCCTTGAACTTGATGCGCAGGACCGCGCTCTCCGGCGTGTAGATGTGGACCTTCTCCTCGAGCAGCTTCAGCTGGGGCTGCTTGAGCAGGCCTTCGCCCGTGTGGATCTGGTAGCCGGTCGCCAGCTCCTGGCGCATCTCGTCGGCGAACTTGTCACGCTTGTCGCGCAGCGCCTCTTCGACCTCGACCGTGTAGACGAGACGGAGGCCGCCCTGGAGGTCGAGGCCCTTCACGATCCCGAAGTCGATGTTGTCGCGGACGTACTTCGGAGCGTGGAAGCGCGGGTTGCCGTTCGCGTCGTGGCTCAGGTCCTCGAACGTCGGCAGGAGCACGACGATCGAACCGAAGAAGGTCGCGACGACGAAGCCGGTCTTGATGCGCCAGGCGCTGTCCATCACCGGAAGGGCCGTGACGAGGGCCCAGATGACGGTGAGGCCCATCAGGACGAGGCCCCAGAAGTTGTCGGCGCTGTAGAAGGCGTAGCCGGCAGCGCCCGCCACGGCGATGACGATGAGTGAGTTTCGCAGGGAGCTGGTCATCGATTGAGCCCGGATTTCACGCTGGCGGGAACAGATAGCCGAACCGCGGGACGGCTTGGTTCATTTCTTGTCGGCGGTCGCTTTCGCTTCCTTGAGGTCAGCGAGCTCCTTGTCCGTCTTGCTGGCCGTCGCGGCCTGCGGCTCGAACGAGGAAACGGCGTTCGCGAGGACCTGGACCGTCGTGCCCGGCGCGATCTTCACCTTGGCAATGCGCGCGTCCATGTCGACGAGCTCGCCGATGAGCCCGGCCTGGGTCACGACCCGATCCCCCTTCTTCAGGCTCTTGCGCGCCTCCGCCTCCTTCTTCTGGCGCCGGAAGCTCATGAAGAGGAACGGCACGAGAATGAGGAACGGGAGCAGCATCGTGAGCATGCTGCCCGGCGGGTTCTGCTGCGCAGGGGCGCCCGCAGGAGCGGACTCTTGGGCGACGCCAGGCGTGCCTTGCTTGGGCTGGACGTTCTGGAAGAAGTAGAGAGACATCGGACGCGCTCCGGCTCCGCCCTGGAAAACTGCCGAAGAGAAAAGGAGTTGGGGCGAAGGAGCGGGGGATTAGTCGATTCGTCCCATGGGGTCAATCGGACCGCCGATGCCCCATGCCAATGTAGGCCGCGCTCTCGGTCCCCGACGTCAGTCGTCCCGCGCGCAGCGGAAGCCCACGTTCGGGCCCATCTCGCGGGCCGAGCCCCAGTTTCGGCTCGTAGTCTTCGCCTGGGACGGCTGGCTCAGCCACCCCCCGCCACGAAGCACATGGCTAGCGCCGGCGCGGGGCGAGAGGTCCGAGACGGCCTCCCCGTACCAGTCCGCGGTCCACTCCTCGACGTTGCCGCTCATGTCCTGCAGGCCGTACGGGCTCGCTCCGTTCGGGCGGCTTCCCACGCGCGCGGGCTTCTTGCCGCTACAGCTCCGCTGCGTCTTGTCGCTCGCGAGCGTCACGGCAGCGCCGCATCCGGACGCGTTCCCACCCCACGGGTACTTGACCGCCGTCGTCCCACGCGCGGCCATCTCCCACTCGACCTCGCGCGGGAGACGCTTGTTCATGGCGATGCAGTAGGCCTGGGCGCTCGTCCACGGGACGCACGAGATCGGCAGCATCGGGTCACCGAGGTCGTACGTGCACGAAGCGCTCGACCGCGCGGGACGCGGACACGCGCCTCGCTCGACGCAGGCGCGGTACGCACCGACCGTCACCTCCGTCTTGTCGATCCAGAAGGGAGCGAGCACGACGGGGCGGGACGGCCGCTCGTTCGGTGGCGCCTTCTTGTCGTCCGAGCCCATCGTGAAGCGTCCCCCCGGGATCCGCACCATCCCGTCCTTCATGACCGCGGGTTGCCTGATCATGGCCGGCTGCTTCGGAGACGGTAACGGCGGCGGCACGTGCTCGGGATCGTCGCCGTCCGCATCGATGTCCGAGCTCGACGGCCGCGCCTCGACGACCGGCTGCGCGGAAGTGACCGCCCCTGCCCCGCGCGCGGCTGCTCCGCCCGGCGCAGGCTCCTGGCGGCCCCCCGTGTCCTGCGCGAGCGCGATCGGGATCGGGATCGCGGAGGCGATCGCGGCGAAGATCAAGCGTCGCTTCGAGCACGAAGGGCGCATGCGCAGCGGCAAATCTAGCACGCAGCACGACGGGGGGTCAGGCGACGCCAATCGGCGCGCCCGGGTCGGACTCGGATCGCGCAGCCGCCGAGAGAACGTCGCGCGTCGCCTCGAACGCGCGGCGCGCGCGCTGCCCGCTCACCTCGGGGTCCGAGCCCGGCATGGTCTCGCTGACCACGCGGGCAGCGGCGCCTCCATCGAGCGGAGTCTTGAGCGCTCGCGAGGCCACGGCGAGCGCAGCTCCGGCAGCCACCGCGGCGATCGACGCCGTGCTCGATCCGCCATCGCCGACCGCGAGCGGCAGGACCCGCGCGCGCCGCTCCCGAACGACGGTGCGCGCGGCCTCGGGCAACGCGCCGGTCGGCTCGGCACCGAGCAGTCCGAGCACGGCACCATCGGCGAGCGGAACGACGGCGCCCGCGCTCGCCACGCCGCGCTCGGTCGCGAGCACGAGGCGAGGCGCACGGCGAGCCATCCCTCCTCGCACGTGATCGCGGGAGGCGATGACATCGAGCAGAGCGCCCGCGCCCGGCGTCGTGGCGGTGATGATCCCTTGCGCGCGAAGCCCAACCCCGGTCGCGAGAGATGCGCCGACCGCTCCGAGGACGGCCTCGGCCGATGCAACGTCGTCGAGGACGAAGCGAATCGTGACCTCGCGCTCGCTTCGTTCTTCCTTCGGCGGCTCCGGCACACGTGCAAATCGCGGGAGCGAGTGCTCCACGTCCATGAAAGAGAACACGCGGCGACCGCGCTCGTCCGCGAGCATGTTGTCGCACGCGGCCGCGAGATCGGCGACGTCGAATGCGGAGCCGGTGGCGCCGACGAAGAGCTTCGGGATCCGGCCGATGCCCGGGAAGCCCGGGACCCACGTGAGGGCATCGGAGAAGGCCGCCTTCACCTCGCGCGAGAGGAGCGCGCCGTGGGAGAGCGGCTCCTCGACGGGCTCGAGCACGGTGACGGCGAGCGCGCGCGAGAGCGCCTTCACGAGGCGCGGTCCGGGAAACGGACGGAGCGACGTGATCTGGACCGCTCCCACGTCGTAGCCACGCGCACGAAGCTCACTGACCGCGCAGAAGAGCGCATCGCCGACGGGGCCCATCCCCACGAGGACGAGGGGCGACTCTCCGAGCGGGACCTTGTCGAACATGTCGTGACGACGGCCGGACACCGTGCCGTACTCGCGGAGCGCAGCGCCGAGCGCGAACGGCACGCGCTCGCCGAACGCGCGATCGCCCGCGGACACGCGCGCGCCGTCCGCCCTCGGACGCCCCTGTCCTGCGGTTCCGACGAACGCCTGGACCGCCTTGTCTTGCGGGAGACTGGCCATCGCGACGGCACGACCCGCAGGATGCTGTGCACGCCCCAGCCCGTGCACGACGATGAAGGGCACGCCCGAATCCTCGGACGCTCGGCGCGCGACGAGCGTGAGATCGAAGGAGTCCTCCGGCCCCGAGGCGCACAGCACGCCCCAGCCGAGATCCATCAGCGCGGAGAGATCCTCCGCGCCGTGACCGGCAACGGCATGGGCGACGATCCCGAGACGCGCGTTCGCCGCGCGGCGCATCGAGTCGCGCAGCGATGCGAGCCGCTCCACGGGAGCGACGACGGCGGCCCGCTCGTGCCTTTCAGAGACCGCGCATGCCTCGACGAGAGCGCGCGCGAGGGCGCCGTTCTCCAGCGTGTCGCCGAAGACGCGGCTCCCCGCGGCCTTCTCGGCAGCCGCGATCGCGCCCGCGACGTCGAGCATCTCGAGGCGCGCAAACGTCGCCGGACGTGCAGACGATGCGGCCGGGGACTCCGAGGTGCGCTCGAGCTCATCGTGCATGAGCGAACGATGCGGTATGGCCCTCCCCTGCGCAAGAGCGGCCCGACCCAACGCGACCGACGCGGCCTACGCGACCAGCGCTACCTTCCGCCGCCCTGCCCCGGACCGGCGGACGGGAGCGGCTCGATCCTCGGGGCGGGCGCAGGCCGCACCTTCGGGGGCGAAGGGTTCGCACCGCGATCGGGCGGGAGCACGGGCGACGGAGCGGCAGGCCCGGGCCCGAGCCATTTCACGCACACGCCGGTGGCGTGCGCGCGCGAGTAGCCCTGATCGATGAACGTCCGCAACACCGCGTCGCAGCCGAGGCGCCCGGCCTTCTCCGTGAGCGCCCTGGCGACATCCTCGGGGTGCGCCTCATTTCCGAAGCCGACCGCTTGCACCAACGCGATCTCGTAGAACGGACGCGCAGGCAGAGGCTGCTCGGCCATGTACAGCTCGACGGTCCTGCCCGTGGGTTGCTCGGGCGCGCGCAGCATCGCCTGGTGGGTCTCCGTGTGGCCGCAGCCCGCCGCCACGAGCAGCGAACCGACCGCGAGCACCACCCGTCCGTAGCGGCTCATCGCTGGCCTCCGAGGTCGCGGCCGCTGCTCGGCGCTCCCTGGGGAGGCGGCGCGGTCTCGATCTCCGGGCGCTCCGACTCCGGCGCGCTGTCCTTCTCCCGAGGCTCCGGTGTGCTCTCGTTCTCGTCGTCAGGTGGCGGCGGCGGCCCCGGCGGGATGAGCGGCGGCCCCGACGTGCCGGGCAGCTGCGTCGTCATCGCGCGGCCGAACATCGACACCGTCATGATCTCTTCATTTGTAGAATACATGCGTGTGCCGGCGCAGGTCGCGCCCATGCCGCACGTGTAATAGAACGTCTCGACGTGGCTGCGCCCCGCGAGGTCGAAACGCGCGCGGGTCCCCTCGATGACCGCGACGTTGCCGCCGATCTGAGCCACCTTTCGCACGAACTGAGGGAGGAGGTTGTCGATGCTCGCCTCTTGCTGTGCGGCGTGAACCTCCACCACGCCGAGGTCGACCGCGCCCGGCGGCGGCTGGCCCATCGCGTAGATCGCGACCGGCCCCGTATAGGCGGGGAGCTGGACCGGCCCCGTGCGGATCGCGCTGCCGCCGACCGACGAGCATCCCGTCGCCACGATCGCGGCAACGAACGCGGTCGTGAGGAACGCTCGTCTCATGCCCGGGATCATGGAGGCCCACCGCGCGGTCGGCAACGTGAAACTCGTGAAGCCCCGCCCTACTGGCCCGGCCCCAGCAACGGCGCCGCCTTCGCGAGCGCTGCCTGGATCCACGCGAGCGGCGGCGCCTGCTCGACCTTGTCGCCGTCCGAGTAGAGGCGGCACGAGACCCCGACCGTTCGTTCGTTCGGACCGACGCCCGCGCTTTCCTCCGCGTCATCCGCGACGTCGCGCCCCTCCACCCGCACCGTCGGCGACCCGGGGAACCCGAGCTCCTGCGCGTGCCGCTCTCCCTCCACGATGATGAAGCGCAGGTTCGTCTCGATGCCGAGCGCCTCCGTCGCCTCCCGGATGCGCGCGACCGCCAGCTCGGTGCCCGGGCAGCCCGAAACGACGAGCAGCTCCACGGTGCAGCGCCACGGATCCAGCCACGACGGGCGACGCGGCTTGGCCGACGACGGTGTTTGCATTGTTTCCCCCAGAAAAGGACGGACGCCGGTACCACGGCACCGTTGGCCCCTGCAAGCTCTACGGTGCCGGCGTACCGTCCGGCGCATGGTCGCCCGCCGTTCGAGCGTCGACGCCGGCACCGTCATGCGCGTCGCCAAAGAGCGACACGCGCGGAAGCGCCCTCATGCGCATCGCCGAATGGCGACGCGCCCGAAGGCGCGGTCGTCAGAGCAGGTTGGCGGCGAGCTCGGCGAGCTCGCTGCGCTCGCCGCGCGTCAGGACGATGTGCGCCGCGACCTTCTCGCCACGGAAGCGATCGGCCGCGACCGAGAGCCCGTTCGACGCGCTGTCGACGTACGGGTTGTCGATCTGGCCCGGGTCGCCCGTGAGGACGATCTTCGTGCCGTCGCCCGAGCGCGTGATGATCGTCTTCACCTCGTGCGGCGTGAGGTTCTGCGCCTCGTCGACGATGATGTACTGCTGCGGGAGCGAACGACCACGGATGTACGTGAGCGGCTCGACCTGGAGCTGCCCGCTGTCGAGCAGCTCGGCGTAGGCACGCGGGCCCTTGCGCGTACCGCTCGAGAAGAGGAACTCGAGGTTGTCGAAGATCGGCTGCATCCAGGGGTTCAGCTTCTCGTCGACGTCACCCGGCAGGAAGCCGATGTCGCGACCGAGCGGCATCACGGGACGCGAGACGAGCATGCGCGTGTACACGCCGTCCTCGACGGTCCGCTTCAGTCCGGCAGCGAGCGCGAGGAGCGTCTTGCCGGTGCCCGCCTTGCCGACGAGCGTGACGAGGCGGATGTTCTCGTCGAGCAGGATATCGAGCGCGTGGCTCTGCTCCTTGTTGCGCGGGCGAACGCCAATCACGCCCTCGCGCGGCGTGCGGAGGGCGACGATCTCCTTCTTCGCCGCGTCGTAGCGACCGAGCGCGGTGTGAGAAGCGTTCGCGCGATCGCGGAGGAGCACGCAGAGGTTGGCGCTCAGGTAGGGCGCCGCGTCCTTGTTCCGCTCGCGCTCGCGGTCGCGCGGCTCACCCTTCTCCGGCGGGACGAGATGCGGCGGAGCAGGGAGCCTGCCCTCCTGGAAGAAGGTATCGATCTCGTCCGCGGAGACCTCGACGTCGGTGACGCCGGTCTCGACACGCTGCGGCTCGACACGCTGGTTCTCGTAGGTCTCGGCGACCATGCCGAGCGCGTCCGCACGAATGCGGAGGTTCGTGTCCATCGTCACGAACACGGTGGGTCGGCCGCCGTCCGCCTCGCGCACGTCGAACGCGGTCTGGAGGATCGCGTTGTCCATCGCGGCCTTGTCGATCGCGCTCGGAAGCTCGGGGCGCTGGCTCGGCACCGCGACCGTGAGCGTGCCACCCGACTTGATGGCGACCCCCTTGGAGAGCGACCCGCCTTGCTCGCGAAGGTCGTCGAGGAGGCGAACGACGTGACGCGCGTTGCGGCCCCGCTCCGAGCCCTCGCGCTTGAACTGGTCGACCTCCTCGATGACGTAGATCGGGATGATGACGTTGTTGTCGTCGAACCGGAAGATCGCGTACGGGTCGTGAAGCAGGATGTTCGTGTCGAGGACGTAGTTCTTCTTCATCCTTTTCGCTCTTCCGGGGACGATGGACGTCCGCGCGTCTTCACGTACCCCGAGCTTGCCCCCTCTTGCAAGCGCAGTCGGTAGGAAAGCACGGAGCGGGAAGCGTGGGGAAAAAGCCGGAGAGCCCGGCGTTGGGGCTCGGGCCCCGACCGCGCGTCCCGCCGTCCCCGGTCCCCTCGACGAACGCTCGGAGGCGGCGAGAGCCTTCCGCGTCCCTTCGGTTTTCGCGAGCGCAAGGATGGTCTACGCTCCGAGTCGAATGAGCCAGCGGCCGGCCATCCGAAAGCGCGACGACGCGCAGGACATCGCGGGTCTTCCCCCGTGGCTCGTCCGCGGCGAGCGCCTGCTGATCGAAGCAGTCCGCTCGGTTCGACTGCTCGGCTCGGTCGTCCCGCGAAACGCCGCCCAGGAGCGCGCGAGGCTCGTCGAGGCGTTCGAGTCCGGTCAGGTCGCGACGCCGCGATGGTCCTACGCTCGAAGCGACCACAACGCGCTCCGCAAGGCGCTCGCTCGCGCAGCGCAGCGGCTCGAAGCCGAAGCTCATCCGGTCGGGTTGCTCTACGCCGCGCGCGCTCGTGAGCTCGAGATCGAAGCCGCGCTGGCGAGCGAGGCCGGCACGGGCGTCCTCGGCGCGCTCGCGCGTGCGCGGTTCCGCTCCGCCAATCCGGCGAAGGCCGGCGAAGCGACCATCCTCGCGCGCAAGTGGATCAACGAGGGTCGAGAGGGCGCGGCCGAGACGAACAGCGGAGAGGTCATCATGAGCGACGCGCCCGTCCCGGGCTCGCTGCTCACGCGGATGCGCGAAGAGGTCGGCCGCCTCACCCTGCCCTTTGCCGTCGTCGTCCAGCCGTCGCTCGCCGCCCTTGCGGCCACCGGCGAGCGACACATCCTCGTCGCCGCCGGGCGTGCGTGCACACGTGACGACGTCGAGCGCACGGTCATGCACGAGATCGAGGCGCACGCGATCCCGCGCACCCGAGCAGCCCAGGCGCGGCTCGCGATCTTCCAGATCGGAACCGCTCGCGGCATCGACGATCAGGAGGGATTCGCGCTCGTGCTCGAGGAGCGAGGCAACTACCTCGGCCCGAAGCGCAAGCGCGAGCTCGCCGCCCGCCATCTCGCCGTCGAGGCGATGGATGGCGGCGCTCGCTTCCACGAGAACGTCGACGCGCTCGTTAAGGAGCACGGGCTGGGCGTGCGCGAGGCCGTCCTCGTCGCCGAGCGGGCGTACCGCGGCGGCGACGGCACGACGCCCGGCCTCGGCCGCGAGCGCATCTACCTCGAAGCGTTCATCCGCGTCGGCGAGCACCTCGCGAAGCGCCCCACGGACGAGGGCATCCTCACGAGCGGACAGATCAGCATCGACGCGATCCCGACGATCACGCCGTTCGTCCAGAGGCGCGGCGGGCGAGGGACCGAGCCGCCGCCCGCCGTCAGCCTCGACGGCTGAAGCGCGAGCGAGAACGAGCCGCGCTCCGCTCGTTCACTCGCCGGCCTCCGGCGAGCAGACATGCTGCGTGTCGCCGGACCCCACCCCCGCGACGCGCGTGCACTTGTAGCCCTCGCGGCACGTCGGAGCGGCGGGGTTGCAGATCGGCAAGCAGTAGCCGCCGTCGGGGAACTTCGCGCAGAAGCTGTCGGGCTTTGCAGGTTGCGTCGGGCACTGACCGTTGCAGCTCACGGTGCACAGACCGCCGGGGTAGTTGTCCGCGCAGATGGCGCCTTCGACACCGCTGCACATCGCGGTCGTCTGGCACGCCTCGCCGATCCACTGACCATCGCTGAACCCGACGGGACCGAAGTAGTCGAGGGCCACCGTGTAGTGATTCCAGACGTTCCAGTAGATCCACGTGCCGCCGAGAAGCCCCTCCGCCACGCGGGGAGTACGACTGTAGATGACCGCCGTCGCGTCGTTCGACGGTGTGACCTTGAGGCTGTCGAGCGTGAGGCTGACCACGTCCGGCCCCCAGCCGTTCGTCGTGGTCTCGTTCGCCTTGATCTCGTCGAGCGCCGTCCGGAGCGCGCGACCGAGGCAGTCGACCTGACGATCGAACCCGGCGAGCGCCGGCAGGCAGTTCTTCGCCTGGAGGCAGCCGCAGCGGAAGACGTACTCGACGCGCTCCGGCGGGAACGGGTAGTTGCGCTCGCCGATGAGGCCCTGGGTGACCTGCGCATAGGTCAGGAAGACGAGCGGGTTGATCCGGTACTGCCGGGCAGCGCTGATGATCGCATCGGCCGCGCGTACACCGTTCGACTGGTACGTCGAGAGGAAGCTCGGACGCAGGTACGGCGTCTTGGCGAGGAAGCGCTGCACCGCCGCGACGTCGAGCGTCTCGCTGTCGGTGAACTCCGCCGGGTCGACGATGAAGTTGCGATCGAAATCGCCCGCCTCGCCTTCCGGCTTCGTGAAGTCGACCGACTGGAGCACCATCGGGGGCGGATCCTCCCCGCATGCCGAGGCGACGATCGCGAAGGCGACGAGGATCAGGCTGAGGAGGCTCCGAAGCGAGCTCGACATCGACTGACCTGCAGCATGCCGCGGGAGCCGCGAGGATGCCAGCTGCTGCTGCCGAGCTCGAGCGGGGCGCCCGAAAGACCGGTCGTCGGGCCGCCGCCCAAGGCGAGCCGCAGCCGTCGTCACCGGGAGCGCTCCGTGCCGCCGTGGGCGCATCGAAAAGCCGACGCGAGGCCGGCCACCCTCGACACGAGAGGGTCGCGCGGCCCCGCGTCCGGGGATCGGCCTTCGCTCGGCTCAGTAGCCGATCGTCTGGAGGCCCCACTCGCCGAGCGACGCGACCGCGCGGTGCTCGCTCATGAGGACGTGCGAGCTGTAGCCCCAGCCGCGGAGCTTGGTCTCGCTCACGAGGGTCGGCTTCGGGGTCGCCGTGTCGTAGATCGCGAGCCCACCGGGCGTGTAGAGAGCGACCTTCGTCCCGTGCGCCGCGAGAGGCCAGTCGGCGTCGCCGATCATCTCGCTCACGATCGAGAGCTGGCCCGCGCGGATGCCGCCAATCGCCCAGAGGCCACCGTCCTCGAGGAGCGACGGCTGGGAACCCGAGCCAGCGGAGGGCTGCGAGTAGTCGTAGTGCTTGTACCGGGTGACGTAGATGCGATCGTCGGCGATCTGGACGCCGGCGATGTTCTGCGACGGCGGCGTCATCGTCTGACGGAGCGTCACCTTCGTGTTCGCGACGTCGGTGAGCTTGAAGTCACGCGAGACGCTGATGCACTGCTTCGACTCGTAGTCGAACCAGCTGCGCCACCCGAGCTTCTGGTAGCAATCGCTGTAGTCGGCCGCCGGCACGCGCGAGGCGTGGTAGTCGGTGGTCACGAAGCGGCTCGACGCTTCATCGGCGAGAAGCAGCGAGCCCGGCGTGTTGATCGACGCGAGCTGGACCGGAACGGAGCCGCTCAGGTCGACGCGATCGACGAAGAAGCGGACCTTGTCGGGGTTCTTCGTCGACTGCACCCAGCGCGACGTGAGGACCGTGCCCTTGTAGAGGTGCAGCGGCGAGGACCCGAGGCTGTCGGCGAGGTCGATCGCGTGGGTCTTCGGCAGGGCCGGCGCCGTGAAGTCGACGACGTGGATCCGGCGATGGATCTTGCTCTCCCAGCGCGTCGAGCCGTCGGCCTTCTTGATCTCGATCGGCTCGTAGTCGTTCTCGATGTACGCGAGCTTCGCGCCCTGCTGCACGACGGCCTGACCGGAGCCGACGAGCGAGCCCTGCATCCCGCCGTAGTAGGACCAGAACGCCCAGCCGTCCCAGAACCCGCCACCGTACCAGCCCCAGTAGCCGCTCTTCGAGAAGTCACGCTCGGTGAAGAGCGCCTCGGCCTTGCCCAGGATGACGGGCTTCTGCGGGTTCGAGACGTCGAGCGCCGCCGCGATCAGCTTCCCGCCGCGCACGTTCGAGCCGTAGGTGTAGACGGGGACCGTGACGTAGACCGTGTTGCCGTTGGCGAAGATGCGCGCCTCGTACCAAGAGGCCCATCCCGACTTGCCCGAGCAGTAGATGTCGTTCGCGGGCGCGAGCGACGCGAGCGAGAGCTTGCCCGTGACCTGGGCGTCGTCCGCGTTCGCCTTCGGCGTGAGCGAGAGCATCACCTCGCCGCTCCACCAATCGCTCGTGATGCTCGCGACGTGGCTCGGAAGCTCCGCGAGCCGGTAGGCGGGGTTCGAGAGGTCGAGCTCCCCCTTCTTCACCGGCTTGTCCCGCGACGTGATGTCGAAGCTCGAGACGTTGCGATCCGACATCGCCAGGAGGCGGCCGTTCGCGACGAACGCGCGGCGGGGCATGCCCCACTGCGGGGCGATCCCGCGGAGCGCGAGGTCGTCACGACCGTAGTCGATGAGCTGGATGCCGCTCTGCGCCCCTTCGCACTTCTCGTTGCCCCAGCGGCCGTAGCTCGCGAACGGGACGAGGATCATCCCTTGGTCGTCGAGGATGCGGACCGCCTTGTGGACCCGGTCCTGATCCTCGGAGAGCTGACCGAAGCCCGTGCCGAACGAGACGCGTTTCAGCATCGTCGGGTTCGCCAGGTCGCTCACGTCGAAGAGCGAGACCGCGAGCCTCGCGTTCCAGTTGTTGGTGTCGTCATAGCCGAAGCCGATGAGGCGATCGCCACGAGGCTCCATGTGGAAGATCCAACCCGGCATGTGGAGCTCGCCCGCCTGTCGCGGGGCCGCCGGGTCCGAGAGGTCGATCGTGAAGAGCGGATCGGTGCGCTCCGACGTGATCGCGTAGCCGCGCAGGCCGTCGAAGCGAACGCTCCGGAGCTCCTCGGGCTTCGGCAGGATCAGCTCGGTCGAGCCGAGCGGCGTGACCTGGCTCGCACTCGTCACGGTGAAGGTCTGGACCTTCGGGTTGATCTGGTTGGGCGAGCCCCAGCCGTTCCCGAACTGACTGACGACGCGCAGGACGCCTGCATGCTCGTCCATCTGCCAGCGGTTCTTGATCTGACCGGCCACCGCAACGTCGGCGCCCTTCTTCAGCTTCCCGCTCGGATCGGTGATGTCGACGACCTGGATGACCGAGCTCCCATTCGTGGCCCCGGGCGACCAGCTCCACTCCGGGCCTGCGATGTAGAGGCGCTCGTTCGTCGCGCTGACGCTCCGCTGCCACGAGGCGTAGTTCCGGTTCGACGCCGCGTAGACGAGCTGATCGCTCTTCGTGATCGCATCTCCGACCTTGAAGCTGGTGACGATCGTCGCCGGGTTCTGCTGGCAGCCCCAGCAGTAGCCGTTCTCGTAGGTGACGACGTACGCGGCGTCGCCGACCATGCGCGAGTCGGCGATCGTACCGGGCACATCGAAGTGCGAGACCTCCGTGATCGCGGCGGGGTTCGAGACGTCGAAGGCGAGGATCTCGCTCGTCTGCACCCACTGGCCGTAGACGGTGTTCGCGTCCTGCACCCAGCGGCCGAACTCGTTGAGCATCACGAACGCGCGCCCGTTCTGCACGTACATCTCGAACGGCATGCCGTCGATGCGCTTGCGCCCGAGGAGAACCATCTGATCGGGATTCGTGATGTCGACGATCGCGAGCCCGCCGAACTTCGACAGCGCGTAGAGGCGGTTGCCGTCGACCTTGATGATGTCGGCCTCCTGGACGACGCGATTCGGACTCTCGGCGCCGTCACCACCCGCTGACGGAGCAGCAGCCGCGTCCGCGGACTCGAAACCGCCGGACGACGACGAGCCGCTGGCGTTCCGCTCCTTCGCGCTTCGACCGCTCGGATCGTCGGACTCGAAGCCGTTGTCGATCTCGACGATCGAACCGTCGCCGCCGCCGCCGCCGCAGCCAGCAGCGAGCGCCAACCCGGACATCGAAGCGGTGAGCAAGAGCAAAGAACGAAGACGCATCGGCACAACCTCCGGCAGCCCAAGCGTAGTGCAGGACCAGTGCCGCTCACGATCCATGTGAGATCAAGGAGCTACGAACCAGCTCATGCGTGCCTGATTGTGCCACCTCGGGTGTGCCGATCGGATCCGGCTTCTCGCCGCGCCGGGAGGCGCATCGCGATTCAGCGCCCGACTGGTCGCCACCGACCGACGAATGCCTCGTGCACGCTCCGCGCTCCCCACGCCGAGGTGACGATCTCGTTGGCGTAGGCGATCTCGGTGAGCGTGCCGGCCTCGAGCTTCGCGTCGAGCGACGCTTTGGCATCTTCGAAGCGTGCTCGCGCGGCCTCGATCTCCGAGACGGCCATGCGTGCTCCCAAGCGCCCCTCCACCTTTGCATCGGCGAACGCCGAGCGGAGCGCGTCCGGGTCGATGGCTTCGTCCTCGTCGAAGTACAGAGCGGTCACCTTCCCGAGCGCGAAGGTCGAGGCGAACGCGGCCGTGGCTGCGTTGCCGGAGCCCGAGATCAGGACGCGGAGCGACATCGCGAACCGCGACCTCGAGTCGGCCAGCACGTTGGCGACGAACGTTCGCCAGAACGCGTCGGTCGCCTCGTAGCCATAGAGCGCGCCGATGTTGCGCGCGACTCGAACGTCGTTCGCGAAGAGGCAGGGCTCGGCGGCGATGGGAAGCGGCGTCGACGCGAGCGCCGCGCTGAACGCGGCTCCGTTCGCCAGCTCTTCCTGGACGGAGCAAGCTCGCTCCACCGCGTCGTCGATCTTGGTGACGACGGACGGCGGAACGTAGCCGTCGATGCTCCGGAGAAACGCCCCGATGCTCTCGTTGAGCTCGAGGCCGAGCTCGGCGGCAATGCGCGCGCACATGACGCCTTCCTCACGCGAGACCTCTCCATCGGCGTAGGCGAGGGCGCACGCGGCTCTGTATGTCCGCTTGCGCGCATCGTCGGTCGTGATGCGCGACAGCTCGATGTTCAGATCGATGCTCGAGGAGAGGAGGCGCTCCACCGTGATTCCGCCGGGGAGCTCCGTACCGTCGAGAGCGTTCTCGATCGCGACTCGTTCGCGGCCGTCGATGCATCCGTCAGCTTGCGCGACCGCCACCAGCACCTTGATTCCGGAGAACGTCTCTTGGTTCATGACGACCCCCGACTGCAAGGCAAACGCCAGTCGACAAGACGCGTATCTATCGACACTTGGCAATGAGCAAGCGCCCACCACACCCGTGCCCGCACGTTCGTCCCCGTGCGCGCGCACGCTCCGCGGCCCGAAGCGACGACGGCGAGCGCGAGGCCCAGCTCCTGGTCGGATGAGCGCGCGCCCATCTTCGAGGAGAGGTCCACGCGCGGATCGCGCGCGTCGCGGATGCTACTCGCGTCGGCATGTCGTCGAGCCCGACTCGGGCTCGACGACGCTCATCGAGACGAACGCGCCGACGATGGGTCGTAGTCGCTTCTCGCGACTCTTCGCTCTCTGCTTCGCGACGAGTCGGCGCGACTACCCTCGATCGGGAAGACGAGGCGATGAAGCCAAGCGCGGAGTTCGTGCGGTGGGTCGATGCGAAAGCGCACCTGCATCCGTATCGACGCGCAGTGATGCCGTCTCGCTGGAGTGAGACGTCGACCAAGCCGCCCGCCCCGAGGCCCCAGCGCCATCGGCTGTAGCGTCGACGCTACAGGTCACGCCGCCGAGCTGTAGCGTCGACGCTACGGGACGACTTCCTTCGGCTTGCAGCGTCGACGCTACAGGCTGCTCTCCTAGCCTGTAGCGTCGACGCGGCAGGCACGTCGTCGGTCGAAGTTCGCCGCAGAAACGACGTCATCGGCTGCAGCGTCGACGCGACAGTCGACGATCGAACGCAGCGTCGGTCCACACGCGCCTCCGTTCTCACCCCGACCTGCAGACCAGCACACGTGTGGCTGAAGCACCGACTCACTCGAAGCGAGCGCGCCAATCGCCGTTGACATTCACGCCCGATAACAGCGATGAAGTGAGTTTCCACGGATCGCGATTTCGAAGGAGTTTGGCTTGAGACACAGGAACCCAATCACCGCCCTCGGAGTGCTCTCGCTCGTTGCAGGCCCCGCCCTCGCCGCTTGCACTGCGCCTCCAGCGCCGCCCTCCCCGGCTGCGGAGCCTACCGGGAAGGTGAGCAGCGCGCTCTTCGCCAACGGGGGCTTCGAGGACGGCACGAACAACGCGTCGCCCCCATCCTGGACGGTGACGGCCTTCACGAATCACGGCGTCACGATCCAGACCCCGCAGACGCGGAGCGGGCTGGACCTCAGGACGACGGGCAACCCTACGCTGCGGACGGTCACCCTCGTCGCTCCCGCGGGCGCGGGCCCTGAGTCGCAAGCCGACCCCGACCTCGGCACGAACGCTTCCTTCCGCTGGCCGAAGTTCGGCAACGCCGTCGCGATCGTGAACAGGCAGGGGAACACGCACAACGCCAACTCGATGAAGCAGACGATGACCGTCGGTGCTGCTGACATCGACAGCGCCGACGGCCTCGCTCACGTGCGCTTCGTCGCGGCCCCCGTCCTCCAGGACTACGGCCACCCCGCCGAGGAGCAGCCCTATTTCTTCATCCAGCTCAAGAACGAGACCAAGGGCGGCGAAATCCTCTACCAGGACTTCAACTACGCCAATCAGCCGGGGGTCCCCTGGAAGCATGTGGGCTCCGGGCAGAACACCATCAGGTACACCGACTGGGCGCTCGTCGACATCGCGCCCGGGAGCGCGAAGCTCGCTCCCGGCGATGTGGTCGAGCTCGAGATCATCGCCGCCGGCTGCAAATTCGACGCTCACTACGGCCATGTTTACGTCGACGGGCTCGGCCCGACGGTCCCGGGCGTCTTCGTCTCCGCCACCGGCCCTTCCGCTGCGAACCAAAACACCGACATCACGTACGTGCTGACGTACAAGAACGGGGGCACGGACCCCGCCGGCAACGTGATCGTCGAGTTCAACACGCCGCCGGGCACGACGTTCACATCAGTGAACGCGCCGGGCCTGAACTGTACCCCGCCGGCCGTAGGCACCGCCGGGCTCGTGAGCTGCACCGTCGGAAACCTCGCGCCGGGCGCCGGCGGCAGCTTCCCGGTGACGGTGCACATCAACAACGGCACCGCCCCTGGCACGATCACCGCCGGTAACTACAGCGTCAAGGGCGACAGCATCTCGCCGCTCCTCGGCCCCAAGGTCTACACGAACGTCACGAACGGCGTCGCATACGCGAACCTCGGCATCACGATGACGAGCCCCGCAACGTCGGTCGCCGCCGGCGGGACGGTCACGTACACGATCGAGGTCACGAACGCCGGGCCGAGCGCAGTGAACGGCGCCACGGTCACGGACTCGCTTCCGTCGCAGCTCACGAACGCCACGTGGACGTGCGTCGGCGTTGACGGCGCCACGTGCACGGCAGGTGGGAACGGCAGCATCAACGACTCGGCCACGGCGATCCCCGTCGGCGGCAAGCTCACGTACACCGTCACCGCCACGGTCTCACCGGCTGCCGCGGCCGCCCAGCTCGCGAACGTCGCCAGCGTGACCGTTCCGGCGGGCGCCACCGACCCCGATCCGTCGAACAACTCGGTCGGCAACTACAAGCAGATCACGGCCGCGAACGGCACCGGCTGCGCTGCGAATACCGACTGCACGAGCGGCGCCTGCAACCCGGCCGACCAGAAGTGCGGCTACCCGAACGGCACGGGCCCCTGCACCGCTGCCAACGGCGGGGCGGTCTGTCGCGAAGGCGCGTGCAGCGCCAACAGCACGTGCATGGCGGTCGGCCAGTGCAACGTCGACGCCGATTGCGCCGGCGGCAACTGGTGCAACATGACGACCCACCAGTGCACCGCGAAGGTCCCCAACGACAGCGCGGTCCCGACCGATGGGGCGCACACCGACCCGTTGCTCGACGGAACGTGCACGACGGCAGCGGCCTCGCTGACCTGCGTCAGCGGCGTGTGTGACGTCGGCGACGACCGCTGCGGTTACAGCGAGGGCTCCGGCCCCTGCACGAGCGTCAACGCCGGCACCATCTGCCGGTCGGGTGCGTGCAGCGCCAACGGCACGTGCATGCCGGCGGCGGGCTGCAACGTCGACGCCGACTGCACCGCCGGCCAGTGGTGCAACATGTCGAGTCACGCGTGCACCGCGAAGGTCCCGAACGGCACCGCGGTGCCGACCGATCCGGGCCACACCTCCCCGGTGCTCGACGGCAACTGCACGACGGCAGCGGCGACGCTGACCTGCGTGAGCGGCGTGTGCGACGAGGGCGATGACCGCTGCGGATACGCGAACGACTCCGGCCTCTGCACGGCCGCGAACGCCGCCACCGTCTGCCGTTCCGGCGCGTGCAGCAGCAACAGCACGTGCATGCCGGCCGGTGGATGCAACACCGACGCTGACTGCAGCGGAGGCAAGTGGTGCAACGTCTCGGAGCACAAGTGCACCGAGAAGGTCGCCAATGGGAGCGCGGTGCCGACCGACACGGGGCACACGACCCCGACGCTCGACGGCAAGTGCACGACCGAAGCGGCGACGCTGACCTGCGTGAGCGGCGTCTGCGATTCGACCGACAACCGGTGCGGCTATGCCGACGGAAAGGGCCCGTGCACAGCGGGCAACGGCGGCGTGGTCTGCCGTTCCGGCTCGTGCAGCGCGACCGGCGTGTGCAAGCCGGCGAAGGCCTGCAACGTCGACTCCGATTGCGATACGGCAACCCAGTACTGCGATACGGGCGTGCGCGCGTGCACGGCCAAGCTGCAGAACGGTACGTCGATGCCGGCAGTGAAGGATCACAAGCCCGCCCTCGACGGCAAGTGCTCCAAGGAGGCGGCGGCGATCGTCTGCGAGAGCGGCGTCTGTGATCCGACCGACGACAAGTGCGGGTACGGAAACGGCGTCGGACCGTGCAGCGTCGCAAACGCAGCCACCGTCTGCCGTGCGGGCGCTTGCGATCCGAAGGACAACAAGTGCGGGCTCGCGGACGAGAGCGGCCCGTGCTCGAACGACAGTGTCTGCCGTAGCAACGACTGCGACGAGACCAAGAAGGTGTGCGGCTCCGGCTGCAAGGCGGACGGCGAGTGCGCTCCCAACCAGTACTGCAAGAGCGACGGGACCTGCTCGCTCAAGCGCCCCGACGGTGACAAGTGCGCCGGCGCGAACCAGTGCCAGAGCGGTGGATGCGAGAACGAGGTCTGTGACTCCGTGCTCGCTTCCGGCAACGGCCTCGCGTGCTCGGTGCGCGCGGTCAACGGCTCGAACGGCGGCGCCGGCGCGGCCGTGTTCGGTGTGATGCTGGCGGCTGCCGGCCTCTTCCGTCGACGCCGCAGCGCGCGGAGCTGAACGCTCTCCGCTGAGCCATCGACATCTCCTCCGGCGGCCGTAGGGGCCCCATGTCCTCATGGGCATGGGTATCTCGAAGAGCGGCGCCGGAGGAGTCTCGCGTTCTACGCCCCAGAAGGCGCGCGTCGCGCGCCCTGAAACGTTTCTTTTCATTCGACCTCGAAGGTCAGGAGCCTGTCATCTTGCGTACCCATCTACTGGCCCGCTGCCTCATCGGCGCCGCCACCACCCTCGCGCTCGCAGCAACGACGAAGGAAGCGTCGGCGCAGCAGCCCCCGATCGCGCTTAACCGCTTCGAGCCGGCGCCTGCGGGCGACCGCTTCTTCGGTGTCCAGTCCCCCTACGCGGCGGGGAAGGCAACGCCGCACCTCATGCTTCTCGGCGACTACGCGCACAACCCGCTCGTCCTGCGCTGGAATCGGTCCGGCAATGGCGCGGGCGAGGTCGTGACGAATCAGCTCTTCATGCACCTGAACGGCGGCTTCTCGCTGTTCGATCGGATCAACGTCAACGTCAACCTGCCGATCGCCCTGTACCAGGACGGCAACAGCCCCACGACCGCCGGCGGCACCTCGTTCATGTCGCCGAGCAAGGCCGAGATCGGCGATCTCCGTCTCGGGTTGCGTGTCCGACTCCTCGGCGAGTACCACGATCCCTTCCAGGTCGCGGTCGGTGGCTACGTCTGGGTGCCCACCGGCTCGGACAGCGCGGGTTCGTTCGTGGGCGACGGCAAGGTTCGCGGCCTGCCCCAGCTCATCGTCGGTGGCCGCGTCGCGGATCGCTTCATCTACACCGCCGCCGCGGGCCCCGAGCTCCGGTCGAGCGACACGTTCGGCGGCGTGAGCACCGGCACCACGTTGACCTGGGGCGCCGGTGCGGGCGTCCTCCTGCTCGACAATCGCCACCTGCAGCTCGGTGTCGAAGCGAACGGCGGCGTGACGTTGCGCGACGTGCAGAAGCGCAACACGAACGCCGAGATTCTCGGCAGCGTCCGCTACCGCGTCATCGACAATCTCGAGATCGGCGCCGGCGCCGGTCCGGGCCTGACGAGCGGCATCGGTACGCCCGACTTCCGCGGCGTGCTCATGGTGGCGTTCACTCCCGAGCAGAAGCAGGCTCGCGACAGCGACGGCGACGGCATCCTCGATGCCGACGACGCGTGCCCGGACGTGAAGGGCGTCTCCGATCCCGATCCGAAGAAGCACGGCTGCCCGCCGCCGCCCGATCGTGACGGCGACGGCATCATCGACTCCCTCGACGCCTGCCCCGACGTCAAGGGCGTGGCCAGCTCCGATCCGCAGCAGAACGGCTGCCCGCCCGATCGCGACGGCGATGGCATCATCGACGCGCTCGACGCGTGCCCGGACGTGAAGGGCGTCTCGGATCCGGATCCGAAGAAGAACGGCTGCCCGCCCGATCGCGACGGCGACGGCATCCTCGACGCCGACGATGCCTGCCCTGACGTCAAGGGCGTGGCGAGCTCGGATCCGAAGAAGAACGGCTGCCCGCCGCCGGTCGACACCGACGGCGACGGGATCTTCGACGACGAGGACGCCTGCCCGAACGAGAAGGGCGAGCGCAATCCCGACCCGAAGCAGAACGGCTGCCCGAAGGCAGTGCGCGTGAGCGAGGGCGAGATCTTCATCCTCGAGCAGGTGCAGTTCGACACCGGCAAGTCGACCATCAAGAAGGTGAGCGATCCGCTGCTCGACGAGGTCGCGTCCGTGCTCCAGCAGCACCCGGAGATCACGAAGATCGAGGTGCAGGGCCACACCGACAATCAGGGCAAGGCGGCCTCGAACAAGACGCTGTCGCAGGCGCGCTCCGAGGCGGTCGTGACGGCGCTCGTGAAGCGCGGCATCGACAAGACCCGGCTCACCGCCAAGGGCTTCGGGCAGGAGAAGCCCATCGCGCCCAACGAGACGGCAGAGGGCCGGCAGAAGAACCGCCGCGTGCAGTTCGCCATCACCGAGAAGGCGCCGAAGACCGCGAAGCCCTGAGGTGCTCGTAGGAAGCTCGGGTGTGACGTCGAAAACCGTCACACCCGACCTTTCTCGCATACCCTCGCCACGCAAAGCGTACGGCTCTCTCGACGCCCCGCGCGTCAGACGAGAGAGAGCGAACGAGCCGACGAGGGAAGGCCAGAGGACGGCGGGCGCAATCGCCCGCCGTTTTTGCGAGGTCCGTCTCTCTCCTGCGTCTGCGGCCGAGCCGCGATCTCAGACCGCGAAGAACCGACTCAGGGAGGGGGCGGCGTGCGCGTCAGCAGCGCGAGGTCGCTGCGGTTCGAGCCAGGCTCGGACTCGCGGTACACGTAGAGGCGGCAGTAGTCGGAGGAGAGGAAGCCCGGCGCGATCCATCGACCGGTCTTGCCGGCCACGTCCAACGCGCGTGGATTCGAGAACGGCTGACTGGTGTCCGTCCTCGTCGCGAGCCAGACGCCGGCGGCGGCGCCGCCCGCGTCTCCGAAGTAGAGGAGCACGAGCCCGTCTTCCGACAGCGTTGGATCCTTTTCCGCGCTGCCTGCACGCGCGACGTTCGGCAGCTACGTGGGAAGAGCGAGGAGCGCACCGTCCGCGCCGACCTCACCACTCCAGAGATGCTGCCCGTCATTGCCGGCCATCGTGAAGAAGAGCGTCGACTTCCAGAGGAACGGTGCCGAGACGCTGTTGCTGATCGGAGGCTCGAGGCCGAAAACTGGACGCGGGTTCTCGAGACCGCCGCCCGATCGCTCCGCCACCTGCAGCTCGAGCGACGAAGTCTGGGCCGCGAAGTAGATGCGCGCGTCGCCGTTCGTCGGGAAGGCATCTCGCGCCGGCTGCGGCGAATCCGGCGTGTCGTTAGGGAGAGTCACGGCCGTCGCTGCACCGAAGCTCTCATCACGGCTCGCTCGCGCCGCGCGATAGATCGTCGTTCCTCGATGGAAGTAGAGGACCAGCTCGTCGGGCGTCAGCCGCGGCAGGCCTTCGTCCGCGTCCGTGTTGATGCCCGACTCCGGCGTCTCCGGAAACACGGATTCGATGAACGGCGTGTCGAGGGAGCACTTCGCCGGAGGTGCATCTTCGTCTCCGCCCTTCGATTGCGACGGGTCCGGCTGCTGGCTCGAGCCACCGTCATCACCCGGCTGCCGAGAGCCCGCTGAATACGGTGCCGGGCCGCCGCCGTCCGATGCGTCGCACGCGGTCATGCCGAGCAACCACCCCGCACAAACCGCCCACGTCGCGACGCGCGCCATCCTCATACTCGCGAGAATAACAGCGCCGACGAGCAGTAGAGCATTTACTCTACCGAGCGGGACTCGGCGATGACGATGGTCGCAGCGCGGCGCCGACGGTCGGCAAGCGTCGAGGTCTTCCCGAAGAAGTTACTCAAGTTCCGAGCCCAGAGGCCTCGAGCGCGGGCATCGCGCACACGCCGTTGGCCCCTGCGTTTGCGTTCGAAGAGAGGATGCCGTATACACTTCATCAAACGATGAAGTGTATGAGCTTGGTCGCATCGCGAACCACGCAACGAAGCGGCATGCGCGGCGGCGCGAACTTCGCGCTCCCCCGTCGAGCCGTCCTCCAGAGGTGAGTCATGGCTCATGACCATGTGGGGCACGGCTCGGGAGGTCACGCCGGGCGGCATGGCCATGCCCACGACGAAACGGGCCGAGCGTTCGCGATCGGCGTGGGGTTGAACGCGACGTTCGTGATCGTCGAAGTCGTCGCCGGGATCGTCGGGAACTCCGTTGCCCTCGTCGCAGACGCGGCGCACAACCTGAGCGACGTTCTCGGGCTCGTGCTCGCATGGGTGGCTGCGCACCTCGCCCGGCGCAAGCCTTCCGTCCGCCGGACCTACGGCTTGCGACGCTCCACGATCCTCGCCTCACTGGCGAACGCGCTCCTCTTGCTCGTGGGCGTCGGCGGCGTGAGCTGGGAAGCGATCGAACGGCTTCATTCACCGGCGGCTCCCCAAGGCTGGATCATGCTCGTGGTCGCGGCCATCGGTGTCGCGATCAATGGCGGCTCGGCGCTGTTGTTCCTTCGCGCACGGAAGGAGGACGCGAACGTACGAGGCGCCTTCCTCCATCTCGTCGCCGATGCGGCGGTGTCCGTCGGCGTCGTCCTTGCCGGCGTGATCATCCTCGCGACCGGATGGACCTGGGTGGACGGCGTCGTGAGCCTCGTCGTCTCGGCCGTGATCCTCGTCGGGACCTGGTCACTTCTACGGGATGCGCTGAACCTCGCACTCGATGGCGTTCCCTCGAGCATCGATCCGGAAGCCGTCCGGAGCTACCTGATGAAGCTCCCCCATGTGCTCGGCGTGCACGACCTCCACATCTGGGCGCTCAGCACCACGGAGACGGCGCTCACCGGGCATCTCGTCGTCGACGTGAAGCGATGCGACCCGTCGTTCCTCCGACGCGTGAGCCACGAGCTCGAGGAGTCGTTCGCAATTCACCACAGCACGATCCAGCTGGATCCGCCTGACGCGCCAGCCTGCGTTTGCGCAGCCGATCCTCCCGCACGGAAGGCGAGCTGACGTCCTCTTGTCGAGGGGTTTCACCCCTCGAGCTCCCCAAATCATCCAATACTTGGACGGCTCTTCACTTCACGTGGAGCGGGAGCACCACGAACGCCGCGCCGGCGCGGTTGTCGTGGACGACAGCCCAGAGCGTGCCCTCCCCCGGCTCGTACGGCGGGCGGAACTCGACGTCGCTCTCGCTGATCCGTCCCTCGGTCGAGTCGAAGAGCAGCCGCGCCTCGTCCTGCAGATCGCCGAGGTCGGAGTAGTACGCGACCCAGATCTGCTCGCGCTGGTTCCCCTTGCCGTCGGCGCCCGGGTTCGGCTCCCAGCTCGCGTCCGAGACCTTCACGTCGATCTTCACCGGCTTGCAGTCCGAGCGGCGCTTCGCGACGCAACGGTCGACGGTGATGCCCTGCTTCGGATCCACGTCGACGCCATCGAGCGTGATGCGCTCGACGACCGGGTTCGTGTTCGTCCGATCCGCATACGAGTACACGCGGTTGATCCCGATCACGTAGTCGTCGGGCGAGAGCGGGACGCCGTTCTCGTCGGTGCACTGGATCGGGACCTGCTGCGGTCTGTTCCCGGTGCGCTCGGCGAGACGCACCTGACCGGCGCAGGCGATGTTGAAGACCACCGCGAGGCCGTACGGCGGGGTACCGGGACGCTCCTTGATGACGTCGTCCGGCATTTGGAAGCTGAACGTCGGTCCCTTCGGGAGGAACGGGCCGAGATCGATCCCCACGGGGATGCTCGAGAGCCCACCGCCGGAGGCTCCACCGCCCGGCGGCGCACCGCCATCCGGCGGGAACGGCGCGACGAGCCGCGTGCCACCGTCGATCGACCCGCCGTCGGCGGTCTGCGAAGGAACGAAGCAGAGGTAGTAGAGATCGTCGCGCGGGTTGATGCAGACGATCGGGATCCAGAAGATCTCGAGCGGGCGCGGCTTGGCCCGGCGGGCATCGGTCGAGAGCACCTCGAGCGTGACCGTCTCCCCGGGCTTCGCGTACGGCTTGTCGGCGCGGACCCCGAACATGCGCACGCCGTTCACCTTGCTCTGCGAGTCGAACGCCGTCCCGCCACACGCGAGGCCGAACACCGCCGCGATCGACGCGGCGAGGACGCACAGGACGACGAAGGAACGCACGCGCATGACCTACATTTCCAGGCGCATGCCGAGGCTCGGCAGGATGGGGACGCCGGTCGCGAACGTCGACCGGGTCGAGTTGAAGTTGTAGCTCACGCCCTCGACGTTGCCCTGGTTGTACGAGTTGTACACGTCGAGGTAGGCGCTCATCTTCACGCCTTCCTCGAAGTACCAGGTCTTGTCGATGCGGATGTCGAGCTGGTGGAACATCGGGTTGCGCGCGCTGTAAGGCGGGTAGCTGACCCCCGGGATGTACGCGCCGACGTTGTTGTCGAAGAAGCCGTACGTCTGTGGTGTGCGGAGGTTGCCCGAGACCAGTCGGAAGCGCGCACCGATCTCCCAACCACGACCGAGCCGGTAGCTGCCGATCGCCGTGAGGATGTGCGTCTGATCGAAGTTGAAGAGACGCTCGGGCTCGCCCGGAGAGTCGCGCCGCACGCTGCGCGAGAGCGTGTAGGCGATGAAGCCGAAGAAGCGCTCGTCCGGCTTGTAGCGAAGGAGCGTCTCCAGGCCGTACGAGCGCCCCTCGCCCACGTTGCCCCGCCCCTGGACGATGACGCCGTCGTACTGGCGATAGAACGCCTCCGACGAGACCTCGATCTGCCGCGTGATCTCCTGCTCGCCGCCGAAGCCGTAGTGGTTCGCGATCATCGAGCGCGTCCCCGGAACGCCGAAAACGGGGTTCGTCTCCTGGGGGCCCGGCGGATTGGCGAAGCGGCCGATGCCGCCCTTCAACGTCGTACGCGGGAACTCATGCGTGAGCTCTTGCCGCGCGACCACACGAGGCTGCACGTCCCAGGCGCGGTTCTCACGCGTGTAGTCGAGGCGCACGCCGGGAACGATGCGCGTCCCCTTGAACGGCGTGAGCTCGACCTCGTCGTAGATCGCAGGGCGATAGAGCGACCCGTCGCCGGTGAAGGTCAGCGGCGGGCGGCTCCCGAACGGCCCCGCAGGCGGCTCGCCCGGACGCGGGATCGGCGGGAGCCGGAGATCGACGTCATACGGCTGGAGGAGGATGTCGAGGCCGAGGTTGTTGCGAACGCCGGCGCTGACCCGCTGTGAGAGCTCCGCCCGGCCGGAGACCGGATACGACGAGAGGAGGAAGTAGTTGTCGCCGAGGTTGAACTGGAGCGCGTCCTTGCCGACCGCGCCGACGAGACGAAGCTCGGTGTCCTCCGAGAGCTTGCCGACGTAGCGCGCCTGCATCCGGTAGAACGCCGTCCCGAGACCCACGCTGCCGGTGAGGCCGGGGTTCGACCCGCTGACCTGACGCACGAGCACCTGGAGGCGATCGTCCGACCCGAAGAAGAAGAAGCGGACGCTGTGCTTCTTCTTGTCCCAGTCGCGCTGGAGCATCGCCTGGTAGTCGTAGTAGACGGGCGCGGTCGTGACGCTGGAGCCGAGCTCGGTGAGGAGCGGCTTGAGCCAGACGTCGACGTACGACCGACGGCCCGCGACGGCGAAGTTCCAGCCCGTGTCGCCGAGCGGGCCCTGGACGACGGTGCGCGCGTCGATGAGATCCGCCTGGACGAGAGCGTGGATGCCCGCGCGCGCCGAGCGGAGGTGCGCCTTCGGCTCCTTCTTGACCGTCGGATCCTTCACGCCGACGTCGATGACGCCGCCGGTGTGACGGCCGAAGTACGTGCTGAAGTTGCCGGGATAGAAGTCGATGCGGTCGAGCATCTCCGTCGGGATGACGCTCGAGAGACCGCCGAAGTGATAGATGATCGGGACGTAGGTGCCGTCGACGTACGTGCCCGTCTCCTGGGGAGCGGCGCCACGGACGATCAGCAGACCCGCGAGACCGGGCGCGCGCGCCATGCCGGGGAGGTTCTGGATCGCGCGGAGCGCATCGCCGTTCGTGCCGGGGATGCGCGAGAGCTCGCGCTGCTCGAGCGTGCGCTTCGTGACCTCGCGCGGAGGCTTCGTCCCGCGGACGGTGACCTCTTCGATCTCCTCGAGCGCGACGCCTGGCGGTGGAGGCGGCGGCTCGACGACCTTCTGCTCGCGCGCGAGGCGAACGTCGACCTGTGCTTCGGTGCCGGGGTCGAGCGTCTCCTCGTACGACTCCGACGCGTACCCGGACGAGACGACGGTGATCTTGTAGGTGCCGGCAGGGATCCCGTCGATGCGCCACGAGCCGTCGGCCTTCGCGACCGCGGTCCACTTCTGGCCCTCCGGCCCTTCGACCGTGACCGTCGCGCCCTCGATCGGCGCGTCGCGGAGCTGCGTCGTGACCTTGCCGACGAGCTGCGCGTCCGGCGGCGTGAACGCATACCGGTGACGGATCTTGGCGGCGATCGGCTGGCCGTTGCGCTTCGCAGGCTCGAACTCGAGCTTCGAGGCCGCCTCGAGCGCGGCCTCGTCGAAGCCGTGACCGGCCGCCGTCTCGACGGTCGCGTTCTTCACCGCGCCCGTGGCGTCGAGCTCGAGGACGAGGATGACCTCGACCGGAGCCTTGACCTTGTCCTTGATCGCCTGCTCCGGGTACTTCGCGCCTTGATCCGACTTGATCGTGGGCGGCGTGATCGCGGGGGGCGGCGGAGGTGCGGGCGGGGCGTCGGCCGGTGCTTCCGGCTGGCGAACGGCGCCGCCCGGCTGAGCGTGGCTCTCCTCCACCGCAACCAGCGTGGCAAGAAGCAACGCTCCCGAGGCCCAGCGCAGACGAGTGCGACGACCGCTCTTCGGCGTAGTCAACCCCACCCTGACGCGGCGCGATGCGGGTCCCATCCGCGGCGGGCACGCTAACACAGTCGGCTCGGTTGCGGCGTGGTAAGAAGCGCCCCGGCTCGGCCCTTCTACCGCGCCTCTCTTTGCGTCTCCGGCCTCACGCCACGAGTCCACGGGCCCGTCCCGCCCCGCCATCGCCTCGAAGTGCTCACGAACGTCGCTCCGATCCTGCGCCGGCTAGACCGCCCGCTCTTCTTGTTGTGGACCGGCGTCTGCACCATCGTCTCCGCACGCGCGTTCTACGGCTACATGCTGAAGCAGACGGGCGGCGAGTGGAGCGCTCCGCTCGACGACGTCTTCATCCATTTCGACTACGCACGTGCGACGGCGCTCGGTCACCCGTTCGAGTGGACCGTCGGCAATGGCTATTCGTCGGGCAACACGAGCCTCACCTACCCGTTCGTGCTCGCGTTCGGATGGCTCATCGGATTCACCGGCCGCGAGCTGATGAAGTGGGCGGCGATCCTCGCCGCGGTCTCGGTCTTCGGCACCCTCCTCGGCACCCGGCGTCTCTTCATCGAGGGCCCGCGCGACGACTGGGGCCGCATCGCGTCCTATCTCCTGCCGCCGATGTTCCTCGGCGTCGGCGCGCTCACGTGGTCGCTCTGGAGCGGGATGGAGGTGGCCTTCTTCCTCGCGACCTGGGCGATCGCGCTCGTCGCCTGGACGAAGCTCGAAGAAGACGCCCGGGTCGATGCAGGCCCGAACCACGCCAGCCGCGCCTGGTGGCTCGGCCTCGCGGGCGCGCTCCTCGTCGCGACGCGGCCGGAGGCTGCGCTGACGATCGGGATCTTCGGGCTCGCCGCAGCGCACGCCCACCGGCGCCGCGGCTGGAAGCACATGCTCTCGCTCCTGCTGCGCGTCGGAGTCCTGCCCGCGGCCGTCCTCGCGCTCCAGTCCGTCGCGAACCGCGCGCTCACCGGAGAGTCGAGCGCGAACGGCGCGGTCGTGAAGCTCGCGCTCCACAACCCGTTCATGACGGCGGACGAGAAGCTCGCCGACTGGGTCTTCAACCTCAAGTACGCGGCGCTGCGCAACCTCGACTACCACTTCGCACACATCGAGGGCGATCGCATGAGCGAGCTCGTCGATGGGTGGCCGGGCGCGCCGGGCGTGCTCGTGTACCTCGCGAAGACGGCCTGGTGGGCCGGCGTGATCCCGCTCGTGCTCGCGGTGCTGCCGCTCTGCTTCGCTCGAACGCGGCGCATCGCGATCGTGCTCTGGGCGCAGATCGTCTGCTGGATCCTCATCGTCGCGCTCAACGGGCAGGTGCGCTGGCAGAACGAGCGCTACGTGATGCCCGCGGTCGCGTGGATGCTCGTCCTCGCCGCGCTCGGCGTCAGCGTCGCGCTGCGAAAGCGCACGGCGCCGATCGGCCCGCTGCGCAGCCGCCCGCTGCGCCCGTCGGTCCTCGCCACGATCGTCCTGGGCGCGCTCGTCGTCCAGACGATCGGCGTGCTCACGAGGCCCGCGGGAACGCCACCCGTCTTCCGCCTCTCGTGGCTCCTCGCGATCGCATGCGCTGCGCCGGCCCTCCTCCTTCTCCGATGGCAGATCGGCCGGGCGATCGTCATCACCTCGCTCGTCCTCTTCGCCTGGGACCACCAGACGCCGAAGATGCGCGACCAGAAGTGGTTCTTCGGCCGCGCGGCCCGCAACATTCGCGATCAGCACATCACGCTCGGCAAGTACCTCGCAGAGCTGAAGCCGAAGCGCGTCCTCGTCGGTGACGCCGGCGCGATCCTCTACGAGTCGGACCGTCCCGGCCTCGACATCATCGGGCTCGGCGGCTACCGCGGGCTCCCCTTCGCCCGCGCCGGAATCCATGGGCTGCCGGCGACGCTCGAGCTGATCGAGCGCATCCCGAAGGACGAACGCCCCGACGTCATGGCGATCTTCCCGACGTGGTGGGGCATCCTCCCGGTGTGGTTCGCCGACGAGGTGCTGCGCCGGTTCCCCGTCGAAGGGAACGTGATCTGCGGCGGCTACGAGCACGTCGTCTACAAGGCGAACTGGAGCCTCCTCGACACCGGCTCGCAGATGCGCTGGCAGCCGCCGACGGGATGGGAGGGGCGCACGCTCGAGCGCATCCGCGTCGAGGTCGACGTCGGCGATCTCGTGAGCGAGAAGGCCGCCGGCTACCGCTTCGATCAGCCGTCGAACGGCTGGACGGACATGCGCATCCTCCCCGACCCTGCCGATCCACGACGCGACATGTTCGACGCCGGTCGCCGCATCGCCGTCGGCAAGCGGGAATCGTTCGACGCGCGCGGGCTCATCATGGGCAAGCGCATCCACCTCGTCGTCCGCACGGCGCAAGAGGCACGGACCACCGTGCGCGTGCGCGTCGACGGGCGCGACGCCGGGACGCTCGAGCTCGAGCGAACGAACGGCTGGGAGGAGGTCGGGCACCTCATCGCCGACGAGCTCGTCCACCGGCCGAACGTTCGCATCGAGCTCACGAATGAGGGGCCGGGGGATTTCCTCGACTACCACGTCTGGATCACGCAGTGACATCGCGAGAAAAGGCGATCGCTCTCCTCGGTACATGGTCTTCGCCCCCGGATCTCCCGGCGAAGGTCGCGCTCGCGCTCGCGGGCTGCTTCGTCGTCCTCGCGATGTTCGGTCGCGGGCGATCGCTCTTGTTCGGTCTGTTCGAGGGCGACCATCCGGAGGTGCAGCGGATGGAGCGTCGTCGCTTCCTCGCCGTCCTCGGGCTCATCGCAGGCCTGGTCTCGATCGCCTACATCGCGATCTACCTCCGCGGCGGACCGCGCATCATCGACGCGACGACGTACTTCCTCCAGGGCCGCGCGCTCTCGCACGGGGACCTCTCGTGGACGCCGCTCGATCCGAGCGCGAGCTTCCGCGGTCGCTTCCTCTTCTATCGAGACGGAGGCCTCGGCGGCGCGTCGCTCGGCGGCATATTCCCGCCGGGCTACCCGCTCCTCCTCGCGTTCGGGTTCATGCTCGGCGCGCCGATGATCGTCGGCCCGCTCCTCGCGCTCGGCCTGGTCGTGGCGACGTACCACCTCGCACGCACGCTCGCCGAGGACACGCTGCCGGAGCTCGCCGAGCCGATCGGGCGCGCAGCCGCGTTCCTCTCGCTGCTGTGCGCGGCGCTCCGCTACCACACCGCAGACACGATGAGCCACGGCGCGGCGGCGCTCGGCATCACGCTCGCGCTGACGTGCGCCGTGCGAGCGCGACGAGCGCAGCAAACGCGGATGCGCCTCGGCTCGCTCGAACGCGCCGCTGCCTCGGAGCAGAGCGAAGGGCGCGGCGAGGCGCTCCTCGCAGGCCTCGCCGTCGGCTACGTCGTCGCCACGCGTCCGGCATCGGCCCTCCCGATCGCGCTCGTCGTCGGGTGGCTGCTCGCCCCCGTCGTCCTGCCCACGGGGCGGCGCTCGAGGCTGCTCGTGCTCGTCCTCGCCGGCGCTCTTCCGGGGCTCTTCCTGCTCATCCTCTCGCAGCGTGCCGTCACGGGCTCGTGGCTCGAGTCGACGCAGCGGATGTATTATGCATCCAGTGACGGGCCGCCCGGATGCTTCCGCTGGGGCTTCGGCAAAGGCACCGGCTGCGTGTTCGAGCACGGCGACTTCGTCGATGCACGGCTGAAGGACGGCTACGGGATCGTCGCGGCGGCGGGGACCACGCTTCGCCGGCTCCATGCGCACCTGCTCGACGTCGCGAACCTCGAGCCGCTCGCGCTCCTCGTCCTCGTGCCTGCGCTCCTCCGGCGAACGGGACGAGCAGCGCGGAGCGCGATCCTCCCCGCGACGGCCCTCGTGGGCCTCCAGATCCTCTCCTACGCACCGTTCTACTTCGACGGCGACTATCCGGGCGGCGGCGCGCGCTTCTTCGCGGACGTCCTCCCGGTCGAGCACGCGCTCGTGATGATCGCCGTCGCCGCGCTCGTGACCCGCGCGCCGTCAGGCAATGCCGGGCTCCATCCACGTCGCTTTCTCCGCGGCGCGTACGCGGTGCTCGCGCTCGCGGCGGCCGGCTTTGCGGTCCACGGATCGTACGAGCACGGCAAGCTTCGCGACCGTGACGGTGGCCGACCGATGTTCGAGCCGGACGTCCTCGCGCGCGCGAGCCTGGTGAGCGGCCTCGTGTTCGTCGACACCGATCACGGCTTCGCGCTCGGCCACGATCCATCGGCGCGCCCCAACAAGCGCGTCACTGTCGCCCGCCTCCGGAACGACGACCGCGACCGCATGCTCTTCGACGCGCTCGATCGCCCGCCCACGTGGCTCTACAAGGTCGAGCCTCCGGTAGCACCCGCGACCGAAAGCACGGCGACGCTCACCCCGTGGGCCCCGCCCGAGTCAGGCACCGAGCTACGGTTCGAGGCCGAGGCCGAGTGGCCGGCCCTCTCTCAGTCCAACGGGTTCGCGGCTCCCGCCTGGGCGAGCGAATGCGCGTCCGGGAATCGTGCGCTCGTGCTCACGCCCGAGCCCGGCCGGCGCGCGACGGCCACCATCACCGTGCCCGTGCCGAGCGCAGGACGCTGGGCCGTCGAGGTTCACACCGTACACGGCGCGAGCGTGCCGTTCGCAAGCTCGCACGACGGCGCCACCGGCGCTCCCGACGGCACTCTCTCCATCGGCGAAGAGCGATGGACGTGGCGAGCACAGGACGCCTGCGCCGTGCTGCCCGCCAAGGAGCTCGAGCTCTCCCCTCCCCACGCCGTCGTCACGATCGAGGCCCAGAACGGCCCGATCGGCATCGACTCCCTGTCGCTGCGGAAGGTGAAGTGAGAAATCTGGGACTTGCGTCGTTACCATCGGCAGGCGTCGCCGATGGCAAGAACTCATTGACGGGTCGCCAGTTGGGCGCTTCCATTGGGAAATCGGCTCCCAAGGGGGAGTAGGCCGGAGTCAAGCCCATGACGAAGAGTGAACTCATCGACGCGATGGCCGCGCGCAGTCAGCTCACGAAGGCTCGCGCAGAGCTCGTGGTCAACTGCGTCTTCGAAGCCATGACCGAGGCCCTGCAGCGCGGCGAGGGCATCGAGATCCGCGGCTTCGGCAGCTTCACCGTTCGTCCGTACAAGGCCTATTCGGGTCGCAACCCGCGCACCGGCGCGCCGGTCCCGGTGCCGCCGAAGCGTCTCCCCTTCTTCAAGGTCGGCAAGGAGCTCAAGGAGCTCGTCAACAACAGCCGCCTCACGTCGCAGATCACCGGCGGCGACGACAAGGACGACTGAGAAGAGTGGTGGTGGTGGCGCCGGTGCCGGGGCTCGGTTTCGCCGAGCCGGCAACGGACGCGTTTCCTTCGATCCTCGCTTCATTGTAGAGAGGACGCATGAACGTCCCCATTGACGAGCAGATCGCCGTCATCACACGCGGCGCCGTCGACGTCCACGTGCGCGCGGAGCTCGAGGAGCGCCTGAAGAAGGCGCAGGCCACCGGCAAGCCGCTCCGCGTGAAGGCGGGCTTCGATCCGACGCGTCCCGACCTCCACTTCGGTCACGCGGTCCTGATGGCGAAGATGCGCCAGTTCCAGGACTTCGGCCATCACGTCATCCTCCTCGTCGGCGAGTTCACGGCGATGGTCGGCGACCCGACGGGCAAGAGCGATCTCCGCCCCCGCCTCACGCGCGAGGAGGTCCGGGCCTCGGCGAAGACCTACACCGATCAGGCCTTCAAGATCCTCGACCGATCGAAGACGGAGATCCGCTCGAACTCGGAGTGGCTCGACAAGATGAGCCCGAGCGACATCGTCGAGCTCATGGCGAAGATGACCGTCTCCCGCATGCTCGAGCGCAAGGACTTCGCGCAGCGCTACGCGGAGGGCCGGCCGATCTACCAGCACGAGTTCCTCTACCCGCTGCTCCAGGGCTACGACTCGGTCGCGCTCGAATCGGACATCGAGCTCGGCGGCACCGATCAGCTCTTCAACCTCCTCGTCGGCCGCGACCTCATGCCGAGGTACGGACAGACTGCGCAGATGGTGCTCACGACACCGCTGCTCGAGGGCACCGACGCGAAGCTCGAGAACGGCGTCATCGTCGGCAAGAAGATGTCGAAGAGCGCCGACAACTACATCGGCCTCACCGAGCCGCCGGTCGTCATGTTCCGCAAGGTCATGCAGGTCGACGACGAGGTCATCTTCCGCTACTTCGAGCTCCTCTCGTCGCGCTCGAACGAGGAGATCGCGGCGCTCAGGAAGCAGAAGGCGGAGGGCGGAGACCCGCGCGAGATCAAGGCGCTCTTCGCGAGGGAGCTCATCACGCGCTTCCACGACGCCGCGGCCGCGGCCTCCGCGGAGGCCGAGTTCAAGCAGGTCTACGGCGCCGATGCAGTCCCCGACGACGTCGAGGAGATCACGCTCACGACGGACGGACCGACGCTCTGGATCGCCAAGGCCCTGTCGGGAGCTGGGCTCGTCAAGTCGACCGGCGAGGGCAAGCGCCTCGTCGAGCAGGGCGGCGTCGAGATCGACCGCGCGCGCGTGACGGACGCGAACTTCCAGCTCGAGCGCGGAAAGCGATACCTCCTGCGCGTGGGATCGAAGAACCGCCGGTTCAAGTACGTCGTCGTCGCCTGACGCCGCTCCTTCCGCGTCGGTCTCGTTGGTGTCGCGTGCTGGGTGTCGGCGCGGCATCTGCTAGAGCACCGAACGGGTGCAGACCGACTCTCTCCGCCGAGCTCCGAGCACCGCGAAGCGCGACGACGCCGGATGCTGGAGTGTCGGGAGGAGGGGCAACGAATCGATGCGAAGGAGATCGGCGGAAAGACGACGGGAGCAAGCCACGCGGCGCTCGAGCGAGCTGCCGTCGATGACGGCTCCCTCACGCCTTGGCGCCCGCGTCGTCGGTATCATCGCGATCGCGCTCGCGACCGGATGTGGTGGCAAGCGCCCGCCTCCGACTCCGCCTGGACCGCCGCCGGTCCCGCTCCATCTCGAGCGTGCATGCGGCCTTGCTCCTGCCGCCGGGCTGTCGTGGCTCGTCGAGCTCAAGCCCCGCGCCATCGCCGAGATCCCCGACCTCATCCCCGCAATCGCCCTCGTGCTCCCGGAGGAGCGGCTGAAGACGTTCGCGGCGGCGCACGGCGGCGTCGACCTGCGGCAGATCCAGGACCTGTGCGTCGCGCGTTACAAGAGCGCGCTGCTCTCGGTCGCTCGCGTCCCGCTGGATCCGGAGAAGGTCGCAGCGGCGTTCGAGAGCCGCGCGACGTCGACGGTCACCCGGACCTTCCTCGCCTCGAACCCACGCGTCGTGCGACTCAGCGCGGAGGTGAGTGCGGAGCCCCAGCAGCTCGTCGTCTTCGGCCGAGAGAGCGTGGCCGTCGAGCAGGGCAAGGCGGGACCGCTGCGCGCGGCCGAAGCATTTGCGTTCGGCAAGCTCAAGAAGGCGGTCCCCGCGCTCGAGGGCGCCGCGCTCCAACGCGCGTCCGAGGTCCTCGGCGACGCCGCGCCCGTTCGCGCCTTCGCGCCCGGGCCGTTCGAAGGAGAGACCGGCAGCGGCCTCGGAGGCCTGATGCGCGCCGCGACGGCGGTCGGCGCCTCCGCGCGATGGTCCGGCTCGGGATCGGGCATCGCTGTCCGCGTCGTCTTGACGGGCGCGTGGGGCGACGACGCGGCGGCGGCGGCAGAGAGGCTCGGGGCCGCTGCACACGTGCTGTCGGATAGCGCCGTCGGCCACCTCTTCGGGCTCCATCACCCCGTCCAGGCGCCGTCCGTCCATGTCGAACCCGACGCGCTCGTCCTCGACGCGATCATCGACGGCGCGGCCCTCGCCCGCGGGATCCACGACGCGGTGGACGCCGAGGTTGCCGACATCATGCGCCGATGAATGCGCGCGGCCCCCTGGCCGAGCGCACGACGAACGCGCGACGAGCTCAGCATTGGTGCATACTAGGTGGACGCGATGTACCTCGATGCACTCGCCTCATGCGCCGAGCTGACGACCGAGCACGCCGAGGAAGCAGCACGCTCGGCATCTGCGTTGCGCACGCTGCTCGGCTGGGCAACGAGCGTCGCCCGTCCCGGCGGAGGCGCGCCGAAGGTCCTCATGGCCGTGGCCCGGCTCGCACACGCGGACTGGCTCGAGGGGACACCGTACGTCGAGATCCGAGGCGACGAGACGGCGACGACTCTCTCGATCTTCTCCGATCACGGGATGGGGATCCGCGAGCGCGTCGTGCCCCTCGCGCGATTCCACGTGCCGGTCGACGAGTTCGCCCGTGCGGTGCGGCTCGCTCCCCAGCTCATCGCGCCCTTCCAGTCTGCCCAGCGTGGTGAGGCGCTCCTCCTCTCATTGCCCGAGATGGAGGAGGCCGGCGCGAAGAGCGGGCGCGAATCGATCACGATCGACGAGCGCAGCCTTCACGAGCAGGAACGAAAGACCGCGCCGCCGCCGCCGACCACGGACGCTCCCCCGGTGACCGACGCTCCGCCGCCGCTCAGGGATCAGAGCGGCGTTCACACGCATCCCACGGTCCGCCGAATGGTCGCGGTCCGTCCCGAAGCGCTCCGCAGCCGCAACGACGACAACGATTGAGGGCCCGGGAAAGCTCATGTTTTCGGCGGCGCGACGAGCGTCCGAACGGAGCGAGCTGGCCGCTAGGAGCCGGCCTCGATTGACGCCGAACCGTTAGCAATGCTACGCGCGCGGGAGATGGCCGAGACCGCACGCTCCACCCGCTCCTCTTCTCGTGCTCCCGCGAAAGCGCGAACCACAGCAGTCGCCAAGGCCAAGCCTGCGACGAAAGGAAAGCCCTCGGTTCGTGAGTCCGTGGCTGTAACGAAGAACCCGGTGAAGCCCGCGAGCGAGCCGCGCGTCGCGCGCCCGGCTCCGGCGCCGCCGCCCGCGATGCCGAAAGGCGAGACCAAAGCTCCCGCGCCCGCACCCGCGCCCGCACCGCAGCGTCCGACGCAGGTCGTCGCAAAGGGCTACGTTCCCCTCGTCCACATCCCGCCGGCCCCGCCGCCGCCGAAGAACCTCAAGCTCGAGGTTGGCGACAAGGTCGTCCACCCGTCGCATGGCCTCGGCGAGATCAGCGCGATCGAGCATCGCGAGATCGGCGGCGCGAAGGGCGAGTTCTTCATCATCCGCATCCTCGACAACGGGATGCGCGTGATGGTCCCGCGCACGTCGGCGCAGGCCGCGGGTCTTCGCCCGGTGATGAGCACGAAGGAGGCCGACAAGGTCCTCGAGACGATGAAGGCCCGCGAGGTCGCGGTCGATCTCCAGCCGTGGAGCCGCCGTTTCCGCGCGTACACGGAGATGATCAAGAGCGGCCAGCCGAACGAGGTCGCGAAGGTGCTCCGCGACATGTACCGCCTCAAGTTCGACAAGGAGCTCTCCTTCGGCGAGCGGCGCCTCCTCGATCAGGCCAAGAGCCTCCTCCTGAAGGAGCTCGCTGCGGCCAAGGGGATGACCGAAGCCGCTCTCCAGGAGCATGTCGACGAGATGTTCCGCACCTGAGCGCGCCTGACCGCGAATGCGCGCTCCGCATGGGAGCGCGCTCTCGCCGGTCGCGCCCCCGCTGCGCACGAGACTCCTCCGACGGCGGCGCGCAATCGATCGATTGCGTGCGCGGACGTGCAGCGACCGCAACAGCGGCCGATCGGCCGCGCGCGGACTTGCGGCGACCGCAAATCAGCAGGCGCGCATGGAGGATCGTGTCCATGAAGGCCATGGCGCAAGGCACTCGCCCGGTACCGGCGGAGAGGGCAGACCGGCGGTCGATCAAGCGCGAGCGGAGTTGCTGCGACGGCGGAACGGCAGCGCTATGCTCGCGTCGGTGGCACGCTCTGACGCTCGACGGCTCCCGCTGACTCTTCCGCTCACCGCCCTGCCGGCGCTCCTCCTCGCCGGGTGCAGCGATCTTCCCTCGAAGGACGCTGCGCTCGCGATCGTCAAGGAGGAGATCCAGGAGGAGGCGACCTGCACGCTGCCGATCTCGCTACTCTCGCGCCTCAGGATGCAGCACTCGAGCAAGGCGATCTGCGTCGAGCGCGAGGGCGGTCCCCCGATGGACGCGGCCATGACGTGCCTCGACGCGCTCGCCACCGCGGGCGCGACGAAGCGCATGGGCGACGACTACATGGCGAACTGGCCCGACGAGCTGAGCGGCGCGAGCTTCGACTCGGTCTCGCCGTACGAGCGACGCGCGCGGAACATCATGTTCAAGGGCTGCGTGGAGATGGCCCCCGGCCTTCGCGAAGGTCAGTTCCGGTGCGGCGAGGCACGAGCCGAGAAGGTCGTGCGCCTGACGAAGAAAGACGATCACCAGGCGCTCGTCCGCTACTCGCGCGCGATCACGCTCGATCCGAAGCTCGCCGCGATCGACGCCGCCTGCGGCGCCGTCACCCGACCAGCACCCGAAGGCTCGGCGACACTGGAGAAGACGGCCGACAAGAAGTGGGTGATGGCCTCGGAGCCCGGCGCGGTGCAGTCGCCCCCGAACGCAGCCGACTGACATCTCGCGTCGGGCGTCGATCGATCGCGCTCACGGCTGGACGGAAGACGCGCATCCCGACGAGGGACGCGCCGAGTTCGAGCGCGGCGCCGCTCACTTCGACTGGCACGAGCTGGCGGAGGCGACCACCGATCCGACGAAGTCCTCTGAGCTCGGCGTCCGTGAGGCATCCGCAAGCGCGAAGCAGCTCCTACTCAACGCAAGAATCTCACCGAGCTTCGGGCGAGCGGCATTAGCCTGCAGTCATGACCGGCGCGCGCCTCCTCGGGATCGACATCGGAACGACCGGGGTCAGGGCGGCGATCTTCGATGAAGGCGGCGTCGTCCTCGCGGACGCGAGCGTGCCGTGCGCCTACGATTCGCCGGAGCCGGGCTGGGCGGAGCTGAGGCCGGAGCGCTGGTGGCGAGCAACGCAGGCCGTCCTCGCCGATCTCGCGACGCGGTCGCCGCTCGTCGCTCTTTCCGACGTCACCGCGATCGGCGTCGTCGGACAGGCGCCGACGCTCGTCCTCGTCGACGACGCCGGCGACGCGAGCGGGCCCGCGATCCTGTGGCTCGATACGCGTGCGTCGGAGGAGGCTCGAGAGCTCGGCGTCCACGCGTACTACCTCGGTCCGAAGCTGCTCTGGCTCTCGCGCCACGGCGCAGCACCAGGGAGCACTGAAGTTTCCGCTGTTGTCCCCGCGCGTGACCTCGTCTCTCGCGCCCGGTGGGTCCTCCAATCACACGCCTTCGTCGCGCATCGGCTCACGGGCGAGGCCGCGATCGATCCATCGACCGCCGCGCTCTGCCTTCCGCTGTTCGATCTCGCGGCGCGAAGGTGGACACCGTCGGCGTGCGCGTCCGTTGGCGTCCGCCCGGAACAGCTTCCGCCGATTCGCGCAGCGCACGAAGTGATCGGCTCGGTGACGGCGGAGGCCGCCAGAGCGATCGGACACGGCCTCCGCGCAGGCATTCCGGTGGTCTCCGGCGGCGGCGACTTCGCCGCGGCCACCCTCGGCGCAGGAGTCGTCGACGAGGGCGAGGCGTGCCTCATGCTCGGCACGGCGGGCAATCTGCTCGTCCCGCGCAAGACGCCGGGCAAGGACGCGCGTCTCATCAACGCGCATCACGTCGGCGCCGACGTGTGGCTCTCGCTCGGCGGAACGCTCTCGGGCGGCGCGCAGGAGTGGCTCCGTCACGCGCTCGCCCGCGCGAGCGGCCGAGAGGACTCTACCGTGCGCGGCGCGCTCCCTCCGTTCGACATCCTCGACGCCGAGGCAGCCGCCGTGAAGAGCGGCAGCGAAGGCCTCCTCTTCCTCCCCTACCTCCAGGGCGAACGCACCCCGATCTGGAACACGGAAGCGCGCGGCGCCTACGTCGGACTCGGCCTCCATCACGGACGCGGCCATCTCTGGCGCGCCCTCCTCGAGGGCATCGCGCTCGGCTTCGTCGACTGCCAGGAGGTCCTCGAGCACGACGGCGTGCTCCTCCGCGACGTCGTCGCCGCGAACGGCGGCGGCAAGAGCGCCCTCTTCCGCCAGATCCTCTGCGACGCGCTGGGCGTCCCGCTCACCTACACCCCCGCCTCCGGCGGCACCGTCGCGGGAGCCGCGTTCCTCGCCGGCCTCGGCACCGGAGCCGTCCGCTCGGCAAGCGACGCCCGCACCTGGCGCGGCTCGACGGTGAAGCACGCTCCCGACCCGAAGGCCCACGAGCGCTACCGCGCTCTCCTCCCCCTTCGCCGCCAAGCCTACGCCGGCCTCGAGCCGGTCTTCGCAGACCTGGCGTCGCATCGCTGACTCGGAGGACGCGAGCTCGTCAGCGCTAGGCCTTGATGAACGCAGCACGCTGCGCGTCGGCCTTCGCCGTCGTGTACTCCTTGTAGAAGCTCAGCGTGCGGTCGACGAGGTCCTTGGCGTCCCGCACCTGATCGCGCGCATCGTCGACGGCGCGCTTGTGCCGACCAGCGAGCTGCTCCTGGTGGGTGGCCTCGACGTCCGCGTCGTCGGCCTCGCCCTGGAAGTGCGTCGCGACGAGCTTGCCCGTGCCCTCGGTCAGCTTGCCATAAGCACCCCACACCATCTCAACGCTCGTAGCGGAAGCGGGCGTCTTGATGTTCGGTGATGCGTTCGCACGATCCGCATCGAGCTTGGACGCCTCGCCGACTTTGCTCGCGCCGACGGCGCTCACGAGCCCACTCGCGACGGTACCGAAACCGCTCGCGAGCCCAGCCATGTATGCGCTGTCTGCCTTCTCCTGCATCTTCGCCAGCTGCGCCGCCTCCGCCGCCTGTTGCGCGCGCTCCTCGGCGTCGCGGATCGAACGACCGATCTTCTTGTCCTCCTTCGCGGACTGGAGCACCAGAGCCGCCATCTCCGCGCCCGGGTCTCCGCTGTTGAGCAGCGCATGGATGGGATCGGGCAGCAGGTGCGTGCCCTCACTCGGAGCCTGGCTGCTCGTCGCAGGAGCGCCGCCGCCAGCGTCGACGGCGCTGGTGTCGATGCTGCGGAACGATGACGGAAACTGGATGTGGATGCTCATCTCAAGCTCTCATTCCTGCAGCCATGAGCTGCGTCTGGCACTGCATCTCCACGGCGTCGTTGACCGCCTGACTCATGCGGCGATGGCCATCCTTCAGGTCGCGAACCGTGTCGATGATCTCTTCGACCATTCGCTGAAGGCGTTGCATCTGAAAGAGGAGACTCTTTGCTTCCACGTGCGCGTTATCGACCTCGTGTCGGGTCGCCGCGTCCGCCACCGTATCCAGCCCTTGCCGCGTCTTCGAGAGACCGTCGACCACGCCACCAGCAACCTGCAAGGTGCGAGCTGCTTCACGGGTACCTTGCGCGACCTTGTCCGTCACTTGCGCGGCAGCCGACGCCGAGCCAGCCCCGCTGATGATCGCGCCCGAGATCATCATCCCGGTACCGATCCACATCGACGCGCCCTCGCCGAGGAGCGCATCGAGGCATTTAGTCTCCGTGACCGCGAAACCTCCCGCCGACAGCGCGACTCCGATGGCGACGACGGGCAGCGTAGCGGTCCCGAGCGACCCGACGATCGCCGCGGCGGCCGCGATCGCCATTCCCGCAACGGCGATCCACTTGTTCCACTCCCTCGTCTTGTCCTCCACATCGCGGATCTGATCCGCGACTGCACTGTCCTTGTCGGCGACGATCACCGACGCTGCCGAGCGTCCGTCGATGCTCCCCGCCACGACCATCCCGGCGCCGGCCCAGTCCGATGCGTCCTTGCCGAACACCTCACTCTCCTGGACCAGGAGGCCACCGAGCGCGATCGCCGCGCGGAGGGACTCTGGATTCACGATGCCGTCGGCGAGCACCGAGGCGTTGCTGGCCGCGCAGTAGAGCTTCGTCGCAAGCTCGATCGAGTCCTTGTTCTCGTTCTCGAAGTCGCGAAGGAAGTCCGGCGTGAGGCGAGCCATGTGCATGCTGACATCCGCCAATACGAGCGCCGGGTTGGCCGCCACGATCCCGACGAGGCTCCCGATGCCCATGGAGTCGAAGAAGCCCTTCTGATCCTCCTGGGCCTTACGGGCGCGTTCAAGCGCCGCCTCTCGCTCGCGCATACGGTTTTGCTTCTCCGCGCTGCGCGCCTCGACGTTGGCTTTTGCACCCTTCGAGTCCTCTCGGTTGCTCTCGGCGAAGAGCTGATAGAGCGCCTCGAGCCCATCAGTGCTGCACTCGACCGGAGCGGGCAAGAGCGACCCGTTCCCGGTCACGAGACCGTTCCCCGCAACGTTACATGGCACGTCACCCGGGAGCACCGTCGACACCGCCGACGTCGGCACGCACATGCTCATGATGCCCTCCTCTCCTGTAGCGCGAGCTCTGCGAGCTCCGGGTCTCCCACTGTCGTTGCGAGCTCGTACGCCGACTCGAACGCGTCGTCGGCCTCGTTCGTGCGGTCGAGCGCGCGCAGCGCCCGGCCTCGCGCGATCGCGCAGCGGACCGCCGGCGCGGCGGCCTCGCTCGCGATCGCGTAGAGCTCGATCGCGAGCCGCTTCTGACCGATGGCCTCGTGGCATGCGCCGAGCGCCAACCACGCGCGCTCGTCGTCGGGTTTGGAGAGCGCCATCACCCGGAAGACCTCGGCTGCCTCCTTGTGACGCGCGTTCGAGAGCAGCCAGTGGCCGGTCGCGTATAGGGCTTCGATTGCTTGCGAGCTCATGGTCCGATGCTCACTTCCCGACGTTGCCGACAACGGCCTCGAGGCATTGAGCCGTCTTCGCCATCATGTTCGTCGCCATCTGAACGGCCATCTGGCGCTGCGAGATGAGCTGCTGCAGCCCGATCATCTCGAGCTCGGCGTTCTTGCCAAGCTCCTCGCCGGCGCCATCGATCTGCTTCAGGAAGTCCGACACCTCAGCGGCAGACACGGTGTTGTGCTGCTTCTCGGAGTCCACGTCCGGTGTCTTCTCCTTGTTGTCGACGTCCGTGGCGATGTTGACCGCTCCTCCTTTGAGGTACTGGTCGACATCCGCGCGCGGGGCCGGATCGTTGTTGTAGCAACTCGTGCTTCGAAACTTGTCGAAGGAGGCTTGAAGTGCTTCGCGCGTCGAGCCAGGCGGAAGCATCTGGATCAACTGCGCGTACTTCTCGAGGATCTCCTTCTTCTCCTTCGACATGTGCGAGGGGAGTCCATTCTGCGAGCAGTTGGTGAGCAGGGTCCGCAGTTCGTTGAGCTTCTCCTTCTGCGCTCGGACCTCTCGCTGGTAAGCCATCTTCGCCTTGATCTCCGAGTTGAGATCGTTGAGCTGACTCTGGCAGTAAAGAAGGATGGTCTCGCCATCCAGCCCGGCCCCCGGCTCCAGGCTCGGGGTCGTCGTCACAACCGCACCACTCACACCGCTGATGTTCGACATGACTCTCTTCCTCCCTGTTATGCGCGGATGCCGAAGACGAACTGCACGGCAGGCACACCGCGCGGCCTGCACGCTTCCTCGAGCTCCTCGAAGAACGACGCCGGCACCTGGACCCGCGCCTCGCTCGCACCAGCCTCGGCGAATGCCGCTGTGGCGCGCTCGAGCTCCTCGTCCTGACGTGCCAGCTCAGCTTCGAGTTCTTCGATCGACCTGTTCATCGTCGTCACCTCTCCCGCCCTTTCGGACCGACGACGGATCGGTTGCGCAGTTTCTCGTCCAACAACCACGATCGCGCTGGCGCCCGTCGAATCGCGGCCAGCCGCCCGACATCGCCACAAAACGCCAATCATTTCGACGCACTGACAAACGATCCTCGCCCAGACGCTAGCCGGATGGCCGAGAGCTAGCTCACGTCAGCCGGGCAGCCGAGGTGCTCGCAAGAATCTCATCCGCATGTTTGGCCGCGAGCGACGGCACTCGTCGTCGCTCGGCCCGCGCTCATCGCGACGGGGCGCCAACCCCACGCCTCCTCGTGCTCGACCGCGGTCGACGCGGCCGCAATACGACCAGGCGACGCGGATGGAGCCGGGTATGCTGCGCGGCGTGAAGCTCTATACGAAGACAGGTGACGACGGGACGACGGGGCTCTTCGGCGGCGCGCGGGTGAAGAAGGCGTCGCTGCGCGTGGAGGCGTACGGGACGGTCGACGAGACGAACGCCGCGATCGGCGTGGCGCGCGCGACGGGGCTCGAGCCGTTCACCGACGAAGTGCTCGCGCAGGTTCAGGTCGACCTCTTCACGCTCGGCGCGGAGCTCGCGTGCGTGCCCGGCAAGGAGTCGAAGATGTCGATGAAGCTCCTCGACGCGGTGGATGCGGAGCGTCTCGAGAAGGCGATCGACGCGGCCGAGGAAGGCCTGCCTCCGCTCAAGAGCTTCGTCCTGCCCGGAGGCAGCGCGCAGGCCGCGGCGCTCCATCTCGCGCGAACGGTGGCGCGGCGCGCGGAGCGCATCGTGCTCGCGCTCGACGACGCGCCCGCACGCGACGAGCTCGTCATCTACCTGAACCGTCTCAGCGACCTGCTCTTCGTCCTCGCGCGCAAGGCGAACGCGACGCTCGGCGTCGACGACGTGCCCTGGGCTCCGCGCGGCGCGTAGCGCAGTCGCGGGCGTAGCTTCTTGATGAGCTCGTCATCGATGACGTTCCCTGGGCGCGGCGCGTAGCGCGCTCGCGAGCGTAGCTTCTCGATAGGCTCGTCATCGACGACGCTCGGCGAGTCCCGCGTCGTCGCAGGGCTTCCCGGAATCACGTATCGGCGCGACGCCGTGGAGCTTCATTTTCCGCCTCAATGATCGGGCTCCCAGACGGGGTAGATCATCGTGGCGCCGTCCCCGAGCGCGTCGGCGAGGTCCCTCGTGAAGACGATCATCCGATCGAGGAGAGCGAGGTAGCGGTGCCTCTTGTTGCGCCGCTTCTTGCCGGCGCGGCTCCAGGCGAATGACGTGTAGATCTTCGCGACCTCGCGTCCGACCTTCTGCGGTGGGAGCACCTCGCCGAATCGTCCGCGTCGAACATCGGCGAGCTCTGGCCGTCTCCAGTAGCGCGGAACATTCTCTTGCGCGGGCGCATCCCGTGGCAGAGGCAAGCTCTCGGTGAACGCCACGCCGAAGGCCTTACGAATGCGGCGAGCCCCCTCGACGGTCAGCGAGAGGATGTTCCTCCGACGGTCGGGACCGAAAGAGTCCTTCGACTTCGTGATGAGCCCGAGCTCGACGAGTCGTTTGACCATCTTCCAAACCGTCTGGCGGCTCAGTCCAAGCATCCGCGTGACCTGCGCCTGCGCGATGCAGTTCGACGGCGCACGACTGACGACATCGATGACCTGCTCGTGAATCAGATACAGGATGTCGAAGCGTGCTGGCGTCATGTCCGCGACGCACGCGAACATCTCTCGCCCCCGCGCCACCGCGCAGAGATGACTCCTCTTCTGGAGAAACGACATCGGATGCATGCGCCAGCCCTCAAGCACTCCGCGTGCCTCCCTCCCGCCACGCCGTGAAGCCCCCCTCCGCATCCACGCCGATGCCGGGAGATGCCCCAAAACAGCCCGATCCAAGATGTCAGCTTGCTGACATCTTGGATTGCCCCAATTTGGGTGTCCGCGCTGGGGGTGGCCCGGGCCAGGTGTCGCGTGGCCCCGGGCCAATGGGGTTGCGCGGTGGTGAAGAAGCTGCCCGATAGGTGACAGAACGTTCGCCCTCCGGGTGAGCGTTCTGTCGGTGTGGAGCAATGAGGGGCAACTGGCGAGGAACGGCGGGGCTTCTGTTGAGATGAGAGGCGACGTGGCGCGCCCCGTCTTGGGCGCCGGCGATGGCGAGCGACGAACGCCGAGCGCGCAGTAGACGCGGTGCGCGCGACGAAACGCGCCGGGCTGCGAGGGACGCCTCGTCGTCGTATGGCTAGACGCGTGGCGAGACGTGCAGTGTTTGGTCAGGCGGCTTCGTGGAGCTGCGACGCGAGGAGCTTGCGGCCGCGGTGGAGGCGGCTCATCACCGTGCCGACGGGGACGCCGAGCTCGGTCGCGGCTTCGCGGTAGGTCAGCTCGTCGAGGTCGACGAGCTTGAGGACGGAGCGGAACGTCTCGGGGAGCGCGTCGAGCGTCACCTGCGTCCTCGTCGTGAGGGACACCGATGCGTCGGGCGCCGTGAAGCGCTCCGGCATCGTCCACGCGCACGGATCGGCGGCGAGGGCGCGGAGGGCATTCCGGTCACGACGGGAACGGCGGTAGCGCGTGATGAAGACGCTGAAGAGGATCTGGTAGACCCACGCGCGGAGGTTCGTGCCGCGCTCGTACTGCTTCGCGAACTTGAGCGCCCGCTCGACCGTGTCCTGCACGACGTCGTCGGCCGTCGTGGGGTCGCCGCACAGACGATACGCACGACCGCGCAGCTCGGGGACGAGCTCCACGAGACCGCGCTCGAGGCTCCTCTGGTCGTGGGCGACGAGCGTGCGGGGGGAGCGGGCGGGGGCGGTAGCGGCGGTGGTGGTCGGCATCGGTGTCCCTCTGGAGCACGACCATCGCAACGGTGGTGCCACACCGGGATCCGCTGAAATCACTCACGAATTCCTCCACCCCGGGACAAACGTGTGTCCGACGAGCCATTCGCGCGTGGCACCGACCACGCACCCGGGCCCGGGCCCGGCCGGCGACAGACTCACGCGTCAGCGAGCAGGGCTGCGAGCACGCAGCCGTGCGCGGCACCGAACACGCTGCCGAGCGCGGGCGGCGACAGACTCACGCGTCAACGAGCAGGGCTGCGAACACGCAGCCGAGCGTGGCACCGAACACGCTGCCGAGCGCGGCCAGCGACAGTGTCACGCGTTGGTTGGCGACAGACTCACGCGTCAGCGAGGAGGGCCGCTAGCACGGCCGGCAGACCATCGGCGATCTCGCCTGCGAGGAGGCCTCGATCTCCGTGCTCCTTCTGCCAGGCTCGCCCGGATACGCCGTGAAGGAAGGCGCCGCACCACGCCGCCTCGAACGGAGGGAGCGAGCACGCAAGCGCCCCGACGAGACCTGAGAGGACGTCGCCTGATCCGGCGGTGGCGAGCGCGGGGCTGCCCGAGCCGGTCACGACGACGCGCCCATCGGGCGATGCCACCACCGTATACGCGCCCTTGAGCAGGACGACCGCGCCTGCACGCTTCGCCGCCTCGCTCGCCGAGGCGAAGCGATCGGCCTCGACCTCGGCGGCCGTGCGACCGAGGAGGCGACCGAGCTCTCCGGAATGCGGCGTGAGCACTACACGCCCACCAGCGACGGTGAAGTCCTCCGGTGAGCCCGCGTGCATCGAGAAGGAGTCGGCGTCGGCGACGATCGCTCCACCGAACGACGTGAGGATCCGCTGCGAGACGGCACGCGCCGCGTCGCCCGTGCCGAAGCCAGGCCCGATCACGACCGCGCGCTTGTGAGCGAGGAGGTCGTCGATCGAGGACTCGAGGGCCTCGCGATCGGTCTCCGTCGTCAATCGCGCGACCATCACTTCGGGAATGCGTGCCTCGAGCGTGGTCGCCGCGTCGGGCCACGTGACGATCGTCGCGGCGCCTGCGCCTCCGCGGAGCGCGCCCCTCGCCGAGAGGAGCGCAGCGCCGACCTTGCCCGCCGAGCCCGCGACGATCGCAACGTGACCGGCGCGGTACTTGTGCGTATCGATCGGCCGATCGTGGATCACCGCGCGGACGTCGCTCGCTTCGACGAGCTCGGCGCTTCGCTCCGCGACGAGCGCAGGCGGCACGCCGATGTCGACGACGTGCACCGGGCCCGACATGGCTGCGCCGTGCCCCGTGACGTGACCGAGCTTCAGATGAGCGAACGAGACCGTGAGGTCGGCCTCGATGCACGTGCCGAGCGATACGCCGGTGTCGGCGTGGAGCCCGGATGGGACGTCGAGCGCAGCTAGCCCTGCATGTCGCCCGACGAGGCGCGCCTCGTTCATCTGCCGAACGACACTCGCGAGCGGCTCGACGATCGGGCGATCGAGCCCCGTGCCGAAAAGCGCGTCGACGACGACGTCCGCACCAGCGAGGGCATCGCCGAGGTCATGGAGCGACTGGCCGAGTGGAACGCTGGCGATCTTGCCGCCGATGCCGGCGAACGCGTCGTGATTGGCGCGGCAGTCGGGGGTTGCCTTCGAGAGATCGCCGGCCAGCCATGCCTCGACCTGCGCGCCGCGCGCGAGCAGGTGCCGGGCGACGACGAAGCCGTCGCCGCCATTGTTGCCGGCGCCGCACACGACCACGATCCGGCGACCTGCCGCGCGTCCGCCGAGCAGCTCGCGCTCGATGACGTCGGCAGCGCCACGCCCCGCGTTCTCCATGAGCACGATGCTCGGGACGCGGCTCGTCTGGATCGCATGCGCGTCGAACGCGCGCATCTGCGTGCGCGAGAGCACCGGGATCATCGGGTCAGCCCTCCCCTTCGCTCCGTGCGCCGGTCGCGACCGACTTGGCGCGCTCGAGGACCACGACCGCCACCGCAATGCCGGCGTCGTGCGTGATGCTGACGTGCCACGTGTCGGCGCCGAAGCGCTCGACCGTCGTGATCGCATTCCCGGAGAGCTCCAGCACGGGCCGCCCGCTCGCGGCCCTTCGCACCTGCACCTCGTGCCAGCCGACGCCACGCGCGCCGTCGAGCGCCTTCGCGAAGGCCTCCTTCACCGCGAAGCGGCCTGCAAGGGCGGTCGCCTGATCACGGCCCGTGAGGTCGGCGCGCTCCGCTGGGCTACAGATTCGTGCGAAGAATCGATCACCGTGCCGCTCGAGCGCGCGGCGCATCCGGTCGATGGAACAAACGTCGATGCCGAGCCCGACGATCATGGTGTTGGTCTCCCCCTTTCGATCGCCGCCAGCATCGCCTTCACGGCGCCAGCAAGCGACATGAAGACGGCGTCGGCGATGACCGCATGTCCGATGTTCAGCTCGACGATCTCCGGGATCCGTACGAGCGCACCGACGTTGCGCGTCGTCAACCCGTGACCGGCTGCGACCTCGAGCCCGAGCTCGTGGGCCTGCTTCGCCGCGGCAGCAAGCCGGGCGTACTCGCCCTCGGCGACGTCGGGCAGGGGCCGGGTGAGGTCGTGCGACGACGGACGACCGAAGCCGAACGCGTGTGCGTATTCGCCCGTGTGGAGCTCGATCTGCTCGACGCCGAGCGCGCGGGAGGCCTCGACCTGAGCGGGGTCGGGCGCGATGAAGAGGCTGACCTTGATCTCCGCCTCCTGGAGCGCGGCGATGTGCTTGGCGAGCGACTCGCGCTGACCGACGACATCGAGCCCGCCCTCCGTCGTCCGCTCCTCGCGGCGCTCGGGCACGAGCGTCACGACGTCGGGGCGTGTCGCGACGGCGATCCCGATCATCTCGTCGGTCGCGGCACACTCGAGATTGAACGTGGCGCGAAGCGTCGCTCGAAGGCGCTCGACGTCTTCATCGCGGATGTGCCGGCGATCCTCGCGCAGGTGCGCCGTGATGCCGTGTGCACCGGCATCGAGGCAGACACGGGCCGCCTCGATCGGATCCGGATACGGCGTTCCGCGCGCGTTTCGGAGCGTGGCCACATGGTCGATGTTGATGTGAAGGCGCATCTCGCGGCGCACGCTACCACAGCGCTGCAAGGGAGGCCGACAGGGCCGATTCGCCCGTACGCGGGCGCAACGTTTTCGCGTCCGCCGTGGAAAACGGCGAAGCCCGCGGACCGGTGGACGGTGGCGGGCTTCGGCGCGTCGGCAGGCGTTCGGTCAGTCGTCGGCGCCGCCGCCACCCTCGAGATCCTCTTCGCCCTTCGGCGACGCGAGGATCTCGCCGTTCGGACCGTCACGGCGGATGATGAGCGTCTTGCGACCGATCGTGTCGACGTTCTCACGCGCCACGACCGTGATGACGTTCACGCCCGGCCGAAGCGGGACGGGAGCTTCGATCGTCATCCGCTTCGGATCCGCGCCGTTGCGGTTCGAGCGGTAGAAGACCTTGCGGTTGCCCACGAAGACGTAGCCGTCGAGGATCTTGTCCGGGTCGGTGGCCGTGCCCTTGATGAGGATCTTGTCCTCCCTCACCGAGAGCGCGACCGGCTGGACCTCGATCGACGGCGGGAACCGTCGCATCGTCTCCTCGAAGGCAACGGCCCCGGACGGCGCGCCGCCCGCCTCGAGCTCGGCGGTCTTCACGAAGCCGAAGCGGGCGTCGCCGAGCGCCACCTTCGTCAGGTCTCCCGTCGTCGCGAGAACGTTGACCGCGGTCCCGGCGCCGAGGCGGCCGAACGTGCGGGCGCCGGGCTCCGGCGACTCGAGAAGCGTGGCGCCGCCTGCACGGGCCTTCATCGTGCCGCTGGCGGGCGTGAGCGTGGTCGGAACCGCGATCGGCATCCGGACCTTCTCGACGACGTTCTCGCGGAGGTCGCGGTCGGCGATCGAGAGCTCCACCTTCGCCTCCGGATCGGCGAGCGCCGACTCGACGTCGAAGCTGAACGTCAGCTTCTTCACCTCGCCGGGCTGCATGTTCGAGATGTCGAAGCGGCCCTCGTGGAGGAGGAGGCCGTCGCCCGAGAGGTTCCGCAGGTTCGCCTGCGTCTCGAAGCTCTTGCCCTTGCCGACGTTCTTCACCGACACGTACATCGTGAGGTGCTCGCCCTTCTGCACCTTGCCGTCGCCGTTGCCCTTTCGCGCATCGGCGATCTGGTAGCTGTAGGCGAAGATCGGGCGCTCGAGCGCCTTCAGACCGACGCGGAGCGTCTGCTCCGCCGGCGCGCGCCCGCGGGACTCGTCGAACTTCACCGAGATGCCGTCCTGACGTGAGAGCGTGTCCTTCGGGAGGCGGCAGACACGCGGCGCGTCCTTCGGGAGCGGCGCGGTAGAGCCGGGCTTGCGGCCCTCGACCTCGCACCAGCCGAGCGGGATCGACGCCGTCTTCGTCTTGCCCGGCTCGAGCTTGCCGATGACGAGCTCCTTGTTGTCGTAGAGGCCGTTATCGCTCTTCGTCACCGCGGCGAGGCGGTGGAGCGTGACGGTGCCCTTGTTGGTGACGCTGACCTTGAGGTTCATCGAGTCACCGGCCGTAACCTCGTTGCCGGGCTTGTCCGTCTCGAGCTTCACCTCGACGTTCGGCGGCGGAGCGCCGGGGGCGGCCTGCTGGACGTCGGCCGGAGCGTCGCTCCAGTCGATGCCGAGCTGCTGGAGATCCGCCGACACCTTCTGGAGCTCGGTGCGGCGCGCGTCGTCGATGATCTGTTTGGCGGCGCGCACCTGCTCGAGGCGCTTGCCGTGCGGGACCCTCGCGACGATGTCGCGGCCGAACTTGACCGGGAAGTCCTTGTTCGGGAAGTCGGGGCCGAGCACCTCGTCGGGATCGCCGCCGCGCTCGCGAAGCTCGCGGCGGAGAGACTCGGGGAGGTTGTAGCGGACGATCTCCTGCGGCTTCTGCCCCTCGCGGATGCGCGAGTTCGAGAGGCTGCGCGACAGATCGCGCTCCTTGATCATCCCGGTGTCGACCGTGAGATCCATCTCCTGATTGTCCGCCGTCATCGGATCGAGCTCGATGTCGGGCGTGACGCCGGTGCCCTGGATCGAGATGTCGCCCGGCATCGTGAGGTACTGGGCGATCGTGAGCTTGAGGGCGGCACGGTCGGGCAGCTCGGTGAAGACGAGCTGGACGGAGCCCTTACCGAACGACGTCTCGCCGATGATGATCGCGCGGTCGTGGTTCTTCAGCGCGCCGGCGACGATCTCGCTCGCGCTGGCGCTGGAGCCGTTGATGAGCAGCGCGATCGGGTAGTTCGGCTCGGTGCCTTCCGGATGCGCGACCTTCTCCTCGCGATCCTCGCCCGCGCCGGGATTGCCGACGGTCGCGACGATCGGACCGCCGACGAGGAACTTGTCGGCGACGCGCGCGGCCTGCTCGAGGAGACCGCCGGGGTTGCCGCGGAGGTCGAGCACGAGGCCCTTGAGCTCGCCGTTGCCCTTCAGCTTCTGGAGCGCCTCGTCGAGGTCCTTCGAGGTGTTCGCCTGGAACTGCTTGATGCGGACGTAGCCGATGCCGTCGCCGAGCGACTTCGACTCGACGCTCTGGACCTTGATCACCTCACGCGTGAGCTCGAACGGCTTCGCCTGCTGCCAGCCGTCGGGGCCGTCGCGACGGATCCAGACGGTGACCTTCGTGCCGGGCGCCCCGCGCAGGTGCTGCACGGCCTCGTTGAGGCCCATGTTGAGCGTCGACTCGCCGCCGATCTTGGTGATGCGGTCGTACTTCTTCACGCCGGCGCGGAAGGCGGGCGTACCCGGCATCGGGTTGATGACGGTGAGCTGCTGATCGCGGATCGAGATGACGATCCCGAGACCGCCGAACTGGCCGCTCGTGGAGAGGTTCATCTCCTTGTAGGCCTCGGGCGAGAGCAGCACGCTGTGCGGGTCGAGCGTGTGGAGCATGCCGTTGCAGGCGGCGTATTCGACCTCGCGGAGATCGACCTCGGTCCCCTTCAGGTTCTCCTGCACGAAGTCGAAGATCTCGCGGAGGCGCGCGGAGACGTCCCAGAGGCCGAGGACGTTGTCGACGCGAAACTCGCGCTCCTGCGTATCGACGCGGACCTTGACGGTCGGCGACGGCTCCTCGTGGATGACGATGATCTGCGCGACGTCGCGCTGCACGTAGTTGAGCGAGGACATCAGCATGTCCTTCGGCTTCACGCGCTTCGGGTCGACGTACTTGTCGCGAACGTTCTTCAGAACCTCATTCACGACCTTGAGCTGCCGGAGGTCGTAGTTCGACGGCCCGTGCTTCGGATCCGCAGTGCTCGCGACCGCAGGAGCGAGCCCCTCCCAGAGGCCGCCGCCGTGAAGGTTCATCGCGAGCCAGCTGGCAATTCCGAAGGCGACGAAGAGCGCGAGGAACTTGAGCGCGCGCGGAAGGAGACGCATTGGTTCGAGTATAGACGCGCGAGACGCCCCGTGGGCCTCCGCACACGACGAAATGATGACGAAAAATGGCGGCGAGATCGGGCCGCGACTCCGAGCGCCCGACTCAGCCTTTTTTCGATGGGGCCGCGTCAGCCCTTGCGGATGACGGCGACATAGAACCCGCCGAGGTTCGCGGCGGGCGTGTCGCAGAGAAACCGCTCGGCAGCGCGGAGCATTCCCGCGAGGCCTGGAACCGTCATCGCGAGCGCCGCAGGGGTGACGATGCGGATGCCGCGCGCCGTCTCGATGCGGGTCCCGGGGGGCAGGATCTTCGGCAGGACCCGCGGGGAGTCGAACCGCGTGTAGACCGCGCTCTCACGGGTGGTGTCGCTGATCTTGCCGGCAGGCCCGAGCCGCTTGGCGAGGCCGCGAAAGCTCCACGGATTGTAGAACTCGGCGAGGATCACCCCGCCCGGCCGGGTCACCCGCGCCATCTCGGAGAGCGCTCGGCCGATGTCCGGGACGTGCGCCAGCACCTTGAACGAGCAGGTGACGTCGAAGCTCGCGTCCGGGAACGGCAGAGCGGTCACGCTCCCTTCCTGCACCTCGAGGCCGCGGGAGCGTGCGAGCTCCAGCATCCCGGGCGACAGGTCGATCCCGACGGCGCGACGAGCGTGCTCCTGGATGCGCTCGAGGATGAGCCCCGTGCCGCAACCGCACTCGAGCACGTCCTTTCCGGCCCCATAGCGGGCGCACAGCTCGACCTCGAGGTCGTCCACCAGCGCGTGATAGCCGTCCTTGCTGTTGGGACGGCGATGCCGCTCGTAGCTCTTGCTGAACTCGTCGTAGTAGGCGCGAGTCTCGTCGAGACCGCCGCGGTCCGGTGTCATGCGGCGCCCGATCTAGCACTACGCTGGACCGTGCGCGACTGCACTCGACGTGCACGAGCTCAACGCGCGGCGCCGGCGTCCTTTTCTCGTTCTCTCTCTCGTTCTCTGGCATTGGCCAGCATCGAGACGATGCGCGTGACGCGCCCCCGGAGCTCCGGCCCCTTCGGGATGAAGTCCTGCGCGCCGAGCTCCAGCATCAACCCGACGTCCGTCGGAGAGCCGCCCGCGCTCATCGCGACGACGGTCGAGGCATCGACGAGGTGAACACCGCGCAGGTACGTGAAGAGCTCGAAGCCGCTCATCTTCGGCATGTGCAGATCGAGGAAGACGAGACGCGGTGGCTTCCGCCGGAACTGCTCGAGCGCTTGTTGCGCGTCCGCCACGACGTTGATCTCCGCGCCCGGCGCCGCCTGCTTCACGTAGAGCGCGACGAGCCGGGCGATATCGGTGTCGTCGTCGACGATGAGCACGGAGAGGCGGCTCGGCTCAGCGACCTCGCGCGAGATCTCCTCCTTCGCCGCCCGCAGCTGCCACACGACCGCGTCCATCGACACCGGACGATCGTTCGGGTCCTTCGCCATCAGCGAAGTCACGAGCTCGCTCAGCCGGCGCGGGACCTTCGCCGCGTCGGAGAGCTTCGGAATCGCGGCGTCGGCGTGGGCGATGAGGACGTCGATCGGGTCCTCACCGTGGTACGGGAGCTTCCCCGCCAGCATGCGATAGGCGAGCACGCCGAACGCATAGACGTCCGCGAGGTGGCGCTCGTTTCCGAGCTGATGGCCGGAGACGATCTCCGGTGCCATGTAGTCGGGCGTGCCCGCGACGATGCCGCGATCGGGCTCGTACGCCGCACGCACGAGCCCGAGGTCCATCAAGACGACACGCCCGCTCGCAGCGAGCAGGATGTTCTCGGGCTTGATGTCGCCATGAGAAATGCCGGCGCGGTGGATGGCGGCCATGCCGTCGGCGATCGCCACGAGCACGTCGAGCCGCTCTGGCAGCGGCATTCCCTGGCCGAGCCGGTCGAGGTGATGGGCGAGGGTCACGCCGGAGACGTGCTCCATCACCATGTAGTCGATACCGTGGTGGCAGCCGAGCGCGTAGACGCTGACGACCCCGGGATGACGGAGCGCTGCGAGCGCGCGCGCTTCGTTCCGGATCGAGAACCTAAGCTCGATGTCGGCGAAGTTGGCCTTGATCGCGACGCGACGGACGAGGCCGACGTCCTGGGCATCGAAGACCTGCCCCATCCCGCCACACCCGAGGACCGCACGGATCTCGTAGGTGTCCGAGAGCAGCTCTCCGATTCGGAAGATGGTCTTCTCAGGATCCGTCACGCGTCCTCGAGCTTCTCCCTGAGCCGAAGCTTAGCCGCTCCGCAGACGCCTGGCCCACGAAGTAGAGGCGGCGACGGCTTTCACGATTCCGGCGCGAGCTCGAGGACGGACGGGCTGGCGCATCATGGGCAGACGCGACGCTCGAGCCAGGTGACGGTCGGGTCGCCGTAGAGCACCCACAGCGCACCGCTCCCGTCTTCGACGAGCGCGACGTCGGTGACGCGGTTGCCGGAGGCGATCTCGCCGTACGACGTGAACACGCCTGCAGCATCCACGCGCCCGAGCTCCAGGATCCGCGGCACTCCGGGGGCGCTCGCCCGCGGGCGGACACGCGCGATCCACGCGCTCTTGCCGTCGCGCGCGGGCGTCGCCGCGATCGGCGCCGGGTCGATCCCGTTCGGATAGTCCGACCATACGGCGGGGACGTCGTCCTTCGGAGGCTCCTCGATGGGGAGCGTGGCCATCCCGAATTCGATCGTCTCGCGTGGCATCGGCACGAAGGCGAAGCCTCGCGTACCCCCGACGGGGGCGACCGCGAAATCGATCCCGCGCTCCGGCGCGCCGCCGACGAAGACGACCGCGTCCGTCCCGAGCACCAGGTCGTCCTCGCGGAGCGAGAGCGGGCGAGCGTGGATCGGGACCATCGCAGTACGCGTGTCGAGATAGACGGCCACCGGGGTCTCGCCGCGCGGAAGGAAGCGGAGGGTCGTCGCTCCCGCCCCGTCATCCGAGAGCCGCACGGGCTCGCGCTCGTCGAGGGCCACGAACGCCTGGAGCATCTCTCCCTCCGTCGTCCTGCGCACGTCGAGGAAGGCAACCACGGAGTGGTCCGGACCGAGCGAGGCCGCGGCGATGCGCGTGCCCGAGCGACTCTTCGCGATCGTCTTGGAGCTGCCGATGGCCGCCCTGCTGCCGTGCTCGTCGCCTGCGAGGACGGTCCGGACGATCGGCCCTCCCGGCCCCTGGCAATAGGCGAAGCGGCCGGCGAGCTCGCACGGAGGCCATCGCATCCCGATGAACGACGAGGGGCGCGGCGGAACGACCGGGCGCGCGTTCTTCGGCGGGACCGGCCCGATCGCGACGGGGTAGACGCGCGGCCTGCCCGCATCGTTCGCGACCAGACGGAGCTCGTGCCCGACGACGGAGAGCGCGGCCGGACCGCGAAACGGCTGCTCGGCGGGACCATAGACGACGCGGCACGACGACGAGAGACCTGCGTCTCCATACGGGTCGAACTCCGCCGCGCTGGCATCGGGAACCGCGCCGGCGTCTGCAGGAGCTACCTCGGCGGCGACGGCCGCGTCCGTGATCGCGATCGGACGCGCGGCGGAGGAAGTGGCCGCCTCGGAAGCGTCTCGGCCGGCCTCCGGCAGATCCTCACATCGCTTGCATGATACAAGCATCAACACGGCCGCTGCGAGCGGACGGACACGACGCACCGCGTTGTTCTACACGAGGTCGACACGAGAGTGAACGGCCCTCAGGCGCGCGTCGCCCATGCCAGCGGGCGTGCCGCCGAACGCGCGAGCAGCGCCATTGCGCGCTTCGCTGCCGTGCCCCGTCGCTCGTCGACCGGAGCAGCGGCGCGGGGAGGCCGGCCGAGATCGGCGAGGATCCGATCGGCGCATTCCATCGCGCTTGCCGCAGCAAGCTCGGTGCCGACGCCGCGAGCGCCGGCGTTGCACCCCGCAAGGTAGAGTCCGCAGATCGGCGTACGCACCGGCGGACGACGGCGGCCGACCTGCTCGGGCGTCTGCCCGGTCGATACCGCCGGGCCGAACTCCTTCCCGATCCAGCTCTCGATGAACTCGACATCGAACGTGTCGATGAAGAGCGCGTGCTCATCGAGCCCCGGCACGACGCGCCGGATCGTCCGGAGCATCGTCTCCTCCCAGACCTTCGGGGGCGAGGTCAGCGCGACGTCGGTCGTCGGCGCGACGGCGCATACCGTGAGGAGCTGATGGCCCGGCGGAGCGAGCGACGGGTCGAAGTTCGTCGGGATCGGACAGTAGAAGGGGACGATGGGCGGGACCTCTCCGCGCGTGAGGTGGCGGAACATCTCCTTCATGTCGTTCGTGCCGACGCTCGCGAGATCGACCCCCTCGCCTACCCCGCCGACGATACAGCCGGCATCGACGAGCTTCTTGTCGAGGCCGATCTTCGCCTGAACCGCGATGTACGAGCCGCGGATCTTCTTCGCGCGGTCGACGTAGTCGGCCGGAAAGTGCTCGGGCCCGACGAGCCGGCCCACCGTCGTGCGGATGCTCGACGTCGAGACGACGACGTCGGCCGGGAGGACCGTGCCGTCGCTCAGCTCGACACCGGTCGTCCGACCGCGCTCGACGAGGATCTTCTTCACGCCGGTGCCGACCCGGACCTCGGCACCGCGCTCCTTGGCGAGTCGGACGTACGTCTCCGGGATCGCGATCGACCCGCCGAGCGGATAGCTGAGCGCGTTGTCGCGCGCCATCTTACGGAAGCAGTAGAGCGCCTCGCCGGCGGAGACCTCCCAGTACGGGAGGATGAAGTAGAGCCCGAGCAGGAAGCCGAAGACGCCGATCGTGGGTGCGTGATCCGTGAACGGCTCGATGAACTCCTCGATCGTGCGGTGGTCCCAGCGCTCCACGTCCTCGTCGCTCATCGAGAGGATGTGCGTGAACAGCTTCGCCGCGCGGATCGCCTCGGTGATCGAGAGGTCGAGCGCCATCGCGAGCTCGACGGCGAAGCGCGGCATCCGCCGGAGGTCGGAGGGGACGGCCACGCGCTGCACGTGATGGCGGTCGGTGGGCTCGAAGAAGCGCAGCTCGGCGATGTCACGCGTGCGAATGAACCGGATCGCGCCGTCGTCGTTCGTGCGCCGCAGCACGTCACCGAGCGGCCCGCGGTTGCCGCGGCAGAACATGTGCGTGCCGATGTCGACGTGAAAGCCTTGCTTCTGGTAGCCGGAGCACGAGCCGCCGAGGCGCCGGTTCTTTTCGACCAGAGTGACCTTCAGCCCGGCATGCGCGAGCAACAGCGCGGACGCGCTTCCCCCGATCCCCGCCCCGATGACGACCGCCCGCGCCATGCCGGGAAGCGTACCGCAATCGGGGTCGGGGCTCCCCGAACGGCGAACGCAGCAACCGTCGCTGCGATCGGTCCGCGCAGGCGCACCGGCTGCGCTCGGGCACTCCGTGCGAGACGGCAGGAGCGCAGCGGTCTCCGACTGCGCTCCTGCCGCGCTCTAGGAGCTTACGCCGTCGCGGCGACGTCTGCGGCGATCGCCTCGACGTCGACCTCGATCTTCACCTTCTCGCCGACCGCGACGCCGCCCGTCTCGAGCAGCGCGTTGTAGCTCACGCCGAAGTCCTTCCGGTTGATCGTGGTACGCGCGCTGAGCCCCGCGACCGTCTTGCCCCACGGGTTCTTCGACGTGCCGTGGAACTCCACCTCGAGCGCGATGGGCTTGGTCACACCGCGGATCGTGATGTCGCCGTGCACGGTGAACTCGCCGTCGCCCTTCGGCTCGATGCGCGAGCTCTTGAAGGTGATCTTCGGGTGGTTCGGGGCGTCGAAGAAGTCGTTGTTGCGCAGGTGGTCGTCGCGCTGCGAGTTGCCGGTCTCGATGCTGGCGACGTCAATCTCTCCTTCGAAGGTGGAGCGCGTGAAATCGACAGGGTCGATCTGCACCGCGCCGCGGTACTGCTTGAACTGACCGCGCACGGTCGTGACCATCATGTGCTTCACGGAGAAGCCGACGTGCGTGTGGACCTCGTCGATGAGCCAGGACATGGAACGCTCCTCGCGTCGCGATCCACGTGGAGCGCGACGCACCTCTGCGGGTGGTTGGGGCGCGAGCCCCAAGTCGTGGGGCGACTGCACCCGATGCTGGAAAGAGCCCGGCGGCCGTGACGGCCTCCACCGGGCAGGGCGGGGTGGGCTCAGAGTGTGCCCATGACGGCCGCCTGGAACAAGGCTCGAACAAGTGCCAGCATTCGCCCGAAAATGATCCCAATGAACGAGCCTGTCGAAACGGCCGAGCTTCTCGCGTTCACGCGGGCCGTCGAGGCGAAGTCCCTGTCACGAGCCGCCATCGAGCTCGGTATCCCACGCGCGACGCTCGGCCGACGTCTGGCGCGTCTCGAGGAGCGCCTCGGCACGCGGCTCCTCCACCGTACGACGCGCAGCCTGTCGCTGACGGAGAGCGGCGACGTGTTCTACCGGCAGTCGCGCATCGTCCTCGATGCCGTGGCACAAGCGCAGGCAAGCGTTCGCCGAAAGGACAACGTGATGCGCGGCGAGCTCCGCGTGTCCGTCCCTCCCCTCATCGACGACTCGTTCCTGGCGACGATCGCATCGTTCGCGAAGGCACATCCCGACGTCCGTGTGCAGGTCGACTTCTCGACTCGGCTCGTCGACCTGCTGCGCGACGGGTACGACGTCGCGCTACGCGCCTCGGCGGAGGTCCAGCCAGGTCTCCTCGCCCGCACCCTCGCGCGCGATCGACTGATCGCGGTCGCCTCGCCCGAGTACCTCGCGGAGATGGGCACCCCCCGCACGGTGAAGGAGCTCCGCAAGCATCGCTGCCTGACGAGCTTCGCTCGGGGAGAGCTCCCGCAGTCGACCTGGCCGGTCGGTCGCGGTGTCGTCCACATCGACGCGGCGTTCTCCTCGAACGACCTCCGACTCCTGCGCGAGGCTGCCCTTCGCGGTCTCGGCATCGCGCTACTGCCGAAGATCGCGCTCGGAGACCTCGTCGAGAGCGGCGCGCTCGTGCACGTGCTGCCCGGCATCGTGCAGGGCGAAAACCGCATCGCCGTGGTCTATCCCGAGCGCGAGCAGCTTCCCCCGCACGTTCGCGCGTTCGTCGAGGCCCTCGTCGCGTGGGCGCCGGCCCTGAAGGCCTCGAGCATGCGACCGCCGTCGCCGCCACCCCGGCCCCGCAAGCGTCGCCGCTGACCGCGTCCTCCGCTCGCGCGTCCGGTCCTCTGTCGACCCGGCCGAGTCTTCCTGCGTCGGTCAGCGAACGAGCGCGTCGATCAACGTCGCGGCGAAGAACCCCATGCTGACGTAGGCGTTGCAGTCGAAGAACGCCTTCGGGATCTTCGCGAGATCCGCCTCGCCTCCCTTGCCGCGCACGAGCCGATGCTCGACGACGAGGATCGCCGCGACGAGGCCGACGCCGCCGAGGAACACGGGACCGCGATGGAGCGTGAGCGCCGTCCCCACGAGGCACGCGATCGTGACCACGTGCGCGATCGCTGCGAAGAGCATCGATCGGCGCGCCCCGAAGCGGGCCGGCACGGATCGCAGCCCCTCGTTCCGATCGAACGCCTCGTCCTGGAGCGCGTAGAGGACGTCGAACCCGAAGAGCCAGGTGATGACGGCGACCATGAGGAGCACGATCCCGAGGTTCGGGGATGCGCCCATCGCGATCCACGCGCCCCCCGGCGCGAGCGCGAGAGCGAGGCCGAGCCACGCATGCGCCGCCCACGTGAAGCGCTTCGCCAGCGAGTAGCCGAGGAGCACGAGCAACACCGGCGGGGCGAGCACGGCCGGCCAGAAGCCGAGCGTCGCGGCGATGACGCAGAACGCGAGCCCCGATCCGAGCGCGAGCGCGAGCGCCTCACCGGCGGACGTACGCCCCGACGGGACAGGACGCCCCTTCGTGCGGGGGTTCTTCGCGTCGACGTCGCGATCGGCCCAGCGGTTGAATGCCATCGCGCTCGTGCGCGCCATCACCATGCAGCCGAGCATCGCGAGGAGGCGCAGCGGCGAGAGCGGGATGTGAGGCTCCTGCAGCGCGAGCACGACCGCGCTCGCAGCGAACGGCAGTGCGAAGATCGTATGCGAGAAGGTGACGAGCTCACCCCAGCGACGGAGACGCGCGAGCATCAAAAGCCCTCGGCGGTAGTGGATGATTCGGCCATCGACGAGCGTTGGTCGAGGCGCGAGACGAGCATGCGGCGCGGGGTGCGAAGGTTGGCGAGGAGGAAGGCCGCGGCGTCGCCGGAGACCGCGCCCTCGACACAGAAGATCCCGGGCCTCGCGCCTCGCGCGAGACGACCGAGATCGTCCCTGCCCAACGCGCGAGCGCCGTTCCACGTGGCCATCTTCACGAGCTCCCACTTGGGCACGTTCGGGAAACGATCGGCGAGCGCCCGCGCCTCGGCGAGCACGTCGAGCGACGTGTTCGACGCGAGCGAATCGGTGCCGAGCGCGGCCTCGATACCGGCATCGCGGACGGCGAGAAGCGGCGGAAGGCGCCCCTCGATGTAGAGGTTCGAGCGCGGGCAGAGGACCACCGGCGCGCCGCTCGCTGCGACCTTCGAGAGCTCGTCGGGCCGGGCGTCGGCCAGGTGAACGAGCACGACGTTCGGCCGGAGCGCGCCGACGTCGGCGGCGAGATCGAAGAGCGGGCGCCTCGGCCACTCGGGGCGCTGCTTGAGCCGGCGCTCGTACCACTCCGGCACCGGCCCGTCGCCGTGCTCGACCGCGCGACGCTCGGCCGCGTGCTCGGCGAGGTGAATGCTCGTGCGGAGGCCACGGCGCTCGGCCGACTCGAGGAGGGCGCGGGCGGCGTCGGGGTGGAGCGTGAAGAGCGTGTGCGGAGCCGGCGCGTACGTGAGGTCGGCGCCGGGCCACCTCGGGACGCGTTCCTCGAGCTCGGCGCGGAGGCCGTCGATCCGACGGAGCACGACGGCGCGATCCATCCCGAGCACCTCGTGGAAGACACATCCGCCGATCCCGCGCCGCGCGAGGGTCATCACCGCGGCGAGCGAGTTGGTGACGTCACCGACGGCGACGGTCGCCGAGCGCGCAATCTCGTCGACGCCGAGCTCGATCGCCTCGGAGTCCTCGTCGGCGAGCGTCTCGCTGCGCGTCGTGATGAGGCGATCCACCCACTGGACGAAGCCGTGTCCGCCCGGGACCTTCCCGCGCATCGACGAGAGCTCGACATGCGTGTGCGCATTGACGAGCCCGGGGAAGACGACGCCGCGAACGCGCTCGACCGGCAGGCCGGCGTGCTGCGGCAGCACCGACGTGGCCGGGCCGATCTCGACGACGGTGCCACGCCCATCGACGACGACCGCGCCGTCCGCGATGGACGGCACGTCGCCCGGGAGCACGTGATCGGCATGCAGGACCCGGACGGCCACGCCGACGTCCAGGCGCCCGTCGTGCGCACCGGAGACGCGAACGCCGTCCGAGCCCGCCGTGGTCACGACGGCTCCGTCAGCCAGTCGTAGCGCACGTTGCGACGCGTCGCCTTGAAGCCGGCGTCGTTGATCCGCTTCTCGATCGCCTCGGCACCGATGCGGAACGTCGTACCTGCGCTCGACACGACGTTCTCCTCGAACATCACGCTGCCGAAGTCGTCCGCGCCGAAGCGAAGCGCGACCTGGCCCACCGCCGGGCCCTGCGTGACCCACGAGGCACCGACGTGGTCGACGTTGTCGAGCATGAGCCGCGCGACCGCCTGCGTGCGCAGGTAGAGGTGCGTGCCGTTGTCCCCCGGCGCGATGTGCGTTCCGCTCTCGTGCTGGAAGTCCCAGCAGAAGAAGGCAGTGAAGCCGCCGGTCTCGTCCTGGAGGTCGCGGATCTTCATCAGATGCTGGATGCGCTCCTCCGGAGTGTCGACGGTCCCGTACATCATCGTGGCGCTCGAGCGCAGGCCCATGTGATGCGCGACGCGCATCACGTCGAGCCACTCCGCGCTCGTGCACTTCGCCTTCGCGATCTTCCGGCGGACGCGATCGACGAGGATCTCCGCGCCGCCGCCCGGGACGGAGTCGAGGCCCGCAGCGTGGAGACGCTCGAGCACCCGACGCACGCTGATCTCCTCGAGCTGCGAGAGATGGATGATCTCCTCCGGCGAGAGCGCGTGGAGACCGAGGCCGTACGCCTTCTTCACCCAGCGGAAGAGGTCCTCGTACCACTCGATGCGAAGATCGGGGTTGAGCCCACCCTGGAGCAGGATCTGGACACCGCCGGCGTCCTTCACCTCCTGGAGCTTCTGACCGAGCACCTCGCGCGAGAGGACGTAGCCCTCGGGGTGTCCCACCGGGCGATAGAACGCGCAGAAGCGGCAGCTCGTCGTGCAGACGTTGGTGTAGTTGACGTTGCGATCGACGATGTACGTGACGACGCCCTTCGGATGCTTGCGCCGGCGCACGGCGTCCGCCGCGAGGCCGAGCTCGAAGAAGCTGCCCTCACGGAGGAGACGCACTCCGTCGGAGGCCGAGAGGCGCTCGCCGTCGGCGGCGCGCAAGAGGATCGAGTCGAGCGACGGACGCGACACCGAGGTGCGCGGCTCCTCGAAGGTCGGCGTCGCCGCGGGGAGGAGCCCCGCCTTCGCGCCCTCCGACCAGAAGCGCTGAAGCCCCGCGAGCTCCTCGTCTCCGAGGTCGTAGCGAATCGACTCGGTGAGGTACGAGCGGAGCGACTCCTCCGAGAGGCCGGAGCGCGCCGAGTGCTCGGCCGCGATCTGGTCGGTGCGGGCGAGGCCTTTCTGCTTCGCGATGCGGAAGAGGTCCTCCTGATCGCGCGAGACCGCGCCGGGGCGGGCGAACCACGCCGCGAAGACGAACGGCAGCCCCGTCCAGTCGAACCAGTCCTCGGCGAGATCGAGGCGGTAGGGATAGCGGTCCTCGAGATCGAGCGCCGGGTCGCCGATGATCAACGCGCCCGTCCGATCGCCGATCGATGCGATGGCCTGCGGAGGCAGCGCGCCGAACAGCTTCGGCGCCAGCTTGCGCCGCGCGAGGAGCAGCCGCGTGAGGACGACGCTCGTACGCGACGAGAGGTCGAGCGCGATCGAGTCGAGCTCGTGGATCGGACGCTCGGCGACGATCGCGACACTCCGCACCTTGCCGCGCGCGCCGATCGCCATGTTGCGAAGCAGGCGGAGCTCGCCCATCGCGGCGGCGGCAGCGACGGGCAACAGGCCGACGTCGGCCTCGTCCTCCGCCAGTGCTCGCGCGAGCTCGCTCGGAGGAGCGAGGCGCAGATCGACGATCCCCGCGCCCAGTCCGCGCTCGGCCGCCGCGTCGCCGCGGAAGGCCTCCCAGAGCGGACGCGCGTTGAGGTACTCGACCCCGATGACACGGAGCGTGCTCACGACACCACCTGCAGCGCGCGCTTGCGATCGCGGACCTTCATCGACGCCTCCGGGGCGGCAGCCTTCGGGTGCTCGCGCACCACGTTGTAGAGCGTGTCACGCTCGATCGGCGTCCGACCGGCTTCGCGGATGAGGCGCACGAGCTCGTCGTACCCGAGCGCGCCGGGCGATCGAGTGCCGGCTGCCTTGTAGATCGTCTCGTGCACGATCGTTCCGTCGATGTCGTCCGCTCCGAAGCGGAGCGCGATCTGCGCGACGTCGGGGGTGAGACTGACCCAGTACGCCTTGATGTGCTCGACGTTGTCGAGCAAGAGGCGGCTCACCGCGAGCGTCCGGAGGTCGTCGACCGCCGTGGGCGCGGGGAGGTTCTTCATCCCGTTGCCGTCCGGGTGGAACGCGAGCGGGATGAAGGCCTGGAAGCCCTTCGTCTCGTCCTGCAGCGCGCGGACACGAAGGATGTGGTCGACGCGATGGGCGAACGTCTCGATGTGCCCATAGAGCATCGTCACGTTCGAGCGCATCCCCATCGAGTGGGCGACGCGGTGGACCTCGAGGTACTCGTCGGCGTTCGCCTTGTCGTGCGAGATGCGCTTGCGGACGTCCTCATCGAAGATCTCGGCGCCGCCGCCGGGCAGGCTGTCGAGCCCCGCCGCTCGGAGGCGCTCGAGCACCTCGCGGACGGTCATCTTGTAGTGCTGCGCGAAGAAGTGGATCTCGACCCCGGTGAAGCACTTGAGGTGCACGTTCGAGTCGATCCGCTTGAAGCCCTTCAGCAGCTCCTCGTAGTACGAGAACGGAAGCCCCGGATGCAGGCCGTTGACGACGTGCACCTCGGTGGGCGGGTCGTCCTTGCGATCCTCGAGGTGCTTCCACGCCTCCTCGAGCGACATCGTGTGCGCGCCCGGCATGTGCGCCTCGAGCTTCGCGAAGGAGCAGAAGAGGCAGGACGCGACGCAGACGTTCGTGACCTCGACGCGCATGTTGCGGTTGAAGTACGTGCGGTCGCCATGGCGCTTCTCGCGGACCTCGTTCGCGAGCTGCCCGACGGCGAGGAGGTCGGGCTCGTGGAAGAGCGCGAGGCCGTCGTCGAACGACAGGCGCTCGCCCTGGCGAACCTTCTGGCGAATCGAATCAAGCATGAACGGCCTCGGCTTCACTGGAAGAGATCGACGTGCCGGCGCCAGCCTCGTCGACGAACTCGCACGACCGCCCCGCGTTGCGGATCAGGGCGGCGATCTCGCGGCGCCTGAGCGCGCTCGCGGCGACCATCCCCTGCCCCTTCACCTTCTTCAGCTCGTCTTCGGAGATGAGGAGGCCGCTCTTGCGCGTGATCGGTCCGGTCAGATCGGTCGCTCCGAAGCCGAGCGCGACCTGCGCGAGCTCGAAGCCCTTCTCGCCCCAGTCGACGCCGATCCGGGCAGCGGTAGGTCCGGTGATGCGTGCGATGGCGACGGCGCGAAGGAGCTCGAGCTCGTTCACCGCATCGCGGACCCAGAGGACGTCGCTCGATGCCGTGGGGTGCACCCGCACGACCTCGCCGCCCTCGCGCGTGCGGACCGCGTCGGCGACCGCACCGAGCGCGAGGAGGTCGATCTCCCCGAGGGACGCGATGAGCGAGCGAACCGCGTCGAGGTCGCCGCGCTCTCGCGCAGGTAGGATCGGTGCGAGGCCGGCGCGTGCGATCGCCTGCTCGACGAAGCGTGTCATGATCGACCTTCCTTCTCGTTCTTCGTTCCCCATCGCGAGATCAGATCGTGCTCGAGCCCGAGATGATCGAGGACGCGCCCGACGACCGTGTCGAGCAGCCCGTCGACGCCCTCCGGCTTCCCGTAGAAGGACGGCATCGCCGGCATGATCGTCGCTCCGACGCGCGCGAGCGCGGTCAGGTTCTCGAGGTGGATCACCGACAGCGGCGTCTCGCGCGGCACGATGACGAGCGTACGGCGCTCCTTGATCATGACGTCCGCCGCGCGCGTGAGCAGGGTGTCCGAGATACCGTGAGCGACGCGAGCGCAGGTGCCCATCGAGCACGGGACGATCGCCATCGCATCCCAGCCGGCGCTGCCGCTGGCGAACGGCGCCTTGTAGTCACGCATCCCGTAGATCGGGAAGTCGATCGCCTCGCGGAGATCGCCGCCACACTCGAGCGCCCAGACCTCCGGTGCGGTGGCCGAAAGACAGACGCCGACCTCGACGTCCCCCACCGAGCGGACGCGGTCCGACAGGAAGGAGAGCAGCCGGCGCGCATAAGGAGCTCCGCTCGCGCCGGTGATCCCGACGACGATCTTTCGCTTCTTCCGGCTCATTGCGCGGCCTCCTCCCGTGCACCCGCGCCCCCGCGCACGATCGCCAACATGCCGAGCGTGAGGTCGACGGCGTCGACCGGGCCGAAGCCCTCCTCCTCGAGCAGGCGTTCGTACGCCTCGCGCGTGACGAAGCCCTCCATGCTCTCGGCGAGGTACTCGTACGCCTCGCGATCCTTCGCGATCGTCGCACCGAGGACCGGCAGCGCATAGCGAAGCCCTGCGCCGTGAACGAGGCGCGAGACGGCGCCGCGCGGGCGGAACAGCTCGAGGGTCGCGAACACCCCGCCCGGAGCGAGCACACGCCGCACCTCGCGCATGCCACGCCGGAGATCGGCGAGGTTGCGGACGCCGAACCCGCAGACGACCGCATCGAAGGAGCCGTCCTCGAACGGAAGCTCGAGCGCGTCGCCGACGACGCACTCGACGTTCCGCACCTTCGGGCGGCCGAGCGCGAGCATCTTCTCGGACGCATCGCACGCAATGATGTGCGCCTGGGGGAACGCCTCTTCGATGAGAGCGGCGAAGTCGAGGGTGCCGGCGCAGAGATCGAGCACACGCGGGCGCGAGCGCGACTCGAGCGTGGGCCGGATCATCTCGAGCGTACGCGCGCGCCAGCGGCGATCGATCCCGAGCGACATCACTCGGTTCAGGCGATCGTAGTTCGGCGCGATCCGGTCGAACATCTCCCGGTTCCCGTCGGCGTGCTCGACGGGCGCGGCTGCGCGACGAGAGAGGTCGGCCTCCACTCGCGGCGTCTGCGCGCCGCTCGCCTGCCTGCCGAGCGGGATCCCGAGCTCAGACCACATCGCGTCGACGCGTGCCTTGACGACCTCGCTCTGGACGCAGACGTCCGGCCAGTCACGCTTGTAGCCCTCCTCGGGCCACTTCTTCGTGCCGTCGATCGCCATCTTCCCGCCCCAGAGCGCCTGGCTCGCGCCGTGGTCGAGCTGATCGACGGGGCCGTCGACCATCGAGATGTCGCGCTTCGGATCGAGGTTGGCGAGGAGGCGCCAGGCGACCTCGCCCGTGTCCTGCACGTTGACGTCGTCATCGACGACGCAGATGACCTTCGTGAAGGACATCTGCCCCGCGCCCCAGAGGCCGTGGGCGATGCGCGTCGCGTGGTGCGGGTACTGCTTCTTGATCGAGATGATCGCGAGGTTGTGGAACGCGCCTTCGATCGGGAGGTTCATGTCCACGACCTCCGGGAACATCATCCGGAGGAGCGGAAGGAAGAGGCGCTCGGTGGCCTTGCCGAGCCACGCGTCCTCCATCGGCGGCGGGCCGACGAGGGTAGACGGGTAGACGGCGTTCTTCCGATGCGTGACGCACGTGACGTGGAAGCGCGGGAAGCCCTCGACCGGCGTGTAGTAGCCGGTGTGATCGCCGAACGGTCCCTCGTCGAAGAGGGGCTCGCTCGGATCGACGTAGCCCTCGAGCACGAAGTCCGCGCAGGCGGGCACCTCGAGGTCCACCGTCTTGCAGCGCACGTGCTCGACCGATCGACCGCGGAGGAAGCCGGCGAACATCCACTCGTCGATCCCGTCGGGGAGCGGCGCGGTCGCGGCGTACGTCAGCGCGGGATCGCCGCCGAAGGCGACCGCGACCTCGAGGCGCTTGCCGAGCTCCTTCGCGCGACGGAAGTGACGCGCTCCGGTCTTGTGGATCTGCCAGTGCATCGCCGTCGTGCGCCGGTCGATGCGCTGCATGCGGTACATGCCGATGTTGCGCGCGCCGGTGTCCGGATCGCGCGTGATCACGTTCGGCAGCGTGAAGAAGGGGCCGCCGTCCTTCGGCCACGTCGTCATCACCGGAAGCGCATCGAGATCGACGGCGTCGCCCTCGAGCACGACCTCCTGACACGGCGCTCGCGAGGCCTTCCGCGGCACGGCGTGGCTCAACGCGGGGAGCTTCTTCGCCATCTCCGCGAGCTCGCGGGCGCTGCCGGGCGCCTTCGTGTGGACGAGCTCCGCGATCGCTCTCGCGTGCTCCTCGAGGTCCTTCACGCCGAGCGCGAGGGACATGCGCCTCCGCGACCCGTAGGCGTTGATGAGGAGCGGAAACCGCGACCCCTTCGGCCGCTCGAAGAGAAGGGCGGGCCCACCGGCCTTCATCGTCCGGTCTGCGATTTCGGCGATCTCCAGATGGGGATCGACTTCTCTCTGGATCCGCACGAGCTCACCCTCGCGCTCGAGGGTGGCCACGAAGGCGCTCAGGCCGTCGTACATGACGCTTTTCCTTGCGGTTCTTGGGGGCTCGGAAGTTTCAAAATCTTTTGAAGGCTCTTATAGGCCGCATCGACGAGGCGTCAAGCGTCCGTGATTCCGCAGTGGATCCCGTGTCCTCGCCGCACCTCTCGCCTTACGTTGGTCGGACATGAAGCCCGGCGACCATCCCGAGTTCTTCCGCTTCCCTCCCCCCGAAGGACGCTCGCGGGAGAGCAAGATCCGCCTCGACAGCGAGGGCCGCTTCTTCGATCACGACTCGCCCGTCGAGCATCCGAAGCTCGCCGCCGCGCTCCACACGTGGATCTCGCGCCATCCCGACGACGGGCGCTACATCCTCACGAACGGCTACGACTGGACGTACTTCACCGTCGACGACGTCCCCTTCTTCGTCCGCAGCATCAAGACCGAGCGCGAAGGCTGCGGAGGCGGGCCCGAGGCCTGCGATGCCATCCTGATCCTGAGCGACGGCACCGAAGAGCCGCTCGAGCCGAGCACCGTCCGGGTCGGCCCCCTGGGCGACCTCTACCTCGAGGTGAAGCACGAGACGAAGGACGGCCCCTTCGACGCGAAGATGACCCGCTTCGCGCAGACCCAGCTCGGTCCCTTCCTCACCGAAGAGGAGGGCGCCGCGGTGCTCACGACGCGACGGGGTCGGGTACGCCTCCCGGCGTGAGCCGGCCGTGGCTCCGCGTGCCGAACCGGCCAAAAATCAGCGGCCGCGCGCCCCCTGGAATCGAGCGCCATATCAAGCGATTGACCTACTAAAATTCGTGTTTTCGGCTAGGATACGCGCCGAGATGCGTGTCCTCGTTGCTGACAAGCTTCACCCTCGTGCAGTCGAAGAGCTGCGGACCCTTCCCGTCGACGTGCTCTACGAGCCGGAGGTCACGAAGGAGACGCTCGAGTCGAAGATCCCCGGAGTCGGCATCCTCGTCGTCCGCTCCAAAGAGGTGACGCGCAAGGCCATCGAGAGCGCGCGCCAGCTCAACCTCATCGTCCGCGCGGGGGCCGAGACGCGCACCATCGACGTGAAGGCCGCCAGCGAGCGCGGCATCTACGTGGCGAACTGCCCAGGCAAGAACTCGTCGGCCGTGGCCGAGCTCGTGTTCGGCCTCATCCTCTCCCTCGACCGCCGGATTCCGGACGCCGTCGCCTCGCTCCGCAGCGGGAAGTGGGAGCGCCTCGAGTACGGCAAGGCCGAAGGCCTGCTCGGCAAGACGATCGGCATCGCCGGCCTCGGCGCGATCGGCCGTGACGTCGCCTCGCGTGCGAAGGCGTTCGGTCTCCAGCCGATCGCGTGGAGCAAGAACCTCACGCCGGCGCGCGCCGCGGAGCTGGGCGTCGGCTTCTGCAGCTCGCTCGAGGAGCTCGCGGCGAAGTCCGACATCCTCACGGTCCACCTCGCGCTGAACGATCGCACGCGCCAGTGCGTGAGCCGCAAGATCTTCGAGCTCATGCCGAAGCGCGCGATGTTCATCAACTGCGCACGCCCTGATCTCGTCGACCACGAGGCGATGCAGGACGCGATCAAGAACCGTGGTCTGCGTGTCGGAATCGACGTGATCCCGAACGAGCCACGCGGCACGAAGGAGGTCGCCTCCGACCTCTTCACGCTCACGACTCCGAGCGCGACGGGCGGCTTCCTCTACGCGACGCCGCACATCGCGGCCTCAACCGATCAGGCCCAGCTCGCGATCGCCGCCGAGACGGTGCGCGTCATCCGCTCGTTCCTGCTCGAAGGGACCGTGCCGAACGTGCAGAACGTGATGAACCTCTCGAACGCGCGGTTCCAGATGGTCATCCGCATGCTCGACAAGGTCGGCACCCTCGCGAACGTGCTCGCCGTCATCAAGCGTCACGGCATCAACGTCGAGGAAGTCACGAACACCGTGTTCGAGGGCGGCGGCGCTTCCTGCGCCAAGCTCCGCGTCGTCTCGCGTCCGAGCGAGGCGTGCTTCCACGAGATCCGGGCCTTCGAAGAGGTCCTCCACGTCGACATCGTCCCGCTGCCGAACCTGGCCTGAAATGTCGGTCGGCCAGCGCGTGGTGACGGCGTTCGCCGTCCTCCTCCTGGTGCTCGCCCCTGGGTGCTCCGAGAAGAAGAGCACCGCGATGACACCGGACGCCGCTGCCGTGCTCCAGAGCCCGCTCGACGCGAGCGACGGAGGCAATGCGCTGGCCGAAGAGGCCGACGCCGGCAGCGCCTACGAGGACACGGCGATGCCGGCCTCGAGCGGCGAGGACCTCCAGAACCGGATGCGTCACCTGCTCGAGGCGATCTCGCAGAACAACCCCGACCTCGCCAGCGACGCGCTCTTCCCGCGCGATGGATACGTTGCCGTCCGCGACTCCGCCGATCCGCAGAAGGCGTGGGACAAGAAGGTCTCGGCCGGCTTCCGCCGCTCGGTCGAGCGGATGCACAAGCGGATCAAGGGCGCCGAGCGTGCGCGGTTCGTGTCCTTCGAGCTAGGCCACTCGGTCGTGCAGATCACGCCGAAGAAGCGGGACTTCAAGAAGCCGCTCTGGCGCGTGAAGCACTCGAAGCTCACCTTCACGATCGACGGCAAGACGCGCCACCTCGACATCGCCGAGATGACCGCCTGGCGCGGCGCCTGGTACGTCACGCGCCTGCGCTGACCGACCGGCAACGAGCAGTCGCCGAAGGGCTCGCACCGCCGTCGCCACCAAGCGACGAACGTCGAGCCCGCCAAATGAAGACGCGGCGCCCGGCACTCCCCTCGGTGCCCAGGTCGCCGCTTCTCTCCCCCGACGGATCGCTCGTCGCTAGGACGCGTTCAGAAGTCGTCCTCGACGATCGGCTGCGGGCCCGGGACGATGTGAGCGATGTCCGGATCGATCCCCCCCTCTGCTGCGGGGCGATCTGCCTTCTCCCTCGCGCGCTCCTGCCGTTTCGCGGCCTTCTCTCGCTGCTTCTCTTGGCGCTGTCGCTCCTTGAGACGCTTGTTCATGCTCGGGTTTGCCATGCGCTTCTCTCCTCTGAAGAAGGCGCGGCGTAGAAAGCCGCGCCGCGCGGTAGTCTAATCGCTGTTGGTCAGTAAAGGCGGGCCCCTCGATAACGCCGGGACCGACGGCGACGCGTCGACTCACCTGGCATCGCTGCCGGTGCGGCGGGCCCTGCAGGTGCCTCCGGCTGGGGCCGCGCTGCCGCCGCCTGGGGCCGCGCTGCCGCCGCCTGGGGCCGCGCTGCCGGCTGGGGCCGTGCTGCCGCCTGGGGCCGTGCTGCCGGCTGGGGCCGTGCTGCCACCTGGGGCCGTGCTGCTGCCCTATCACCGCCCGTTGCCGCGGCGGCGCCATCGACAGTCGGCGCCGCGACCTGCGCCGCGATGTGACCGGCGACCGGGATCGGCTTCTTCACGAAGCGCTCGATGTCCCGGAGAAGCGGGCGCTCCTCCGCATCGCAGAACGCAATCGCTCGTCCGCTCGCGCCTGCGCGGCCCGTTCGGCCGATGCGGTGCACGTAGCTCTCGGGGACGTTCGGCAGGTCGAAGTTGAAGACGTGAGAGACGCCGTCGACGTCGATGCCTCGCGCCGCGAGATCGGTGGCGACGAGGACGGCGACGGTGCCGACGCGGAAGCCCTCGAGCGCGCGCTCGCGTGCGCCCTGCGACTTGTTCCCGTGGATCGCTTCCGAACGAAGACCGCCACGAGAGAGTTGCTCGGCAAGACGATTGGCGCCGTGCTTCGTACGAGTGAAGACGATCGAGCGCTCCGCCTTCTCTTCGTGGAGGAGACGCTCGAGGAGGTGGCGCTTCTCGTTCTTCGACACGAAGTAGACGCACTGCGCGACGCGCTCGGCCGTCGTGACCTCGGGCGCGATGTCGACGCGCACCGGATCGGTGAGGACGCTCGAGATGAGCTTCGCGATCTCCGTCGGGACGGTCGCCGAGAAGAGGAGCGTCTGACGCTGCTTCGGGACGGCGGCGACGATGCGGCGCACGTCGTGGATGAAGCCCATGTCGAGCATGCGATCCGCCTCGTCGAGGACGAGGATCTCGATGCCGTCGAGGTTCGCGAAGCCTTGCTCCATCAGATCGAGGAGCCGGCCGGGAGTCGCAACGACGATGTCGGGCCGACGGCGAAGCGCTTCTTCCTGCGCGCGCTGACCAACACCGCCGTAGATGACGGAGTGTCGGAGACCGATGTGGCGACCGTATGCGGTGATGCGCTCGTCGATCTGCGCAGCGAGCTCGCGCGTCGGAGCGACGACGAGCGCGCGGATCTTTCCCGTGCGAGGTGAACGCGCGAGGCGCTGGAGGAGAGGGAGGACGAACGCGGCGGTCTTGCCGGTGCCCGTCTGCGCACAGCCGAGCAGATCGCGCCCAGCGAGGACAGGCGCAATGGCGCCTTCCTGGATAGGCGTGGGCCGCGTGTAGCCTTCCTGCGCGACGGCCTGAACGAGCTCGCGCGTGAGCCCGAGCGCCGCGAACGCGTTGTGCGACACCGCGTTGCCGGCGTCCTGCTGCGCTCGAGGTGAAGACGGCGCAGGTCCCGGGCCCGGCTGGACTCCGTCCGCCGACCTCTGGGGTCGAGGCCCAACCGCCCGCGGCGGTGCGCCTTCGACGCGCGTCGTGTTTCGAGAGGGTCCGGCGGACGCCGAACCGCGTTGAAGCTGAGTCACGTTGTCTCTGAGTTTTCCCGCGGCCCGGCCGGCACTCGTTCTCGAGAGTGCGGGTCCTGCCTGCTCTTCCCTTCGAGCCGCGTCGTACAGGGAGAGCGCGGCGCCGGTCGCGATATCGACCGCGCCACCGCGAGGCGCCGAGGAATTCCGCGGCCCTCGCCACGCCTTTCCCGGACGCGTTTCATTCGCGAGAGAAGTTCGTGAGCGCCCGAGATGTAACCCACGTGCGCTCCCGGCGCAAGCCGAGCCGTGATCCGATGCGCAGTGTCTCCGCACGTTCATGACCGTGTTCTCGACGCGCCTTCGCGGGGTTGGCGCTGCGTTCCGGCGTGTCTCGCTCGGGCGTGTTTCGGCGAGCTCCCGCAGCGCAGCGCCGAGGCCCGCCCATGCAACATCCGCGACGGCGCACGCCGGCACCACGAAGCACCAAGCACGTTCGAGACTCGAGACGAGCCCGCGACGCGTCGCCTCGTCGCGATCGTTCGACCGAGCGGCGGTCTACCGCCCGTCGAGCGTCACTCGGTGTCGTCGCTCTTCGACTCGCGCTTCACTTCGTCGAGGAGCTGGTCGATGCGGTCACGCGCATCCTGCCCCTCGTCGTAGACGAAGCGAAGCTCCGGGGCCACGCGCAGCCCGAGGCGCGCGGTGACTGCCTTGCGGAGGCGGCCGCTCGCGCGCTCGAGGGCCTTCTCGGCTTCCTTGCGTCGCGCATCCAGCTCCGCGCCTTCGGACGTCGTCGCAATGCGGAAGTACACCTTCGCGAGCCGAAGATCGGCGCTGAGCCACGCGCTGGCGACCACGAGCCCTTCGAGGCGCGGATCGGCGAGCTCACGACCGATCAGGCGCGCGACCTCCTGCCGGAGCTGCACGGCCACGCGGACGGGCCGGCTCGCTCCGTTCTTTGCGCCTTCGGTCATGCCGGAGAGCGGCTTACGAGCGAGGTTCTTCGAGGGGTCACGCTTCATCGTCATCTCCGTATAGCTCGTCTCCGATCGGAATGAGCTCCGTCGATCGATCTGCCAGGACGGCATCCTCCTGAAGCTCGGCCGCACGGGCGACCTGCTCGAGCACCGAATCGCAAACGCTCGCCTTGCTCGACACCACCGCGACGCCGAACACGGCCTTCTGGTGGAGGTCCTGGGCCGCGACCTCGGCGATCGACACGTCGAAGCGCGCCCGGATGCGGTCACGGAACTTCCGCACGACGCCACGCTTCTCCTTGAGCGAGCGAGCGTGAGGGATGTGAAATGTGAGCTTGAGGACTCCTACGATCATGGCCATGGCGACCGTTCGCCCCGGGCGCTCGAGGAAACGAGCACCCGGCGCTCAGGGTAGCCGAACACCGACCGCGAAGAGGACGTCGATGCCGGCGAGGCTCCACGTATCGACGCTGCCTCGATCGAACGTGCGGGTTCGATCGCCCGACTCGAGCTTGTACTCGTACTCACCGGCGGCCCAGCGAACGCGCGCCTCCCCGCCGATGAAAACGGGCCCGGCGACGAACAGGTTGAGGCCGCCGCCGAAGTTGACCCCGATCGACGTGTCGGTGCCCACGTAGCGCGCCGCGCCGTTGTCGACCGAGAGCTGCGAACGCGCGAACACCGGCCCGACGCCGACGAAGGGATAGAAGTCGAGCTTCTGCTTCGAGCTGGGGAGGCTGATGTGATAGCTGGCGCGCGCCTGCGGCCAGATCTGGCGATGGGAGAACTCGAGCGGAGTAGCCGCGCTGAAGAACCAGCAGACGGACCCGCAGAAGTCGTATTCGAAGCCCGCGCCGACGGCGAACGTACCGGGGCCGACAGGGACGAGCCCGAGGTCGGCGCTCGCGCCGAGGCCGATGTACGCGAGGAGGACGTCTGCGTTGAGCGTCGCGCGAACGTCGAGCTGCATCGGCTTGAGCTCGTCCGTCGGCTTCTCCGGCGGCGGCTCCGAGGCTGCGCCGGCGGGGGAGGTCGGAGCGGTCGCCGCCCCACCAGGACCAGCAGTAGCAGCAGCAGCACTCGGCGCCTCGGCCGGTGGCGGGAGCGGCGGGGGAGCCTCGGCGGCTGCTCCAGACGCGGCCGGCTCAGCCGGTGCGAGCGGAGGAGGACTCACCTCCGTGGGCTGCTGCGCGCCCACAGGCGCGGCCAACGAGAGGATTGCGAAGAGGGACGCCGCGGCGGCGGCGATCGCCTTCTGGCGCACGCGAAGGGCCATGCCCGCCGAGTAACGCGCCTCCTCGCGGAGAGGCAAGAACCCTGCAGACACCGGGCGCGGCCCGACGAAGGATGAGCCGCGCCCTGACGCGCGAAAGCCGCCGAGCGTGAGCTCGACGGCTTCCGGCGTCACTCGAAGCGAGGGCAGATCAGAGCTTCTGCTTGATCTCCTCGATCTCGAACGACTCGATGATGTCCTTGTCCTTGAGGTCGCTGTAGCCGTCGAGCGAGATACCGCACTCGAAGCCCTCGGCGACGTCCTTCACGTCGTCCTTGAAACGCTTGAGCGCGTCGAGCTTGCCTTCCCACACCATCGCGCCGTCGCGCATGAGGCGGGCGTGGTTGTTGCGGCCGATCTTGCCCTGGATGACGTAGCAGCCGGCGACGATGATGCCGCGGATCTTGAAGATCGCACGGACCTCCGCCTTGCCGGAGAGCTTCTCCACCTTCGTCGTCGGGAGCAGGCCTTCCATGGCGCGCTTCACGTCGTCGACGGCGTCGTAGATGATCGAGTAGGTGCGGATCTCGATCTTGTTCTCCTCAGCGTGAGCTGCAGCCTTGCCGGCGGGGCGCACGTTGAAGCCGATGAGGATCGCCTTCGCCGCGATGGCGAGGTTGACGTCGCCTTCGGTGATGGCGCCGACACCGGAGTGGACGATGCTCAGCTTCACCTTCTCGGTCGAGAGCTTGTTGAACGCGGAGTTGAGCGCCTCGCTCGAGCCGTGAACGTCGGCCTTCACGATGACGCGCAGCTCCTGCTGATCGCCGGCCTGGAGCCGCTCCATGAGGCCCTGGAGCGAGATGCCCTTGTCGGTGCCCTGCTTGCTCTTGTCCTGCTTGGCCTTGCGGCTCTCGGCGATCTCGAGGGCCTTCTTCGGGTCCTTGACCGCGTGGAGCGGGTCGCCCGCGGAGGGCACGTCGGAGAGGCCGAGGATCTCGACCGGGGTCGCCGGGCCGGCCTCGTGGACCTGCTTGCCGTGCTCGTTCGTCATCGCGCGGACCTTGCCGAAGCCCGGACCCGCGAGGACGAAGTCACCAACCTTGAGCGTGCCTTCCTGGACGAGGATGCGCGCCACCGGACCACGACCGCGATCGAGGAGGGCCTCGAGCACGACGCCGCTGGCGGGCTTCTTCGGATTGGCCTTGAGGTCGAGGACCTCGGCCTGGAGGGCGAGCATCTCGAGGAGACCCGGGATGCCGTCGCCGGTGAGCGCGGAGACGTTCGTGAAGATCGTGTCGCCGCCCCACTCCTCGGGCTGGAGCCCCTGCTCGACGAGCTCGCGCTTGACGCGCTCGGGATCGGCGGAGGGCTTGTCGATCTTGTTCACCGCGACGATGATCGGGACCTTCGCCGCCTTCGCGTGCGCGATCGCTTCCTTCGTCTGGGGCATCACGCCGTCGTCGGCAGCGACGACGAGGACGACGATGTCCGTCGCACTCGCGCCGCGTGCGCGCATGGCGGTGAAGGCCTCGTGGCCCGGCGTGTCGAGGAACACGATCGTGCCGGACTGGGTCTGCACCTTGTAGGCGCCGATGTGCTGCGTGATGCCGCCGGCCTCGCCGCTCGCGACATTGGCCTTGCGGATCCGGTCGAGGAGGCTCGTCTTGCCATGGTCGACGTGACCCATGACGGTGACGACCGGCGGACGGGGCTGGAGATCCGGGTCGACCTCACCGGTCGTCGTCTCCTCGCCACGCGCCTCGGCGATGTCCTCTTCCTCGGTCGTCGCGACGTTTTCGACCTCCCAGCCGAACTCGCTGGCGAGGATCGCCGCGTCGTCCGCGTCGAGGGTCGTGTTGATGTGGATGCCCGTCTTGCCCATGGAGAGGAGCCTCATGAGGAGCTCCGTCGCCTTGAGGCTCATCTGCGCGGCCATCGCCGAGAGCGTGATGCTCTCCTCGATGCGGATGACCTTCTTGTGGGCCGACATCTCCTTCGTGGAGACGTTCACCGGGCCCTTGCGGACGTTCATCATGCCGGGGCGACCGAACCGGCCGCCCGGGCCGCCGCGTCCCATCATGCCGGGACGTCCCTGCTGCCCGGGGCGCATGCCGCCACGCTGCTGACCTGCGCCTGCGCGCGGGTCGAACTGGACGCGACGTGCATTCAGACCGGCGGCGCCACCGCCGATGCCGGTGCGCTGCGCGCCGATCGGCGTGGGCATCGGGACACCCGGGCGACCTGCCCAATATTCGACGCCGGTCTTCGGCGGCGACGCCACGCGCGGCGGCGGGGACGGCGGAGCCTGGGTCTGCGGGCGCGGAGCGGCGGCCGCCACTTCCGGTGCCGGCGTGGGCGCGCGCGGCGCCTCGGAGACCGGAACCGGAGCTTGCGGGGCCGGAGCGACCGAAGCGGGCGCCTCGGCGACGGGAGCCGGAGCCGACGCTGCCGCAACCGGAACGACCTCCTGCACCGGAACGGAAGCCGGCGCCGGGGGCACCTCGGGCTGCGCCGCAGGGGCAACCGCGTGCGCCGAGGGCGGCGGCGTCGGGACCTGGGGGGTCACAGGAGTGAGGCTCGTCTGCGAGGGGGGCGCCGCGATGGCCGGCTCCGACGTACGCGACTCGGGCGCAGGGGGAACGGCGGCGACGTCGGTGCGCGAGCTCGGACGAGCGGACGGCGGCGCGGGGGGCGCCGAGGGAACGGCGACCTCGCTCGCGCTGCGGCGATCCTCCGGCACCTCGCGGTAGGCGAGGATGCGCGTGCTCTCGTCCTTTGCGAGCACGTCCGTCGCCGAAGCGGCCTTCGCCACGGCGGTCTGCGAAGGCGGCGCCTCGATCGCGAGCTGCGAGATGTCGCGGCGCGAGGCGACGTCGTCGAGCACCGGCGAAGACGGCTGCGCCGCGCTCACCGGTTGGACGGACGCCGGCGTGGACTCCGCAGGAGCCTTGGCGACCGCGCGGCGCTTCAGCACCGTGCCGGCACCACGACGAATGCGCTCCTCGACGACGTCATGCGTCTTCTGCTTCTCGAGGTTTCGCTTCAGCCGCTCGACCGCCTCGGCTTCGACGGAGCTCATGTGATTGCGCACGTCCGTCACGCCGATGGACTGAAAGAGCGTCACGACCTGCTTGGGGTCGAGATTGAGCTGTTTCGCGACTTCATAGACCCGAACCTTGCTCATCGAACCTCCGACGACGACCATGCTTCCTCACTCCTGACGTCTTGCGTCCCGGCCACCTCGAGAGGTGACCCTCCGTCGCCTGTCACACGGGCGACGGTCGGAGCAGCGCCGCCAAGCGCGCTCCGGAACGGTCCAGACATCCGATACGTTTGGGCGATCGCGGCCGCCACGCCCGGGTGGAGGATGGCGACTACCGCCACCTCGTCCCGAGCCATCAGCGAGCCCAGACGCTGCTTGTCAGCAAAAGCGAGCGCCTTGCCCGAGGCGATCGCTTTCTCCACTTCAGCGAGCTTCGCCGCCGCGGCGGCATCCCTTGCCACCATGACGAGCTCGGCTCGTTCTTCTCTCAGAGCCTCGACGACGACATCCGAGCCGACGGCGAGCTGACCTGCGCGACGAGCGCCGGTGAGCAGGCCCTCGATCCGGCGGTCGGCCGCCTTCACGATCTCGTCGCCGATCGCTTTCGCGTCGGCCACGACCTTCGACTTGAAGACACGCGCGAGGCCGCCCTTCAGCGACTTCGCCACGCAGTCCGGCGTGGGGTGGAAGTGAGCGCCGCGCCCGAACCCCGACCCGGCGAGGTCGACCGCGACGTCGCCGGAGCTCGGGTCGTGAACGACGCGCACGAGCTCGTCCGCAGCGGTGTGCTTTCCGCACCCGGCGCACGTGCGCTCGGACCGCTTCCTCGCGGTCTTGGCGCTCTCGTCGCTGGTCGTCATCGCGAACATCCTTCTTCTTCCCTCGTCTCTGCTCTGGTTCGTCCGATCAGGCGTTCGCCTCGTCGGTCTTCTGGACGGCCGCGGCCTTGCGAGCCGCGTCGATCTGCTTCCACTCGTTGTTCAGGAACTGCTCGGCGCCCTGCTTGAGCGCGCGAGCCTTCTTGATGCCAAGCCCGGTCTTGATCGCGAGCTTGTCCTCGTCCTCGCGCATGATGTCCTCGACGCTGCGGTAGCCCGCGTCCTCGAGGAGCTGGACGGTGCGCTCGCCGACGCCGCGCACGAAGAGGAGCTTCTCCTTGTCGGTGAGCGCCTCGGTCTTGCTCGACGCGGTGGAGATGCGCTCCTGACGGAGGGTCTCCATCGTCTTCTCCGCGGCCTCGCGGATCTTCGCCGCGTTCTCGGCGCCCACGCCCTGGATGCCGCCGATCTCCTGCTCGGTCGCCTCGGCGACCTCCTCGAGAGCGCGGAAGCCCATGCGATACATGTTGCGAGCAACCGCCTCGCTCACGCCGTCGATACGGCCGAGCTGGGTGATCGCCTCCTCTTCCATCTGCTTGAACTTCGACTCGCTGATGATGTCGAGCTTCCAGCCGGTGAGGTGCCAGGCGAGGCGCACGTTCTGGCCCTTGCGACCGATCGCGAGCGACAGCTTCTCGTCCGGAACGACGAGCTCCATGCGCCCGTCCGCCTCGTTGACGATGACCTTGTTGACCTCGGCGGGCTGGATCGCCGCGCAGACGAAGCGCGCCGGATCGCGATCCCACGGGACGATGTCGATCTTCTCGCCGCGGAGCTCCTGCACGACCGCCTGGACGCGCGAGCCTTTCATGCCGACGCACGCGCCGACCGGGTCGACGTCGGCGTCACGGCTCATGACGGCGATCTTGGAGCGCGCACCCGGCTCACGGGCGCAGGCGACGATCTTGACGATGCCCTCGTAGATCTCGGGGACCTCGGACTCGAACAGCTTCTCGACGAGCTTGCCGTCGCCGCGCGAGAGGATGATCTGCGGGCCGCGGGCCTCGCGATCGATGTCCTTGAGGAGCGCGACGATGCGGTCGCCGGGGCGGTACGTCTCGCGCGGGGTCTGCTCGCGGAACGGCAGGATGCCTTCCGTGCGCCCGAGGTCGACGATGATGTTGTTGCCCTTCTCGAAGCGGCGAACGACGCCCTTGATGAGCTCGCCCTTCTTGTCCTTGAACTCCTGGAAGATGAGGTCGCGCTCCTCGTCGCGGACGCGCTGGATGAGCACCTGCTTCGCCGTCTGCGCCGCGATGCGGCCGAACTGCGAGCGCGCCTGCTTCACCATGAGGAGATCGCCGAACTCCTTGTCCTGCTCGGCGGCCTTCTTCGAATCCGTGGGGTGCCAGAAGATCTGGAAGCCGAGCTCTTCGCCGAGCTCCGCCTCGAGGCCCTTGGCCTCCGCGTCCTCGAGCGCAATCTCGCGCTCGTCGTCGGACACGTCGTCCACGACCGTCATGAACTGGAAGAGGTCGACCTGACCGGTCTCCTCGTTGAAGGTCGCCTGGAGCTCGCGGTTCGGTCCGAACACGCTCTGGGCAGCCTTGAGGATCGCCTCCTCGATGGTCTTCACCAGGCGAGCGCGATCGATCCCCTTCTCCTTTGCGACCATGTCGATCGCCTGGAGGAGATTCGCGTCACTGGGGGCTGACTGCTGCTGAACGGCCATGTTGTTCCTCTTCGAGCTCGGCCCACTGTCGGGGCGCTTCGACGATTCTGCGCTGAGGGTCACGACTTCCTCTTCTTCTTGCCGCCGGCAGAGTGCGGCTTGCTCGGCGGACCGAACTCGAAGACGAGCCGCGCTGAGAGCACGTCTTCGAGGGGGACGTTGTAAGTTCGTCCGCCGTCGACGACATCGAGGACGCCGTCATTGACGGAACCGAGCACGCCGACGAGGACCTTCTGACCCGCGATCGCGTTCTTGAGCTTCAGCTTCGCCTTTTCGCCCGCGAAGCGGACGAAGTCGGCCGGCTTCTTGAGCGGCCGCTCGACGCCAGGCGAGCTGACCTCGAGGTTGTAGCGATGGGGAATCGGGTCGGCGGCGTCGAGCGCGGGCGACAGGTCGCGCGCGATGTTGGAGCAGAGCTCGAGATTGACGGCGGCGTCCTTGGTGGAGAGCTTCTCTGCGCTCGCGCCCGCCTTCTCGACGAACACGCGGAGGATCCACCCGGCCTCGTTCTTCAGCTCGATGTCGACGAGCTCGGCCCCATGAACATGCACGACGGGCTCGATCACGGCGTTGAGCCGCTCGCGGTCGACCAATGTTGTGCTCTTCGAGGCCTCGTACATCGTGATCTATCGAGCTTTTCCGGAGTTCGTTCTCGGCAAAAAGACAAAAAAATAGCGAACCGCAAGATTGGGGTCCGCAATGCGACAGCCACCAACTGGGGCGCGGACCATAGCGCGCAGCGCGAATGCGATCAACCCTCCTCGGATGTTGAGCGCACCTCATCCGCGTCCCCGGAAGGTCGCGAAATATCAATGCGTTGTCGCGATGCCTTAGAAGTCCGCGGCCGCGGATGCAAGCGCCGCAGTGCCGCGGCCGAGCTCGGGAGTCAAGCCCCAAGCCGATCCGCCCCCTCCCGGATCGAGCTCTAGCGTGGTCGCCGGTCCTTCCGGAGACCGCAAGATCGCGACCATTGTCGGACGTCGGCCACGAGAACGCAGCCACGCGATCGCCATGAGCGTGCTGACCTCCGCTGTCCGTGGCGCGGCGCGCGCGCTGTCGAGCTCGTCTCGTCTCCCGCGTCGAGCTCGAGTGAGCATGCGTGACGCGCTCCTCTCGAGCATGCGACGCGCGAGAGCGAGACCGTGAAGCTCGGCGCTCGCCGGAGAGCCACGAGCACCGACCGACAACCTTCGTTCACGTTCGGCGTAGATCGCGTTCCTAACGGCGCGGCACGTTCGGTGCGCCCCGCAGCAAGGCGAGCGAGGTGAAGGATGACGTGCAGGTGCGGTGAGTCGCAGAGAGCACAGGCGATCCACGCGTTTCGTCGAACCGTCGCGAACACGGCGTTCACGGCGGAAGTCACCGTCGACGCGTGCGCGCGCTGCGGGGAGCCAAACGTTCCGGCAGCGCTCGTGATCGCGTTCGAGCGCGCCCTCGCGGCGGAGCTCGCGCGTCGCGGCCCGATCTCAGGCGAGACGTTCCGCTGGATCCGCAAGGCTGCATCGATCGAGCGGATGGATCTCGCACACCTCATCGGGGTCCCGGTCGAGACGATCGCGTCCTGGGAAGAGGAACGGCGCGCTCCGGACCCCGCCGCATGGACCGTCGTGGCCGCGATTGCCCTCGATGCGGTCGAGGGGCCGCGACCGATGCGCACGCGTCTGTCGGCGCGACGTCGCGGAGGTCCGACTCCGCAGACCGTTCGTCTCGAGCTCAGCGGCGCGCCCGCAGGGACGCTTGCGCGGGTCCTCGAGATCCTCTCCGGCGCGATGGCATTCACCGACGCCGACATCGCGGATGCCCTCGACGTCGACTGCGCCACGCTCAAGGCGAGGCTCCGTCACCTCGCCGGCCTCGGCCTGGTTCACGGCCCTCAGACCAACGGCAGCGCCGGAACCGACGACGAGGCTGCGCGCTGGGAGCCCGCCTCACGCGACCGGAGCGCGCTCTTCCGCGCGGCCACCGATGCCGGCGTCGATCTCGACGCGCTCCTTCCGCGCGCGAAGCGCACGGACGGCAAGACGTCGTCCTCGCGCGAGCGCACGGCGCCGCCGAACTGGCGAGCATCGTCGTCCTGAGCGAGCACGAACACCTCACGATCGCTCGAGACACACCCTGACACCGGAAGCCTGAAGCCACGATCGCGTCACCCCAACGGGAGAGGGCGACGCGATCGTCAGAGCCCGCGCGCCGCGCGGCACGTCTTCGTATAGAGATCGCGGAGGATGTTCTTCCGGTCGGTGATCGCCTTCACGGCGTCGTAGCTCGACTTGTTCCAGATCGACCAGAACGTCTCCTCGTCGTAGAAGTTGTGCGAGATGAGCGTCTTGATCCCCTTCACCTTCGGGAGCTCGTCCTCGATCTCCTTGTAGTAGTTCCGCCCTCGAGGCTGCCGGAGACCGTAGATCGCCAGGTCCACGAAGAGCTCGTCGTCTACGCCATCGAAGTAGCCGGGCGCGATCCACTCGTAGTAGCGGACGCGCCTGTACGGGACGCACCAGAGCGGAAAGTAGTCGATCGCGCCGCGGTACCACTGCATGAAGTCCTGCAGCTTCGCGATCGGCAGGAACAAGTCGACCGTGACGTTGGGACGCTCGGCGGGGAGGAATCGGTGGAGCACCTCCGCGAGGCGAAGGAGCGTCGTCGAGCTCACTAGCTTCCCGAACAAGAGCCGTCCGACGAAGGACCTCGGATGCACGTTGGTGACGCCGCGGTCGTAGCGAAAGAAGTAGTCGGGGGTCCGGAGGTAGTCCTCGATGCGGGCCCCGGTGCTCCGCCAGTAGACCCGGACCCAGTCGTAGCGGTGCGTGTAGGGCGCCTCGTCGACGAACTTGCCCAGGCAGAGCACGTACTTGTTCGGAGCGTGGATGATCCCGTCCATGAAGTCGACGTCGGCCGCCGTCGCATGCTTCCGGATGGCTGCCTCGTACTCCTGGAGCGTCGGGAACGTGTCGTAGGTCAGCTTGACGTAGGGCTTGGCGGGGACGAGGCGGAACTTGAGCTTCGACAGGACGCCCAGCGTCCCGAAGGAGCCGTGCATCATCTGGAACACGAGCTTGTGCTCGTTGTCCGGAGTGCAGCGGAGCACCTCGCCGTCGGTCGTGATGACCTCGTATTCGAGACAGGTGTCGTGGAAGCCGCCGTAGCGGAAGGACATCGACTCGATCGAGCAGCCGGAGACGGCCCCTCCCACCGTGATCGTCTTGAGCTCCGGGACGACGATGGGCACCAGGCCGTACTCCAGCGTGGCATCGACGAGGTCGACGAACGTGACGCCGGGCTCGGCCGTGCACGTCCGCGTGATCGGATCGATGCGGAGGATCTGGTCGAGATCGCTGATGTCGACCTTCGCATCGTGACGCCGCTTGTCCCCTTTCTTGGGGACCTGATGCGAGACGGCCCTCTTCTTCAGCGACACGAACGCCCCTCCCCCGTCGTGCCGCGCGAGCGCGCGCGCGATTCGCTGGACCTTCGCGGTGTGGCGGAGGCCTCGATCGTCCGGCGCGGTGAGCCGCAGGAGTGTCCTCGGAAGGGTGAGATTCATCACCGGCCGACCTGCAAGCCATGCTCCCCCTTCAGGCTCGCTAGGCGAGGCGCGACCGTCGATCGTGCTCTACGACGGAGACCTCGTGCCGAGTCGCAGTTCGACATTGCCGCTGCGTGATTCAGCAGCGAACGATCGGCTCAGCGCACTACAGCGACGCTCGCTCGACCCTGGCGAGGTCGGCCACGATGCGCTCGAGGGCGACGCTCGTCTCGCCGAGGCGGTCGTAGTCGAGTCGGTCGGCGGTGTCCGTTGCGCGGTGGTAGTCGATCGACCGCAGCGGTGCCGTGTCCGTCACCATGAACGCCGGGATCCCCTCGCGGGCAAACGCGAGGTGCGACTGCGCCCGGAGCGTCGTGAAGAGGAGCGGATGCGTCACGATCGCGCTCGTGAGGTCCCCCTCTGCCGAGTCGAACGCTCGCTTTGCTCGCTCGAGCAGCCAGCGCGTCTTTCCGTCACCGACGATCGCCAGGTCCGACTTCAGCAAGCGGACGAGCCGGAACGGCCATCGATGCTCTCTCACGTGTACGCCCACGCCCTCGATGCTCATCATCGCCGCCACCCGCGGGCCTTCGCGGCGGAGGTCGCGGAGGTAGCGCCTGCTCCCGGCCAGCTCGGTCCCTCCGCGTGGAGGCTCTTCGGCCGCGAATGCGACGAGCCTCACCGTACGCTCGAGACGAAGCGCCTGGAGCGAGTGCGCAAGGGCGAGCAGCATCGCAACCCCGCTCGCGTTGTCGTCGGCGCCGGGCGACCCGCGAGGCGTGTCGTAGTGAGCTCCCACGACGACGGTCTCGCTCGCGAGGCGTGCGCCACGTAGCACGGCCTCGACGTTGCAGGCCCCTTCGTCGACCGGCCGGCGCCTCACGGGGACGCCAGCGTCACGGAGTCGATCCGTGATCGCGTCCGCGGCCCGCGCAAGGTTCTCGACCCCGCGGGACGAGCGATCGTTGCGCTCACCGATCACCTCGCTGAGCAGCCGCACGTCGTCGCGGATCCGCTGCACGACGTCGTGAAACATCTCCGGTTGCCGGCGAACGGGAATGGGGGTCCCGACGTGGGTCGCGGACCAGCACGGCGGATCGCTCGCGGGAAACGAGTCTTGCCCAGCGGTATCGACGGTCTCCTCCAGGCCGAGGAGGTGGTTCTTCTCCCGCGTGCGCTTCGCGTCCTCGCTGCGCCGGCGGGCTTCCTTCTCGCGCTCTGCGGCTTTCATTCCTGGGTCGCTCCGGTTGCGATGTCGATGAGTGTGGTGCCCTGCACACGGCCGGTCGCGCTCCCTGCGCCCTCCCGCGCGAGGGACGCTCCGCCGCTCATGCCCCTCCGGAGGTGCACGACGGATGCCCGGCGTCCGAGATGCCGCGGCGAGCGCCAGCGGATGTGCGGATACGAGGCGGGCGCGAGGCCCGACCTCAGTGGTGGCGGAGACGGGCTGCTTCGTGCACCGCCTCGACGAGCTCGGCAGCGTCGATCGGCTTGCCGACGTGCACGTCGAACCCAGCCGCGAGCGCGCGGTCCGTGTCGCGGTCGGCGGTGAACCCGCTCACGGCGAGCGCAGCGATCGAGGAATCCCGTGCGCGGATCTCGCTGACGAGCTCGCATCCGTCGCCGCCCGGCATCGCCAGGTCGCTCACGACGACATCGGGCGTCCACCGACCGAACAGCTCGAGCGCGGCACGACTGCCGGAAGCGCACGCCACATCCGCCCCGGCGCGACGGAGGATCGTCGCCATGAGCTCGCGTGAGTCTTCCTCGTCGTCGACGACCAGGACGCGTAGGTCGCGCAGGCTGTGACCGGGCTCTACCACGTGCTCGCTCGGCGCCACGACGAGCTCATCGCGGAGCGGGAGGAGGACGGTGAATGTCGCGCCCTGCCCCTCGCCCTCGCTGTCCACCGTGACCTTCCCGTCCTGGAGCTCGACGAGCTGCTTCACGATGTAGAGCCCGAGCCCGAGCCCGCTGCGCGCCGAGGCGTAGTTGCGCTCCTGCGTGTACATCTCGAACACGTGCCCGATGAGGTCCGGCGCGATCCCCTTTCCGGTGTCGCGGACGCGAAGCCGCACGTGAGCGGCGTCCCGCTTCGCCTCGACGACGATGCTGCCGCCGGTGGGCGTGTACTTCAGCGCGTTCGACAGGAGGTTCATGAGCACCTGCTCGAGACGCTGGCGATCGGCGATGACGATCAGATCGGGCTCGACGGAGAACGACAGCTCGAGACCGCCCTCGCTCGCGCGCGGCACCGCGCCTTCGACCACGCGCTGCGCGAGCGCGCCGATGTCCACCGGCGCGAGCGCGAGCTGGATTCGATCGGCGGCCATGCGCGAGATGTCGAGGAGCTCCTCGATGAGGTTCGCTTGCGTCCTCGCGTTGCGCTCGATCGTCTCGAACGCGCGGTTGCGCGCCGCCTGATCGAGCACCTCGCGGCGCAGGAGCTGCGTCCAACCGAGGATCGCGTTCAGCGGCGCGCGGAGGTCGTGCGAGAGGACGGCGATGAAGCGATCCTTGGCGCGGTTCGCCCGCTCCAGCTCCTCGCGCGTCCGTCGCTCGCGGGTGAGTAGCTCCTCCTTGTCGCGGAGCGCGCGCGCGAGGTCCTGCGTCCCCTCGCCATTCGTGGACGGCGCGGCCCTGATCGCGGGGCGCAAGGTCCAGAGGAGGCGCTGCCCGCGCGACGTCAACGACACGTGCGCGACGACATGAATCTCTCCGCCGCCGCGTGGACGAAGCGCGAGCTCGAGGAGACGCGTCGTCCCGCGCTCGAGAGCGTCGAGCGCATCGTTCATCACGCGGACCTCCTCCGGATCGATGAACGCCGAGATCGGCTTCCCGCGAAGGAAGCGCATCTCCAGGCAGAAGAGCTGCACCGCGGCCGCATTCGCGTCCCGCACGACGCCGAAGCGATCGGTGACGAGGTAGGCGTCCGGCGCTCGCTCGAAGAGGTCCGCGTACCGTTCGCGCTCCGCCTCGAGGCGGAGCCCCATGCGCCCCAGCTCGTCGAGCTGCGCGCGGAGCTCCTCCTCCGCGACGAGCAGCTCTTCGTGCTGGAGGCGCAGCGTATCGAGCGCCTCGCGAAGGATGGCAGGGTCCTGCTCGAGCCCGGACTTGGGCCCGAGGAGCTTCGCCGCGCGAGCCTCACCCGTCCTCATCGAAAGCGCGAACGACTCGACGCGATCGACAAAGGCATCCGCTCCACGACGACGGATTCGCAGAGACATCACCCCACCTCCTCGACGAGCACGACCACCCCCCGTATGCGCTCGCCACGAAGCGGAGACACACGGACCCTGAAGTTCTTGGTGTCGCCGTGCGGGCTCTTGCCGTCAATAGTGCGCTCGATGACATCCTTCTCTTCGAGCGCAGCGCGGAGCGATGCCGCGATCTCGCGAACCGGCAGGCCGATGTCGAGGCTCGCGAAGAGCTTCCCCTCTGCGTCCCGAGGGCGAACGCCGAAGATCTCGACCATCCGCGCGCTCCACGCGAAGACACGGAGCTCGCGGTCGAGAACGGCGATCCCGACGGGAAGGCTCCCCAGCACCGCGCCGAAGAGCGCATGCGTCTCGTTCAGCTCGGTGCCGCGCTGCCGGAGCTCCGCGTTGATCGTCTGGAGCTCCTCGTTCGTGGACTGGAGCTCCTCGTTCATGGCCTCGAGCTCCTCGTTTGTCGCTCGCAGCTCCTCGTTCGTCGTCTCGAGCTCCTCGTTCGTCGCCTGCAGCTCCTCGTTCATGCTCTGCACCTCGCGGCGCGTCGCCCGCAGCTGCTCGTGCGTGGCCTCGAGCTCGAGGTTCGCCCTGCGAAGCTCGACGCGGAGCCGGCACGTGTACGTCACGTCCACGAACGTCATCACCGCGCCGACGAAGGCGCCGGCCTCCGAGAGCAGCGGCGTGACGTCGAGGTCGAGGAACGACTTCTCGCCGTTTGCGTGGACGCGCTCCAGCTCCTTGCGCTGGACGGCGCGGAGCTCGCCCCTCGCGCGCTCGATGCACGCCGCGAGCTCGCCTTCACGAGGAACGAGCGCGAGCTCCTGGACCGACCGACCGACGTCACGCAGCGAAATGGAGAAGAGCCGCGCCGCCCTCTCGTTCGCCGACACGAGGTCGCCGGCCGCGTCCACGACGATCTGCGCGATGGGGCCGGCCCCCGACGACGTCAGGCGCAACTTCGCGTGCGCGGCCTCGTTCGCATCACGCTGGCTCGGCGTGTCCGCGGGCGCCGTCGTCGATGCAGCAGGGGGCGGACGCCGCGGCGCGCGGGTGGCCGTCCTCGGCGCGCGGGCAAACAGCCGGAGCTTCAGATCGACGGGCGCGAATAGATTCGAGTGCGAGAGCAGCATCTCCGCCTTCCCGAGGAACAGCACTCCGCTGGGGTTGAGCGCGAAGTGCAGACGACCAAGGAGCCGCTCCTGCGTCTCCGCGTTGAAGTACATCAGCGCGTTCCTGCAAGAGAGCACGTCGATGTGCGGGATCGGCGCGTCCTGGAGGAGGTCGTGACGTCCGAACACGATCTCGCGACGAAGCTCCTTCTTGAAGGTGAGCTCGTCGCCGGACGGAGTGAAGTACTTCTCGATCAGCAGCTCGGGGACAGCCTCGAGCGCCGCGCGCGGGTACGTCGCCAGCCGGGCGACGGAGAGCGCTTCGTCGTCGATGTCCGTTGCGTAGATCTTCACGCGACGCGCGAAGGCCTCCTCTCCGAGCGTCTCGCAGAGCACCATCGCGAGCGTGTACGGCTCCTCGCCCGACGAGCATCCTGCGCTCCACACCCGGATGGGGGTGTCCGCGCGCGGATCGACGATCGACGGAAGCCGGGCGGCGAGCGCATGCCATGCCGGCGGATCCCGGAAGAAGGCGGTCACGTTGATGAGCAGCAGGTCGAAGAGCTGCGTCAGCTCGTCAGGGTTCTGCTGGAGGTAGGCGAGGTACTCCGGGAGCGAGTCGATCCCCACCACGCTCATCCTTCGACGAACGCGTCGCGTGAGGCCCGGTCGCTTGTGGCCGGAGAAGTCGAAGCCCCGATCGCGATGGAGAAAGGCGAGCAGAGCGTCCAGCTCGTGGTCGTCCCTCCCCTCGGCGGGGGTACTGGGCTCGTCGATGCTTTCCTGTCCGTAGGTCATGGGCCGGCTTCGGCGGATGGCTGCCCACGCACGAACGGCGATCGATCGCGGATCCTCGAGGCGCTGCCGTCCGCGCGATGTTCACGCGGGGGCTGCGCGGCGTAGGCAACACCACGAGGTCGAGAGCGTCGTCGTTCGGCCGGGTGCCGGTCCGATCACCCCTGCTGGAGCAACCGATCGACGTCAGGCCTGAGCCGGAAGAGCGAGACCTTCTCGCGCGCGACCGGCGCGAGCCGGCCCAGCGTGAAGCTCACCTTGCGGCGCGTCTGGGCGAGGCCGAAGTAGTCCGCGTACAGCGGGCTCATCAGCGAGAGGAACGAGAGCGCGTCCGCGTCGTCGAGGACGAGCGCGTCCGACTCCGAGCACACGCGACCCGCGACGAGATCGGAGGCGCGAGCGGCGTCCTCCTCCTCCACGCCGACGCCACGGAGGATCGCGAGCGCACGCTCGCCCCCGCGCTTGGCCTGCGGATCGTCGAGCACGCGATGCGCACGGTGCTCGATCCGCTCTTGCGGCTCGCCATCGAGGCGATCGATGTCGTGGAACAGCGCGGCGATCTGCGGGGCGAGGCCGATGTTCGGCGCGATACGAAGCATCCACTGCCAGGTGTCGAGCGCGTGCTCGAGATCGGCGCGCAGGAGCGGCGACGACGGATCGAATAGCGCGGCGTGCGCCTCGAGGATCGCGTCGAACAACGGGGTCGACGAGGCCTCGTTGCGACGCACGACGAGCCGCTGATAGCGGGCCATCACCTCGATCGCGACGCCGACCGCGTCACTTCCCCGAACGACGACGAGCGAGAGCGGACGCGCATTCTCCACCGCCTCGTCGAAGCGGCGGAAGTCGAATGCGCCTCGCCAGGCGAAGTCATCGATGATCAGGTCGTCCGCTGCGCACCGCTCCGCTCGTTCCACGATGAGCGACGGGAACTCCCGCGTGAGCGTGGACGTATCGAGCTCCTCGTCCTCATCGGCGACGAGGCTGAGCCGAACGATCTCGGGTCTCTGCGAAGCCGCCTTGCGGCGGCCCTTGTGCGAGAGCGTGCCGGCCGAGCCAGCACCGACTTGCCCGCGGTCACTGCTGACGACCGCATTCATGATGCAAGCCCCAGCTCGAGCTGGACGAGCATCGGGAACGTCTTCTTGACCGTCGTGTGCGTCTGCTGCGCGACCCAATCGAGGAGCTCGAGGAGCCCGGCATCGAGGTGCCCCTGGGCCTGATGACCGAGCGCCTGCTTTGCGCGACCGACGTCGGCGAAGCAATGCCGGACATCACCGATCTGGTACTTGCCCGTGACCTCGGGCGCCAGGTTCGAGCTCCCGGCGACGCCGGCCATCCGGCGCGCGACCTCGGACAGCGACGTGGCGCGCCCGCTTCCGACGTTGATCACCGCGTGACGCGTGTCGGCGGACATCGCGAGACGGCAAGCCGTGGCGACCTCACGCACGTCGATGAAGTCGCGGAGCTGCTCGCCATCCTCCGCGAGCAGCGGACGGCGGCCGGCGAGCAACCGCGACGCGAACCGCGCGAGGTCACCCGTGTACGGGTTCGAGAGGGACTGCCTCGTTCCGAAGACGTTGAAGAAGCGGAGCGCCGTCGTCGGAATGCCGAAGGCCCGACCGAACCGCAGGCACATGCGCTCCTGGTCGTACTTGGATGCTGCGTATACGGAACCCTCGAGCGACGGGGTCTTCGACTCCGGCGTCGCGATCGGCGAGAGAGGCTCTCCGTTGCTCGTCGGCTCCCACTCTCCACGACGAAGCTGCTCGGGGCGCCGTCGCAGGATCTCGGTCGGCGTTCCGGACGAGTCACGGTAGAGGCCCTCGCCGTAGACACACATGCTCGAGCCGAGGATGAGGCGCTCGACCGAAGAGCGCACGAGACGATCCATCAGCACCGCGGTGCCGACGTTGTTGGCCGACATGCACCGATCGACCTCGAAGACACTCTCCCCTGCGCCGACGGCAGCAGCGAAATGAAAGACGACGTCCACTCCCTCGAGCGCGGTCTCCACCAGCGCGCCATCGCGCACGTCACCAACGATCAGCTCCACCTGCGGATCGAGATACGAGGGACGCCCGCCCTCGTGGTGCACGCGCGGCGTGAGGTTGTCGAGCGCTCGAACCGTATGACCATGGGCGAGCAGCTCGTCGGCGAGGTGCGAGCCGATGAACCCGGCACCTCCCGTGATCAGGACCTTCTTCATTGTGAGCTTCTCCGTTCGAATGGACGACTGCGTCCTGTTCGCGCCGCCGAGAGGCGGCTGCGAACAACTTGTGGACAATTCCCCCCCGCATCGCTCGTACGGAGCTCCGCGGAACAGCTCAGTATCGTGCACTACGCATGCCGCTAAGCGTCGCGGCGTGTCATGAACGCTCGCCATGCGTCGAAGCTCGGTGTGAACGTGTGTACCGAGACGTAGGCTGTCCTATTTCGACACGCCTGGTGCGTTCTCGCAGACCGAAATCTCGGTGAAATCGGCCGCGAGAACTCGATGTTCACCCAAATCTCAGTACGACTGCGCTGCCGCACCCCTGTCCACAGGCTCGCAAATCGTGCGCTGTGGCGGGAGGCGCGCTGAGTCAACGGAGCGCCGACGATTCTTCGACGTGCAGTGTTTGCGCCAAGACCTCGGGTTTCGAGCCCGGGACCATCGCATGCACGACGGCTTGGGCCATGTCGCCGCTCGATGCCTGGGTTTACCGCGACAGCAAGCAGCTCGCGCACGGTGGGTCGCTCCTCCGTGCGCTCGAGCGATCCATCAACGAGATCCGCCGAATACGCGCGTCCCAAGGGAGACGGCGGGCCGCGACCGAGACCCTCGTCATGGCGGGCGAGCTCGAGGCCGCGCTCGCAGACGCCGCGGATCCGCTCGAGGCGCGCGTCGCCCAGGCCACCGATGCTCTGGCCGCCACCACTCTGGGGTCGACCCCGGATCTGGCGATCTGCGCCGAGGCGCTGGCCCACATCCGTGCGCCGCGGAGCCTCGCCATCCGGCCTCCCGAGGGCTTCGCCTATTACGCGCTCCATCCACAGGCCTATGCCTGCGCGAGCGAGCTCGTGAACGCCCCCGAGGCGCTCGTCATCGGCGTCCGCTCGATCGGAACGACGCTCTCCGCCATCACCGCTGCGGCGCTGCGAGGGCGTGGCGTGACGGCGAGGCGGATCACGGTGCGGCCCGACGGCCCCGCCTCCGACCGGCGTCTCGTGCTCAACGCAGACGCCCTTCAGGCGATCGCCCGCGCGCGCGCCGCCGAGGCGGCGATCGTGATCGTGGACGAAGGGCCTGGGCCGACCGGCTCGAGCTTCCTCGCGACCGGCGAGGCGGTCGTCGCCGCGGGGGGACCGCGCGAGCGCATCGTGTTCCTCGGAAGCCGGCCCGTCGATCCCAATCGCCTCCGAGCGCCGGCCGCAGCGAAGCGATGGCGCGCGTTCCGGACGGCATTCGCCCCGTCGGACGTGTTCGGCCCCGCACGGTCCGGGACATGGGGCGCCGCGCTCGACATCTCGGGCGGCGCGTGGCGCCCATTGCACTATACATGCGACGAGCACTGGCCGGCGGTCGTCGAGGCGATGGAGCGCCGCAAGCTCGTCGCTGGAGGACGGCTCTTCAAGTTCGAGGGCCTCGGCTCGAGCGGGCTCGCGGCACGCCACCGGGCCTCCGCCCTCGCCGCCGAGGGGATCGCGCTCGACCCATGCGACGAAGGAGACGGATGGACGTCCTACCCATGGGGTGGACGCCCGCTGCAGCCGAGCGATCTCGACGCAGCGCTGATCGAGCACATCGCGAAGTACTGTGCTCGCAGACCCACGCTGTGCCCGCTCGTCTCGGCGGAGAACGAGCTCGAGCCCGTGGTCGCGACGAACCTCGCCGTACTCCTCGGCGGTGCTTCGATCGCCGGTACCCCGCTGGCCGCACTCACGGCGGACGGCTCGCTCGAGCTCGTACGCGTCGCGACGACGGACAGCCGCCTCGCCCCCCACGAGTGGCTCCGCATGCCGGACGGGAGCGTGCGCAAGACCGATGCGATCGCGCACGGCGACGATCACCTCTTCCCCGGGCCGACCGACATCGCATGGGACCTCGCCGGGGCGATCATCGAATGGGAGATGGACAGAGGCGCGCGCGAGCACTTCCTCGCCGCATACCGGCGCGCCTCGGGCGACAACGCGTCGAAGCGAATCGACGCGTGGCTGCTCGCCTATGCCGCCATCCGCGGAGCGTTCAATCTCTTCGCCCTCGAGACCTGCAGCCCGGGCGAGGCCAACCGACTCGTTCGCGAGGTTGCACGTTACCGCGCCGTCGTCGGCTCCTTCCTCCCGACGAGCGAGCCGCGGGCATCCACCACGCCGGATGGCTGAGGAGGGCGCAGCGCCTTCGCGCGCCACGGTCACCGAGAGCCGAGCTCGAGGAGGCTCACGCCGCTCACCGAGAGCCGAGCTCGACGAGGCTCACGCCGCTACCTCGCGGAGCAGCCGCTCGACGTCAGGTCGCAGACGGACGTGCTCGAGCTTCTCCCGCGCCGGAGGCCCCAGGCGCGCGAGGGTGTACGCGACCTTGCGACGCGTCTGCGCGACGCCGAAGTAGTCGATGTACCCGGAGCTGTTGAGCGAGAGGAACGACAGCGCATCGGCGTCGTCGAGCAGCACGACGTCGGGGTCGCCGGCGCGGCGGTCGGAGCAGACGACGAGGTCGCGTACCCGTGCGCAGTCCTCGGCGCTCAAGCCGAGCCCGTCGAGGAGCGCGAAGGCGCGCGTCAGCGTCTTCTGGGAGCGCAGGTCCTTGGCGGACTGATGTTCGGGCGCCCGATGCTCGATGCGCTCGCGCGGCTCGCTCTCGAGCCGTTCGATGTCGTGAAAGAGCGCGGCGATCTGCACCGGAAGGCCGGCCTCCGGTTCGAGCCGCAAGATCCACTGCCACGTGTCGACGGCGTGCTCGAGGTCCGCCTTCGCGAGTGGGACCGTGACGTCGTAGAGCCCGGCATGCGCGCGAAGCACGCCGTCGAAGAGCGCCGTCGCCGACGCGCGATTCCGACGGCCGAGAAGTCGTTGGTACCGAGTCATGACCTCGCAAGCGAGCCCTGTGACGTCGTGCCCACGCACCGCGATCGAGGCAGTCGGCCCCGCATGCTCGATCTTCTCGTCGAGGCTGCCGAGGTCGAACGCGCCCCGCCACACGTAGTCGTCGACGACGATGTCGGACGCGCCGGACGTCAGCGCTCGTTCGACCCGTACGGTCGGAAACTCGCGCTGGACGAGAGTGGTGTCGACGTCGTCTTCGCCCACGAGGCGTAGCCGCAGAAGCTCGAATCGCTTTGTCATGGCAACCTCCGGTCCGTTCCAAGCGTCGACGTTCATCGAGCCTCTCCTTTGCGGCTGCGCTCTTGGCTCATCTCCCCCCTCCCCGACTCACGCCTCGCCTCCGGGGTCGACCGTCCCCGAGACGACGACGCGCGTCCGGCGTGCGCGTCGCTCGAGGAGCTCGCGCGTGTAGCGCTCGAGGGTCTCCGCACGATGCTGCGACGTGTGCTCCGCGAGGATGCGGCGCCTTGCAGCTTCGCCGACCTTGATTCTGTGCGCCTCCGGAAGCTCGCGGAGGAGCCGCAGCGCCTCGACGGCGGTGCGCACGACGAGGATCTCCGAGCCTGGCGCGAGGAGCTCGTCGAGCCCCGGCCACGGATCGGTGACGATCGGCGTAGCGCACGCGGCAGCTTCGAAGAGGCGGACACTAGGCGACCAGCCTGCGACCGCCATCGCCTTACGCGTGACGTTCAACGTGAACCGCTGGGAGCCATAGAAGCGGCGATGCTCCGAAGGACCGATATGGTCCTTGCGTTCGACGTTCGCCGGCCAGTCGAGGTCGGTGGGATACGCCGCACTGGCGACGACGAAGCGCCCCTCGGGCCAGAGCCGAGCAGGCTCGTGGAGGAGACGTTCGAGCCCGAGCCGGCGATCGTCGCTGTAGGTGCCGAGATAGCCGAGGTCCCAGCGAGCCTCCTCCGGCTCCGGGAAATGGGCAGCCACGTCCACGGAGCAGTAGAGCGGACGTACCCACTGCGCGCCGTACGTGCGGCGGACCACGTCGAGGGTCGGACCGCCCGTGCACGAGAGGTGGAGCGCGTAGCGAGCAACGAGCTCCGGCGAGAGATAGCTGCACGTCCCGTCGACCAGGCCGCCGAGCGTGATGGGCGTGTCGATGTCATAGAAGGCGGTTCGTCCTGGCGCCAGATCCAAGGCCCAGCGCCCCACGGCGATGCCGTCGGGGATGCACGATCCGACGACGACGAGGTCGGCATCGTGGACGATGGGGGAGAATCGATCGTGCAGCTCTGCGAGCGACTCGTACACGTGGGACTGCGCCCACGGCACATCGTCGAGGTCCCGGTTCTCCGCATACGATGGCTGATCGCGCTCGAGAAAGGTGACCTCGTGACCACGCTGCGCCAGCGAATGGAGGAGCGACCGATAGGTGCTCGCGTGGCCGTTGCCCCACGAAGATCGCAGCGAGAGGCCGAGGAACACGTAGCGAAAGCTCATGGCGCCACCTCCATCGCGGGAGCGTTCGTCACGAGGATCGAATCGACGAGCTTCGCGCGTTGGGCATAGGTGTGATGCGTGAGAACGCGCGTCCGCGCAGCCGCGCCGATCTCGCGAGCATGGATGGGATCGAGATCGCGCAGGAGGCGCGCGACCTCCTCGCCGTCCTTTGCCACGAGGATCTCGCGACCGGGCTCGAGGAAGACGTCGACGCCCTCCCAGTCGTCCGTGATCAGACACGCACCGGCCCCGGCGGCCTCGAAGACGCGCGCCGGCGGCGACCATCCGTTCGCCGCCATGCTGTCGCGCGTGATGCTGAGGACGCATCGAGAGCTCGCGTTGAACGCGTTGTGATCGCTGGTGTAGACGTGGCCGATCGCGCGGACGTTTGGAGGAGCCCCACCGCCGGGGCGCTCCGCGCCCGCGAAGCCCTGGGGTCCCCACCCGCTACCGCCGAGGAGGAACGTCTTCTGGGGGAGGAGTCCCGCAGCACGAAACAAGAGCTCGCGCACGCGCGCTTCGTTGTCCGGCAGCCGGTTCGCGAGCAGCGAGAGGTCCGCGAACCATCGAGGATCCGCCGGCACGGGGAAGTGCGTGGTGGGGTCGAGCCCGTTGTAGACCGGGACGCACAGACGCGCGCCGACCTCCACGTAGCCGCGCACCACCGGCGGCCCGCCGCCGTAGGTGAAGACGAGATCGTAGCGAGGGATCGTCGCCCGGAAAGGATCGTCCGGGTTCGCTCGGAGGCGTTCGAGCGTAGCAGCGGCGTCGACGTCCCAGAAGATCGAGAGTGCGCCCGGTTTGACCGCCCGCGGGACCTCGTCCTCGAGGAGGGCGTCGAAGGCCCCGATCCCGCTCGCCTTGATGATGACGTCCGCGCGGCGTGCTCGCTCGAGCATGCGATAGGCGTCGTCGCGGTCCGTCCCCGAATAGACGACGACCTCGGCCCAGGGTGGGTCGGCCATGTCGCGATGCTTCTGGCGATCGAGGATGTCCGGCTCGAAGAACGTGATTCGATGACCACGCGCCGCAAGGGCTCGAACGATCCCTCGATAGTACGTCGCCGTCCCGTTCCAGTACGCAGAGACGAGGCTCGAACCGAAGAACGCGATCTCGAGCGAGAGCTTCATAGGAACACTCCAAGTGAGACGTTTGGTCTCGAGCCAGGCGACCGTTCGCCGGCAAACGACTCGAGGATCGCGAGGAGCTCGTCCACGCGATGCGCGCAGGTGTGCCGGCCGAGGATCGACTCGCGACCGCGGTCCGCCAGCTCGCGGCGGGCGTCCGGATCGGAGAGCAACGTTCGCATGTGCTGTTGCATCGAGGCGCCGTCGTCCGCGATCAGGTAGTCGGTGCCGGCGCGGAAGAGTCCTTCGGAGTCGTGCCAGTGACAGCTCACCAGCGGGACGCCGCACGCAAGCGCCTCGAAGACGCGGATCGCGGGGTCGGCCAGCGCCTTGGCCTCGGACCGCCGCGGTACGTGCACCGTCATCTTGAAGGCGGCGAACGCTCGCGGCACGTGGAAGTTCGGAAGCCACCCGCCGTACGCCACGCCGCGAGCCGCGAGATCGGCACGCGCGGCGTCGGGATAGCGAACGCCGAAGACCTTCGCCGAGAGCCGGAGCTCGCGCACCGGATCGAGGAAGCACTCGCGGAGGTCGTTCGCTCGCGATTCGTCGCTCCAGTTGCCGATCCAGACCACGTCTCGACGAGCAGCGACACGCTTCGAATCCGGCTCGCTCCCGGGCTCGAACTCGGTGAGGGCGAGCGGGCTCGGCTTGAAGATCCGGACGTCGGCCGCCTCGCGCCACACCCAGGCGCGAGGCCCCCACCCCATGCGGTCGTGCGCTTCCTTCACTGCGCCGCAGAATGCGAGAACGCCGTCGAAGCCCGACAGGTCGTAGCCCTCCATCTCGGCGGGCGCCGTGACGGCGCGATGATGGGTGTCGTGGAAGAGCAGCGCGTAGCGCGACCGAGAGCGCTTTCGATGGGCACCGATCCGGCGCACGAGATCGTGGGAGCTCCACTCGTGGACGATGACGGCGTCGGCGCCGTCGAGCACCTCGTCGAGATCGAGCGTCGCCCGGTCGTAGCGACGCGACTGGAGCGCTGGGAAGTGCTCGGTGGTGAGGGCAAGCGCCTCCTCGCCGTGTTCATGGACGAGGTTCTGCACGCTCCACGCATCCGCGGGCTCGCACACCGAGACGCGATGCCCTCGCTCGACGAGCTCGGAGACGACACCACGGAGGAAGTGCGCGCTGCGGTGGCACCAGTCCGACAGCAACGAGTGACTGAAGAACACCAAGCGCATCACACACTCCGCGTCTCCCGTCCTTCCATCCGCAGCGCAGGAACCCGTCGCGCATGGAGGATCGCCTCGTAGAGATCGCGCATCGCGCGACCATTGCGGGCCGGAGTGTAGAGACGCGCACGGAGCTGCGCGGCGTCGGCGAGCTCGGCTCGACGCACGTCATCGTTCACGAGCCCGTTGATCGCGGAGATCAAGCCGGCCTCGTCATCGGGTCGGACGTAGACGGCGGCGTTGCCCCAGACCTCGCGCAGGCTCGGGATGTCTCCGAGCACGAGCGCACAGCCGCGAAGCGCCGCCTCGAGCGCCGAGAGGCCAAAGGGCTCGTACTTCGCCGGCAGCGCGAAGATCGTCGCACGGTCCATCAGCGCGCCGAGCTCACTGGGCGGAAGCCAGCCCAACGACTCGACGTTCGAGTAGGTGCCGGGGTCCGGGCTCGGTCCGTTGACGTGACCGGCATGCCCGCGAGGCGGCGCGCTTCCGCCTGCGATCTTCACGGGCCAGGGCAGCTTCCCGGCGATACGTCCGAGCATCTCGACGTTCTTCGCGCGATCCCAGACGCGTCCCGCAGCGAGGATGAGATGCTCCTTGCTCTGGCGCGACGGCTCCGCCGCGAGGCCGTTGGGAATGACGGCCGTGCGCGGAAGCGGACCGTAGTGGCGCTCGAGGCTCGCGCGCATCGACTGCGACGCTGCGATCACCGCATCGGCCGCATGGAGCCCTCGCCTCACCGCTTGCTTGTAGGTCGCGTAGCGCTCCGGCACGCTGGTGCCCTCCACGGCCTCCCACCAGGAGAGGACGCAGGAGTGCGCGACGAGGAGGACCGGCGCGGTGAAGCCCGCAGCGCCGTGGCAGTAGTGGTTGAGGTGGATGATGTCGGGCCGGATCCCCTTCTCGAGGTCCTTCAGCCAGTCGGTCGCGCGCGCGATGTCGGCCCAGGGATCGTCCATCCACTCGAGGGCGTGGGTGCTCTCGTGAAGCACGAGCCCAGGAACCGCCCGCGCCACGGCTTCCTGCTCGGGCCTCAACTTCGGGCCCATCAGCGCGAGGTGGGTCTTCGATCCCGTCTTCGCGAGCTCGGAGGCGAGCGTGAGCGCGTAGGTCAGCACGCCCCCGACCGCGTCGGCGGTCATCATAACGGTCCTCGCGAGCACGGGCAGAACGGCGGTGTCATTGAACATGGGGTCCCTCGTGCGGTGGCGGCTGTGACGGGTGGGCTCCGCTCGCGATGACGACGGCGCCGGTGTCGGGCTCGAGCTCGCGAGTGCTGTCTTCGAGCCAGGCTCCTGCGTCGATGTTGCGCTCGCTCGTCGTTGCCGCTCGACCGTCGACCCATCGCGCAAGCTCCACGAGCCCGCTGTCGAGGTCGACCGCCGCGCGGTAGCCCAGAACGGTCTCGGCCCGGCGTACGTCGGCGTAGCAGTGCCTCACGTCGCCCACTCGGTACTCGCTGGTGATCTCGGGCACGAGATGCGCCCGTCCGAGGAGCCGCGCCATCTTCTGCGCGACGTGCGCGAAGGTCCACGACTCGCCGCTCCCGATGTTGAGCACGGCGCCCGGCGCGGCTTGCGACTCGAGCGCGAGACAGCACGCGCGCGCGACGTCGTGCACGTTCACGAAGTCGCGTCGCTGCTCGCCGTCCTCCAGGACGCGCGGCTGCTTTCCGGCGAGCAGCCGCGTCACGAAGCGCGAGAGGTCACCGGTATACTGATTCGAGGGCGACTGGCGCGCGCCGTAGACGTTGAAGAGGCGGAGCGCGACGGTCGGTATCCCGTGGGCGCGCCCGAGCACGAGACACATCCGCTCCTGATCGAACTTGGAGAGCGCGTAGCGGGCCTCGAGTCGCACGCACATCGTCTCGGGTGTGGGCGCCGGCACGAGCAGCTGACCGCCCACGCAGAGGTCCCACTCGGCGCGCCAGAGCTGCTCGAGGGATCGAGCCGACACCTCCCGCTTCGCCCCGCTCGCATCGCGATAGAGGCCCTCGCCGTACACGCTCATGCTCGAGGCGACGACGAGCCGATCGATCGGCCTGCGAACGAGTCGGTCCATGAGGACGGCCGTGCCCAGATCGTTGACCGACGTGTAGCGCTCGACCTCGTACACGCTCTGGCCGGTGCCGGTGGCCGCGGCGAAGTGAAAGACCGCGTCGATTCCGTCGAGCGCATGCTCCACGGCGGCACCGTCCCGAACGTCACCCACGATCAGCTCCACCCTCGGGTCGAGATGCGACGGGCGCTTCGCGTCCTTCCCGTGGACATGCGGCGTCAGGTTGTCGAGCGCGCGAACGGAGTGGCCGCGCGCGAGGAGCGCGTCGGCGAGATGCGAACCGACGAAGCCCGCGCCACCCGTGATGAGGATGCTCTTCGTCGACATGAACCGCCCCCGATGGATGGAGTTGCCTCGCGAGCGAAGACACGCGCGAAAGACCGCCGCGAGGCAGCCGCGCGGTCGCGATTCGCTCGTACGGAGCGGCGTCGCGCGGTCGCGATTCGCTCTGCAGCGCTCGTGCCGGCAGAAGCGGTCGAAACGCGCGGGTAGTGGCGGCGGACTTACGTCGAGGTGTGAACGTTCCGAGGCCGGCGCAAGCGGTCGCGAATCGTCACGGTCGATGCGTCGGGGACACGTCGCAGATTCAATGCGGTTCTCGGTTCATCGAGCGCGCGCTCGGGCGTGGGCGCGCGCCGCGACGACACGTGCCGCGCGATCTCGAGCGGGCAGACCCGCGTGTCGCGCTGCTCGAGGCGCGCCTCGTCGTCCGGCGCGCCTTCGAGCACGTGAGGCCCCGCAGCCTCAGGGCAGGATGATCGGATTCGTCGGAGCTGCAGGCTTCGCGCCGGAACCGGCGCCGGCAGCGGGGTTCACCGCGGGCGGCGAGTCCTGCTCGGTGATGATGAACTGGACGCGTCGGTTCCGCTGCTTGTTCAGCTCGGTGACGTTCGGAACGAGGGGCTTCGAGTCGCCGAAGCCCTTGGCCGACAGCCGCTCCGATGCGACGCCATGCGCGGTCAGCCATGCGACGACCGCGGACGCGCGATCCTCGCTCAACCTCTGATTGTGCGCCGGCGCGCCGGATGCGTCGGTGTGGCCCTGCACCTCGACCCGACGGATCCGCGGGTTCTTGAGGAGGACGTCCGCGATCTCGGTGAGCAGGCCCGTCGACGCAGGGAGGATCACCGCGGAGTCGACCCCGAACTGGACCTGCTGCTTGATGATGATCTCCTTCTGCTGGATGGCGACGAGCGGGTTCTTCGGCTTCTTCTTCACCGAGAGCTCGATCGGGTTGTCCTGACGGACCTTCACCTCGAGCTTCTCGGAGGAGACGAGGTAGCCGTCCGCGTCGACCGTGATCGTTGCTTCGCCCGGCGTGAGGAGCTCGAAGCGGAACCCACCTTGCGCGTCGGTCGAGCCGCTCAGCTCTTTCTTCGCGACGTCGACCACGTTGATCGCGGCCCCGCTGACGAAGAGCCCCGTGTCGAGGTCCTTCACCTTACCGACGACGTTCCCGACACGGGGGAGCGCCGAGAGGACGCAGTCGAGCTGCACGTCTCCGCCGGCCTGCGCCGGGAGCTGGTTCGGTGCCGTGCCGGCAGGCGGCGAGCTCGCGCCCACGCCCGCGATCGTCGTGCTGCACTGCCCCGGCTTGTAGCCGTCCGCGTTGACGGTGAAGACGTAGGAGCCCGCGGGCAGCTCGTGCGTCGTGAAGCGACCGTCCGTCCCGGTGGCGAGCGAGGTGAGCTCGGGATGGTTCTCCCACGAGACGATCGCACCGCCGATCCCTTCGGCCTTCCCCTCCTCGTGGACGAAGCCGCGGATGCGGCGGCCGGCAGGCTTCGCGTGCTCGACGACGACGCGCTCGCGGATCACGGGCGGCCTGTCCTGCGTATCGAACGCCCAGCCGGCGCCGAGGTAGAGCATCCACGGCGGTGTCGGGCGCATCTCCTCGATGAAGAAGCCGACGCCCGAGATGCCGATGTCGAGGGCGGCCGTGAGGTTGAAGCCCTTCTTCCACGGATAGAACCGGCTCCCGAGCGTGAGCGTCGACGGCGCGAACGGATCCGTCGCCAGACACTTGTCGGCGCTCGAGTTGTTCGGCCGGCAGCGGTAGTCCTGCCGGTTGACCGGAACGAGGACGTGATACTCGAGGAACGGGCGCACCTTCTCCTGCGCTGCGAAGAGCTCCGCGCCGAGGTGGATGTCGAAGTGATCGACGCGGTTGATGTTGAGGCCGAAACGCTCGATGCGTGTGACCGGCGCGCCGCGCGCCCTCTCGGTCGCAGCGACGACCTCGCCGGAATTGTCGAGGACGTAGGTGAGGTTCGTGCTGAACCGGAGCGGGATGCGCTTCTCGGCGCCGCGGAGATCGGCGGTCGCGAGCCCGCGGAACTTCGCGCTGGTGCCGGAGCCGTCGAGGCCCACCGCCCCGGTGCCGTTCACGAGCCACATCTCGAACGCGCCGCCGACGTGGAAGATGTTCGAGAGCTGGCCGTGCGCCTTCGCGCCGAGGGTGCTGTCGCCGAGCACCTGGAGGAGCGAGGGGCGGTTCGCCGGGTTCGAGTTCGCGAGGGCGCTCGTCCCGAGGTACGCGTCGAGCCACTTCGCGACCTGCATCGAGAGCCGGAGGCGGCCGCCGATGTGATCGGCGCTGTCGCTCTGCACGCGGTTGTTCGGGTTGCGCGGATCGGCGCACGGGAACTCGCGGGTGCACAGGAAGCCCGCCGAGAAGAACTCCGTCGTGAAGTCGACGCGGAACTGGCCGGGCGCCCCGCCTTGGGCGTGCTGTGTATGCATGAGGCCGACGCCACCGGTGAGCGTCGACGCCTCGTTCAGCTTCGCCTCGCGCTCGGCCCACGCCTTCTCCGCGTCGTGCTGGTCCGAAGGCGCGCTCTCGCCGCGGGGCTCGCGCTCGGTCGAGGGAGCCGTCGCAGCGGTAGCGCTCGCGCCAGCAGTGCCGTTCTGGGTGGAGGCTCCACCGCCGAAGGTGACCGTACCGTTCCCTTGCGCCGCGGCGGTTTTCGCCGCGCCGGCCAGGAGGAGGAAAGAAACGAAGAGGCCGGAGGTCTTCATAGGCGCCGCTGCGGTTGTAACACCTGGTTGAGGTTGATGTCATCTCGAGGGCGTGCCGGGCCCCCGACCGCCGCGCCCCCTCCCGAGCGCTTCCCAACGGTGCCCCAAAACCCACCGACAACGGCTAGGATGGGGCCCGCCATGGCAGCGGCGTCGTCCGACAGAGCCGAGGGGCTCGGAGAACGTGTCTCCGGACGTCCGCGCGGCCGCATCCTCGTCGTCGACGACGAGGCGAACGCGCGCGCCGCGCTCAGCGAGATCCTCAGGGACGAAGGCTACGCGACCGAAACGGCGGCAGACGGCTTCAAGGCCCTCGGAAAGCTCGAGGAATTCGCGCCCGACGTCGTGTTGACCGATCTCAAGATGCCGGGGCTCGACGGGATCGCGTTCATGGAGAAGGCGAAGAGCGCCTCGCCCCAGACCGTGTTCGTCGTCATGACCGCGTTCGGGACGATCACGAGCGCGGTCTCGGCCATCAAGAAGGGCGCGGACAACTACCTCACGAAGCCCCTCGATTACGAGGCCCTGTCGGCGGTCGTCGACCGGGCGATGGAAAAGGCCAAGCTCCTCCAGGAGGCGCAGGCGCTCCGCGAACGCCTACGCGAGCGCAACGCGTTCGGTCACATCGTCACCGAGGATCCGAAGATGCGCGCCGTCCTCGACCTCGTCGCACAGGTCGGGCCGAGCAAGGCGAGCATCCTCATCACCGGTGAGAGCGGGACCGGCAAGGAGCTCATTGCCGAGGCGCTCTCCGCCGCAAGCCCGCGCGCCGGCGGCCCGTTCGTACGGCTCCACTGCGCAGCGCTCGCGGAGTCGCTCCTCGAGAGCGAGCTCTTCGGCCATGAAAAGGGCGCATTCACCGGCGCCGTGGCGCGACGAGAAGGACGCTTCAAGCAGGCCGACGGCGGCACGCTCTTCCTCGACGAGATCGGCGAGATCCCTCAGGGGACACAGGTGAAGCTCCTCCGCTTCCTCCAAGAGAAGACGTTCGAGCGCGTGGGCGGGAACGAGACCCAGAAGGTCGACGTCCGGCTCATCGCCGCGACGAACCGTGACCTGAAGGCCGAGATCAAGAAGGGCGCGTTCCGCGAGGATCTCTACTACCGCCTCAACGTCATCGCGATCGAGCTGCCGCCGCTGCGCGATCGCCGTGCGGACGTCGGCCCGCTCGCGTCCTTCTTCCTGGCTCGCTACGCGAAGGAGAACGGCCGCAACATCGACGGCATCACGGAGCAGGCGCTCAAGGTGCTCTCCGGCTACGACTGGCCGGGGAACGTACGCGAGCTCGAGAACGTGATCGAGCGCGCGGTCGTGCTCTGCGACGCGCCTCGCATCGACGTCCGCCACCTCCCGCCGGCGCTCGCTCCCAAGCAGGCCGAGGGCCCTCCGCCGATCCCCGGCTCCACCATCCAGGACCTCGAGCGCTACGCGATCCTCCGCACCCTCGAGGCGTGCAGCGGCTCGACATCGAAGGCGGCCAGCATCCTCGGCGTCTCGCCGCGCAAGATCCAGTACAAGCTCCACGAGTATTCGAGCAGCCCCATCAACTTCCGCTCGAACATCTCGTCGAAAGAGGATGACTGACGGATGACGTCTTCTGTCGTGCTCGAGGTCGACCGCCTCGCCAAGACCTTCCGCAAGCCCTTCTCCGGAAAGAAAGTCGAGGCCGTCCGCGGGATCTCGCTGAAGGTGACGCGAGGTCAGATCTTCGGCTTCCTCGGGCCGAACGGCGCCGGCAAGACGACGACGATCAAGATGCTCACGGGGCTGATCGCGCCGACGTCGGGTCGCGCGACCATCCTCGGCAAGGACGTCCCCTCCCCCGAGGCGATGGGCAGCGTGGGCTTCCTCCCCGAGAACCCCTACGTCTATCCCTACCTCACGCCGCGCGAGTTCGTTTCCCTGTGCGGCCGCCTGAACGGGATGGGCGGGTCGGGGTTGAAGAAGGCCGTCGAGGCGGTGATCGAGCGTGTCGGGATCGCCTACGCGATCGATCGCCCGGTGCGGAACCTCTCGAAGGGAATGCTCCAGCGCACTGGCCTCGCGGCCGCGCTCGTCCACGATCCCGAGCTCCTCATCCTGGACGAGCCGATGAGCGGCCTCGATCCCGTTGGCCGCAAGGAGGTCCGCGACCTCATCGTCGAGGAGGCCAACGCGAAGAAGACGGTCTTCTTCTCGAGCCACATCCTGAGCGACGTGGAGATGCTCTGCGACGCCGTCTGCATCCTCCGCAAGGGCGAGGTCGTCGTCTCGGGGACGATCAGCGAGCTCGTCGACAAGGGCGTCCGGCGGAGCGAGATCACCCTCAGCGCTCCGCCCGAGGATCTGGCCGCCGAGATCGAGAAGGTCGCCGAGCGGACCCAGCGCGTCGGCAAGGCACTCGTGGTCGAGGTCCAAGGCGACGACGTGATCAAACGAGTGCTCGAGCGCGCCCTCGCGGCAGGCGTGCGCATCGAGGCCGTCACGCCGAAGCGTGAGACCCTCGAGGACATCTTCGTCCGCAAGGCACTCTGACTCGTCATCCGCCCCGGTGGAGCGAAGGGCTCGTGGGTTCAGGGCTCAGGCTTCACGCGGTCGTGCCCCGACCGGATGCCGCCTCGATGGCCGTAGCCTGACGGCTGCAGCCGCCTGAACGACAGGCACGGTCGCGAGGCGGACCGAAAGGCCCGCCTCGGCGGTGGTCGGGCCGCGAGCCCAGAGCTCGCGTCACCTCTGCGGGGGTGGACGTTCACCCGGCAGCGGGCGAGACGGCGCGCATCCGAGGCGTGTCTCGTTCATCGTCGGCGGCGCCGCCCGGCAGGTCCCCTCGATCGTGTGGTCGCCGAGCGTGACCGAACACGCCGCGTCGGCGGCCTTGCCATCGCACGCCGCGAAGACCTCCTCGGGCGGCGGCCCATGCGGGCGACCGCCAGGACCGTGCTCGGGCATCTTGTCGGGACGGCACACGACGGGCGCGCTCGCACCGTCTGGCGCGCCGGACGGTGGAGCAGGCGGCGTCACGCACTCTCCTGCCAGCGATTCCTTCCCGAGCGTGACCGTGCACGCGTCCCCGACCGCTTTCGAGCGACATGCCTCGAGCGCCTCCGGCGGCGGGCCGTGGTGGTGGCGCGGCGGAGGATGCTTGCCCTCGCCTTCCGCGGGCATCGCCGACTGTGCCTGCGTCTGAGTTTGCGGGTCGCTCGTCGCAGTCGCGCCCGTGCATGCTGCAAGGCCGATCGCGGCGACCGCTCCGATCGAGCCCCTCATCGCGTTCCTCATCTCATGACCTCCGACGAGGAGGATGGTGCGAGCCTGTTGAGCGAGGCTTGCGTGACTGTGTCGGTTTGTTGCGAAGGCCGGTAACGCGGCTCAGCCGACGGCGGGCAAGCGAACACGAGCACGTGTTCCCTTGCCGAGCTGGCTCTCGATGGTGAGCGTGCCGCCGTGTGCCTCGGCGACGCGACGCGCAAGCACGAGCCCGAGCCCGAGCCCGCCGGTCGCACGCGTCCGGCTCCGGTCCACGCGGAAGAAGGGCTCGAATAGGCGCGCCTGGTCCTCGGCGCTGATGCCGATGCCTTCGTCTTCCACCTCGACCACGAGCGCGTCTTCCCCACCCTTCGTCTCCCCGCGCGCTCGGAGCACGATCGACGCGTCCTGCCGGTCGGTGTACTTGTGAGCGTTGTCGAGGAGGTTGTCGACGGCCCGACGCACGAGCACCGGGTCGGCCTCGATCGCCGGAAGCGTGTCCGATAGCTCGACGCGGAGGATCCGTTCGGGATGCGCCGTGTGGAAGCGACCGACGGAGCGATCGAGGAGCGCGCGCGTGTCGACGCGCTCGGCTCGCACCGGAAGCGTGGTCGCGCCTCCGGAGCGCGGCCCGGCGTCGAGGGCCAGGCGAGCCGATGCGAGGACATCGTCGACGATGCGCTCGAGCTCGGCGAGGTCCTGCGCGATCTCGGCGAAGGACTCGACGGCCGTGCGGGGATCGGCCTCGCTCGCGAGATCGAGCGCGACGCGGATGCGCGCCAGCGGCGTGCGGAGCTCGTGCGAGACGTTCGCGAGGAGCTCACGCTCGGCCAAGAGCAACGTCGCGATACGATCGGCCATGTCGTCGAACGCCTGCGCGACCTCGCCGATCTCGTCGACACGCGACATCTTCGCGCGGGCGTCGAGCTCGCCCTTGCCGAACGCACGCGTCGCCGCGGCGAGCGACGAGAGCGGACGCGCGAACGATCTGGCCGTCAGCCACGAGCTCACGCCCACGACGACCAGGATGACCGCGACCGCGAGCGCGAAGGGCGGACTGGGCGGAGGGCCGGGACGCGCTGGGGGCGGGCCTGGCGCGCCTCCACGACCGCGAGCGAACGAAGGAGCACCAGGAGCAGGAGGCCCGTCGCCGTTCATCGGCGGAGGACCTCCGAAGGACACGTTGGGCCTCGGTGCCCCGTCGAACGGCGGCGGTCCTTCGGGTCCACGCCCGCGCGGCGTGTACTCGAGCCGCGCCTCGCGACCGTCGCGCATCCGGATCGGCAAGGTCGAGGGCTTCGCTCTCGGTGGTCCGTGCGGTCCGCTGGTCTCCGGTGAGGTGGCGCGGGCGAGGACACGCCCGTTCGGGTCCGTGACCTCGACGGACCAGTGGAAGGCCTCCGCGATCCGGTCGACCTCTCTCTGGAGCTCGGGCGGATCGTCGATCACCCTCGCGAGGCCCTCGGCGACGAAGCGCCCGTGCCCTTCCCATGGCGGCGATGGGCGCCGCTGCTCGGCGAGCGCTGCGCGCTGCTCCGCGCGACGCGCAGACTCACGCGCCTGGTGGTCGACCTCCATCACGACGGCCACGATCACGAACTGGACGAGGCCAATCGCGTAGATCCTGAGCGCCATCCGCGACGGCCGCCGAACGATGCGCCGGAGCCAGCTCACGTCAGCCACGCTCGAGGGCCAGCATGTAGCCGACGCCTCGGACGGTTTTGATGATGCGAGGGTTGCGCGGGTCGTCGCCGAGCTTTCCTCGGAGATGCGAGACGTGCACATCGACGGATCGATCGAACGCTTCTTCCGCGCTGCCGCGCACGATGTCGACGAGCTGCTCGCGCGTCAGGACGCGGCCCGCCCGCTCGGCGAGCGCGCGGAGCAGCATGAACTCGTACGTCGTGAGTGCAAGCGGCGCATCGTCGAGCGTCACCTGCATCGCGTCGACGTCGATCGCGATCCGCCCGATCCGGATCGTCTTCTTCGCCGGTCCGGCGTTGCCGCGAGCACGCCGTGCGTGGGCGCGAACGCGTGCGAGCAGCTCGCGCGACGAGAACGGCTTGGCGATGTAGTCGTCGGCGCCGCCCTCGAGCCCGACGACACGATCAGCCTCTTCACCCCGCGCGGTCACCATCAGGATCGGGACGTCGGTCCGCGAGCGGAGCTCCCGGCAGACGTCGAGACCACTCATTCCGGGGAGCATGAGGTCGAGCAGCACCACATCGGGCCGCGCCTTGACGACGTGCCCGACGGCGTCGCGACCGTCCCCCACGATCGTCACCGTCACACCGTGAGACTCGAGGTAGCGCGCCGTGAGCTTTGCGAGCCGTTCGTCGTCCTCGACCAGGACAACGGAGATGGGTAGCTCGGTCGTCGTCGTCATGCGGGTCACTTCGAGCATCTCCAGCCTACCGCGGGAGTGCCGGACCGTCCCTCTGCGCGAACGCGAACGAGAACGCGAGCGCGACCTCGACCGATGACCGGCACCTCTCGATCTCAGGCTGGCTCGCGCACGTTGCGCCCGTGCAGCGGAATCGTGAACGAATGTTGAGCCGAGGCGGGCGGGCTCATCAGAAGAGGAAGCCGAGCCGGAGCAGATCGACCGTGGCGGTGGTGCTGTTCCCGAGCCCGTTGGCTGCCGCCAGGAGCGCGCCGTCGATGTCGAGCTGCGAGGCAATCCCGGCTCGCGTGGCAGCGCCGCTCCGATCCAGGGTCGGGCGGATCGGGACCTGCACTCCGGCGTCGATGCCGACCGTGATCCCGCTCTCGAAGGTATAGAGGAACCCCAGGCGCGGGTTCACGAACCACGTCGACGCCGACATCGCCTCGCTGAACGAGCCGAGCTGCCCGGCCGAGAGCGTGGCCTTCGCGTCGAGCCACTGCCGGCCCCCGCGCACGCCGATGAAGAACGCACCCCGGAAGGGAAAGAGGCGCAGGTCCGCCGCCAGCGCAGCAAAGCTCGCCTCGACGTTCATCACGTTCATCCGAGGCAGGAAGCTGTATTCGACGCCGACGCCGACCAGCCGTTCGATCTTCGCGAAGCCCTCGACCGCAAACGGCCTCGGAAAGCCGATACCGACGAGCGGGCCGATGCGAAAATGATCGGTGCGCGCACTGCCTGGCCGCGCTCCTGCGGGATGGTCGCTCTTCTTCAGCCGCGCCTCCTCGCCCCGCGCCGACGACGGCTCGGCGGCGTGAGCGCCGGACGACGCTAGGGTGACCATCGCCGCAGACGCGATGGCGCTGAACGCCCCTCGAAGGTTCACGTGTGAAGTACCTCGCCTCATGCAGTACGGCCGCCGCAAAGAAGCGATCAGCCCTGTGCACGACGAAGCAGGAGGTGGACCGAGCGCGAAGATGCGCTCGATCCGCGCGCGGCTCGAACGCGCCCAGCTCGCTCGCGCGCGGAGGCTGTCGCTAGAGCGCCCGGGCGGCGACCTTCGAGCCACACGGTTGAGCTGTGCGCCCGGGCGAGCTCGAGCGGAACTAGAACGCGAGGCCGCTGACGCCGAGGAACACACCGTTCGGTGTGCCGTCCGTGCCGGTCAGCGGAGACACGATCGGGGAGATCCCGGACAGCGGCAGCGCAGTTCTGGCCGTCTCCCGGCTCGAGCTCGGCCGTAGACCGAGCGGCGGCAGCTCGCGCTTCTTCTTCTCGGCCGTCTCGGGCACGAAGGCGAGGTGCGCCTGGACGACCCCGATCGCCGCGATCGCGACGAACGCGCCTGCGAACCCGAGGTTCACGATCCGTAGGTCCTCCGCCCGCTGGTGGTACTGCGAGACGAGCCGGTTCACATCGCCCCCGGGGCGTCGCAGCTCTTCGTTCTCGCGGCTCCGCGCGTAGAGGTACATGCCGTAGGTAACGGCGGTCCCGGCGACCGCCGCGACCTCGGTGCCGAGGAAGACCCAGCCGAGCGCCGGCTGACCGTTCTGGAACTGCCCAGCGCCGAACGGGAGGCTCGCCACGACACGGTTGTGACGGACCGTGATCTTCTCCTCCGAGGCTTGCGCCTTCACCTTCTCGAGCCACACGCGCTGCGCCTCGCGCTCGGCGGCTTCGCGGGCCTTCTTCTCCGCAGCGAGCCGCGCCGCGGTCTGCTGCGCATTGCGGATCTGCTCGAGGAGCGACGAGCGCACGTCGATGAACGTGTTGATCGCCTCGCTCGGGAAGCTGAGAGGATCGGGCTCGAAGGTCGGGTCGTCGAGGACGAGCTTCTCGAAGACGTCCGTCGCGTCGTCCTTCTTGCCCTGGAGGAGGAGCGACGCGCCCAGGTACATCCGCGCCTGGGAGATGAGCGATCGCTCTTTCAGGCCGCTCTTCGGATCGAGGATGACCCGGAGCCGCTCCTCGGCATCGGCCCAGTTGCGCGCGAGGAAGGAGGCACGCGCCTTCTCGAGCTCGGCGCGAGCGTCCGCGCGCGCGGGGCTCCCGACCAGCAGCGCCATCGCGACGACCCCCAGCGCGACGAGCCGCGCGGGGGAACGGCCTCCAAGAAGACCCACGCGGCCATACTAGTTCGGCGGAGGTCGTTCGGGGCCGCCCATTTCAACGCGGGCCGAAGGCCACCACTGCGGGTGGTTGGGCGAACCTCTGCGGGTCGTCGGGGCAACCACTGCAGTGGGTCGTTGGGGCGCAAACCCCAAGGTCTCGACACGTGGACGGGCGAGCGGCCTCGACGGCCCAGCTCAGCGCTTGAAGGAGATCGTGACCCGCTTTCCGGCCGTGAGGGTGATCGCCTGCGGCTGGCTCGAGGGCTCGTTCCGATCGAAGACGTGCACCTCTCGCCACCCCGCCCTCATCGGGATCTCGATCTCGCCTCCTCCGGCGACGTACAGCGTGGGGATCTCCACGATCCCGTACGCGTGGGACGGGTCCCCTTCGACGACGAGCTTCGCGTTGGCGATCGCGAGCACCACGTCGAGCTCGACATTGTTGTCACCGGCCGGCACTTGGACCGTCTTCGGTGTGCAGAGGTCCCCCTTGCAGGTGAAGACGAGCGTGTGAGCCTTGTCGTCGAGCGTGAAGGACTTCGTCGGATCGGGCTCGGCGGCCGGCGTCCCGTCGATCGTCAACTGCACGCCGAAGCCCGGGCTGAGCCTCGTGAAGGTGACGATGCGCGGAGTGCCCGCCTTCGGGCTGGGCGCGATGACCGGCGTCGCGATCGTCCGCGTCGTCGTGACGTTCGGCACTCCGGTCGGCGTCGTCCCCGCTCGTTCGCTCGACTTCGCCGCGCTCGCCGAGGGTTTCGACACCGACGTCGAGCCGGCTGCGACGACTCCGCTCCGCTGCGCGGACGGAGTCGAGGGCGCCGTCGGATCGAGGGGCGGCGGGCCCTTGAACGCCTTCGCCACGGAATAGGCGCCCGAGCCGAGCACGACGGCACCGAGCACGAGCGGAGCTACGCGGCGAACCAGACGCGCGCGCGCCTCGGAGCGCTGCATGCTCGCGACGACCTTGAGCAACGAGGGATCGTTCGGGGCATACGCGAGCGCGCGGTTGTAGTCCGCCGCCGCTGCCACGGCTTCACCACGCTTCCGTGACGCGGCACCGAGCTGGCAGAGCCGATCGATCAGCTGCTTGTCGTGGTCCGCGGTCCACCCTTCGGGGTCGTCGAGCCAGGCCTCGATCTCCACCTTCGGCGTGCCCATCCCGAGACGCCCGAGCTCGGCGGCGATCGCGTCGCGCATCGCCTGCGCGTCAGGGAAGCGAGCCTCGGGCTTCCGCGCGAGCGCGCGGTCGAGGATCTGGCTCCACACCTTCCCGACGATCGGACGCTCACGCTCCGCCGACGCATACACGCCATCGAGGACGCGGCGCAGCACCTGCGCGGGATTGTTCCCGATGAACGGCAGGTGACCGACGAGGCACTCGTACATGAGGACGCCGATGCCGAAGACGTCCGCGCGGCCGTCCACGTCCCCGCCCTCGATCTGCTCGGGCGCCATGTGGGCGGGGCTCCCGAGCACCTGCCCGGTCGACGTCACCCCTTGAGCATCGAGGAGCTTCGCAATGCCGAAGTCGGTGAGCTTCACCGCGACGCGCTCGCCTTCGTTCTTCGGCGAGGGGGTCTTCCGCTCCCCGTTCGACGAAGACTGCGAACGAGGCTGCGGGGAAACGGAAGGAACCGGCGTCGGTGTCAGCCCGTCCCGCAGCGAGGAGGTACCCGCCGGCCGGTGCTCGACGAGCACGTTCTCCGGCTTCACGTCCCGATGCACGACACCGGACGCATGAGCGTGGGCGATCCCGGAGAGAAGCTCCATGACGAAGGCTGCGCCGATCTCCGGCGGGAGCGCCCCATGGTTCTGCAGGATCTTCCGCAGCGTCGGCCCGCGAACGAGCTCGACGACGAGGTACTGCTCCGTCTCGTCCTCAGACGAGACGTCGAACACCTCCACGATGTTCGGGTGCCGCAGCTTCGCCACCGCCTTCGCCTCGACGGAGAAGCGGTGCGCGATCTCGCGACTCTCGCGCAGGTGCGGGTGGAGCACCTTGATCGCGACATCGCGGAGCAGACGCTTGTCGTGCGCGCGATAGACCGTCGCCATGCCGCCATGCCCGAGCTCGTCGAGCATGTCGTACTTGGCGAGGACGGGCGCGCGGCCCGACCTGCTGCCCGCGCTGGCCACCATCGCGACCAAGCATAGCCATGTCGGTCCCGCCCCGGCGAGCCTGGCAGCACTTCGGCGAGAAAGACGCGCATTTGAAGGCGGGCCGAAGGCCCACCACTGCGGGTGGTTGGGGCAACCACTGCGGGTGGTTGGGGCGCAGCCCCAAGTTATCCCTTCAAACCGAGGCGCTTCATGCGGGACCGGAAGGTGCTCTCGCTCATTCCGAGCGACCGCGCCGCACGGGACTGGTTGTTGTCCGCGCGGGCGAGTACCTGCACGAGGATCTCACGCTCGAGCTCGTCGAACGTGGTCCCCCCCTCCGGCAGATCGAGCGACAGCGACCCGGGGGCGATGGCATCGATGTCCATCCGAGGACGCGACATCGGCGGCGCTTCGATGTCGTAGTGGCCGCTGCTCGACGGCGCGACGTCGATGCTCGTGCTCGAAGGCCGCCCGTGGTCACGCCCCCACGACGGAGACGGCGGCCCGGACCGCGGGTCCCAGGGCTCGACCGGGGTCGGGGCGCTCAGGCGCGCACGCGGCAGCTCGTTCGCCATCGGATAGCCCGACGCCGGGTTCGGCGAAGACGGTGGAGGACCGCCGGGCGCGTACGGAAAGAGGCTCGTACGGATCGACTGCGGCAACCCGAGGTCCTGCGCATCGACGTCTCGACCCGCGTGATAGATGACGAGGCGCTCCATCACGTTGCCGAGCTCGCGGACGTTGCCGGGCCAAGGATGCGCTTCGAGCGCACGCCACGCGTGCTCCGTGATGCGCGGCTGCTCGCGGTTCATGCGCCGCGCCGCGGCCTCGAGCAGCGGAACGCCGATGCCGCGCACGTCTTCTGGGCGCGCGCGAAGCGGCGGCACCTCGATCGGGCAGACGGCGAGGCGGTAGTAGAGATCGAGCCGGAAGAGCTGCTGGTGCGCATCCGCAAGCAAATCGCGATTGGTGGCCGCGACGATGCGAACGTCGACCTGCCGCGGCTCGCTCGCGCCGACGGGCCAGAACTCGTGAGACTCGAGCGCGCGCAGGAGCAGCGCCTGGAGCGACATCGGCGCCTCGCCGATCTCGTCGAGGAAGAGCGTCCCACCGTCGGCGAGCTCGAAGAGGCCGCGACGTGCTTGCTGCGCCCCCGTGAACGCGCCCTTCACGTGCCCGAACAGCTCGCTCGTCATCAGCTCCGGCGGCAGCGCCGCGAGGTTCTGCGCGACGAACCTCGCTCGACGGCGACCGCTTCGCTCGTGGATCTCGGCGGCGATGAGCTCCTTGCCCGTGCCCGTCTCACCGTGGAGCAGGACGCTCGCGTCAGTCCCCGCGACGGCGACGACCTGCGCCATCACCTTCTGCATCGCCGGCGACATCGCGAGGAGGCGAGGACGCGCGGCCGACGCCGTACGCGACACCGCCTCGACGTCGTCCCGAAGCTTCACGTTCGACACGCGGAGCTCGGTCGTCAGGCGGCGGTTCTCCAGCTCGAGCGCACGCAGCTTCGCCGCGCGCTGGATCACGAGGCGGAGCTGCGCGTTGTCCCACGGCTTGAGGACGTACGCGAAGACGTGACCGTGGTTGACCGCATCCGCGAGGTCGTCGTGATCGCTGAAGCCAGTGAGGAGGATGCGCTGCGTATCCGGGAACGACTCGTACGCGCGGGCGAGCAGCTCCGAGCCCTTCATGGGGCGCATTCGCATGTCGCTGACGAGCACGTCGAACTCGCGCGATGCGAGAGTTGCGAGCGCTTCGCGTCCGGTGCCGACGCACGTCACGTCGAAGTGCTCCGCGAAGACCGCAGCGAAGACCTCGCGCACGTCCTCTTCGTCGTCCGCGTAGAGCACGCGCGGCTTTTTTGCCGGGGGTACCGGCGGCCGCTCGCTCACAGCGTACGGAGGCATCGCCACATGCTGACCTTACTCGTCAAGCGGCTGAATACACAAGGGAAGCGGCTCACTGTCCCCAGGAACCATCGCACCCTACCCGCCGCCCTACTCACCCTACCCGCCCGCCCCACCCGACCGCCCGACGCACTCGGGCGGTACGCAGGCGGGGACGCTCAGCTCGCGAGCTGCGCGGTGAGCTCGTCGTGGAACGAGCGGAACGCGCTCTCCTCCGGCCAGACGGGCGCATCCGCGAGCAGCGTCCGCGCTTCGCCTTGCCGTCCCGCATCCACGAGGAAAACCGCGCGGGCATACCGCATCGCCCAGTGCACGAGCGGAGACGAGCGGGCCACCTCGCGAAGGACAGCCTCGTCCTCGGAACGACTCGAATGCGCAAAAGCTCGCGCAAGCGCGCCGACGCCACGGCGGAGCAGGCTGATCTTCCTCCGCATCCAGAACCCCACGTTCGGCAGCGGGAGGTTCTCGAGCTCCTCGGCCTTCGAGAGCGCGCGCGAACGTTCACCCACGTAGACGTCCAGGAGGGCCTCGATGAAGAGGCGTTGCTCGACCGCGGCCTCCCACGCCGGCCCCTTCGCGGCACGCGAGAGCGCGTCGTGAGCGCGATCGATGAAGCCGTAGGCGGCGTACGCCGTCGCGGTGACCAGCGGAGCCATCGTCTCGGGATGGGTGACCTTCCGGAACGAGCTCTGCCACGTGCCGACGATGCGGCTGATGTCCCCCGAGAGGAGAAGCTGCCGCATCCGCCGGCGAGCGAGCCACGCGGGCACCACGAACGCGACCGCAACGACGAGCACCACGGCGACGAAACGCACGTCACGTGCGATCAAGCGCGCCGACACGAAGGCGAGCAGCGCGAGTGAAGCGATGGACAGTGCGCGGGGGAGGAAGCGATTCACGATGTGAACCAGAACATGCGACACGGATCGCCGTGACGCAATGGTGGTACTTCCCCCCGAGCTCCGGTGGAGCGGGATGCGTCGCTCGACGCGTCGAGCGAGAGACCGTCGGTGTGAGCCGACGGCCTTTCGCGTGACTCAGTCGCTCGACTTCTTCGGATCGCCGATGCCGTGGCGGCGGAGGTAGCCGCGCACGTGCGCACGCTCCATCGCGGCGCGGCGGCCGATCTCGCTGACGTTGCCCGAGCACTCCGCGTAGAGCGCGGTGAAGTACTCACGCTCGAAGCGAGCGAGGACCTCGCGCTTCGCGTCCTGGAACGTACGGCCGCGCGTCGGCGTCGACTCGCTCGCAGCAACGAGCGGGGCGAGGTGCTGCGCGAGATCAATCGGCCCGTCCTTGCCGAAGGCGAGCGCGACGGCGATGACGTTGCGAAGCTCGCGGACGTTGCCCGGCCAGTCGTGGCGCATCAGGCGCTCGAGCGAGTCGTTCGTGATGCGGTTGTACGCGGTCGGATCGCCGAGGTCGCTGATCATCTTGCGCACGAGCGCGGGGATGTCTTCGAGGCGATCGCGGAGCGACGGCAGCTCGATGCGAAGCTGCGCGACGCGGAAGTACAAGTCGCTCCGGAACGTACCCGCGTTGACCTCGCGGACGAGATCACGGCGGGTCGCCGCGATGACGCGGACATTGACGGGGCGGTAGTTGTTCGAGCCGACCGGCTTGATGCGCTGCTCGGCGAGCGCGCGTAGGAGCTTCGGCTGGACGTCGATCGGAAGCTCACCGAGCTCGTCGAGGAAGATCGTCCCGCCATCGGCTTCGACGAAGGGGGAGACGCGCTTGTCGACAGCGCCGGTGAACGAGCCACGCTCGTGACCGAAGAGCGCCGACTCCGCGAGGCTCGGCGGGATGGCTCCGCAGTCGACGACGACGAACGGCTTGTTCGCGCGCGAGCTGGCGCCGTGGATGGCCGCAGCGACGAGCTCCTTGCCGCAGCCGGTCTCGCCGAGGATCAGCACCGTGAGGTCGGTCGGCGCGGCCTTGCGGCAACGCTCGAACACACCGCGCATGCTCTGGCTCACTCCGACGAGCGGTCCGAACTGCGCGACCTCCGGGATGTCGACCTGCTCGGGCTGCGTCGGATTGAACTCCAACGTCGAATCACCGACCGTCAGCACCGTGTGCTTGGTGAGGTAGACCTCGCCCACACGCGTATCGCCGATGAACGTCCCGTTACGAGACCCGAGGTCGCGAACGCGCACCCCTCGCTCGGTCGCTACGAGCTCGGCGTGAACCGCGCTGACCTTGCGGTCGTCGAGAACGAGATCGCAGGCCTCGTTGCGGCCGACCACCTGCGTCTCAGGTCCGATGTCCAGGGAAGGCTTGTTTGCCTGCCCGCGGTTCACCTTCAGCGAACCGCCTCGGACCTCGAGCCGACCCTTGGCTACGACGGTAGCATCCACGGATTTGCGTTGTATCACGCCTCGGTCCGCATCCGGCAAGAGGAATACTCAGCCGCAGCGGTTCGAGGGCCCCCGGAGCAGGGCGATCCTCTCCGCCACTCCGCTTTTTTCGGTCGCTCCGCCCGATCCCTTGCCTCCCCCTCGCGGCGCGTCTCCCCGTGCATTTTCCCGAGCAACGGGCATGCGGCGCGGAGCGTCAAAGGTGGTGACCGTGGCCTCGAATGGCCAGAACCGCTACGGTTCGATTAGCTTCCTCGGCTCTCGTCCCGCCCTTAGATCTTTCCGCCCTTCGATGGGCGTGCCGCTTCCGATGTCCCGCTTTACCCCTCTTGCAGTCGCTTCCCTCGGGGCTTTCCTCGGGATGTCCATGGTCTTCGGCGCATCGACGGCTGGTTGCAGCTCGGACGAAGAGGCAGGCCTGGCGAGCGCCGCCGACGCAGGCACGCTCCGCCGCGACGCGTCTCCCGTGGACCCGAGGGAAGCTGGCCCCGCGCTCGACGCCAGCCCGGGCCCGGTCCCGAGCTGTGAGAAGTACTGCGACCTCGTCATGCACAACTGCACCGGCGATGACGCGCAGTACGACTCGATCGAGGACTGCCGCGCCTTCTGCGCCCACCTCCCGCTCGCCCAGCCGACGCGCGAAGCCGAGGAAAAAGCCGCCGCGTCCGTCGCCTGCCGCCAGTACTGGGCGGACGGCCCCGCACGCACGAGCCCGAAGGCCTACTGCCTCGCGGCAGGACCGTTCGGCGGCAACACCTGCGGCGACCGTTGCACCGCGTTCTGCAACGTCGTCCTCTCGGCCTGCTCCCCCGATGGCGGCGTGACCGCCTACGCGAGCCAGCCCGAGTGCGCGACGGCCTGCGCCGATTTCACCTACCGCGACCGCGGCGCGGACGGCGGCGGCGAAGGCCCGAACGGCCCGAGCGACGGCGACTCGCTCAACTGCCGTCTCTATTGGCTGCGCGAAGCGACGAAGGATGCGGAGAAGTGCACGTCGCTCAATCCGCAGAGCGACGTCTGCAAGGACTGAGCGAGGCCGTTCACGCCGCACGCCGCTCGGCGGTGAGCGCCTTCAGCGACGACGCGTCGAAGGGCTCCCGAGCGAGCCGAGGTCGTTGAACGATCCCGCCGTCACCTCGGTACGATCGTCGCGCATCGAGAGCGCGGGCGCAGGCGCCGGAGCGGCCGCGCGGCGTCGCGAGTTGCCCATCACGCGGCAGACCTTTCGCCAGCCATCGAGCGCTTCCATCGCGCTGCCGAAGCGACGCTCGCGCTCGCGCGCCATGATCTTGGCGAGGTACCGCTCGATCGCGGCCGGCCAGGTGTCGCCCGTCGTCTGGGCGAGGGTCGGGGGATCCCGATCGAGCTTCAGCGCGATGAGCGTGAGCGCGTTCGAGCCCTCGAACGGAAGACGTCCGGTGAGGGCTCGGAAGGCAACCGCCCCGAGCGCGTAGAGATCGGCGCGCTCGTCGACGCGGGCGGAGCCGCGCACCTGCTCCGGCGCCATGTACGCGAAGCTCCCGAGCGTCGCGTCGAACGCCGTGAGCGACGGCTCGCTCCTCCGAGCAGCGCTCGACTTCATCTTGGAAACGCCGAAGTCGAGGATGCGCGTCCGCTCCTCGGCGTCCCCGTGCTGGATCTCTTCCGGCGTGAGCTTTCGCTTCTCGATGAAGAGGTTCGCCGGCTTGATGTCGCGGTGAACGACGTGCGCGCTGTGGGCGGCGTTGAGCCCCTGGAGCGAGTCCTCGATGATCGGTGCGACCTCGGCGAACGAGAGGTACTGCTCGCGCCGGAGACGCTCGTCGAGCCCCTCACCGACGAGCCGCTCGAACGCGATCCAGAGTCGGCCGTCCTTCTCCTTGCCGGAGCCGAGGATGGCGGCGACGTAGGGCGAGGCAATCTTCTTGGCGATGTCCGCCTCCCGATTGAACCGGGCGACGAGGTCGGGGTCCTGAGCGGCGCGCTCGTGCAGGACTTTGAGCGCAACCTTCTCTCCGCTACGCGCTTCCGCGGCGTAGACCTCCCCCATGCCTCCCTGACCGATCAGCCGGCGGATCTTGTAAATTCCGCCGATTATCGATCCCGGCACAAGGCCAGGCTCAGATGCCATCCCGCGAGAGTGTAGCACGGACCTCTGCCTCCTGGATCACCTGAATCGAGGCCCCTTTCGAGCGCGCAGGCTAGCTGGCCCGGTCGGACAGCAGCTTCCGGAAACCGCCCAACGAAACGCGACGAAGTCCACCGAGGTCCACGCGGATACGGCGCATGCCGAACCGCATTGAAGGCGGCCAGAAGGCCCTCTACCCTCGCTCGGCGTCACATCGACGCGCCACCTGGCGGCACGCGCCGGGGGCGAGACGTGGCAGACGATGACGAGAGACGATGGGCGGCCGCGATCGCGTGGTTAGGATGGACGCGCGGAGCTCCGTTCATGGGGTTCGGCGCCTCTTTTGACGGGAGATTCGGACGACAGCCATGCGAAGCGTGAATGACGTCGAGGCCTACCTCGGCAAGATGAACCGCGAGTACTCCCCGGTGGAAGACCAACCCGGAACGTTCCTCGTGCGCGGCGGAACAAACATGCCGCCCACCGCGTTGCGCGTCGACCCCCCGCTGGTGGTCCTCCGGGTCCACGTCGGCGACGTCGAAGGCGGCGACGCCGCCAACGGCGAGCTCTTCAAGAAGCTCCTCACGTTGAACGCCAAGTCCCTCGTGCACACCAGCTTCGGCCTCGAGGACTCCCGGATCGTCCTCGTGAGCGCGCTGGAGCTCGAGAACCTCGACTACAACGAGCTCGCGGCCACGCTCGACGAGATCGACGTGACGCTCGCGCAGCAGGTCGCTTCGCTCGCCGAGCTCTCCAAGGCCGCATCCGTCCAGCCGGGCGTGAAAGGGAACGCCTGATCATGGGCATCTTCAGCAGGCTCGCTCAGCTCATCAAGTCCAACCTCAACGACCTCATCAGCAAGTCCGAAGATCCGGAGAAGATGCTGAATCAGGTCGTCCTCGACATGAACAACCAGCTCGTCGAGGCGAAAAAGCAGGTGGCTGCTTCGATCGCCGACGAGAAGCGCCTGGCCAAGCAGTTCGAGCAGGAGACGGCACACGCGACCGAGTGGGAGCGCCGCGCGATGATGGCCCTCCGCGCGGGGAACGAGGAGCTCGCGAAGGAGGCGCTGGCGCGCAAGAAGGAGCACGACCAGCTCGCCGAGACCTTCAAGGATCAGTGGAGCAAGCAGAAGAACGCCGTCGATCAGCTGAAGAAGGCGCTTCGGCTGCTCAACGACAAGATCGAGGAAGCCAAGCGGAAGAAGAACGTCCTCATCGCCCGGAAGAAGCGCGCCGAGGCGCAGAAGGCCATCCAGGAGACCATGCATGGCCTCCGCGATCAGAGCGCCTTCGAGACGTTCGAACGCATGGCCGGCAAGATCGACCAGATCGAAGCCGAAGCCGAAGCCGCGAGCGAAATCCAGGAGGAGTACACGGGCGACCTCCTCGCCTCGAAGTTCTCCTCGCTCGAGCGTACGGCAGGAGCCGAGGACGATCTCGCAGCACTGAAGCGCAAGATGGGCATGCTCCCTCCGGAGGAAGCGCCGGCGGTGCGCGCGGAGACGCCGAAACGCGTCGTCGAAGCGCCGGTGGTGGCCGGACCGTCCGAGCAGGACGAGCTCGCCGCAGCGCTGGAGGAGCTCGAAGCCGAGCAGCAGCAGCAGGAGCAGCGCAAGGCCGGCCGCTGACGGGCTCGCACGGCCCGAAGCCGAGCGGCCCGGCGAGGCCGCTCGGCGCGGGCGTCGACACCGGCATGCGCGTGCAGTCGTCCGCGCGGTGCGGATACGGGCTCATGGAGCTTCAAGCGGCCGGGGGCCGGCGTCCTTCGCCGGGTGCCGCGCGTGAGTCACGAGCCGACTGCGCAACTGAAGCCTGAAAGCGACCGCCCCGAGCCGCGTCCGCCAGGGGGCGCGGCGGACCAAGCGCATCCTCGCCCGTTTTCCGTGCGGCGTAGTAAGCTGCCCCGCCATTGAGTACCGAAGCGGCGCCCCTCTCAGCTCGTCCGAAGAGTGACGCGTCGGCACCCGACGTCGCGCGCGCGTCACTTCATCACAACTGCGCGGTCGAGGATCTCTACGCGCGGCTCGAAGCCGATCCGGTGCGCGGCCTCGGCGAGAAGGACGCCGAGGCGCGGCTGGCCAAGCACGGCCCGAACGAGCTGCCGTCGGCACCGCCGCCGAGCGCGCTCAAGCGCGTCATCGCGCAGTTCGCCAACCCGATCGTGCTCACGCTCGTCGGCGCCGCCGTCATCGCGACCGTCAACGGCGCAAGCGCAAAGGCGGAAGAGAGCTTCCTGGCCCGCTTCGGTGACGCGATCGCGATCGGGCTGATCGTCGTCCTGAACGCCGTGCTCGGCTACTACCAGGAGCGGCGAGCCGAGCAGGCGCTCGATGCGCTCAAGAAGATGCAAACGCCGAACGCGCGCGTGCGTCGCGGCGATGTCGTGCAGATCGTCCCCGCGCGCACCCTCGTCCCCGGCGACGTGCTGGAGCTCGAGGCCGGCGACGCAGTTCCGGCCGATGCGCGCCTCCTCCAGACGATCAACCTCGCGACGCAGGAGGCCGCGCTCACCGGCGAGTCGCTGCCGATCGCAAAGGACGCCCGCGCGGAGCTCCCGAACGACGCCCCGATCGGCGACCGCACCACGATGCTCTTCACCGGGACGTCGATCGTGCGCGGAAAAGGACGCGCGCTCGTCGTCGCCACCGGCAAGGACACCGAGCTCGGCAAGCTCTCGACGATGCTGTCGGAGTCGAAGGAGCAGAAGACGCCGCTCGAGGAGCGCCTCGATCACTTCGGCAAACGCATCCTCATCGCGTGCATCGCGATCAGCGGCGTCATGTTCGCCTGGGGCATGTACCGCGGCGACACCACGTGGCAGGAGCTCTTGCTCGCGGCCGTCAGCCTCGCGGTCGCCGCGATCCCCGAAGGCCTGCCGGCCATCACGACGATCACGCTCGCACTCGGCATGCAGCGCATGGCGAAGAAGGGCGCCATCGTCCGCAAGCTCGCGGCCGTCGAGACGCTCGGCGCCGCCACCGTGATCTGCACCGACAAGACCGGCACGCTCACGCAGAACGAGATGACGGTCCGCGAGATCTACGCGGGCGCCTGCTCGTACAGCGTCACCGGCACCGGCTACGATCCGGTCGGCGAGATCTGCGACCTCGACGGAAAGGCCGTCGTGTGCAGCGAGCGTGCGGCGCTGACGGAGCTGCTCGCGACCATCTCGCTCGCGAACACCGCCTCGCTCGAGCTGAAAGACGGGTTGTGGCGCGTCGTCGGTGATCCGACCGAGGGCGCACTGCTCACGCTATCGGCCAAGGGAGGGCTCCCGAAGGAGTCCGTCGCACCGTCGCACCAGATCCTGAAGGAGATCCCGTTCGACAGCGACCGCAAGCGCATGACGGTCGTGACGCTCGACGAGACGGGCAAGGAGATCGCGCACACCAAGGGCAGCGCCGACGTCCTCATCCCGCTCTGCGTCCACCAGCTGACGCCGGACGGCCTCGAGACGCTCGACGACGCGAAGCGCGAGGAGATCCTCGCCGAGGCCGAGCGCATGAGTCGGCTGTCGCTTCGCGTCCTCGCCGTCGCGCGGCGCGAGCTCACGGTATCGACCGACGGCGAATCACCGTCGTCCGACCCGCCCTTGGACGCCGACCAGCGCCCGAGCGCCGAGCACATCGAGCAGCGTTTCACGTTCCTCGGCCTGGTCGGGATGATCGACCCTCCACGCAAGGGCGTGAAGGAGGCGGTCCGCGCGTGCACCGAAGCGCAGGTCCGCGCCGTGATGATCACGGGCGATCACAAGCTGACCGCCGTCGCGATCGCAAAGGAGCTCGACCTCTGGGACGAGGGCGCACTCGCGCTGACCGGCTCCGAGCTCGAGAAGCTCTCCGACGGCGACCTCGAGCGGCGCGTCGATCACGTGCGCGTGTTCGCGCGTGTGACCGCAGAGCAGAAGCTCAGGATCGTCAAGGCGTTCAAGGCCCGCGGTCACGTCGTCGCGATGACCGGCGACGGCGTCAACGACGCCCCTGCGCTGAAGGAAGCGCACATCGGCATCGCGATGGGCAGGGACGGGACCGACGTCGCACGAGAGGCGGCGGACATGGTCCTCGCTGACGACAACTTCGCCACCATCGTCGACGCCGTCCGCGAAGGACGCGCGATCTGGCGCAACATCCAGAAGTTCATCTTCTTCCTCCTCTCCTCGAACGCGGGCCTCATCGTCACGGTCTTCGTCGCCAGCGTGCTGCCGGGGATGAAGGAGCTCCGTCCGTTGATGATCCTCTGGATCAACCTCGTGACGAATGGCCTCCCTGCCCTCGCGCTCGGCATTGATCCGCCCGACCCGACGCAGATGATGGAGCCGCCGCGCAAGGCGACGAGCGGTCTGCTCGGCGCCCGCGAGTATCTCGGCATCGGCGTCGTCGGCCTCCTCATGGGTGGGCTCGCGATCATCTGCTACCGGTGGCCGTGGGAGGTCGACGCAGAGGAGCTGCCCTCCTATGCGCGCGCGGTCGCGTTCTCCCTCCTCGCGCTCTCGCCGCTCTTCCACGCCCTCAACTGCCGCTCGCCTACGGCGTCGATGTTCACGATGCGGCCGTTCTTGCCGCTGCCGCTCGTGCTCGCCATCGCCATCAGCGCGCTCATCCATCTCGTCGCGATCCTGGTGCCCTCACTGCGCGAGGTCTTCCAGACGTTCGCGCTCGGCTCCTACGAGTGGATGATCCTCCTGTTGCTCTCGGCGTCGATCATCCCGATCATCGAGTTGCTCAAGGCGCTCCAACGCGTCGGCATCGTCGGCAAGAACCTCGGCCCGATGTCGCGCCGCGCCTCGGATCAGTAGCATCGAAGCTCTTCCGAGCCGGCGCGGACGAGCGTATTTTGGGGGTTCGATGACACGCGCCCGCCTGCTCCGCATTCTCGCGTCGACCACACTCGTCACGACCGCTGCAGGGTGCGGCGGAGGCGCCGGCAAGGGCGACGCGAAGTCCGCACACTCGGGCGCGACGTCGGAGAAGCACGAGTCGATCGGCGACCTCGCTGCCGCGCAAGGCGGGCTCGCCGCGCTCGGCGGCGCGGGCGACCGCGAACCGGGCACCGGCACCGAGGTCTCCTTCGCGGGCCCGCTCCGCGCCGAGAGCGTCTCGAAGAAGGCCGTCCCGAAGCTCGACGGCGTGGTGAAGGAATGGCATGCGCGCTCTCCCGCAAAGGAGACGATCTCGGGGACGACGACCGGCATCGGCCTCGACGTCGCCGTGCAGTCGGGAGAGGACACGCTCTGGATCGCCGCCGAGATCGCCGATGCGAAGCTCACTCGCTCGGCGAAGCACGGCACGAGCGAGGACCACGTCACGCTCACCATCGCCTTCCCTTCCGCTCGCGGCGAGCTGAAGGCGTACGAGATCGGCTTCTGGCCCGGAACGCCCGGGAGCGCCTCCGGAGCGGTGAAGTGGACCGCCGGTCCGAAGGCCGGTCAGAAGGTCGCCGGCGCGAAGCTCGTCGAGAACGACGTGAAGGGCGGCGTCACGTTCGAAGCAGCGATCCCGTGGAGCTCGTTCCCCGAAGCGCAGACCGTCCGCGTCGGAATGCGCGCGGCGTTCCGCTACCACAACGGAGACGGCTCGAACGTCACGGGCGTGCTCGCCACCGGCCCTGGGAGCGTCGACAAGCCCGCCGATCTTCCCGCGCTCCCCATCGCCGCCGAGCACGCGGTGCTCGAAGGGCTCCTCGAGCAGAAGGGCCTCTCGGGGACGAAGCCGAAGATCGACGTCTACGCGAACATCGCCGGGGATGAGCGCAAGGAGCGGATCAGCGTCTTCGGGCGCTTCTTCACGATCTGCGGCCCCGGCTATCGCAAGGGCGAGCAGTTCTTCTGGCGCGAGGTCGCAGGCGACATCGTCTCGCTCGAGCCGGCATCCGTCACCGGCCGTGGCAAGGAAGACCTCGTCGTCCGGCGTCGAGTGACGCAGGCCGCGTCCACGCACGAGATCCTCGAGGTGTGGTCGATCCCGACCGGTGAAGAGCCGACGACGATCTTCGCGCAGCAGATCGCGGTCGCGTCCAGCGACGGCAAGAAGCGCGTCTCGAATGCCGCGCGCCTCTCTCCCTCGGAGATCGAGGTCAGCACCGAGCCCGCCGTGGGCTGGGACGCGGGCAACTTCAACGAGACGATGGCAGGGGACATCGAGCCCCTCCTCCTGCCCTGGGGAACGATCAAGTCGAAGACCTTCAAGCTCGAAGGCGGCAAGTTCACCAAGGCAAGCGAGGTCGCGCAGGCAGGGAGCACCGCGAACGGGAGCACGAGCGCGACGAGAGGCACCGACAGGACCGACGCTCTCCCGAAGGACGTCCCGACACCGGCGGTGCAGAAGGGCTCGGACCTCGGCAAGCAGGTGCTCGAGGCGTACTTGAAGGACGCGAGCATCGCCGCCGGCACGAAGCCGCGCTTCGATCTCCAGGTCAACGTCGACGGGGACGCGAAGCCCGAGCGCGTCGTCCTCTTCGGCCGTGACATCGTCGTCCTCGGACCGTCCTTCAAGGGAGGCACGGGCTACGCGCGCATGTCGCTCTCGCAGTTCACGGACGACAAGGACATCGGCGAGCTCACCGCGCGCGATCTCGACGGCGACGGGGCCGCGGAGCTCATCGTCCGCGGCGCCCGCCACACGACGAGCCCCGCGGGCGACACGATCGATATCGACGGGCTGTTCGTCTACCAGGTGAAGGGCGGGAACATCGGGCGCGTCTTCGCGGTGGAGACGGGCCGCGAGATGGGCGGCAAGCGCGTGCAGGGGCTAGTGCAGTTCGTCCCCGCAAAGGGCGGCAAGGGCTTCGAGATCGACGTGCGTCCGGGCACGGCCAAGGGATGGACGAAGGACTCGTACCCGTGGCCTCAGGACAAGCCCGGCGCAGGCCCGATCGAGCCGCTCCTCCTCCCGTGGGGCGACCTCAAGAACGTCCGCTACTCGTGGAACGGCTCCACGTTCGCGGCGGCCCCCTGACGCGCGCACGGAGCGCCGAGGCGGCTCTTCACTGCTTCTTCGAGCACTTCTTGAGAAACGGATCCCAGTCCTCGACTGCGCACCACGCGGGACGAGCGGTGAGCGTCGGCGCGGGAGGGGGCGCAACCGAGACGGTCGGCGTCGCCGTCGCCTTCGGCGGCGTCGCCCCCGCCTTCGTGAGCGGCGCCACGGCGGGCTTGGTCACGTCGCGCTCGAGCCGGATGACGACGCGCGTGTCCTTCGCGTTGCGCGGGTCGATCTTCGTGCCGTCGAGCACGTGCTTCGCCGTCTTGTAACCGGCACGCTCGATCCGGATCGTGACCTTCTCGTCGGCGCCGACCGCGACCGTGCGCGGCTGCTGCTGAGGCGCATCGGACTTCTCGTCGTCGAGGGCGATCGTCGCATCGACGGGGTCGGTCGTCACCATGACCTGCGCCTTGACGACCGCGACCTGCGAGGGCTCCGGCGACGCGATCGCCGGCGGATCGAGCTCGTCCACCACGTCCGCGCTGGAGGCGACCGGCGTGGTGGTGGCGTTCGCATTCGCGCGCATTGCAGATGCGATGAGGACCGCGCCCACGACGCCGAGGAGGAGGAGCGCTCCAACGACGGCCCCGAGGAGGATGCCCTTCCGCCGGGGCGCGAACGGGTTCGCCGGCAGCATCGCCGCGCCGCCCGGCCCGACCTGACCTCGCGGGTTGCGGAAGTAGTCGGCCGGCACGTTGAAGCCGCCCGAGCGCCCCATCATCTCGGCGACCGCATCGGGGACGAGGCCACGCTCGACCTTCTCGAGGTCGAGAACGAGCTCCTCCATCGTCTGGTAGCGGAGCTCCACCTTCTTCGAGAGCGCCTTGAGGACGACGGCCTCGAGCCCCGGCGGCACCTCTTGCGGCTGCGGGAGCAGCGCCCGGAACGGCGCGGGCGCCTTGTACATGTGCTGCGTCAGGATCCCCATGAAGTTGTCGGCGTCGAACGGCACCTTGCCGGACGCGAGCTCGTAGAGGATGACGCCGAGCGAATAGACGTCCGTTCGCTGATCGACGGGGACACCCGCGGCCTGCTCGGGGGACATGTAGTGCGGCGTTCCGAAGACGCTGCCCGCACGCGTGAGACGCGCGCTCTCTCCGCTGATCTTCGCGATACCGAAGTCGAGGATCTTGGTGAAGTCCTTGTCGTCGCCACGCGTGATGAGCATGACGTTGTCGGGCTTCAGGTCGCGGTGGACGATCCCCCGTGCGTGCGCCGCCGCCAGGCCGCGAGCGATCTGCTTGGCGATATGGAGCAGGCGCGGCACGGGCACCACGCCGAGCCCGTCCATGAGCTGCGACAGGCTGGTGCCGTCGAGGAACTCCATGACGAAGAACGCCGCGCCGTCGGGCAGCCGGCCGTAGTCGGAGATGTCGACGATGTGCGGGCTCTCGATCGACGAGGCCGCCTTCGCTTCGTTGAGGAAGCGCTCGGTCATCTCCTGGTCCGCCGCAAAGTCGCCGCGCAGGATCTTGATGGCGACCCGCTTGTCGATCACCTTGTGGCGACCGAGATAGACGAAGCCCATCCCGCCTTCGCCCAAGAGCGACTCGACGACGTACCGCCCTTCGAGCGTCATGCCGAGGTAGGCGTCGACCTTCTGCTGCGAAGGCAGAGGCGCGGCCGAGTGGACGGTCACACCGTCCATCGTGATCTGCGTCGCTGTCCCCGAGCCGTCCGGTACCGATTGACGTGTCGGAACCGCGAGCGGGTTGGGGGCAGGTCTGTCCCGGGGTTCGGACATAGGGAGGCGGCTCCGCTTAGCATTTCAGATCTACGTGGTCTGCCCGAATTCCGGAAGTGACAAGCTCACCCCGGGCGGCCTCGCCTTCCCCTCCCCTCTCCACCCCTCCTCCCTCCCCCTTCTCCCCACTCAGCGGTCGAGCCCGGTCGCGACTCGCTCCAGGTCGAGCTGTGGGCGCGCCACAGCGGGCTCGAGTGTAAGACCGGGTGGGCTTGGCCTTTTCCGCGCGGGATCTGCGGGAAAAGGGAATGGTGGAAGCGCACACCGTGCTAGAGGTGCGACCCGATTCCCTCGTTTCGATCCCGCCTGCGCGGGATCACGCAGCACCCTGGTCAACATGGGCTACCCCGTCCAGATCGCGCTCCGCTATCTCGGCTCGAAGAAGCGTGCCTTCGTCTCGGTGGGCACGGCGTTCGCGATGCTCGGTGTCGCGCTCGGAGTGGCAGCGCTCGCGATCGTGATGAGCGTCACCGGCGGCTTCCAGGAGCAGTTCCGGGAGAAGGTGCTCGGGGTCAACGCTCACGTCATCGTGCTGAAGTACGCGGTGCACTTCCGCGACTACCGCGACGTGATGAAGAAGGTCGAGCGCGTCCCCGGCGTCGTCGCGGTCGCGCCCTTCGTCATCAACCCGATGATGGTGACCCACGGCGAGCGCACCGCCACCGGCGTCCTCTTGAAGGGCGTCGATCCGGAGCTCATGCCGAAGGTCCTCGACCTGCCCCGGCACATCGTCGAGGGGTCGCTCGACGGGATGCGCAAGCCGGGCGCGAAGCCGCCCGAGGCGCCCCGCGACTCGTTCTCACCGGGCAACGGCGGAAGCTGGGAGCCCGGGAAGACGGGCATGGGCAGCGGTGCAGACTCGGACTCCGGCGCAGGCACGGGGAAGCTGAGCGTGCTCGAGGCGATCGAGCGACAGATTGCGGAGGACAAGGCGCAGGACGCCGCCGCGGACGCTGGGACCTCCGACCTCGCGACCCTCATCGCAACCGGCGCTGCCGGCGAGATCGCGACCGGCGAGAACGAGAAGCCGAAGGCGACGCCCTCCGCCGATCCGCTCGACGCGATCCTCGCCGCGCCGGCCGCAAACACGAACACGACTGCGCCCGCGAAGGACGAGCCCCCGCCTCCGCTTCATCCCGCCGGGGACGTCACGCCCTCAGGCGGCTACACGAGCACGCTGCCAGAGGACGACTTCCTTCCCGAGGCGATCGATCCCGATCCCTGCCGCAGCCCGGAGCAGGTGAAGACACTCCCGGGCGTCGTCATCGGCAAGTCGCTCTCGAAGCGGCTCGCTGTCGGGCTCGGTGACTGCCTCCAGATCACGTCGCCGCAGATCGGCATGTCGTACGGTGCCAGCGGCGCGCGCCCGCCGATCGCGAAGCAGTTCCGCGTGATCGCGCTCTTCGAGGCTGGGTTCGACCAGTACGACTCGAAGCTCGTCTACACCGACCTCTACGAAGCCCAGGCCTTCTACGAGCAGGGCGACAGCGTCACCGGCGTCGAAGCGAAGGTCGACGACATCGAGAAGGCGGCCGACATCGCGAAGCAGGTCGACAAGATCCTCGCGAACGGCGTCTATCACACGATGGACTGGAGGGAGCTCAACCACGGGCTCTTCACGGCGCTGCTCATCCAGCAGATCGCGATGAGCGTCGTGCTCACGCTCATCATCGTCGTGGCGGCCTTCACCGTCATCGCGACCCTCATCATGGTCGTGCTCGACAAGAAGAAGGAGATCGCGCTCCTCAAGGCGATCGGCGCGAGCGACGACGCGATCCTCCGCGTGTTCGTCTACCAGGGCGGCATCATCGGGCTGGTCGGGACGGCCCTCGGCCTCGTGCTCGGATGGATCGCGTGCAAGTTCCTCCTTGCATACGGCTTCCCGCTCGACCCCAAGGTCTACTTCATCTCGAAGCTCCCGGTGAACGTCCGCCCGACGGAGTTCATCATCACCGGAATTGTCGCGATTCTCATCTGTCTGGTCGCGACGATCTTCCCCGCCTTCTACGCCGCCCGCCTCCGCCCCTCCGACGGCCTCCGGGCAGAGTAGCTCCCGACCCGCCGTGCTCGGCGGTCCCGTCCGCCCGGCCCAGGAACCCGCCTCGAAATCCGGGTCGCCTCCCTCCTTGGGGAGGTGATAACTTCGCGAGCGCATGCGATGGGTCGTGGAAGTCTCGTCGATCGGCAAGACGGATCTGCAGAAGTTCTGCGTCGAAGCCGAGTCGTGGCAACGCGCGCTCCAAGCAGCACGGGCGCAGCGCGGAGAAGAGGGGCCGATGAGCGGCTTCTCGATCGAGCTCCTCGAGGAGGGCTACCGCGCCGTCGATCCAATCGCGCGCATTCGCTTCGTCGTGAAGCGCGCGCCTGACGACATGCCCGTCACCGCGCCGCTCGTGAGCGCAAAGGACGGCGGCAAGGGCGTGGCGCCCAGCCCGCCGTCGACCGCCGCGGCCGAGCCGAAGGTCCCTCCGTCTCCAGCCTCCTCGCCGGCATCGACGACGACGACGTCATCAAAGCCGCCGCGCCCCGTCCAGGCCGACAAGGGCACGAACGGGTCGACGAAGGAGACGAGCCCGGCGTCGAAGGCGGCCTCGGCGACTCCGGCAACCGTCGTCGGCTCGGCGCTCCCCGGACTTCCTCCCGTGAAGGTGCTCTCGTCCCGCGAGCAAGATCCCACCGACGCTTCGCCGCTCACCTATCGCGAGTACTCGTTCGCCGTCCCGGCCGGGACGAGCGAGGACACGGCCGTCGCGGTGCTGCGTGGACAGCTCGCGCTCGTCGACGCGCTGCTCACGAACGCGAAGATGGGAAAGCTCGTCAACCTCGCCGCGTTCGACGTCGAGTTCACGGGCAAGCCTCCGAGCCCGCCCATCGCGACCTTGTCGTGGAAGGACTGGAAGGGTGAGCCCGTCATCGGCTATCCGCGCCGCGGCGCGGCTCAGACGCAGGTGAAGCCGCCGACCGCCGGCGGCGCTTCGAATGGGCCGCAGTCGACGGCCCCGCCGGCGAGCTCCCTCTTCCCGCCCCCGTCGATGCCGCCGTCCGCGCTCCAGCGCCCTGACGCAGAGCCGTCCGTGGCGCCCGCTTCCGCGGCGCCGGTCGCGTTCCCTGCACCGGCGACCGTCTCGCCGTCGTCGATCCCGCCCGCACCGCAAGCACGTCCCGCGTCGGTGCCGCCGCCCGCGATGGCCGCGCCCGCGCCGGCTCATGCGTCGGTGCCGCCGCCCGACATGGCCGCGCCCGTGCCGGCTCACGCATCGGTGGCGCCGCCCGCGATGGCCGCGCCCGTGCCGGCTCACGCATCGGGGGCGCCGCCCGCGATGGTCGCGCCGTCACAACCGCCTCCCGCCGGTGTCCCGGTCCCGGTCGTCGCGCCGGTCGTGACCTTCCAGCCCGCCCCTCCCGGCGGCTCGGTACCGCCTCCCGCGAACGCCGGCTCGGTGCCGCCGCCTGCCGCCGCGGTCGTGCAGCCGGCGCGTCGTCCGTCGTCGCCCGAAGGTCTCGCGCCGCGCGCCGACGGCATGGTCCGAACACCGTCGGGCCGCTTCGTTCGAGGCCGCACGACGGGTGACGAGCTCATCACCGCGCTGTTCGAGTCGATGCACGACCTCCACTTCCTGCGCGACGCGCTGGACGGCGGACAGTTCTGCCTCGCGCTCGCGACGGAGGTGCTGCCGGCGCGTGCAGCGCTCATCCACTTCTTCGACGTCGAGAAGCGCGAGTGGGTGATCGCATGCACCCGCGGCAAGGACACGTCGCGCCTGCTCACCCTGCGCACGGCCGAGTCGGACGAGCTCCTCCGCGACGCTGCCCGCAAGCGCCGCGCGATCGTCACGCCGAACGCGACCGAAGCATCCGCGCAGCGCTACCAGAGCCTCGGCGGGAGCCGCAGCATGATCATCGCGCCGATCATGCAGGCCGGGCGTGCCCTCGGAGCGATCGAGATCATCAACCCGCTCGACGGCATGCCGTTCACCGAGGACGAAGGCAACGCGATGACGTACATCGCGGAGCAATACGCCGAGTACCTCGGCTCGCGCGGCATCGTCCTCGACCGCGAGCGCATCCAGAACGCAGCGACGCCGCGCTGAGGCAGACCAGCACGCACGAGCCCGATCCGCTAGGCTCACCCCGTGTCGCGCTGGCGTGACCGCCTCAAGGTCTTCGTGCTGCTGCCCGTGGTCGTGGTCGCGGTCGGCGTGCTCGCGTACTTCATGTTCCGGACGACCCTGCAGGCGGACTCCCTCCGCCAGCAGTCCATCCTCGAGGCGACGCTCGCGCTCGCGACGGAGAAGGCCAACCGACTCGACCGGCAGATCATCGACCAGGACAACGTCATCGTCGCGATCGCCGATCCTGCGCGCCTCGACGAGCTCGAAGGCCGCTGGCTTCCCACTGCACGCCGCGAGACGCCGACGGTCCGCGCGATCGTCGTCCTCGACGAGAGTCGCACCGTGCTCGCGTTCGCATCACGCGCCAGTGGCGCATTCGCGGACGAGGAAGGCTTCCGTCGCCTCCTCACCCAGCGAATCGTCTTCGACATGGATCTGGCCGGGAAGCCCCCCGAGCAGCTCCGCCACCTCCACCGGGAGTACGCCGCGCAGAGCTACCTCCTCTCGTACTGGCAGCGCATGCACGCCGGGCGCCGCTACCTCGTGGTCGCCTGGCACGACATCGGTCGCCTCGTCCGCGAGACGCTCCCGACGCTCACGAGCGATCCTCCGAGCGCCGCGCACGAGCCCACGCCGGTCGCCCATCCCCCGTCGGCGAGCCGTGTGAACGTCGTCGACGAAGAGGGGCGCATCATCTACGGGCCGCCGCTCCGCACCGGCGAGTTCACCGTCGGAGTCAGGTTTCCGACGACGCTCTACAACTGGCGCATCCAGGTCTCGCCGCAGGCGAGCGAGGAGATGGCGGAGCGCGTCCAGAACCGTCGCTTGCTCGAGGTCACGATGGTGAGCTTGAGCGCGATCGTCATCGTCATCGGGGCGATCGCGATCATCCTGGTCTCGGAGAAGGAGCGCCGCGTCTCTGCACTGAAGAGCGAGTTCGTCGCCAACGTGAGCCACGAGCTGAAGACTCCCCTCGCCCTCGTGCGGATGTTCGCCGAGATGCTGCAGTCCGGACGCGTGGCGACGGACGCGAAGCGGCAGGAGTACCTCGACATCATCGTCCGCGAGAGCGAGCGCCTGTCGGCTCTCATCGAGAACGTGCTCGACTTCGCGCGCCTCGAGCGTGGACGCGGGAGCTACGAGTTCGCCGAGGGCGACGTCGGCGACGCGGTGACGCGAGCCGCGAACGTCTACCGCTACCGCGCCGAGCGCGAGGGCATGCGGCTCGCCGTCGACGTCGAGCCGAACCTCCCTCGTGCGCGGATCGATGAGCGCGCCATCCAGCTCGCGGTCGTGAACCTCGTCGACAACGCGCTCAAGTATGCGCCGGACGGCGAGGAGATCATCGTGCGCGCCAGCTCGGAGGGGGACTCGGTCCGGGTCGATGTCGTCGACCACGGCCCCGGGGTGCCGACCGACGAGCGCCAGCGAATCTTCGAGCGTTTCGTCCGCCTCACCGCCCGGAGCAGCGAATCTCAGGTTCGGGGCAGTGGCATCGGTCTTGCTTTGGTCAAGCACATTGCGGAAAGCCACGGTGGCCGGGCCTGGGTGGCCTCCCGAAGCGCCCCGGATCACAGCGGCAAGACGGGCTCCACCTTCAGCTTCTCGATTCCAGCGGCTGGGCCTCGCGGCTCGGTCCAGCGGGTCGAGGTCAAGGAGTCTCAGCCGGAATCGGGGCCCGAGTCGAGATTGGTCGAGTAGGCCTCACGGCTGAGTTGACGAAGGCCCTGCACAAGATATCGTGATCTCGGCGCGGGAAGGCTCTATGTTGCGCCCGCGCGAATTCGTGTGTCCGCGCTCTCCGAACGAGAGCGTTCGTTTGGGAGGTCTTTCAAGGGTTATCGGCATGGCGATCGGGAACGAGGAAGCAAAGCTATTCGTCGCAGGACTCCCAGACAGCGTTTCGGAAGAAGTGCTCAAGCAAATCTTCGAAGCGACCGGCGGCAAGGTCGTGAGTGTGAGCCTCCCGAAGGACCGCATGACTGGGCGTCCGAGAGGGTTCGGGTTCGTAACGCTGTCGACACCGCAGGAAGCAGAAGCCGCGCGCAACGCGCTCGACGGCTCGCTTCAGGGCGGGCGCTCGATCTCGGTTCGGCCCTTCCAACAAGAACCGCCCCGCAAGGGTGAAGGTGGACCGCTCTCGAGCGGACCGCGCTCGAGCGGACAGCGCTCGGGCGGACCGGGCGGCCCGGGCGGCGGTGGAGCGCAGCAGGCGCCCGACCGCACGCTCTACGTCGGCAACCTGCCCTACGACTGTTCGCAGCCCGAGGTCGAGGAGCTGATCAACGGCGTCGTCGGCGCAGGGCAGGTCGTCCGCGTTCATCTTCCGATGGACCCCGACGGCCGTAAGCGCGGCTTCGGATTCGTCACGATGGCGAGCTCGGAATCGGCGAAGACCGCCGCCGAGCAGCTCAAGTCCGCAGACCTCCGCGGTCGCCGGCTCATCGTCAACATCGCTCACCCGAAGGGCGACCGTCCGCCGCGAAGCGAAGGCTTCGGTGGCGGTGGCGGCTTCGCTGGCGGTGGCGGCGGCTTCGGTGGCGGTGGCGGTGGCGGCTTCGCTGGCGGCGGCTTCGGTGGCGGTGGCGGTGGCGGTGGTGGCTACGGCGGCCCCCCCTCGTTCGGTGGTGGCGGCGGACCGCCGCCGTCGCGGCGCACCTTCGACAGCGATCGACGTCGCAAGGGCGGCGGTGGCGGCGAAGGCGAGGGCAAGAAGCGCGGCGGTGGCCGCACGCGCCCGGGCCACGAGAGCAACGACGATTTCGACTGGCGCACCGCCGGTGACAAGGACGACGACTGAGCGTCGTCCCACCGTTCGTGAGGCTTTTTCATGCCGCGCTTGACGATGGCGCGGCTGGGTAATAAGTAGGCCCCCCTCTCCCGCTGGGGAGAGCAGCGGGGTTTCGAGGCTAAGATGCGTGACATCATCAAGATGAGCTGTGCGAACTGCAATCGCGCCAACTACGTGACGACGAAGAACAAGCGCACGATGGCGGAGAAGTTCGAGATTAAGAAGTTCTGCTCGACCTGCCGCAAGCACTTCCCCCACAAGGAAGGCAAGATCTCGAAGGGCTGATGCGGCTGGGCTGATTGCCCATCCGCTCGCCTTCATCGATCGCTTTCATCTTCGGGCCTGCATCGCTTCATGCGATGCGGGCCTTCGGTCTTTCATCGAGATGCTCGTCTGCACCCGCTCGAACGCTGGTCGAGGGTAGACAGGGGGCTGGCCTGTGCTATTCAGGCCGCGGCTGAGCGGCCTCTGGCCACGGGAGCGTGTGGGCTCTCACTCGATGGAACTCTGACGCATGATCTTCGACTGGGTTCACGGTCTCTTCTCGAACGATCTCGCGATCGACCTCGGGACCGCGAACACCCTCATCTACGTGAAGGGCAAGGGCATCGTTTCATGCGAGCCCTCCGTCGTCGCCGTCCAGCGGGACGTGCGCGGCGGCAACAAGGTCCTGGCCGTAGGTCGTGAGGCGAAGGAGATGCTCGGTCGTACGCCGGGCAACATCAAGGCGGTCCGTCCCCTCCGCGACGGCGTCATCGCCGACTTCGAGATCACCGAGGCGATGCTCCGGTACTTCATCTCGCGTGCACACAACCGTCGCACGCTCGTGAAGCCGCGCATCATCATCTGCGTGCCCTTCGGGATTACCGAGGTCGAGAAGCGCGCGGTGAAGGAGAGCGCCGAGAGCGCCGGCGCCCGCGAGGTGTACCTGATCGAAGAGCCCATGGCCGCCGCCATCGGCGCAGGCCTTCCGATCACGGAGCCCTCCGGCAACATGGTCGTCGACATCGGCGGCGGCACGACGGAGGTCGCCGTCATCTCCCTCGCCGGCATCGTCTACTCGCAGTCGGTCCGCGTCGGCGGCGACCGCATGGACGACGCCATCCAGGCCTATCTCAAGCGCAAGTACAACCTCGCCATCGGCGAGCAGACGGCCGAGCGCATCAAGATGGAGGTGGGCAACGCCTACCCCCTCGAGGTCCAGAAGACCACCGAGGTGAAGGGCCGCGACCTCGTCGCCGGCATCCCGAAAACCGTCATCGTCAACTCGGACGAGATCCGTGAGGCGCTCGGCGAGCCGATCAACGCGATCGTCGAGGCCGTCCTCATCGCGCTCGAGAAGACGCCGCCCGAGCTCGCCGCCGACATCGTCGACAAGGGCATCGTCCTCACGGGCGGCGGCGCCCTCCTCGCGAACCTCGACGTGCTCCTTCGCGAGGAGACCGGTCTCCCGGTCATGGTGAGCGACGACCCGATCAGCGCGGTCGTCCTCGGGAGCGGAAAGACGCTCGACCACATGGAGCTCTTGAAGGAGGTCACGATCGGCTGATCGCGTTCTCTCTCTTCTCGAGAGGGAAAGCAGCGTCCGCCCTTCGCGCCTCGTCGGAGTGATTGAGCAGTGTCGGCGTTCAAGCGGTATCGCGACGTCGGAATCGTCGTCATCCTCCTCGCGGTTCCGTTCTTCTTCCTCCGCGCCAACATGAAGGCGCCGACGAACTTGAACGCGCTCGATCGCGTCATCCTGCGCATCAGCGCGCCGATCGAGTTCGCAGCCTCGAGCCTCGCGCGAGGCGTCTCGAACATCTGGGAGAGCTACGTCTATCTGGTCGACGTGAAGGCCGACAACGAGCGGCTCGCGTACGACAACGCCCGCCTCCGCGAGCAGGTCCACCACCTCGAGCAGAAGGACGTCGAGAACCACGAGCTTCGCAGGCTCCTGCAGCTCCGGGAGTCGATCCCGGGGGATCTCGTGAGCGCTCAGGTCGTCGGCAAGGACTTCACGGAGTTCTTCCGCGTCACGCGCGTCGTGCTGGACCGCGGGTCGCGCAACATCCGCCCGTACATGCCGGTCGTAGCGCCCGACGGCGTCGTCGGCGTCGTGCTCCGCGTCAACGGCGACGCGGTCGACGTCCAGCTCGCCGTCGACGCGGCGTTCAGCGTCGACGTCGAGGACCAGCGCACCCGCGCCCGTGGCTTCGTCCGCGGCACCGGCGATCCATCGCGCTACGCGTGCAAGGTCGAGAACGTCGACTCGCGAGACGAGGTCGAGATCGGCGATCTGCTCGTCACCACCGGCAAGGGCAAGCGGTTCCCGAAGGGCCTCCCGGTCGCCCGCGTCACGAAGGTGGTCAAGCGCGAGCCCGGCCGCGATCAGGAGATCGAGGCCGTCCCGACGGTGAACTTCTCGCGCCTCGATTCCGTCCTGATCCTCGTCGCACCCGGATCCGAGGACGCCGAGCTGGACCCGAAGGACAAGAAGGCCGGCTCCGCAAAGGCGGGAGGCAAGTGATGACGCCCTCCCTCTTCTTCTCGTCGTCGTTCTCGTTCTCGGAGAGCGCGCCCCGCATCGCCCGGCTCCCCGCCTCGAACGACGCCGCCGAACTGCCTGCGCCGAGGGCGGCATGAGGAACACCGCCTTCTTCGTCGCCGGGGTCGTGCTCCTGCTCGTACAGTCGAACTTCTTCCGACTGCTCGGCAGTCTGCTCCGGCTCATCGGCTGGGTCGTTCGCGCGAAGCAGGACCTCGTCGTCCCGGGCCTCGTCCCCTCGCTCGTCCTGCCGCTCATCCTCTTCATGGGCGTGCACGAGTACTCGCTCGTCCGCGGCGCAGGCGTCGCGTTCGCGCTCGGCTACCTGACCGATCTCGTCGGCATCGCCCCCATCGGTCTCTACACGTCGACCTACGTCGCGATCTACGTGCTCTCGCGCGCGGCCGGTGTCCGGCTCGCGGCGCAGACCATGCTGATGCAGGTCGGCCTCGCCCTCGCGTTCACGCTCGTGCACAGCGTGATGATCCTCGTCCTACTCGCCATCTTCGGACGCGACGCCTACGTTCCACGCGCGCTCTACCCGATGACCCTGCCACACGTCCTCGTGACCGGCCTCTTCGCGCCGCTCGTGTTCCGCCTGGCCGCGCGCATCCATGCGGCGACGATGACGGGGGCGACGAAGGAGCTCGTGTGATGGCCGCCACACGACACGCCCTCGCGAGAGTGGAGGGAGGCGCGTGAGCAATCTCCTCGTCCCGCGGACCGACGTCAGCGAGTTCCGAAAGCGCTATCGGTGGCTGGCGCTCGTCGCGTTCATCGCGTTCTCCATCGTCCTGGGACGCCTGTTCCAGCTCCAGGTCCTGCGCGGGGCGGACTACGCGCAGATCGCGCACGAGAACGTGATCCGGCGCGTCACGTTGCCGACGACCCGCGGCATCGTGCGTGACTCGCAGGGGCGCGTCCTCGCGTCGAACCGCTCCTCGTTCAACGTGCTGCTCGTCCCCGGACGCGTGATGCCGAGCGCACGGCCCTCTCGCCGGTCGCGCCCCGGCGTCGAAGAGCACGACAGCTTCACCCGCATCGCAGACACGCTTCGGCTCAACCCCGACGAGCGCCAGCGCCTCGCGACCCGCATCCGCGACGCCTGCATCACCGACGAGGACCGCTCGCCTTGCTGGCGGCCGATCCTCGTGCGCGAGGACCTCTCGCGCGACATCGTCGCCGAGATCAAGCAGCACGCGGCCGAGATGACCGGGGCCTCGGTCGTGAGCCAGCCGGTCCGCTACTACCCGTACAAGAACCAGGCTGCGCACCTCCTCGGCTACACGAGCGAGATCGACGCGGAGACGCTCGCGAAGTACCGCCCCCCCGGCTCCGATCAGCTCTCCTCCGAGGAGCGTCAGAAGCTCAATCCGCTCGGCTACGAGCCCGGTGACATCGTCGGCGCGACCGGCGTGGAGCGCTCGTGGGAGAGCTACCTCCGCGGCCAGCGTGGCTGGGAGAAGCGCGTCGTCGACGCGCGCGGGCGCTATCGCACCGGCCCCGAGGCCGATCGCCTCCTCGACGCACCGTCCCGGCAGGAGCCGCTTCCGGGCCGTGACCTCCGCCTCACGATCGACATGGAGCTCGAGCAGTCCGTGCAGCGCGCGATGCGCGCGCACGTGTCCGGGGCGATCGTCGTCGTCGACGTCCGCACCGGACGCCTCCTCGCGCTCTACTCGAAGCCCGACTTCGACCCGAACGACCTCGCCGGCGGCTCGGGCAAGGACCGCATCCGCGAGGCGTTCGGCAAGCTCGCCACCGATCCGCTGCGCCCGATGCTCGACAAGACGATGTCGGGCGTCTTCCACCCCGGCTCCACCTTCAAGCCGTTCTCCGCGCTCGCGGCGCTCGAGGACAAGATCCTGTCGCCCTTCGACAAGGAGCGCTGCGACGGCTATCTCTCGTTCGGCCGACGCATCTTCCGCTGCGCCCACGTGCACGGGCGGGTCGACATGCGCGAGGCGCTCGCGGAGTCCTGCAACATCTACTTCTACAAGCTCGCCGAGTCGGTCGGTATGGACCGCATCGCGCGCATCGCGACCGAGTTCGGCCTCGGGCAGAAGACCGGCATCGGCGTGAACCCCGAAGCGGCGGGGCGCATCCCCACGCGCTCTTGGTACGCGCTCCGTTACAAGGGCCAGTTCCGCATCGGCTTCACGCTGAACACGTCGATCGGTCAGGGCGCCACCACCGTCACCCCACTCCAGCTCGCGCTCGCATACGCCGCGCTCGGCAATGGCGGCACCGTCTTCTCGCCGCAGCTCGTTCGCGCGGTCGAGACGAGCGACGGCTCGGTCGTCCAGGACTTCCCTCCGCGCGTGCGCCAGAAGGCGAAGATCGCTCCCGAGAACCTCGCCCGCATCAGCGACGCCCTCTATGCCGTCGTCAACGAGGACAAGGGCACGGCGTATCCGGTCCGCGATCGCACGCTCGAGGTCGCAGGCAAGACGGGGACGGCACAGACCGGCTACGTGAACCCCGGCACCGACGATCCGAAGAAGGCCTGGTATCTCTCGCGCGACCACGCGTGGTTCGCCGCATACTCGCCGGCGAAGGCCCCCGAGATCGCCGTCGTCGTCCTCGTCGAGCACGGCGGCTCCGGCCCCACCGTCGCGGCGCCGATCGCGATGCAGGTGATCAAGGAGTACCACCGGCTCGCCGCTGCCCGCGCGAGCAAGCTCGCCGGCAGCAACGCGAAGAAGCCCGATCCGAAGGACGCCAAGGACTCGAAGGACTCCGCCGGGAAGAGGCCGCCGGCACCTCAGCCGGCCGGAGACTCCGATCCCAGCCCGCGCGACCCGCCGCCGCCGGATCCCAACGGACTGCCTTCATGGCTGTCCGATCCGAACGACGAGCCAGCGAGCGAGCCGGTGGACGAACCGAGGGACGAGCCGTGAGGAGCCGACGCGATCAGGCGCGCTTCTTCGGAATGCCGCGCGACAGCTTCGACTGGACGCTCTTCTTGACGGCGTCGGCGCTCGCCGTCATCGGCGTCATCAACCTCTACTCCGCGACGAGCGTTGCTCGCGCGGCGCTCACGGACATCTACATCCAGCAGGTCTACTGGCTCGTGCTCGGCGGCATCCTCGGCGCCGTCGTCGCGGTCATCGACTATCGCCACTACGAACGCCTCGGCTACCTCCTCTACGGGGTCGGCATCATCTTCCTCGTCCTTGTCTTCATCCTCGGCAAGGACATCCGCGGAAGCTCGCGATGGATCGCGATCGGCAGCTTCGGCTTTCAGCCAAGCGAGTTCATGAAGCTGTTCTTGATCATCGCGCTGGCCAAGTACCTGCACGACGATCCACGGACGGAAGCGCGCAGCCTCAAGGATCTGATCGCGCCGGCGCTCCTCACCGCGGTGCCGACGCTGCTCGTCCTGAAGCAGCCTGACCTCGGCACCGCGCTCATCCACCTGTTCATCTTCGCGACGGTGTGTCTGCTCACGAGGATCCGCTGGCAGACGATCACCGGCATTGTCGTGTCCACCGGCATCCTCTTGCCGATGATGTGGACGTACGTGCTGAAGGACTACCAGAAGCAGCGCGTCACGGTGTTCTTGAACCCGGAGGCGAATCTCCTCGGCGCCGGCTGGCACGCGCACCACGCACGCGTCGCGATCGGCGCCGGTGGGTGGACTGGGCAGGGGTTCATGCAGGGCACGCAGAACCAGTTCCTCTTCTTGCCCGATCAGCACTCCGATTTCCCCTTCGCGGTCTTCGCGGAGGACTGGGGCTTCCTCGGCTGCTTCGTGCTCGTGTCGCTCTACGGCTTCCTCGTCCTCTGGGCGATCCGCATCGCGGCAACGGCGAAGGATCGCTTCGGCGCCGTGCTCGCGATCGGCGTGGGGGCGCTCATCTTCTGGCACGCGGTCTTCAACCTCGGCATGGTCACGGGCATCCTCCCCGTCGTCGGCGTTACGCTCCCGCTCTTCTCTGCCGGCGGATCGAGCGTGCTCACGATCATGCTCGGCATCGGCCTCCTGATGAACGTCTCGATGCGCCGCTACTGGATCTCGCCCGCACGGACGACGAGCCTCCTCTCTCGAGACTGAGCGGCCTCGCATGACGCGAGCGGGCTGCGTCGGTCAGGCGCGGATCAGGCCGGCATCGCGGTCTTCGGTCGTCTCGGGGTGAAGGGAGAAAGACGGAGAAAGGCCGCCGTGTGGCACTTCCTAGGCGGCCGGTCCGCGCCTCGGTGCCGGCGCCGGCCGCCGGCTCCCCCCCAACCAACGCGTGGAACTTCCATCGGGAATCGGAACGCGTGAGCCGCTCGCTCGCAGAGCCCCCCCTCGCCTCCGGACTGCGGCGGCGCCAATCTGGGCTCGACCATGTGTCACGACTGAGTCTCCTGGCAGCCCGTCAGCCGCGGTTGAGGTTTTCCATTGCTAGTGTGCTGGCCATGCGCCGCACCGTCCTCAGCAGCATCGTCTTCACGTCGCTCACCGCCCTCAGCGTCGCCATCGGCGCTTGTGCAACGGCGCCGGTCGACGACGATCTGAGCGGGCTCACGCAGGAACAGAACCCGACGGACGCGACGGACGAGGCGAGCCCGAGCTCGAAGCTGCCGCCGTCGTCGAACCCGTCGAAGGACGAGCCCAAGGACGCCGGAACGACGCAGCCGAAGGACTCCGGAACGACGCAGCCGAAGGACGCCGGAACGACGCCGGTCGACTCCGGGCCCCCTCCGACCAGCGACGCTTGCGATGCGAACGATCCGACTTACGCGTTGAAGCTCCTGTTCGCTTCGAACCCGACCCCTTGTCCGTGTAGCAGCTCCACGGAGTGCTGCTACCTCGCCGTCTGCTTGCCGAAGTAGGCTCGAAGCCTCACCCCGGTCGGAGGAGCGTCCCCTCCGCCGTTACGATGAAGTCCGGCGTCGGCGCAAGGCGCAGCCGCCTTACGGCGGGCTCGGGGCCGCGCACGCGGACGGCACGCAAGCGTCGGCGGCTCCGTTGCGTCTCGGCTGGTCCTCACGGACGACATCGCGCGACGCCAAGCGCGGCCGACGTCGGCGTGCCTGCGTCGCCTCTCGGCTCGTCCTCACGGGGAACGGCGCGCGCCATAGCGTCGTCGCGAGCTCGCGGCCGTCGTCGCTCGTTCGCGCGACGTCACACGCCGTCGGCGGCCGCGTCGCGCCCGTTGTCGCGCTCTTGGTCGTCGCTCGTTGGATCGCCCTCACGAACGACGGGGCTCCCCTCGTCACGTCCACCGCTCGACTCGACCGACGACGGCCGCTCGCCCGACCCGGTATGACCGGTCTCGTCGGGGAGCGGTCCGCCCCCGCCGACACATGCCGCGAGGGCGGCCGCGAGCGCTGCTGCCGTGAAGGCGACGGCGCGCACTACTTCGCCGATCCGCTTCCCTGGAGGACCATCAGGTGGAACTTCGCGAACTCGCTCTGTCCCAGCGTGAAGAGCACCTCGGTGAGGAGACGGTATGGCGTGTTCGCGTCCGCAATGACGATCGCCTCGCTCGAGCTCGGATCCCTGCCGGTCGCGAGACGAACCTGACGATCGCGCTCACGCCAGCTCTGAAGCGCGTTCGCGAGCGGAACGATGTAGAGGTCGGTGGGCCCGGTGCGCTTGTACTTCCCTTCGACACCGTGGGTGGCGTCCGCGGGGACCTGGGCGACGATGTTGTCGTCGACGATGATCGAGCTCCGCGAGATCAGAACCGCCACGCCCTCCTGCGACGCCTCCGTCGAGAGGACGCTCTTCGGCATCGAGAGATCACCCGACTGCGGAAGCGAAGCCGACGACGCGCTCATGCTCTTGAGCAAGAAGACGAGGATGATCGTCATCATGTCGAGCATCGCCGTGATGTTGAGGAAGTCGATCTCCGGCTCTTTGTGCTTCTTGTTGATCGCGCGCCGGAGCTCGCGCTTGAAGCGCGACATGCTCGCCGGCTTCTGGCGCGCCGGCGCCCCCTGAGGCGCGGCGGCAGGCACTGCGGCGCCAGGCATCCCGCCCGGCGGCTGTCCCTGAGGAGATCCTCCCGGAGGCGGCTGGTTCATGAGGCGCTCCGCTGCATCGTCTGCCGGTTCGGGGGCATCATCGGCTACCTCGCGACTCCGAACGTGACCTCGGGAAACATCTCCTCGCCGCTCTCGTCCTTACGAACCGCATCCATCGCGCTGATGACGACCTGATACGGGATCGGCGGGTTGGCGCTGATCGTCACGCCCATCTCGTCCTTGAACTCGGGAGCGGCGCTCTTCAGCTTCGCGGCGCACGCCTTGAGCGCGCCGTAGTCGTACTCGCCGTCCTTCTTCGGGATGGCGATCCCCGGACCGGTGTCGCTGCATCCGGGAGCGACGTTCCCTCCGCGCGCCTTCAGGCTGAAGCCGTCAGGGACGACGAGCACGGTGAGACCGAGCGTCGGCGTCGTCGGCGCTCGCGCGCCGCTCCCCGCGCGCGGCGGGTACGTGTCGATGGTGGCGGTGAACGTGACGCTGATCGTGGCGAGCACGAAGATCAGCACGTTCATGATGATGTCGAGGAACGGGACGATATTCAGCTCGCCCCCCGCCTCGTCCGGAGAATGCTCCTTCGGCTGCGAGAGCCTACGGATCTTGCTCCGTTGCTGAGCGCTGAGTTTCTCGGTCGCCATCTCGATGGGCGCTCCCTGAGCCGAGGTCAGTAACCGCCAGGACGCGTCTGGATCGTGAGGAGGTTGAAGACCCGCTCCTGCGTCGCATCGAGGTCGTGCTGGATGGTCTTCGAGCGCTGGTGCAAGAGGAGGTGCGCGATCATGCACACGACGGCGATGCCGAGACCGAGCGCCGTGTTGTACATCGCCTCGGCGATACCGAGCGAGAGGAGCTTCTGGCGATCGGCGGCCGAGAGACCCGGCGCCGAGATCGCGGCGAAGGTCGCGATGAGACCGAGAACGGTACCGAGGAGGCCGACGAGCGTCGCGATGTTCGCGAGCGACCAGAGCGACCCGATGCGCTTCTCGACGCTGGGCTTCAGCTCGCCGATCTTCTCGCTCATCGCGGCGTCGATCTCGTCGGGCCCCTTGTTCGCGTGGGTCAGGCCTGCCTTCACGAGCTGCAGCGTCGGGTAGTCGCCCGCGTCACACAGCTTGATCGCGCGATCGATGTTGCCCGCGGTGACGAGCTTCTTGATCTGGGCGAAGAACTCCTTCGAGTTCACCCGGTACTTCGTGAGCTGGAACGCAGTGCGCTCGGCGATGAGCGCGATGACGATGGCGCTGACGACGAGGTTGATCGAGAGGAAGGTGGGGTTCGCCTTGAACGCCGCCATGAACCCGACTTCACCGGAGCCGCCACCAGCGGCCGCCGCGGGAGCTGCATCACCCAGGCTGCTCAGAAGAGCCACGAACATCCCCGATGCTCCTTTCTAAATCCTCTGCAAACTACCGCGTCGCGCTCGATCCGATTGAGTCGACGTGTGCGACGTCATGCTTCGCGCGCCTTGTAGAAACGACGAACTTTTCTATTTTTTCTCGCGTTTCGCGCGCGTAGCAACAAGGGTTGGGCCACGATACCTGGGGACTTCGAGCGAAGTCAACGAGCCCTCGTCGGCAGGATTCGGACGCGAATGCCCTCGCTTCCCGCCCGAGCGGGACCGGCAAGACGACTGTCCAGCGACGCGCGAGCGCCTCCTCCCATGGCCTCCATGGCCTCGGTCGCGTTCACTCGGCGAGCGAGGTCGCTCATCCATGTCGCTCATCTATAAGGAGGGCCCCTCGGCCGATGTCGCCGGACGGTCATCGAAACCGATGACGGGGGCGTACGTCCTCTTCTCGATCGACTCGATCGACGCCTTCCCTTCGCCTTCGCGAGGCCGCGAAGTGACGGTGCCTACGCGCCCTCCGAGCCCGCGGGCGCCGGCGCCCGCGCGGAACGCTCCAGATTTCTCACCGATTCTGTAAAGTGGACGTTCCAGTCAGGCTGCAACATTGCGCAAACACGCGACACTGCGCGACTTTGCTCCCTCAGAAAGATGACGAACGGTCCCAAACTCTATTGACGGAGCGTGGTCTGTACCGTCAGACTTCGCGCCCGTTGATGGGTGGAAACCGCTCACGGCGGAACGATGCTCGCGCTGGTGGGAGCAAGTGAGCCCGAACGCCTGGAGATACCCGTCAGCAACCGATTCGTCGGCCCACTCAGAGGAGCAAGCAAGGCAGTACCGAAGGAGGCTTGCGTGATTCGCGTGCGAGACGATATCGTCGCGCGCCATTGACAACGGCCCCTCCAGACCGACGCGTCGGTTCGGGAGGCCGGAGACGACTCGGGACGACAGAGAGACTTCCTCGCGTGGCCGCGAGAAGTAACAAGACCTCGAAACTTCACCTCGCCTCGAGCGAGGCGAGACACTGACGAAGACTTCCGAGCGAGCGACTTCGCAAGCACGGAAATGCGGCGGGCACGATCCCCCCGGAAGGACGGAGCAACATGGCTGGTTTGTGGAAGGCGTACAAAGAGGGTGGTGTTCTCATGATGAGCATCATCCTGATGTGGTCGATCTTCATCATCGGCATCATCATCGAGCGTGCTCTCTATCTGTACGGTTCGTCCATCAACAAGCAGGTCTTCCTCGCCACGATGCAGAAGTGCATCCTCGCGGGTGACGTGGCCAAGGCTGTGAAGATGTGCTCGGCCGCGAACGCGCCCCTCGCGCGCATCGTCCAGGCTGGTCTCGTGAAGGTGAACCGCCCGGATGAGGAGGTTCAGGCGGCGATGGACGAAGCCGCGCTCCGCGAGATCCCGAAGATCGCCAAGCGCACGGGCTTCCTCGCGCTCCTCGCGAACCTCGCGATGCTCTCCGGCCTCCTCGGCACGGTTACCGGTCTCATCACCTCCTTCGGCGCCGTCTCGGGCGAGAGCGTCGACCCCGGCCAGAAGGCGCGCATCCTCGCCGAAGGTATCTCGGAGGCGATGCACTGCACCTGGTTCGGTCTCTTCGTCGCCATCATCGGCCTCGTCGGCTTCGCCGTCCTCAACGGCAAGACGCAGTCTCTCGAGGACGACATCAACGAGGCGAGCGTCCAGGTGCTCAACCTCGTCGTCACGAACCGCCAGAAGGTCAACCTCTCTGCGGTCGCGGCCTGATTCGTCAGGCTCTCGTCTGAGAACAGCCATGTTACGGGGTCCGCGGAGACAGCTCCGCGGCCCCGTCCTGCTCGATTCGTGGAGTGACCAATGGGTGGCGTAGACGTTGGCGGTGGTGGCGGCGGAAAACGGGAGATGAACTCGGAGATCAACATGATCCCGATGATCGACCTGTTGATGGTGCTCATCTCCTTCCTGCTGATCACGGCAGTGTGGACGCACATGGGCCGTCTCAACGCGGATGCCCAGGTTCCCGGTCCTCCGCGTGAAGTGGAGCCCGATAAGGTCGAAGTCGAGAAGCAGCTCCACGTGGAGATGCGTTCGCCGGACAAGTTCGTCCTCATCTGGAAGCAGGGCGGAACGGTCATCAGCACCGTCGACGTGCCCCGCAAGGACAACGTGATCGAGAAGGAGGGGAAGAAGATGATTCGCTTCCCCGAGCTGGCAGCGAAGATCGAGCAGGAGTGGAAGACCGCCGGCTCGCACCGTGACCCGTCGGACAAGAAGTTCGACCAGGCCATCCTGCACACGGACAACGAGACGCCTTACGTCTATCTGATCGGCGTCATCGACGCGATCTACAAGGCGCACCGTCCCTTCAACGTCGGGGGCAAGGCCGAGCAGGTCCCCGCCTTCAACGTCACCTTCGCGGTCAACTGAGGACGCCATGACGATTGCAAAGCCCGGCCGGCGCCTGATGCACCAGGTGCCCCTCAAGTTCGTTCAGAAGAAGGTCAAGGGTGGCGGTCATCGCGCGACGAACGCGTCGCTGACGCTCACGCCGATGATCGACTTCCTCATCGTCACCGTCGTCTTCCTCATTCTCTCGTTCGACCCGTCAGGCGACAAGACCCTGGCGAAGGGTGTGAGGCTTCCGGACGCCGAGAACACGATCGACATGATCGACGCGCCGATGGTGGCGATCACCGGCAGCCTGATCCTCGTCGACGGCAACGCGGCCGGAAACACCCGCGCCGTCGAGGACAGCAAGCGCCTCCAGCGCATCGACGAGCTGTTCAACATGCTCAAGCAGAAGCGCGAGCTCTGGAAGCAGCTCCACCCCGCGAAGGACTTCCCGGGCGTCGTCGTCCTCCAGATCGACCAGGACGTGCAGGCGATCGTCGTGAAGAGCGTGTTCCAGACCGCGGCCTTCGCTGGCTACCCCAACGTCAGCTTCATGGTCGGCGAGATCCCGAAGACAGCGTCCGCAGGCGAGTGAGCGAAGGCGATCCTTCGTCACCAAAGCTGATGCATCCCGAGCGGCGAGCTGCCGGAGGCCAACGGGCCTCGGAGCTCGCCGCATCGCGTTCCACCCTATTCGATACCTGAAGCGAGAAGGCACGGCGGAGATCGGTCTTGAGCGAATACGAGAGCTCCAGCGAAAAGCCGCGAGAGTACGGCCTGAAGGCGGTCCGCGATGCTCGCGTCGAGCGCGGGCGCTTGAAGCACGGCCGGATCTCGTCGAAGGCCATGCTCGTGGCGCTCGGCTCGATGGTCGCCGTCGCCCTTGCGGCGTGGTTCTTCCGGGAGCACTCCCTCGCCGATCAGAAAGAAGAGCTGCTGTCGAAGCAGCGTGCCGTCGTCACGACCGTCGGCGCCGAGTGGTCTGCTCTTCGCGACACGCTGGAGAAGACGACCCTCGACGCCGCGGGGCCCTACAAGGGCGACTACCTCGATCCCGAGGCCTCGAGCTGGGACTTCCGCGGCTTTCCCGGCGTCTATCTCCGGACGCGGGTCGAGGATGCCAAGGATCTCGACTCACTTCGCAAGAGCGCGAAGGAGTCGGCGCGCGACTCGTTCGTCGGCTGCCTGTTGAGGCCGAACAATCCGTCGGCGGCGGCCATCGCACGCGGCGAGGACGCCGGCGCCGAGTGGCAGGATCAACCGTGGAACCTCCGCCTCGGTTACGCCGCGACCCGCATCCTGACGGACGAATGGGTCAACGGGGTGAAGGACGCCGAAGACGAGCTCCACCTCCGCGTCTTCGTCCAGCAATACGAGAAGGCGAAGTCGGAGGAGATCCCGCTCACGATCGACATCGTGAAGAAGGCGCAGTTCTTCCTCCTCGTGCTCGACGAGGATGTGCCGGAGGCGCAGGCGCTCACACCGGACGCAGGCCCGAATGCCGGCAAGGTGACGGGGCTGGAGCTCCAGCAGCTCCCCCACCCTACGCGCATCCACGTGATCGACCTCAGACGAGGCAAGGAGATGGTCCGTCTCCGCCGCGAGGCCGAGGCCGACTTCCGCTTCGCGGGCGAGCGCACCTTGCGCGATCCAAGCATCCTCGCGGCCATGAAGCGTCAGGTGAACAACTGCGCCCTCGCACGCGACGTGTGGACGGCGATCAAGTCCCCGGCGGAAGCCGCGGACGCCGGCGTTTCCGACGCCGCAAAGTGAGCCGAAGCTCGCTCGCGTCGACGCCGTCGCACTGGATCGAGTAGGCGCCTCGATGTGAGAAGGGCGCGGCCGATCCTTGCGCCTCCGCCGGCTCTTCACCTCATCACGAGGACGTGCAGGTCGGCGAGGTTGTGCCCGCTCGGACGGCTCGGCAGCGCGGTGCCGGCGGCAAGGTGAAGCGCTCCCGTGTCGTAGTGATCGAGCGCACGACGAACAGCGGCGGCGCCGACCTTGCGGAGAAACGCGGCTCCCACGACGGCCCCCGCGGTGCCGCTCGCACCGTCGACACCGTCGGTCGCTGCCGCGAGGAACATCGCACCCCGTGGAAGCTCGAGACCGACGAGCGCGCCGAGGTGGGTCGACCGCCCTCCCTTCCCTGCGCGCTCGGGCAACTCGAGCGACGGCTCGGCGGCGCGCACGAGCGCACGCCCGGGGCGAAGGTGCCTCGCGAGCTCGATGTACTCATGCGCGAGCGCCTCTACCGAAGCTTGCGAGGGCGCGAGGACGCGCGCGCGCAGCCCGCGCGCCGTGAGCTCGCGCGCCATCGTCCGCGCGAGCTCCTCGGGAGAAGCGACGACCGACGCGCGCCGCACGTTGCTCGCCGCGCCGGTGCGGACGAGCGGGAGATCCGCGCAGCGCGGCGCGTACCGGCAGAGGAGCCGGCGCGCCCGCTCGACGGAGCTCCGATCGCCGACGCTCGGCCCCGAGCCGACGTCGGCGATCGTCCCTCCGATCACGTCGCTCACGACGAGCGTCATCACGCTCGCAGGACGGGCAGCGCGCGCGAGACCGCCGCCCTTGATCCGCGAGAGGTGTTTGCGGACGACGTTGATCTCCTGGATCGACGCGCCGCTCGCGAGCATCGCCCGCGTGACCGCCTGCTTGTCCCGGAGCGAGACACCTTCGGCCGGCGCACACACGAGCGCGGATGCGCCTCCGGAGACGAGGACGAGCAGCAGCCCACCACGGTCGGCGCACGCGCGCGCGCGATCGAGACATCGCTCTGCGGCCTCGATGCTCCGGCGATCCGGGACGGGATGCGCAGCACGTAGCACGAGGGCCCGCGCGTCCCGCGCGATCGAGGACGCATCGACGCCGTCGCTCGTGACGACGAGGACATCGGCGACCGCATCACCCCAGCGAGCGAGCGCCCCCGTCGCCATCGCGGGCGCGGCCTTGCCGATCGCGATGATGGAGACGAGCTGCCCTGCGCCGGGCAGCCTCGAGTCTCCGGCTCGCATCGAGCTCACCGGCAACGCCGCGGCCACACGCGCGCTCGGATCCAGCCGCGCGAGCGCGCGGTGGAGAGCGCCCTCGAGGCCGCCGCGGGTCATCGCCCCGCCGTCTTCCTTCGATCTCCCAGGTCCACGACGTGACCGCCGAAGAGCTGCTGCCAGCCGACGGCGAGCGTGAGGTAGAGCGCGCGATCGCTCGGACCGTCGAGCGGGCCTCCGGAGAGCGCAGCTTCGCTCCAGCGAACACCTCCGTGCAGTCCGAGGAACGGTCCGCTCGCGGTCGCGAAGAACGGCAGCTCGAGGCCGAGCCCCGCCATCAGGCCCGGCCGAGCTCCGAAGCGCGCGCCCTCGGGCTGCGCGAAGACGGCGCCGAGCTCGAGCGCGAGCGAGTCGATGAAAAGATCGAGCCGCGGGCTCCCGAGCTCTCTCCCCGTCGCCCACCGCGCAAGGAAGAGCGGCCGCAGCTCGAGCCCGAACGCGAACACCCGTCGAGGCTCCGCCTGCGACCCCACGAGCGGGCCGTCTTCGTAGGTCGCGAAGAGCCCGGCGGTGGAGAGATAGCGAAGCCTCAGATCCGCGGTCGCGCGTGGCCCGCGCGGTCCGACCGTCATCCCCGCCGAGCCCGCGATTCCGAGGTCGCCCTCGAAACGCCCATGCGAGTCGTCCGCGGCGCGAGCGGGGCGGTCCGCAGCACGCACGGAGCCCGAGAGCGCGAGTGCCGCTCCGACCGCTGCTCCAGCTACGAGCTTGCGTCTCCTCGTCATCGCACGCGAACCATCAACCGCCGGAGCCTGAAGCCGCCGGAGCGCCGTCCGCGGATTGAGAGAGTACCTCGGCAATCTCGTCACGCAGCTCGGGCGCCACGATGAGGCGGACCCGCGACATCACCTGGCCGGCGAGGCGCGCGAGAAGGAACGAGACGTCGCTCAGCGGCCGCGCCGGGCCCTTCGCGAAGACCACCATCAGCGGTTCGGAGTCGGCACCGAATGGCGTGTCGGCGGCGACGTCGAGACCGACGTAGAGCTTCGGGTCGAACCCTCTCGACCGAGCAATGTCCTGGGCGATCTCGAACGCGCGCTGCCGGCCTTCGGGCAGCGCTTGCTCACCGAAGAGCTCGTACGTCTTGAACAGCTGCCGCATCCGCACGCGCCGCGCGATGTCGGCGAGGGACTTGTCCTTCGCGTCCTCCCACGCACGCATCGCGACCGAGAGGACGCCATCGTCGAGCTCGAGGTAGTCGGACAGCGAGGGCGCCTGGCCGTGCGCAGCCATCTCGATCGCGCGAGGCGTCCCGGCGAGACGCGTGCCGTCGGCGACGACCGCGCTTGCGTGCCCGAGCACGGTCCGGATCATCCACTCGGCAGCACGCGTCGCTTTGTGGAGGTACACCTGCTGGAACATGAAGAGGCGGCCGAGGATGAACGCCTCGATGGCGGGCAACCCCTTCGCTCCGTCGATCGCGAGCCCCGGAGCCTTGCCCTTCTCAGCGGGAGCGAAGCGGAGGCTGCGGAACAGCCAGTCGAGATCGAAGACACCGTAGCGAACGCCGGTCGAGTGGGCGTCGCGGAGGAGGTAGTCGCAGCGATCGACATCGAGCGTTCCGCTCACGGCGCGCGCCAGATACGGCAACGCGTTCTCTCCCCGCACGAGCGCCGCCACGCGCTCCGGCAAGCTCGGGTCGACGGCGCCTAGCACCTTGTTCACGCCGGTCGACGGATCGAGGACGATGCGCTCCGTCCACTCCTCGTGATGAGCGGAGCCGGCGATCGCGTCCTCGAAGAGATGCGACAACGGCCCGTGACCGACGTCGTGGAGAAACGCGGCCGCGAGGGCCTCTTGCGCGCGCTCGCTCGTGACCTGCTGCCAGAACGGGAGCTCTCCGTGGATCTGCCGGAGGCGCGCCAGGAGCAGCTTCATCACGTGAGCGGCGCCGATCGCGTGCGCGAAGCGAGTGTGCTCCGCCCCGGGAAATGCGTACGAGGCCACGCCCAGCTGCCGGATCCTGCGGAGGCGCTGCACCTCCGGTGTGTCCATCAGCTGCGGGATGACCCGCTCCTCCTCCGCTTCGAACGAGATGAGGCCGTGCACTGCGTCGCGCAGGATCATGTCGAGGCTCCTTCAGCGATCTCTTCGTTGCGAGCGCGCGACGCTGCCCACGTGCCCACGCTACCGTCGTCGCAGAAGACTCGAACGCACAGGTTCGGTCGGCGCGGCACATGGGCCTCGAGGACGGCCGGCACAGGCTTCGTCCCCGGCGTGCGCTCGGCGTGCCATGCGGAGTGGAAGACCCCGCGCTGTTCGGTACCGATCGCCCACGCGAGCGGCTCGGCGGGCTCGACGAGACGAACGCGATCGTTCTTCACGTCGACCTTCACGCCCTCGGCTTCGGGCGCGGTCATGCCCGCGATTCGCTCCACGCGGAGCGGCGCCTTCTCACGAAGGAGACGCGCGCGCGCGGTCGCGATCGCGACGGGACTCCTATCGACGAGGATGGCGCGGCGCCCGAGCGCGTGGGCGGCGACGCCAGTGGTGCCGCTGCCGGCAAAAGCGTCGACGACGATACTCCCCGGCTCCGTGGCGCAAGCGATGATGCGCTCGAGCAGCGCCCGCGGCTTCTGCGTCGGATAGCCCGTCCGCTCCGAAGCGACGGAGTGCCGGAGCGGAGCCACGTCGGTCCAGAGCGCATCGACGCGACGCTCGCGACAGAGCACACCCTCGTCGTTCTTCACGAGGAAGTACTTGATGTAGACACGGCCGCTCGCAGTGCGATGCACGCGCCCCTCGGCCTCGAGCTTGGCGATCGACGCGTCGGTGTAGTCGCCCCGCGGCGCGCTCGTGAAGGGCCGCCCTTCCTCGTCCCACCGGATCGCGTTGGGCTCGATGGGCTCGAGGCGTGTCGGGGGCCGAAGCGTCGCCTTCTCGCGTCCGTAGACGACGATCGTGTCGAGCGTGCGACCGAACTGCCCGCTCGTGGCCTGCCGGCCGAGGTTCGGCGCGCGACGCCAGACGATCTCGTTCTTGAACGCGTCACGTCCGAGGATCTCGTCGAGGATCGCCCGCACCAGATACGCCGCGCGCCAGTCGAGGTGGACCCAGATCGTCCCGCGCGGCGAGAGGAGCCGCGTGAGCGCCTCGATGCGAGGCGCAAGCATGTCGAGGTATGCGCCGACACCGCCGCGCTCCTGAGACCAGCGATCCTCGTACGCGAGCGTTCGAAGAGCGCGTCCGTCGGCAGGCCCGTCGAGCCGAGCCTCGGCCACGTAGTCACGATCGGAGGCGTACGGCGGGTCGACATAGACGAGATCGACGCCGCCGCTGAGACCTTCCGCTTCGAGCGCCCCGAGAACGTCGAGCCCGTCGCCATGGACGAGCCGGTGAGCGACGCTCGCGTCCCCTACGATCTCCGCCGCGAGGATCTCCTTGGCGGACCCGCGTTCCTCGACCGATACGGAAGAGTCGTCGCGCTCGCGCCACCGCCGGCCGGGCCACGACAGCCGTACCCCATTCGGATCAGTGCTCTTCGACTCACGAGAGCGAACGTGCGGAGGAGCCCGGCGGGACACGGGTTTCGTTGATACCACGCATCATGCAGAAGCGGAGGAGAGCCCCACGTGCAAGGACGAGCTACCCCGAAACGGCCCGCCGTCGTCCTCATCGACGCAACGACACGAAGCCGATCGGAACGCGATCGTCGAGGGTCGAGGACCGAGCTCACCCCTCACGAGCCACAGCCGCGAGGCGAGAGCCAGCCGTCGTGCCGGAGTAGTAGCGTCAGCCGTGCCCTCCCACGCTCGAACACAGCGGGAACAAAGCTGCTCCTCCGGCGCTTCACGTACGCAGAGGCGCGCCAAACGACCTTGCTAGCGGAATCCCCGCATAGTATCGCCTGCTGATCTGGGATAATGATGATCGGGTAGTGTGGGGGGAATAGATCGCACAATGCCGCTCCGCCTGGTCGACATCCTGAAGGCGCTTCCCAAGTCGGAGCTCGAGTCGCTGGTTTCTCGACTCGGCGTTCGGATCGACCCTGCCAAGCGTCTCGACCCTCCGGCCCAGGTCGCACGCGCCCTCGTGGCGTTGCCTGAGCTCCGCGATCCGAGCAGGCTTCCTCCGCCGAGCGTCGAGCTGTTGCATCGAGTCGCCGAGGCGCGCGGGACGCTGGTCGTACCGACCTTGCCACCGGGGATGCAGCCGCTCGCCGAGCGAGGCATCCTGTTCGCGCGCTCCGAAGGAAAGAACCGCGTCGAGCTCGTTCTGCCCGCCGCGTACCTCGTCCAGCTCCGCTCGTGGGAGGGCGAGGATCCACGCGGCATCCGCGCGCTGCTGGCGCAGGCGCCGTTCGAGACCGTGAGCGCGATCGCCGGCCACTACCTCGGTCGTCCGGCGACCCCGCCGATTGCACTTTCGCTCGAGACCGGCTGGGAGACCCTCGGCGATCCTTCGAGCCTCGCGGAGGAGATCGAAAAGCTCTCCGCCACCGAGCGTCGCGTCCTCGAAGGTGTCGAAGAGCTCGGGGGCGAGGTCGACACCGAAGAGCTGCTCGAGCTCGAGCGCGAACCGCTGCGCCTCCGCACGGCTTCCGGCGCGACGCCGTCGCGTCGAGGCGTCGGGTTCTCCCTCGAGCGGCGGGGCCTTCTCATTCCGGTCCACCCGAACCGCCATGTCGTGCCGACCGAGGTCGGTCGCATCATCGGCGCGACGCGCAACGCCGAGCGCGAAGCGCGGCGCGAGCAGGTGAAGAGCTTCGTCAACGAAGGCGATCACGCTCCGCGACGCGCACGGTTCTCCCATGACCCCGCTCCGCTCGCGATGGCGCTCGCGCTCGCGGCGCGCGAGCCCGGAAGCGAGGTTCGGGCCGGGATCGGCACCCCGAAGTCGCTCATCACGAAGCTCGCCACGCGGTTCGGTCGCGAGCCGTACCACGTCGCGCTCCTCGTCGCGCTCTCGCGCGCGGTCGGCCTCTGGGATGCATCGGCGACCAGCGCGAGCGCCCCGCCCGGAGCGCTTCATCTCCACGATCTCACCAAGCTCCTCTTCAACGCGTGGCGCCGCGGCGGCGCGTGGGACGAGGCGCGGGGCGAGCCCGAGACGTTGCGGCTCCCGGCAGAGCAGCGCGACTCCAGCGCGAGCGGCGTCGTCCGCGAGCTCGTCCTCGAGGCGCTGCGCGATCTCGGCGAGAGCCGGTGGATCCCGTGGACGAGCCTCGAAGGATACCTCTCGACCGATCACCGCATCCCCGGCGTCGATCGTCTGCTGCGTCGCTGGGCGGAGCGCGCTGCCACCGAGGTGCCGGAGCCGATGGAGGTCGCTCGACGGATCGTCCTCGAGAGCCTCCCCGCCCTCGGCATCCTCGATCTCGGCGAGGACGACAGCGACGGAGCCGACGGCAAGCCACGGATCGCGCTCCGGCTGACGCCGCGCGGCCGCGCGCTCGTCGCCGACAAGACTCCCCCGCACGACGGCGAGGCTTCGAAGTTCCTCGACACGCACGTGCTTCGCCTCGGACCGAGCGCGCGCGTCAGCGCCATCCTCGCGATCTACGGCTTCGTCGACGTCGGACGCGTCGCGGAGGCTCTCGATCTCGTCGTCGCGCCGCAGACGCTCGCACGCGCTCTCTCGGCAGGCTACGAGGCGGACTCGCTCCGGCTGCGCATCGAGGCGATCGCTCCACTCCCGGAGACGCTCTCACGTACCTTGGCGCAGGCGAGCGTCGTCGTCGGACGTGGAAGCTTCGTTCCGTCCATCGGCTTCTTGTGGGTCGACGATCCCAACGTGCGCGAGCTCTTGCGGACGCGTCGCTCGACCTCGGAGCTCTTCGTCGAGCCTTCGCCGCAGGGCGGCCTCCTCGTGTCGGCGCAGGTGGATCTCGATCGCCTCGCGCGTCGTTGCCGGACGGTCGGCGTCGAGGTCACGGTCGAAGGACAGGTCGTGCGCGCGCGGACGATGCCGCCCCCGAATAGCTCCGGTGAACGACGGCGCCCGTCGTCGTCGCGGATGCCGAAGATCAAGATGGGCGACTGAAGCGGCGCGCTCTCGACTCGCAGGCGCGCTCAGTTGTCCTTGGCGCCCTGGGCAATCCACCGGCGCACGAGATCGCGATCCTTCTTCGCCATCAGCGCGTTGCCGCTCTTGGGTGGATCGCCGGGCGGCATCTCCGACCGGCGCGCGCTCGTGCAGCTCTCGGGGAGCTTCTCCTGCTCGTTGTCCATCTTGAGCATGACCATGCTCTCGTCCGGCTTGCCAGGGACGACGAACTTCGACGACGAGCACGTCGGGCTCGCCTTCATCAGCTCCGCGTAGATCTGGGCGGGCTCGTACGTGATGTAGAAGTTGAGGTTCGACTCCTTCGAGCTGTGGCATGCAGCGAGCGCACAGTTGGTCGCGAGGAGCGGAGCGACGTCGTCCTTGAAGGACACCGGTGAGCCGGAGCTGGCGCTGCCCGAGGACGACGACGAAGCGCTCGACGGCTCTGGCGCGTCCGAGCACGCGATCGAGCTCGAGGCGCCGGCGACGACGAGACCGAGGAGGAGCAGGGAGCGCACCTCCGGAGGATACCAGAACCGGAGGACCGAGGACCGGAGGGGCCTCCCCCGTCGTTCGGGCTCAGCGCCGGTCGTCGACCCAGTCGGTGATCGGCCTGCGGGCGTGGATCGTCGCCACGGCTCCTCCCCGCAGGAAGACCTCGGCGGGGAGCGGGCGCCCGTTGTAGCTGCTCGCCATCGAGTAGCCGTACGCGCCGGCGTCGAGGAGCGCCACTTCGGCGACATCCCCCTCGGGAAGCTCGTGAACGCCGAAGTCATCCGAGCTCTCGCAGACGGGCCCGACGACGCGGAATGGAAGCAGACGCGCGCCGTCCGCCATCGTGACGGGGACGACGCGATGGCGTGCCTGGTAGAGCGCCGGGCGCAAGAGATCGTTCATCCCCGCGTCGATCATCATCCAGCGACGCGGAGGATCGCCGGCGGCGATCTTGCGCTGGATGACCTTGGCAAGGAGGACGCCATGCGCGCCGACCATGGCGCGACCGGGCTCGCAGAAGAGCGCGAGGTCATCGAGACCGTACTCGCGCTGCACCACGCGAGCCGCGCGGATGAATTCAGCCGGGCGAACGGGGCAGCCCTCGCCGTAGTCGATGCCGAAGCCGCCGCCGGTGTCGACGAGCTCGAGCGCGAAGCGCGAGCGCAGGCTTCTCGCCGTGTCGAAGACCGCGCGGGCCGACGCGAGGTACGCATCGATCGACGTGAGCTGCGAGCCCGCATGAGCCGTCACCCCTACGAGGCGCACGGCGGATCCGGCCGAGTCGAGCGCAGCCACGGCGTCCGGGATGCTCGACAGCGGCACCCCGAACTTCGCCTCGTCGTGACCGGTCGCGATGTAGCTGTGCGTGTCGAGCTCCTTCGCGTCGACACCGGGGTTGATGCGAATCGCGATGCGAGCGACGCGTCCCTGCGCGGCCGCGCGAGCGGCGATGCGCGGGATCTCTTCCACGCTCTCGACGTTAATCGCGCGGATGCCGATGTCCCCGACACCGATGGCGAGATCGAGCTCGTCGTCACGCTTCGCGACGCCGTTATAGATGAGGCGGTCCGGCGTGACGCCACACCGCATGGCGAGCAGCAGCTCCGCGCCGCTCACGACATCCGCACCGCAGCCCTCGTCGACGAGCGCGCGCACGATCGGCCCGGCGCTGTTGGCCTTGACGGCGTACGCAACGAGGTGAGGCGCGCCCTCGAACGCGTCCTCGAGCTCGCGTGCCTCGCGCGCGATTCCATCGACGTCGTAGACGTAGGTTGGGGTGCCGATGCGAGCGCTCGCGTCACCGCCGACCTCGGCCGATTGCCGCGACAGCTCGCCGAGGCCGACGCCACCGAGCACAAGCTCGCCGCTCGGCAGGCGCGTCACGGCAGAACCGTGCGGCTGCCCCGCCGGCGGAGCGACACCCAGGCCCGAGGCCCCAGACCCAACCGACGAGCCAGACGACGTCCCAGAGGTCACGTTATTGCCGCCCATTCGAGAAGCGAGCTTGTCGCACGGGCGACAGGGCTTGCCAAGCCCGGCGCATCGTTGGATGCTCCCGGCGCATGCCCATTCGTCGCGCGAAGCTCGTCTGCACGTTGGGCCCCGCCTGTGACTCCGTCGACGGGCTGAAGGCCCTGATCGACGCCGGCATGGACGTCGCTCGACTCAACTTTTCACACGGGACCCACGAGGAACACGGCGCCCGTCTCGCCCGCCTGCGCGAGGCGAGCACGGCCAAGAACAAGCCGATCGCCGCCCTCCAGGACCTCTGCGGTCCGAAGATCCGAACCGGAACGTTCCCTGCCCCGTTCGACCTGAAGACGGGCTCGGAGGTCATGCTCGTCGAAGGCGACGGCGTGGGCGACGAGGAGACGATCTACATCCAGTACGAAGGACTGGGCGAAGACGTCCACACCGGCGACCGCGTCATGTTCGACGACGGGCGGATCGTCCTCCAGGTCCTCTCGACCGAGAAGACCAAGGTCAAGGTCAAGGTCACCCAGGGCGGCGGGATGCGCAACAGGGTCGGCGTCCACCTGCCGACGCGCACGATGCGCATCAGCCCGCTCACGGAGAAGGACAAGACGGACCTCTCCTTCGGCCTCTCGCAGGGCGTCGACTACGTCGCGCTCTCGTTCGTGCGCCGCGCCGAGGACCTCCGGCTCGTGCGCGAGATCTGCCAGGAGTGGGGCAAGCCCACGCCGATCGTCGCGAAGATCGAGACGCCGGAGGCCGTCGAGAACCTCGAGAGCGTCATCGCCGCCTCCGACGGCGTGATGGTGGCGCGCGGAGACCTCGGCGTCGAGTTCCCGCCCGAGCGCGTTCCGGTCATCCAGCGCCAGATCCTGCTCGTCGCCCGCCGCGTCCGGCGCCCCGTCATCGTCGCGACGGAGATGCTCCAGTCGATGACGAAGAGCACGCGGCCCACGCGCGCGGAGGCGAGCGACGTCGCCAACGCCGTCTTCTCCGGCGCCGATGCGCTGATGCTGTCGGGCGAGACCGCCACCGGCGATCACCCGATGCTCGCGGCAGGCATGATGAGCGCGATCGCGCAGGAGGCGGAGACGAGCCCCTTCTTCGAGGCCCAGCCGTACGCGACACGCGCGACCAGCGTCGCGGAGGCGATCGCGCGCGGCGCGGTGAACACCGCCCGCGAGATCGGCGCCAAGTTCCTCGTCGCCTTCACCGAGAGCGGCTCGAGCGCGATGAACGTGAGCCTCGCGCGGCCTCCGGTGCCGATCATCGCGTTCTCCCCGAACCCGCAGACGCGGCGCCGGATGGCGCTCCTCTGGGGCGTCATCCCGCGCGAGCTCCCGAAGCTCACGGACACCGACGCCCTCGTCGACTGGGTGACCGGCGACCTCATGGCGAACGGCCTCGCCTCTCCCGGCGAGCGCGTCGTCATCGTCTTCGGCGCACCGCTCGGCGTGAGCGGCAGCACGAACTCGATCCGCGTCCACGTCATCGGCTGATCGGCGCGAGAGGCGCGGGAGCACCACGGCCGCGCTCGCGGCTCCATGCTCGAGCCGCGCCCTCGCGATCGCCTGACCTGCGCGACGGTCCTCTCGCGACCGGGCGATCGGCGCCTCGTCGTCGTTCGTGACCGCGTAAACGCGGCGTGACCTCGTCGGACACGTGCGCCTCGTCATCGAGTGGGCGACAGGTCCAACGCGAGCCATAGGCCCACATCTGCGGGCCCCTGACGCGCGCCTTCACGCGCGGATGGGGGCCTGGAGTCGCCGCACGATCGGCGAAGCCCGCCGCCACGCGGGCCCCACGAGCTGTGCACGGGATGGACGTGCTCCGCGCTGCTAACACGACGACCCGCGGGTCTCGTGGACACCGCGGGTCGCCGGGGATCGACGTGCTCCGCGCTGGAAACACGACGACCCGCGGGTCTCGTGGACACCGCGGGTCGCCGGGGATCGACGTGGGCTAGTCAGTCAGCGATCAGTCGCCAGCGCCGCCGCCGAGCGGGCCGCCACCGAGGAGATTGCCGACCTGGCGCATCCCATCGAGGAGGCCGATGTAGCGGCGGAGCTTCTGCACCGCTTCCGCCTGCGGCTTGCCCAAGACGACCTTCACCACCGGCTCGCCGTCGACGAGGGTGACGGTGCGCTCGCCCGTGGCCGCGTCCGGCGCCGACACGCCGGAGTACGCATCGACGAGCAGGTCGTTCGCACGCTGGAGCATGCGCGAAGCGATGCCCTTCTCGACCGCCCGACCGCCGATCGTCTCGGTGCCGTAGCGAACCGCCTGGTAGCGGTAGCCGGTGATGGGATCGCGGAACGTGACCATGCGATCCGCGGGGATGACGGGCGAGTTGTCGCCTTCGTAACGGATACGCATCTTCTGCGCGAGCACCATGTCGGTGCTGAAGCGCGAGAAGAGCATCGCGTAGATGCCGGCGCCGAGCTCGTTCGCGTAGCCGATGTTCGGGAAGAGGATTCCCTTGTGATCGGCCGGGCGCTTGAGGTCGGACGGATTCTTGTCGACGAGGCTGAAGACGGTGTGCGAGACGCCGTCGGCGTTCATCGAGGGAGCGATCGTCTCCCAGTCCTCCGAGAGGAGGCCACCGAGGAGGCGGTCGATCGCGTGCGGGGTGTCGGTGCGGAAGCTGATGTACGGGTCACGTCCATCGAGCGCGTTGTCGCGCGACACCGTCGAGAGCGTCGGGCGGGAGTCGACGAGCTCGCGGAGAGCGAGGACCTTCTCCTCGTCGAAGCCGGTGTGGATCGGGTAGTGGAAGTAGTCCCAGCTACCGCCGCGTCCGTTGTCGAAGTCGACCTGGACGAAGCGACCGTCCACGATCCCGAGCGTACCGATGGCGGCGAGCTTGTCGTCCTGCGTCCTCAGGTCGAAGACCGGCAGGGCCCCGGCGCGGCTCGGCGTACGGAGCGACGAGTTTGCGTACTCGCCCGGCTCAGGCGTCAGGATGACGCGGTGGAGGAAGTCGAACATCGCCTTCGCGGCGTAGACCGCCGGGCGCTCGCCGTCGTCGTCCCTGAGACCAGCTTCATCCGAACGCCCGATGTCGGTCGTCGTGGTCCAGTGGTAGCCGCGGATGCGGGCGAACGTCGAGTTGGCGACGCCGTACGGGGTCGACCACCAAGCGAACTCCCTGTTCTGGCGGCGGAAGTAGGACCAGGGGTACTGGTTCTCGAACCGATTGATCACGTTCTGCGTGATCTCGTAGATGTCCGCGCCGGAGTCGAAGGGCTTGGCGTGGATGTAGCCACCCGCGCTGTAGTCCTCACCGTAGCGGTACTGCCAGCGGACGAGCGGCTTGTTGTTCTCGTCGACGCCGCGCCAGCGAACACCGTTGATGCCGATCGGCGTGTTCTGGCCGCCGAGCTTGAACGAGATCTCGTCGGACTTCATGTCCTCGTAGGCGAGGTGGTTCTTCGGCGACTGCGAGCAGACCTTGCCGTGGACGATACGCCACTGCGCGGTCTCCTTCTCCTCTTCCGTCGCCGGGCGGCAGTCGCGCTTCGGATCGAAGACCTTCGCCTTGCCCGCGACCTTCGTGTAGTGCATGCCGTAACCCTTCTGCGGGTCGAGCACGAGCGTGCTCGGGATGCCCTGCGAGAGCATCGTCACGGCGAAGAACTGCTGCTCGTCCGGCTTGACCTGGCTCGAGTCGAACGTCTCGAGCGAGCGACCGTAGAGGGTCTTCATCGCGTGGAGGTCGTACGTACCGGCGCCGACGGTCTCACCGCCGCGCTCGATCTGGTACTCCATCGTCGTCGTGTTCGCGAAGTACTCGATGCCGGGGCGCGGCTCCTTCGGATCGCGGCCAGCCTCGTCGTCCGTCATCGGATCGAGGTAGCGCGGGCCCATGCAGTTGCCCTCGTTCGAGCCATCGCACGTCGCGGTCGACTGCCCCTCGTTCGTGCGGAGCTGCCAGTACTGCGGCGGGTAGTTGAGCGAGTCCCAGGAGCTCGCGAAGTTGTGGCGAAGACCGAGCGAGTGGCCGATCTCGTGGAACGCGATGCCCTTCGTCGACTCGCGGAGGAGGTCCTTGTAGATCTTCACGCCGCGCTCCTTCGGATCGAGCGACCCGTAGAGCTTCTTGAAGTACGGCGCGAGGGTGGGCAGGTAGATCGAGCCCGCCGCCGAGGTGTTGATCGAGTCGTGGAAGCAGACGCCCTTGCTGCCGAGGTACGCCTGGTACTGCGAGAACATCTCCTGGATCCGGCTCGGGTCCTTCGCTGCCATCGTGCTGATGGCCTCGTAGACCGCCGTGCTCTTGTTCTGCGACTCGGCGACGAGGCGATTGAGGCTCTTGTTCGAGACCTCACGCATCTCCGGCATGCCGTCGAGCTTGCCGAGGAGCGCCGCGAAGCGCGCGTTGCTCGCGCCCATGAGGGGGCCCTGGGGCGAGCTCCAGTGAGCCTTGAGCGCAGCCCGGAGCTGGCGCTCCGGCCTCGACATCGCGGCGAGCGCGGCGGGCGACTCACCGATGGCCGCCTGGATGCTGGCGAGATCGATGTTCTTGACCGCAGCCTCGAGCTCAGCCTTCGACGCCGGCTTCGCCATCGCGTCCATGACGGTGCCGTTCTTGACACGGTCGGCGTAGCGCGTGGCCTGCACGCCGTCGATGAGCTCCTCCATCTTGAGGTCGCCCAGCGCGAGCGCGATGATGTCGCGCTGCTGCGCGGCGGCGTACGAAGCCGAACGCATCATCGTGGTGGCGGTGACGCCGAGCATCTCGCCCGTGAGCGGATCGCCGCCGATGCTGGCGACGCCGCCGTACGGAGCGCGCGACGAGTACGCCCAGTAGATCGCGTAGTTCTTACGAAGGTCGCCGAGGCGGATGACCTCGCCCGGCTTGCCGCACATCGGCTGGTCGTACGCGCGGACCGGATTGTGGCAGGTCGTGACGAGGGGAAGCCCCTTGTCGACCGCCAGCTCGATCGGCGTGTCGATGCCCCAGCCGCCGAACTTCACCATCTGCTTGGACGCGGGACCGGTGCCCTCGAAGTACTCGGCGTGGCACTCGTCGCGGTTGCCGTCGCGCGTGCGGCGGCACTCCACCTCACGACGCGTCGCAACGGCGACCTTGAAGAGCTGGTTCCAGGTCTCGGTGAGCTCCTCGTAGGCGCCCGTCCGAATGACGGTCTTGCCGTCGGCGCTCACCTCGTCGGTGAGGTCCTGGGGCGCGTCGACGTTGAGCCAGTAGCCGATCGGCTTCACCGTGCGGTCGCGCACCGGGATCGTGCACTTGCCGATGTGAACGTCGCACTGCGAGCCGGAGTGCCCGCCGTACTTCGTGATGTCGGCCGAGCACTCGTCAGCCGTGCCGTCCTTGTCGCCGTCGACGTTGCTCGAACACTTCACATCCTGGTGGCTCTTCTCCCAGATGTTGTGGATCGAATAGAACGTCTTCGTGTTCTGGTCGGTGAAGCCGTACTGCGGATCCCACGCGGTGATCGGCGGGCCACCGTACTCGCGGTTGAACGAGTTACCGGCGTTGCCCCAGTTGCCGACGACGTCACGCGGAGCCATCGACTCCTCGAACGGCTCGAAGTCCTCGGCCCCCGTGAGCTTCACGAACGAGTGACGCATCGTCACTTCGGTCGGCGTGCAGTCGAACGAGGTGGTGCCGTTGAAGAAGCCGACGATGACGCACTCCGGAACCCCGAAGCTGGGAATGATCTCCGGCGTGATCGTGTACTTGTTCGTGATGTCGAAGTAGCCGTTCGAGATCTCGAAGTGCGGGCGGTCCTCGCTGTCGGACTCGTTGCTCGCGTTGTACTCGATCGCGTTCGCCGTCGCGCCCGCGCCGAACACCCAGCTGGTGTCACCGCTCGTGCTCTGCGCCCGGTTCTGCGACCAGTCGACGCGCATGTACTCGCGCTGCTGCCACGGGCGATCGCTCTGGTTCTCTTCGACCGTGTTCTGCTCTTCGCCGGTCGCAGGGTTGTAGCCGCGGCGGATATCGAAGTGGCTGAGGATCGGGTACGCCGCGATGATCGTTCCGGTCGGCTTGGTCGGGAACTCCCACTTGCCGGGCGAGACCTCGACACGCGGCAGACCGCGGTTGTCCGCTCCCGGGCTCTCCTGGTACGAGCGGCGCGCGAAGAGGAACCTCTCGGTGACCTCCCAGCGGACACGCTCGACGGCCGACGCTCCGCCGATGGTGCCGGAGAAGTTGTCCGTGTTCGCGGCGCTGTCGATGTTGAACGACTTCGTCCGGAACTCGGGGTCGTCCTTGTGGTCCTCGAAATCCGCTCCGAGGAAGAATGCCTTCGGGACCGCCCCCGACTGCACTCGGTTGATGGGGTCACGCTCTTCAGCGCAGCCCACGGAGTTACCCAGGACGCCCATTATGAGGGCTCCAAAAGCCCCCCTAGTCAGCCACTTCGATCGCATGGCGCGCAGCTTAGGCAAAAAGCGAGCCCAACAGAATGGCGTATTCCACAACGACTTACGTATTTCTTGCCCACGCTCCGTTAGCTATCCGACACCCCTCCCGAGCGCCGAAGCGTGCGCCGACTGACGTCCGGGGTGTGAAGTTCCGGGGGAATTTGCGGCTCCTGCCGCACCGGTCACCTGGTGTGTCGCCCCACCAGCCCTCGAGAGACCCGAAATGGGGGAACTTTCCCCCAAAACTGTACACACACGAAGGGCCCCGTCTCACTGCCGGGGGCGATGTCACCAACGGGCCCCCTTCAGAAAGAGCCAGGTCTCGACGGGCGCCGGCGCTGCCTGCTTGGCAGGCTGATCGCCACCTCGGTCCCGCGCCCGACCTCGCTTCGGATCTCCACCTTGCCGCCGATCGCGCTGACCAGCCCGTAGACCGCGGACAACCCAAGGCCGCTCCTGCCCGGCATCGGCGCGAGGATGCGACCGCCGCCGAACGTCGTGTCCGCGTTCTCTCGCGCATAGAAAGGGTCGAACACCTTGGCGAGACGCGCGGGGGGAATCCCCTGCCCTTCGTCGGCGACCGAGAGTACGACGCGCTCGCCATCACGACGCACCGAAGCGTGGATGGTGCCGCCCTTCGGCATCGACTCCACCGCGTTGCGAGCGACCTGGAAGAGCGCCTCCGCGAGGCCAGCGACGTGCGTGTCGATCTGCGAAAGGTCCTCCTCGTAGCTCCGGTCGATCATCACCCCCGAGCGGGCGCGGCCGATCGCGCTCTCGAGGGCGAAATCGAGCATCGCGCACAGGTCCGCCGGCTCGAGCACGCCCTCCTCCGCCAGGGCGAAGCGCTTCAGGCGATCGATCGTCCCGCGGATGCGCACGAGCCCACGCTGCGCGCGCTCGGCGGCTTTCGCAGCCGAGGCCGGATCGCTCTCCGCGACACGCACGATCTGCTCGGTCGACGCTAGACTGACCGCGAGCGCGTTGTTCAGCTCGTGCGCCATGCCGCCGACGAGCACGCGGAGGGCCTCGAGCTTCTCGACGACGACCAGCTGATCCTGCACCCGCCGGATCCGCACGGCCGCGGCGGCGAGGCGCTCGACACGACGAAATGCGCGAAGCGCACGACGACGGCGAGCTCGCGCGATCGCGAAGCCCCCTCCGCCGAGGAGCGCGAACAGGACGAAGGCCGACGGCGGCGCGTCCCCACCAGTTGCGAGACCGACAGCGACGGCGCCGATCGCAGCGAGCACCGGCGCATGCCATGGCAAGAGCGGCACGGCGATGACGACCGCGGTGAGCGCCATCGGAACCGACAGGGCGTAGGCGCTCCTCAGGCCGCCGGTCTCGGCGGTGACGACCGCCCAGCCCACGAGAAGAACGCAGATGCCGCTGAAGGCGAGCGTCATCAGCGCGACGTAGCTCCTCCGCGCAAGCGTGCAGCCGAGCGCAAGGCCTGCGAGTAGAGTCGCCGTCAGGCCCTGCGCGAGCGTGACGGCGCGAGGCACCGCGGGGCTCTGGAACAGATCGAAGACCGCGGCGGTCCCCGTCGCCACGGCGACCATCGCGAGCGTTGGAAGGAGTCGCGCGACGACGCGCCGGCGTTGCTCACGCAGGAAACGGCTTCGCGGCGTCCCCCGAAGAGCCGCGCCCGCGATGACCCGGTCCGCGCGCGCGCGCAGGTCCTTCGCCGCGGGGAGCGACATCATCGTCGGATCGGCCACCGTGCTTCACATGCTACCAGCGAAGGCTGCTCGATGGACTTCCGCCGCGATGTTCGCTCCTGCGAACGTCTGGAGCGTCAGACGTTCGCTCGAACGAACGTCTGGGGCCTCAATCGGCCGTGTCGAACGCCATCTCGCGATCGAGGATCCACTCGAGGTGGTGGGCGCCGACGCCGGCGACGATCTTCTCGGGTTCGCTCGGCTCGCGCGCCATACCGCGGGTGCGTCCGTAGGCGGAGAGCGCTTCACGGAGCTCGGCTTCGGGACGAAGGCTCGCGCTCGCGACGGTCTCGTTCGCACGCGCGATCGAGCCGGTGCCGAGGAGCCCGTGGTCGCCGACGATCGACGCCATCTCTTCGACTGCGGCGAAGGAGGGCCGCGGTCCTTCGAGGCGGCCGAGCGCCCAGAGCAGCACGAGCGCGCCCGACGCGCGGCCGTGGAGATCGTCGAGGTCGTCCTCGGAGAGCTCTCCCACCGGACGCTCGAGCAACGCACGCTCGTCCGCGAGGATCACCGGCTCGAGCCCGAGGTCGCCGAGGCGAGCGAGCCACTTGCGGCGGACCTCGTCACGGACCGCCGCCGGATCCTCGGTATCGGTCTCGAGCCCCAGCCGCTGGAGGAGCAGCTCGAGACAGAGACACCGCCGCGCCACGTCGATCGCGTCCTTCGATTCCATCGCGCCGTCAGTAGCGCAGGTCTGCCTCCCGCGGCAACGTCACCAGCGAAAGAGTGCCGGCAGCGCTTGCACGCGCGCGACCGGCCCCTTCGCCTCGGGGCGCGCGACGCCGACGCTGCTCGGCTCGCCGATGTCCGTGAGGAGGAGGAGCACCGCGCCCGCGCCGGCGACGAGCGCCGTCACGAGAGCGATGTCGGCGCCCGTGCGGAACGCGATCCCCTCGTCCTTCACGTCCTTGTTCTGGAACGACGGGCTTCCTCGATCGCCGTAGTCGCTCGAGAGCGAGAGCGCGCGGAGCGCCATGACACCGCCTGCCACGGCCGCCACGCCGGAGACGCCCACCAGCGACCAGCCGGCGATGGTACGGATCGGCGCCCCATCCGATGACGCTCTCGCGGCGTCCTTCCCGACGAGCGCGACGTGGACCTCGGTATCGCTCTTCGGCCGGACGTCGACCGACCTCTCGTCCGACGCGAAGCCTTCCGCCGCCACGAGGACGGAGTGGCTGCCCGCTTTGAGCCTCACCTCGGCCACGCCGCCCTGACCTTCGCTCGATGGCGCGCGGACGCTTGCCGGCGTCCCGTCGACCGTGACCCGCGCGAAGGCGGGCGTCGCGATCACGCGGAGCGTGCCGATCTTCGAGCGCGCCTCGGCGAGCGCCTCCCGCGCGCTCACGAGCTCCTCGGGCGCCGCGCCGGGGTCTTCGCTCAGGAACCGCACGAGGTCCTGCTCGGCGAGCACGGGCTCGTCGGTCCGGAGACGCGCGATCCCGAGATTGAGCAGGATGCTCGGGTGCTGGACGAGCGACCATGCCTCCTCGAACGACGCTCGTGCGCCGGCCCAGTCCTGCGCGCGGAGCTGCGTGACACCTCGTCGAAAGGCCGCGCGCGATTTCTCGCGGACCGCGGAGTCGGTCGCCCCGACGTCGTCGCCCGAGCCCTCGTCCGGTCGCGCATGCACCGGCTGCACGGAGCCGATCACCGCGAACCCGAGGAGCAGTCCCAGCAATGTGGAGCGGGCGCGCACGGATGGTCCGGGCCAGTCTATCAGGTCGCCGCGCCAATCCGTGGCCGCCGTGTGCTTCGCTCCGGCCGCGAGCCCCCCCGAGTCGGAGGTCGCTGGGATGCCCTCAATAGCGAGGCTGCGACGTGATACGCGGTCCGCTCGCTTTCGGCGCCGCCGGGTGACGAACGCGAACACGCGGCTTGGGCTTCGCTTGCTCCCGAGCCCCGGCGGGAGTCGGGTCGTCCGGAAGCTCGAAGGACTCGATGTCGGAAGCTACGGATGACGGTGCGGTCCCCTCCGTGCCGACACCGACCGACGGAGCCGGCTCGAGCGGCGCTTCCCGTGGGGCGACCGCGGCCGCGACGCCCGCCGAGGAGGCGCTCGCGGCCTTCGCGCTCGGCGCGTCCGATCCACGGGTGAACGAGACGCCGACGAGGACGATCCCGGCAACGAGGGCGAAGGCCGCGAGGAGCAGCGCGACGCGACCGCTTCCGCTCTTCTTGTGGAGCGACGAGTGATGCGTCGTGAGCGAGGTCTGCGTCGGATGCGCCTCCGGTGGGAGCGAGGGATGCCGGCTCGAGCGCGACCGCGGTGGGACGTACGTTGAGTCGCCCGCGATCTCGTCCGCCAGCGACTCCGACGAGAGCGCAAGAAGCTCGGGCGGCGGCCGCGAGACCTCGGTCGGCGGCTCCGCTCCTCCGGTCTGAACGCCGTCGGCGGGGCGCGGAGGGTGGGCTCCGCCCGTCATCATCGCGTCCGTCCGAGCGAGCGCTCGCCACGCCGTCAGCAGCTCCCTCGCGCTCGCAAAGCGCTTCGCAGGATCGCGCTCGAGGGCGCGCATGACGAGCTCGTCGACCCCTTCCGGAATCGCGACGAGCGAGCAGTGGCGTAGCGGGGGCGCCTGGTTCTCGAGCTTGCTGGCGAGGATCGCCATCTGGCTCGGGCCATCGTGCGGGAGTCGCCCGCTCAGCATCTCGAAGACGAGGACACCGAACGCGAACAAGTCGGCGCGCTCGTCGACGTGCGCCGAGCCGCGGATCTGCTCGGGCGCCATGTACGCGACGGTGCCGATCGACTCGCCCGTGCCGGTGAGGCGCTCGGCGTCCACCCCGGCCATCTTGCAGACGCCGAAATCGAGCACCATCGCCCGCTCCCCGGAGTCCTTCAGCGCGAGGAACACGTTGCTCGGCTTGAGGTCGCGATGGACGATGCGGGCCGCGTGCGCGTCGACGAGACCGCACAAGATGTCATCGCCGAGCCGGTGCACCTCGCTCCAGGGAAGCGCTCCGTTCGCCCGGATGCGCTGCGAGAGCGGCTCGCCGACCAGACGCTCCATCACGAGGAACGTCTCGCCGCCCTCGGTGTCGTTCACTTCGAGCACGCGAGGAACGAAGTCGCTGCAGATGCGCCGGGCCGCTTCCGCCTCGCGGTGCAGCCGCACCATGAGGACGTCGTCGACGAGCAGGCGGCTGACGACCTTGACCGCGACCTGCGTGCGCGACTCGAGGTCCGTCGCGGCAAAGACGTGCCCCATCCCGCCTCGACCGATCAACGCGTCGATGCGGAGCCTGTCACGCAGGATGTCGCCGGGCTTGACCGCCAAATGACTCCCTCGAGACTAACACGCCTCGCCCGTCACCCCTCCGCGCTCGCCCTTCTCGCCGATTTTCGCGAGCCGCTCGAACGCCAGGCGCGCCAGGCGTTCGAGCGGGCGGCTAGACGGCGCGCTCGCGCAGCTCTCGCTTGAGGACCTTGCCGGTCGGATTCCGGGGCAGCGCGTCGATCACGACGAAGTCGCGAGGCACCTTCGGACCGGCGAGACGCTCGCGGGCAAAAGCCTTCAGCTCACCTTCATCGAGCGTCGCACCGGCGCGCGGCACCACGAACGCGCGGACCCGCTCCCCCCATTCGCGGTCGGGCACGCCGACGACGGCGACCTCGCCGATGTCCGGGTGTTGCTCGAGGACACCTTCGACCTCCGCCGGGTAGACGTTCACCCCGCCGGAGATGACCATGTCGCGTTTGCGGCCCTCGATGAAGTAGCGACCGTCGCGATCGCGCCGCGCGAGATCGCCGACGCTGAAGTAGCCGTCGACCATGCTCGAGAGCGTCGCGGCTTCGTCCTTGTGGTACCCCGCGACCAGCAGCTTGTTCTTCACGTAGAGCTCACCGACCTCCCCCGTCGGCACATCGCGCTTGCGGTCGTCGAGCAAGCGGATGTCGTTACCGGGGATCGCCTTGCCGATCGTCCCCGGTGCTGCGCGGAGGTCTTCGGGCTTCGCGAGCGTGACGAGGCCGGTCTCCGTGGCACCGTAGAACTCGTAAATGACGTCACCGAACGCATCCATGAAGTCGATGGCGAGCCGGGCCGGGAGCGGCGCGCCTCCCGCGAACACGATCCGGAGCGAGCGGGTGTCGTAGCGGTTCCGGACCTCCTCCGGCAGCTCCAATACCCGGTGGAGCATCGTCGGCACCATGGCGGTGCTGGTCACCGAGTAGCGCTGAACGAGCTCGAGGAACGGCTCCGCCTTGAACTCGTCCATCAAGACGGCCGTGGCGCCGAGCAAGTGGGAGAGCGAGAGGAAACCGAACGCGGTCGAGTGGTAGAGCGGACAGGCCACGAGGTGGACGTCGTCGACGCGCATCGGCGTCTCGTTGATGAACCGCATCGCCGCCTGGATCGTGTCCTTCGGGAACTTGCGGACCGCGCCCTTCGGCTTGCCGGTCGTCCCGGAGGTGTAGACGACGACCGCCGCGTCATCGTCTCCGCCGCCGTCCGCCGTGAGGTCGCGGGGACGCTCTTCGAGCAACGCGTCGAGCGGGGTGATCTTCAGCTTCGACGACGGGACGGAGCTCGATCCGACGACGAAGACATTCGAGAGGACCGCGTCGGACAGCTCCGGGCTCGCCTCTTCGAGCACGGGAAGGAGCTCGGGCTCGATCACGATCCCGCGCGCCCCGGAGTGATTCACGAGGTACGTGAGCTCCTTGGCCGTCGAGCGCCACGACACGGTCACCGCGGCCGCGCCGCACCGCGCCGCCGCGCCGCCGAGCTCCACGCACTCCGGTCGGTTGTGGAGCATGAGCACGATGCTCTCCTTGCGACCGATCCCGCGACGCTGGAGCCCGGCGGAGAAGCGGTCGATCCGCTCGTCGAGCTCGGCCCAGGTCATCGTCCGCCCGCGCCAGATCAGCGCAGGCTTGCTCGGCGAGTTCCGGCCGTGGACGCGGTAGATCCGGGCCGGGTTCTGCGTGCCGCTCGTGAACACCTTGAGCAGCTCGACGACGCCCGGAGGCGTGAGCGACCACAACATCCCGCTCTCACGCGAGAGCTGCGATGCAACCCGGACACGATCGGGGAGCTCGCGTGCCCCTTCGCGCAAGGCGCGAGCGCGTGAAAGCACATTCCACATGGCAAGAATCTATCAGGTATCCTCCTGCCCGATGGCGGAAGCGAAAGACGACGACGTGCGGACCACCGCGCTTGAGGAGGGCCGCGACGAACGTCGCGACGAGGGCCGCGCTGCGATCACGCTGAAGGTGGACTACAAGCGCCTCAATACGTTCTTCGCCGACTACACGAAGAACATCTCGAAGGGCGGCACCTTCATCCGCACGACGAAGCCGCTCGAGATCGGGACCGAGTTCGTCTTCGTCTTCACCGTGCCCGAGTCGACGCACGACAACCTCCCCGTTCGCCTCGAGCTCACCGGCGAGGTGAAGTGGGTCGTCCCCGAGTCGGACGCGACGGCCGAGAACCCGGCCGGGATGGGCATCCAGTTTCTCTTCAAGGACGCGACCGAGCGCGACCGTGTCCATCTGTTCGTCACCGATCTGATGCGATCCTCGCTCGGCGAGCACCTCGCCGCGAAGCTCATGTCGCGCTGACGGGGCTCAGCCCCCGCCCCCGACGCCGGAGCGCGCGGAGCCCGACCGACGGCTTTACCCCCGGTCGCCTCGGCTCTAGGTTGTGCGCGATGATGACGCGTACGCTCCCCATCGCCGGCCGGGCTGCTCCTCTGCCGATCGATCCGTCACTCGACCTCGAAGACGAGATCGCCCGCCTCAAGAAAGAGAAGAACGCGGTCATCCTCGCGCACTACTACCAGGACAGCGACATCCAGGACGTCGCCGACTTCATCGGCGATTCGCTCCAGCTCGCGCAGGCCGCCGCGAAGACGACGGCGGACGTCATCTGCTTCGGCGGCGTCCACTTCATGGCGGAGACGGCGAAGATCCTCAACCCCGACAAGATCGTCGTCGTCCCGGACATGGAAGCCGGGTGCTCGCTCGCATCGGGTGCGCCCGCGGCCAAGATCGCCGCCTGGAAGGCCCGCTACCCGGGCGCCGTCCTCGCCAGCTACATCAACTGCTCGGCCGAGGTGAAGGCACTCTCCGACTACATCGTCACGTCGTCGAACGCGGAGAAGATCGTCTCCCAGATCCCCGCGGACAAGACGGTGCTCTTCGCACCCGACAAGAACCTCGGCGGATACCTCGTCAAGAAGCTCGGCCGGGAGATGGTCCTGTGGCCGGGCACCTGCATCGTCCACGACACGTTCAGCGAGCGAAAGCTCGTCGGCCTCAAGGAGCGCCACCCCGGCGCGCTCGTCCTCGCGCACCCCGAGTGCGACGACGTCATCCTCCGGATGGCCGACTACGTCGGGTCGACGACCGGCATCCTCAACTTCGCGACCAAGAGCGACGCGAAGAGCTTCATCATCGCCACCGAGCCCGGCATCCTCCACCAGATGCAGAAGGCCGCGCCCGACAAGGAGCTCATCCCGGCTCCGCCCGAGGCGAGCTGCGCGTGCAACGAGTGCCCGCACATGAAGAAGAACACGCTCGAGAAGGTCTACCTCTCGCTGCGCGACCTCGCGCCTCGCCTCGAGATGGACGAGGCGCTCCTCCGTGCTGCACGCATCCCGATCGATCGGATGCTCGAGATGTCGAAGTAGCGGCTTCTCGTCGCGACGAGCGCCCGCAACGAGCTCAGAGCAGGAGCACGAGGCCGGCGCTGATGCTGAACGCGAGGAACGAATAGTCCGCCGTTACCAAGCCGGTGCCGATATAGGGTGACTCGGCGGGGAGCGGAGAGCCTCGGCGGCTGCCCGCAAGCGGTAGTGCGAGCGAAGGGCCGACCGTGATCCCGACGTCGCGCGCGACGATCGCGACCACGAACGCATCCAAATCGGCGCCGAGGTGAAACGTCTTGGAGGAGATTCCGTCAGGCCGCGACGCTGAGGCGTACACGCAGGTGAGGCCGACTCGCGGCCAGAACGCGAGATGCTCCGATTGCCGGAAGAAGCCGCCCAGGCGTGGAGCGGCCCCCATCACGAACGCGTCCGGCGCGTTGCTGGGAAAGAACGAGTAGGACGAGGTACGGACGTAACCCGCGCTCGCAGCAGCGCCGATCGTGACTTTGTTCTGAGTGACGACGTCGAATGCAGCTCGCGGCATCACCGGGAAACGGTTCGTCGAGTCCGTCGTCCCGACATCGATCCTCGCGTCTGCACCGTCCCCACTCCAAACGCGAAGCAGAGGAACGGCGCGCTCAATCCCGAGGAGGAAGCGTGGAGGGCCTTCGCTCGCGCTCGCACGAGGGCTCGTAGGCTCGTCGTCGAGCCGCACGGTCAGACCTGCGGAGAGGCCAATTCGCGGGAAAGGATCGACGTGGGGCGGCTGAGGCCCCCACGCGGCAGAGCCCATGTTCAAGTTTCGCTTTCCGACCGCGAGCGGCAGCAGCAGCGACGGCCCCACCGTGAGCGCCCACGTGCCGCGCGGCGTCCACCCGACGCGGCCATCGACGACGAGGTCGAGGCGATGCTCGAAGGTTCGCTCGTCCGGCACTCCTTCGACGTACGAGAGGCCAGCGCGTGGCCAGAGGAAGACGCGCTCGCCGAGTGAGAAGACGTAGCCGGCGCGGACGGCAAGCCCGCCGATATGGATGCCCCCGTCCGACGACACAGTTTGCTCGAGTACGGGCGAAAACCCCGCGGTGAGCCGATCGCCGATCGCCGCGTCGATCGCGACCGGGCGCGGCGGCACCAGGTGGTTCATCCCGCCGGGATCGCCGATGCGAAGCGTGCTCCACGCGGACAGCGACGACGCCGCGCCGAGCCCGAAGAGCGGGAGGGCATCGTCCACGGATGCGAGCCAGGCCCCGCTGCGAGCGAACACGCGCGAAGGCGCCACCGCCTCGGTCGGCGGCCGGACGACTGGAGGCGCTGTCCTCGACTGCGCGACATTCGGAGGCGGAGAGACCTCCGCTGGACGCGCCTCGCTCGGAGGAGGCACGGACTTCGCACTCTCCGGCTCCTCGCTCGAGGGCGATGACGAGCTCACGTCGCTCGTCGGCGGCGCCTCGGGCTCGGGCTCGGGCGGTTCGTCCAGCTGCGACGCTCCAGCACCGCCGCTCGCTTCGTCCGCCGCCAACGTCGGCTGCGAGACGAACAACATGGCAACCACGCTGCCCGCGATTCCGAGCGCGCGAACGCCGCAATCCTCCCGACACCCCTCATGCGCACTCGCCACGCTTGCCCTCCACGAGGACGAGAGTCGTCCTCCTACAGCCGAATGGGCCACACGTACCGGTGCAAAGCAAGCGCGGAGAGACGCGCGATGCGCGCGAGACGCGGCTCGCCAACGCGCCCGCGCCGGAACGATCAGAGCTCGGTCATGAGCGACGTCGTGATGTAGTCCGCGCCGAAGATCGCGACGATGCTGGCGACGACCGCCTTCGCGGTGGCCTCACCGACACCGCGCGCGCCACCCGAGGCGTAGTAGCCCTTCTTGCAGCAGATCGTGCTCACGATCAGCCCGAAGATGGCGCTCTTCACGAGCAGCATCCGGATGTCGTTCCACTTGATGAACTGCTCGATGCGCTCGAAGAACACGCCGGGATCGATCCCCTGCCATACGACGCCGACGACATAGGCGCCGAACATGCCCGCGATCCCGAACGCGAGCGACAGGAGGGGCAGGACGATCAGCGTCGCGAGGATGCGCGGCACGACGAGGTACTGGATCGGGCTCACGCCCATCGTCGTGATCGCGTCGATCTGCTCGGTGACGCGCATGTTGCCGAGCTCGCTCGCCATCGTGCTACCGGCGCGCGCGGTCACGACGACCGCAGCGAGCACCGGCGCCAGCTCGCGCGCGAGCGCGAGGGCGACCACGCCGCCGACCATGCCCTCCGCCCCGAATTGGCGGAAGCCGATGATCGAGCTCAGCGTGAACGCCATCCCCGTGAACATCCCGACGAGGCCGGCGATGAACAGCGAGCCCGCGCCGATGAACTCGATCGCGATCATCAGCTGCCCGATCCGGAGCGGCGGCCGCACGAGCCAGGTCACCGACTGGAACAGGAGGAGCGCGGTGCCTCCGATATCGTCGAGGAGGTTCAGCACCGGATCGAAGAGCGAGTCGATGAAGCCGACGAGCGCGTTCGGCTTCGGCGTATCGACGAGCTCTTTGGTCTGTGCCACGGCCGTCGGACTATAGCCCGGGTCCGGTCCCCCGTCAGGCTCGTGCGGCGCGCAGCGACGCGACGGCGAGTCGAGCCGCGGGGAATCGCGACGCCGCAGCGAGCGTCTCAGGAAGTCTCAGGGTTCGCGGTAGAAGCGCGGGACGCGGCGCGAGACCGACGTGAGGACCTCCCACGCGATCGTGCCGGCCTGGCTGGCGATCTCCTCGGCCGAGAGCGCATCGCGCCCGTCACGGGACGAGAGGCCCTCCTGCGAGCCGAGCACCGTCACCTCGTCGTGAAGGCCGACACCGGGGACGTCGGTGACGTCGATCATCGACATGTCCATCGAGACGGCACCGACGAGCGGCGCGCGGACGCCGCGGACGAGCACGTGACCGCAGTTCGACAGGTGGCGCGAGAGACCGTCGGCGTAGCCCATCGGGAGCGTCGCGATGCGCGTCGGGCGGGTCGCGCGGAAGAGCGCGCCGTAGCCGACGGACTCGCCGGCCTCGATCGTGCGGAGGTCGACGATCTCGGAACGGACCCGCATCACGGGACGGAGCTCGAGAGCGCCCCCGGACGCGAGCGGCGACACGCCGAAGATCGCAATGCCAGGACGGACCGCGTCGAAGAGCGCCTCGCCGCGAAGGACGGCAGCGCTGTTCGCGACATGGCGCACCTGCGGGGAGACGCCCGCGCGCGCCAGGCGTGTGGTCGCCTCCTCGAAGAGCGCGACCTGCTCAGCGGTGAAGCCGCTCCCCTCGCTTCCGGCGGCGGCCTCCGCGCACGCGAGGTGGGTCATCAGACCCGAGATGCGGACCTCGGGGAAACGCGCGAGCTCGGCAGCGAACGACTCCAGGTCGCGCATCCGAACACCGAGGCGCGCCATGCCGGTGTCGATCTTGAGGTGGGCATCCACCGGGTGCCCGGCCTGCCGCGAGGCGCGCGCGAGACCTTCGAGGTGCGAGCCGTCGTAGATGACGGGGACCACACCGCGTCCGACGATCTCCTCGTAGGCTCCGCCGTAGTAGCCGCCCATGACGAGGATGGGGGCGCGTACGCCGGCATCGCGGAGCTCGACCGCTTCTTCGAGGAGCGCCACGCAGAAGCCTTCGGCGCCCGCGCGCTCCAGCGTCCGCGCGACCGCGGGGGCGCCGTGGCCGTAGCCATCGGCCTTGAGCACAGGCCAAACCTTCGCGCGGCCCGCGTGACGGGCGATGACGCGGAGGTTGTGACGGAGCGCTGCGAGGTTCACCTCGGCGCGTGTCGGCCGAACGGCATCGGCGGGCGCCGCGCGCCGCGGCTTCAGTACGCGCACGCTGTCGCTCGTATCCGTCCGACGGCGGCTCGGGAGCCCCGGAGAAGACTCGTCCTTGTCGTCGTCTAGCGCGCTCGCGTCCATGGTTTGCAAGGCAAACGCCCTCGTCTGGCGGTTTTATTCACGTTTGCCATGCCCGACGTCAAGGAACAAAGATTTCGGCACCTCCGAACGCGTTTCGGAACGTCGCTGGCATCCGGCATCTGGATGCGCGGCCAACGGGGTGGACGCCGGGCTGACCAGGGCCGCAAGCGGAGCCGCGGTGCGGGGCGGCTACTCGGCCGCGCCGGCCGGAGCCGATGCGCGCGGCGGCTGCGCGGTCGTGATCGTCTCCATCTGCTCCACCGCGAACTGGAAGCGATAGAGGCGCGCGTAGACACCGTCCTTCGCGAGGAGCTCGTCGTGGCTGCCCGTCTCGACGATGCGCCCCTTGGAGAACACGACGATGCGATCGACCGCTCGGATCGTCGAGAGCCGATGCGCAATGACGAGCGATGTCCGCCCCTCGACGACAGCCTCGAGAGCCCCCTGCAGGCGCGTCTCCGTGTCGGAGTCGATGCTCGCCGTCGCCTCGTCGAGGACGAGGAGCGGCGCATCGCGGTAGAGCGCCCGAGCGAACGCGAGGAGCTGGCGTTCGCCAGCGCTGAAGTTCGCGCCGCGGTCGTCGACGCGCGCCTCGAGCCCTCCGGGGCGCTTGAGGAACACGTCGAGCGCACCGATGCGCTGGAGCGCGCGCTCGACGCGACCGAGGTCGGGCACGTCGTCGCTCATCGCGATGTTGGAGGCGACCGTCCCCGCGAAGAGGAAGACGTCCTGCGGCACGACGGAGAAGAGCTCGCGAAGCTCACGCCGGTCGTAGGCGCAGACGTCCTTGCCGAGCACGCGCACGGTCCCCTTCTCGAAATCGTAGAGGCGAAGGAGGAGGCTCGTGACCGTGGTCTTGCCGGCGCCGGTCGCGCCCACGAGCGCGACCTTCTCCCCACGCTTGACGTGGAGGGTGACGTCCTTGAGCACCGGCACGCCCGGCTTGTAGGAGAACGTCACGTCCTCGAGCGCGATGGCCTCGTCCGCCGGCACGTTGGCCGCCGGAAGTGTCGGGACCGCGGGCGCCTCGAGCGCGGGCTCGTCGAGCAGCTTGAAGATGCGCTCCGCGCCGCTCATCGCGGACTGGAGGATCGTGTAGCGCTGCGCGAGCAAGCTCACCGGCTCGAAGAATTGCTTGATGTACTGGGTGAAGGTGACGACGAGCGGGAACGTGATCGACGCGTCCGCGATGCGCCGGAAGCCCGCCCACCAGAGCACGCTCGCGATGCACAACGTGCCGACCATCTCGATCGCGGCGTCGAGGATGGCCTCGTAGAAGATGCTCCTCTTGTTGGCGTCGCGGTACTCGACGTTGATCTCGTCGAACTCCGCCGCCATCACGGACTCGCGAGCGTAGGCCTGGACGACGGGCATCCCCGAGACCTGCTCGTTGAGGAACGCGTTCAGGCGCGCCGTCTTCACGCGGATGTCGCGAAACGCCTGGCGAGCACGCGAGCGCACGAACCACACCATCACCGCGACCAGCGGGAGCGACGCGAACGAAATGAGCGACATCCGGAGGTCGAGAGCGACCATCATGACGATGATCCCCACGAGCGCGACGAGATCGCCGATCGCGTTGAGCACACCCGAGGCGAAGAGCTCGCCGACCGCGTCGACGTCGTTCGTCGCGCGCGTCACGAGGCGGCCGACCGGCGTGCGGTCGTAGTAGCGCAGCTCTAGGCGCTGCATGAACTCGAACAGGTGCGCGCGGAGGTCGGCCATCGAGCGCGCTCCGGCGATCTGCATCGTGTACATCTGGACGAAGGTGAGCACCTGCATCCCGACGACGACGAGCGCGAGCGTGATGCCGTGCTTCATCAGCCCGCCGGGCTCTTCGGCCTGCGCGCCCTCGACGACACGCCCCATGACGAGCGGACGGATCAGGTTGAGCCCGGCCGCCAGGAGGATCATCACCATCGAGGCGTAGAGGAAACGCGCGTGCGGCCGCATGAAGGGCCAGAGCCGCTTCAGGAGGTGCGAGTCGTAGGCACGCCCGAGGCGCTCCTCCTCGTGGAAGTCGCGGAGCGTCTTCCCCTTGCTGGGCGCCGTGCTCCCCTTGTCGGGGCTCGCGGTCTTCGTCTTCTTCGCCTGGGCGCTCATGCGGGCACCGGTCCCGGCTGGGCAGCGTCGGCCTCGAGATCGTCGAGCTCGCTCTTCGCCGACTGCTCTTCGGCGAAGGCCGCGTAGAGGCCGCCGTTCTGCACCAGCGCGTCGTGCGTGCCCTGCTCGATGATGCGTCCCTCGTCGAGGACGACGATCGCGTCACAACGAGCAGCGGCGGCGACCCGATGGGTGACGAGGATGACGGTCCGCTGCGCTGCCTGGCGATCGATCGCGTCGAGGATGGCGGCCTCCGTCTTGGCGTCGACGGCGGAGAGCGGATCGTCGAGCACGAGCACCTTCGGCTCACGCACGAGCGCCCGTGCCAGCGCGATCCGCTGCTTCTGACCACCCGAGAGCTGGACGCCGCGCTCGCCGACGACGGTATCGAACTGCTCCGGCAGGCCCAGCGCCTCCTCGAGGACCTGAGCCTCCCGCGCGGCCTCACGGATCTTCCGGGTGGCCTCCTCCGAATCGCACTCGTCGAGCGAGAACCCGACGTTGCGGGACACGGTGGTGGAGAAGAGGAACGCATCCTGCTGCGCGTAGCCGACGTTCGCGCGCACCGCCGAGAGCGGAAGGTCGCACACGTCATTTCCGTCGACGAAGACGGCCCTCGCCGGCGTAGGCAGGAGGCGCGCGAGGAGCATCGCGATCGTGCTCTTGCCCGAGCCGGTACGGCCGACGAGCGCGATCGATTTCCCGGCGGGCACCTCGAACGAGACGTCGTCGACGACCTTGCGATCGCCGTAGGAGAACGACAGCCCCCGAACCGAGATCGAACCCGCGACCTCCTTCGGATGAGGGAGCTTGCCGTCGGTGACCTCGGGAAGGGCGCGGAAGATCTCCTCGAGCCGGACGTAGCCGGCGCGCCCGCGCTGGATCATCGAGATCGAGAACCCGAGGCCGATCATCGGCCACGTCATGCGCCCGTAGGCGAGCCAGAAGGCGAAGAATTCGCCGCGCGTGATCCCACCAGCTTCGGGAGCGCGCTGGAGCAGCGACGCGCCGTACCAGAAGAAAGCGAGGACGCCGAGGGTGCTCGCCGCGCCGACCATCGGGAACATGAGCCCTCGGATGCGCGCCAGCGCGAGGCTGGCGTCGAGGTAGGCTGCGTTCGCGGCCGCGAAGCGGCGGTGCTCGCGATTCTCGAGCGCAAAGCTGCGGACGACGCGCACGCCGGCGAGGTTCGTCTGGAGCACCTCGGTGAGCTTGCCGAGCGTCTCCTGGTTGTGGCGAGTCCGCGTGAACATCTGCTTCGAGAACGTGCGCGTGGTGATGACCATCACCGGGAGCACGACGAAGGAGACGAGCGTCAATCGGACGCTGATGGTCGCCATCACCTGGAGCGCGCTCGCAAAGGCGAACACCACGTTGACGATGTTGAGGACGCCGAAGCCGAGGAGGAGCCTCACCTGCTGGAGGTCGCCGCTCGAGCGGCTCATGATCTCGCCGGCGGACATCGTCCGGTAGAACGCCGTGCCGAGGCGGTGCAGGCGGTGGAGCAAGAGCGCGCGGAGCTCGTACTCGGCGTCGCGCCCCGCGTTGAAGATGTACCAGCGGCTGCCGACGCGGCTCGCAAACGCGAGCACAGCGAGACCGAACATCCACAGGGCCGGTCCGGTCACCTGCTCCGGCGCGCCGCCGAAGACGTCGTCGATCGCCGCCTTCGACAGCCAGTCGATGCGGTTGAGCGCGAGCTGGAAGACGCCGAGCATGACGCCGCCGGCGACGTAGGCGCCGAGGTGCCTCTTGAACTGGCCTCCGAGGGTCGTCGGCAGGGCGCCGGGATCGAGTGACATTGGATCCGAATACCCGCCGGCGTCATAGCAGAGCGGCGGCTGGGTTGGATGCCGGATCGGGGCTCTTCGTCGCGTGATGCATCGGCGGAGCTCGTGCGTTTGGCGAGGCGCGGGTCAGAGCGGGAGACGCGGCAGCTCGTCGGGGGACACGATGCGTGCTTCGTCGGCGAGCGTCTCCGACAGGAGGGCGTCGGCGAGCCGCAGCACCCCCTCCTCGGCCCTGTCCTCGCCCTCGCGACCGCGCGCGTCGAGGACGACCGCTCGGGCGACCATCGCCGGCTGACCGAAGACGAGCCCCTCGAAGAGGGCGTGGCCGAAGACGATCCGGACCTCCCGTACGCCGAAGTCGAGGAGGAGGACGCCGCCCTCGTCCACGAGCGCGAGCGCGTCGAGCTCACGCGTGCGCGCGTTCGGTAGCTGCGTCGCGCCGTCGGGGATCCACCGCTCGATCGCGTGGTGCTGGCGGGTGTGGAGAGCGAGCTTCGAGCGGGGGAACGTCGCCCACACGAGCGCGTTCAGGTAGTCGTGCCACATCCGCGGGCGCGTCGGCACGGCCCGGCGCCGGACGATGACCGCGTCGTAGAGGTTCGCGCGGACGATCGGCTCTCCCTGCGGGCGGCGGCGGCGAACCGGAGCGAGCTCGAACCGCACGGGACCGTCACCGGCGAAGGCGGCCCCATATTCGGTCGGGTCCGGCCAGTCTTCGCGATCGCCGAAGGTGCTCGCCGCACGCGCGATCGGCCAGTGCTCCGGGTGACGCTCGAAGAAGCGCCCATCGAACGCAGAACGTTCGTGCCTCACGAGCCGCAGGCGTTCCCACCGGACAGAGCGATCGGGCGGGCTCGTTTCCGATTCCTTCATCATGACGACGGCTCAACGACCGCGCGCGCCGCGCGGCCTTCGATGGGAAGAAGCGAGCATCGGGCGCGCTCCGTCGGAGCTCACGGCGAGATCCTTCGTGTCGATCGTCGCGACGAGGAGGCCGAGTCTCACGCGCGCGCGGTTCTTGACGACGAGCTCCTCCACGACCCCGAGCCGGTTCGCGAACGGCCCCGCGAGCACGCGGACCTTCGCGCCCTTGTCGACGGGAAGCGACGGATCGATGTCGCTGCCCGCCGGTGCCCCGCGTGCACGAAGCGACGTTGGCAGGATCGGACGACGGGGTGGGACCATCCGCGTGACGCCGGGTTCGGCCTTCAAGCGGCCTTCGGGCTCGACGTCACGCGGTTCTTCCTTGGAGGTGCGCGGCGGCAGGACCGCCTCGCGATCGGCCGCAGAGAGGATCCGTCGCGCGTCCTCGCGCTCGCGACGAGAGCCCTCCGCTCGCACGGGCCCCTTGCGGACGCCCTTGCGGCGCTTGCGACGCTCCTCGCGCCCTCGCTCGCGACGCTCCTCCAGCCGCGTGGTGTGACGTGCCCGCCAGGCTCGGCGGCGGGTCGCGCCGATGAGGTCGTTGTCGGGTGCCCAGGCGATCAGCTTGTAGACGTGCGCGAGCGCGACGAGCGCGTCTGCGAGCAGCTCGTCGATCTCGTCGGCGTGCGCGAGCGCGATCTCGCGCTTGACGGACCAGCCCATCCAGAGCGGACGGCGATTGCGCTGGCTGTCGTCGAGGAGCGCGCGGATGTCGTCCGCCGAGGCCGCCTGCGCGCGCGGGAAGCTCGGCACTCCGATGACGCCGATCGCGAACTCATCCGGCATCAGCTCGAGCAGCGAGGTCAGCTCGAGCAGCGAGGTCGGATCGGCGATGCGCGCGCGCGCGTTTTTCACGTCCGCCTCGGCCTCGGGACACACCTCGAGGCTCACCGCGACGTGGACGCTGTCGATCGTGAGCGCCAGATACGTGTGCGAGCGGAGCGGATCGAGCTCGGGCTCGGTGCGAGGCACGAAGCTGCGAGCGTAGGCGTCGCGTACGAAGACCACGCGTTGCGCGATCGCGCGCGGGGCGCCGGAGGACAGATGCTGCTCGACCTCGTCCGGAACGACGACCTCGACCGCGATACCGAGCTCGGCAAGGCGCGGCGACAGCGTCCGTGCCCAGACCTCGATGCGTTCGCGGAGTGAGCGGCGCTGTGCGGCGGCGCCATGGCTCGGCCCGAGCCCGCCGAACGATCGAGGTGGACTCGAGTTGCTCGACGTCGAGCCGGCACGAGAAGCCGCCGTCGTCGGCTCGAGGAAGGCGTCGAAGTCGGCGCTGGTCAGTCGCAGCGCGCCGGAGGGCGGGACTGGCACAGCCGGGCAGCATACGGTCCCCAGCCCCCCTGTCAACGCGCTCTCGCGTCGGTCCTTGGCCCCAAGCCATTGGAACCATGGAGGTTCGCGGGGGACGTTGATGCGATGCGTTGCGCCCCTGGATTCGTGTCCATGAGCCCATCCGTTCCGGAGGACTCGTCGGCCGGACTTTCGCAAGGGTCATTCGACGAGGGCCGCGCATCGCAAACGCATCGTCTGGCATCCGACGTGATGGAAGGGAGTCGAGACGAAGCGGCCCGCTGCCGCCGTCGTCGCGATCGCCCGGAATGCACCTCGGGCATGAGGTGTTGCTCGCCTTGACTATCGCCCTCGCGCTCTTCGCCACACTGGTCCTGAACGCAACGCACCACTGATGACCCACCCGCTCTCCCCCCAGCTCTCGCCTTCGGCAACCCCCAGCGCCGACGCGGGGTCCGTCGCGCTGACTCGGAAGAGAAAGCGTGATAGACCGGCCGACGTGTCGCGTGAGCCGACTGTGAAGCGTCCCCAGCAGGGGAAGACCACCGCGCAGGGCAAGGCCCGCGGTGCCGGAAGGGGCAAGGGCTCCGAGTCGCCGAGCGATTCGGAGGAGACCAAGCCCAGGGAAGAGGACGACGAGGAGGCCACCGAGCGCGACTCCGAGCCCGCTGGGGTGGACGACGAGATCGCTGGGGCCGAGGCTGACGACGACACGGACGCGTTCGCCGAGCCGAGCGAGGACGAAGGCGAGCGCGAATCGGTCGCCCACTCCGGACCGCTGTCGAAACCGATGTCGAGCGGCTCGATGGAGCGGCTCGACCCGATGGCCGCTTACCTCCGCGAGGTCCAGCGTCATCCGCTGCTCACGCCGGAGCAGACGCACGAGCTGGCAGCGAAGTTCGTCCAGACGCAGGACCCCGCGATCGCGGCCCAGCTCGTCACGGCGAACCTGCGCCTCGTGGTCAAGATCGCCTACGAGTACCGTCGCGCCTACAAGAACATCATGGACCTCGTGCAGGAGGGCAACATCGGCCTCATGCAGGCGGTCAAGCGGTACGACCCGTACCGCGGCGTGAAGCTCTCGAGCTACGCGGCCTGGTGGATCCGCGCCTACATCCTGAGGTTCATCCTCAACAACTGGCGCCTCGTGAAGCTGGGGACGACCCAGGCGCAGCGAAAGCTGTTCTTCAACCTTCGGAAGAAGCGGGCCGAGCTCCAGGCGATGGGCGTCGATCCGACCAACGCCGAGATCGCCAAGCACCTCAACGTCCCCGAGAGCGACGTCGCCGAGATGGACGTGCGCCTCGCCCAGAGCGAAAAGTCGCTCGACGCTCCCGTCGGGGACGCGGACGGCCGCGCGATCGCCAAGGTCGACATGATGCCCGCCGCCGGCGCGGGCCCCGAGACGCAGATGGCCGACGAGGAGCTCCAGTCGCTCCTCAAGGACAAGCTCGCCGAGTTCCGCAAGACCCTCGCGGGCAAGGAGAAGGACGTCGCCATCTTCGACATGCGCCTCGTCGCCGACGATCCGCTCACGCTCCAGGACCTGGGCGACAAGTTCGGGATCTCGCGCGAGCGTGTCCGCCAACTCGAGCAGCGCCTGCTCGCCCGCCTCCGCGATTATCTGAAGCGCGAGATGGGCGACGCGACCGATTCGCTCTGAGCTTCGGGTAGCCTGACGCCGTGAGCTCGGAATCGCGGCCAGGAACGCTCTACGTCGTCGCCACGCCGATCGGCAACTTGGGCGATGTGACGCTGCGCGCGATCGAGGTCCTCAAGGCCTGCGATCGCGTCGCCGCAGAGGACACGCGGCAGTCGAAGAAGCTGCTCTCCCATCTCGGTATCCTTGGGAAGCCGACGACCGCCCTCCACGCCCACTCGAGCGAGCGCGACGTCGCGCAGGTCGTCGACGCGCTCGCCACAGGTGAGTCGGTCGCGCTCGTCACGGATGCGGGGACGCCGAGCGTGAGCGATCCGGGCGACGCGTTGGTGAAGGGCGCGATCGCCGCGGGGATCCGCGTCGTCCCGATCCCAGGACCGAGCGCAGCGCTCGCGGCGCTCGTCGCGAGCGGCCTCGCCGGCGGCGGGGGCTTCCGTTTCGTCGGGTTCCTCCCGCGCGAAGGCGCCGCGCGACACGAGGCGATCGGGAAGGTCTGCGCGACCCCCGAACCGGTGATCCTGTTCGAGTCCCCGGAGCGCACCGCGGCGACCCTCGCGGAGTTGGCCGACGCGACCCCCGACCGGACGGCCTGCGTCGCGCGGGAGCTCACCAAGCTCCACGAGGAGCTCGTTCGCGGCACCCTCACGACGCTCGCAAAGGACCGTGACTCGTGGCGCGGCGAGGTCGCAATCGTCCTCGGCGCCTGGGCCCCCGAGTCTCGCGAGGAGGCGATCGCGGATGCCGAGATCGACGCACGGATCGATCGCGAGCTCGCGCTCGGGACACACTCGAAGACGATCGCCGAGCGCGTCGCGGCCTGGAGCGGCCGACCGAAGCGCGAAATCTACGAGCGCGTCGTCACGCGCAAGCGCGAGCAGGGCTGACCTTCAGCTCATGGCTGAGCCTGTATCGACTCCTGCACGCGCAAGCGCAAGCAGCGCTGATCTTCGCCGCGCTCGCTCGTCAGCCCGCTCATGGCTGAGCCGCGATCGACTCCTGTGACGCGCAAGCGCAAGCAGCGCTGATCTTCGTCGCACTCGCTCGTCAGCCAGTTCATGGCTGAGCCTGTCCCGACCGCTCTCGCGCCCAAAGGCAAGCGACGCTGAGCAGCTGCCGCGCGCCCCCGCAAGCACCTCTGGCATCGGCCGGCCTCTGTGGCGCTCGCAAGGCGCTCCCCGTGGAGCGGCCCACTATCGAGCCCGGAAACGTCAGACGAGGCGACGCGCTCGAGGCCATGCGCGCTCGAGCCCACCGAGCACATCGCGGCTCGACCGGAGAAAACGAAACCGAGCCGCAACCCGCCGCACGCCCGCAGAACGCGGCGCGGCCTCCGAAGCGCCCGAGCAGCTTCGCGACGCCGAGCCGCCGAGCGAGAGAGGATTGCGTGCGATCGAGCCCCGACCCCGTCGTGGCGTCAGCGCGTCAGAGCGCGCGGGCGGAAAGACAAAGCGTGCCCAAAGGGGCCGCCCCCGGCAGGGCGCGGGCGACGACCCGACGCGCTCGAGCGCCCTCGGAAGGCCGATCGACGAGCCCGCCGAGAGCACCGGGCGACCGCGCGGCGTTGGCCGAGCCCGGAAGGCGAGAAACAAAATGGCGAAAGCCCAGAAGTCGCGCTGA